>Ga0315298_1009584_pt1 | contig 11920 bp, 7 predicted proteins | sample WHS_1_MG_FD_203077 | JGI IMG/M metagenome (GOLD analysis project Ga0315298, IMG submission 203077) | Extremophilic microbial mat communities from Washburn Hot Springs, YNP, Wyoming, USA - WHS_1_MG | ecosystem: Environmental > Aquatic > Thermal springs > Hot (42-90C) | place: USA: Wyoming... | reverse complement strand
GAGGAGGCAATGGAGAACTCTCGTATAACGATGGAACAACGGCTATATCTGATAAAGAGTAAAGCTTTGATAATTCCTCATCAGTTGGATTAATTATATACTCTGTTTGAATTGGAGACATTTTAGCCAAGTGCGGTTCGTTTCCATATAGGATTAGTTTAAGTTTCACATCTGATTCTTTCTTAACAATTTCTAAAGCCTTAAATAAATAGTTTAATCCTTTTATCTTATCTCGCTTACCTAAAGAAATAATAAATTTTTCGCCCCCTCTTTTGCTGACTTCTCTTGGAAAGAAAACTCTAGCATCTACACCAGGAACGACAACTGGACCTTGTCGGCCAATTCTTTTTCTTAATTGCTCATTGGCCCATGAAGAATTAACAATCCAATTCAATGGAAGATAGTATGTTTCTTTAGCAACTTGATAAAGATAAGAATTTGAAATAAAAAACAATGGTTCATAATGCTGAATGTAATAATAACCTACCCCGACATTAGCTCTATGAACAGCAAACGCAGTAAAGCAAAAAGTAGCTACGACAATATGGGAATCTCTAGGAATACTTTGCGCTAATATTTTATAACTTTCAACTTCATAGGGAACTTGGAAAAATATAAATCCATAATTAATTATATCACTTAAATTATACCTTCTTAAAAATGGAGGCAATAACTTCATGTATTTCTGTTCAGGATATAGAAAGTTTACGCTGTTCTTGAATTTGAACCATGCATGTTGGGGAAAACCAAGAGATAAGTACGTAACGTTATGGCCTCGTCCTGCTAATCGATCTCCAACTTCAAATAAAACTCTGATGCCACCAGTCCTAGAGGTTCCTGGTGTAACAAAAGTTATCTTCATAATTACTTACCTATGGTTCTACTGATGTATTGGAGCTTTGTATACGTCTGTAAAACCTAGATCTTTTCTTAAATGTATTCCAAGCCTTAAGCTGTCAATTACCGCTTTTACTAACCAACAAACAGAGCCTACGAAGTTACTTACATTTGAAGCTAATATGCCCGGGTATTTCTCACTACGCAACTGGTTTGCGCTTTGGATTTTAACTAACTTAAGATTTAAAGCCGTTCTTACCGCTTGTCATGTTATGATTCAAATAAAAAAAGATTCTTAAGAAAGAAGAAGGATTCCTTCCAACGTTAACAGAATGACCATATTTTTTTAATAGTTCCTCGTCTGTAATGAAAACCTATTTTTTGGCAAAGTAACTGATTTGTATGAACAATCCCAAAGACGTAATCCTGATGGAGACAAGGCTGAAACTAGAAAGAAGTTCAAAAGATAATAAAAAGTGTTTAATGTTTGCCCTTGGTAGCCCAGTTTTTACGCCAAATATTTTTGATTGGTCTTAAAAGAGATAACTAATGAATCGATTCCTTCTTTTCTAATTAGTTGAGATAAAGCATATATTTCTAAGTCCACCCCTTACTCATAGGTCTTTATAACAAAACAAATTTTAGCCATTTCCTTTTAGATCCCTTTCAGACAATTTTGAAGAGGCCCTCTCGTCTTCTTTCCTATTCGTCTGTAAGCGATTTAAGCACAGAGTTCTCACGTTCTATTGTATTCTTTACCCTATCATAATTGTATAATTAGAATTTAAAGCTTAAGATAGAAGTGTGTAACTTCACTCCGATGCCACATCACTTAGCAAACCTGACATTTACTTCATTCTGAATTATTTGGATCCAAGGAAAGTATTTTCAACAACGTGACGCTACTATTTCTCGAGCCATTATCCACAGAAATCACTTCGAGACTATTTTTAATGAGAACTTGTAACACTTGCACATCATTGTTTATTAAGTGATTTCTTATACCATTCGATAGTGCGAAGTAGCCCTGTATTAAGGTCTATTTGCGGTGTCCAACCCAGAACTTTAGTAATTTTGTTCAAGTCAGGTCTAAAAAACATGGTTTCTGTTTCCCTATAAGGAGTATGCTCTATCTCAACATCCCTTCCAATCAGCTTGACGATTTTATTGATTAAGTCACTAACTTTGATATTATCGTAGGACCCAACATTAAATATTTCTTTAGTTGATCTTCTATCTTTAAGAGACATTAATATTGCATGTATTGCATCATCGACATAAATAAGGTTCATAACTTGATCTCCTCCGAGAATCTGAATTTTTTCTCCTTTAAGAGCTTTTTGAATGATCACTTGTACCCCGTATTTATCACCATAAGGTCCATATACGTTAGTAAACCTTAAGATAGTATAGTTCAATCCATATTTCTGTCCAGCCCAAATTACTATTTTTTCGCCTAAAAGCTTCGTAAGTCCATACAAGTTGTTAGGTAATAGAGGAGCATTTTCGAGCGTTTTCTCGCCTAGAGTTTCTCCGTACACTTCACGTGAAGATGCAAAGATAAGTTTCGCATTACACTTGAGTGCGGCCATAGCAACATTAAAGGTGCCATAAACGTTTACTTGAAAACATTCACATGGTGAATCGAAGCAACGTTTAATTCCGGTTATAGCTGCTAAGTGCACTATAGCATCGGGATTACAATTAAGAACGGACTTTATCAGAGCTTCAGCATCAGTTATATCTCCTCGTACTATAACTAAATTTTTGACGTTTATATCAAGTATTTTATTCATCTTAGTATCATCTCTGACGTAGAGCACAACTTCCTCATCATTCGCCAACAGAGCTTTTACCAGGTGAAGCCCTATGAAACCACTCCCTCCTGTGATCAGGACCTTCATTTTAAAACTTTTCGGTTTACATAAAATATAGTAATTTTCTAAGAGAAAGATAGTTCATAATTGCTTTCCTATTTATAAACCGAGAGTTACTAAGCAACAAGTGAGTTTACCAGAAAGCTTATGTTGATAGTCTCTCAACAGGAAAGGCTTTTAATCACTTCCAAAAGCTCTTTGGCTCTCTTATCCCAGTCATTCTCTTTAGATAACTCTAAGGCTTCTTTTCGAAGATCTTCATATAATTTTGTATCACTTAGTAAATTAACTATGCTTTCGGCAAAGAGATCCCACCTAGAGAGAGGTACTTTTAGCACTCCTTTAGGATAATAAGTTTTAAAGGCCGGTAGATCAAACATTACTGCAGGAAGACCACAAGACATCGCTTCCATTGGAGCTATAGAACCAGTATCATATACAGCTGGATGGACAACAATTTTGCTTTTTTTGAATATCTCTATTTTCTCTACTCCATCTTTAAATCCAAACAGAAAGATGTTCTTTTCTAAATCATACTTTTTTATCTTCCTCTTCACTTCATTTTCAAGATCTCCCACACCAATTATGGCTAACTTAGCATTGAATTTTTTCTTGCAAATAAGATTCCAAGCATCTATAAGTTCTAGAATACCTTTTTGAGGATGGAATCTTCCAATAAAAACTGCATCGAATTTCTTTTCTTTAGGTTCAGGAATTAAAGAAGATAACTTAGTATCCACACCCCAATGGATAGCTATGACCTTATCAGACGTAAGTTTTTTACTACCCATAAACTTCCATTTATCCAACTCGCTTGTTACCCAAACCATATCACTATACTTTTTAACCAGCCAATAAATTGGCACCTGAGAAAAATAATAAATAAGACCTCTTATGAATCGCTTTCCCTTGTAAGGTGACTCGTGCTTAAAGGGATTAGGGGCAAAAAGATAAAAGGCGGCGACCCACTTCGCTTTTTTACTCATTATTTTAGCGATTAATGCAGGAATCGAATCGGGCCAAAAATCTGAAGAAGAAAAAACTATAAGTTTATTTGCATAAAGTGAATTACGAACATTTAAAACTAATCTTAGAATTAAAACCGAGGCTTTAATCGTTCCTATAAGATAAAAAATAGGAATTCCTAAAGTCCTGAGTTTTGTTGAACTCCAAGAAACATAGGTAATGTTTTTTAACCCATTATTAACACAAAGTTTTTGTCCTACATCTGAAGTAAAAACACTTACAGTTATACTTTTCTCTTGTGACCACCTTTTAACACACTCTATAAATATTTTGTCACCACCACTCATACTCTGATCACTCGATATGGCATTAGCGAGAACTATTAGAAAAAGCATTGTTGAAAGCGAATTATCATTTATACGTTAGGACTAGTGAATTACGAATTACTTCTAATAGATATTCAGGTATACTTAACTTTGTGATAATATCAGGATAATCTTTTACTCTAAATAAGTTTTTAAGTGATTTTTTTTGCTGTGCCCTCTTTGTAGTAGCTTTTCTCAAATTTATAAGACCCTGTAGGTAACCTACGAAAAGCGCTCTAATGAGAAGAGGATCTCTTCTAATGAACGTTCTACCTAAAACCAATAGCCACATAACTAAACTACTTGCTATAAGCATTTTAAGAGCATCTTTAAGTTCAAAATTCTTGAAAAAGAAGTAGACAGCATTTCTTCCAGTGTAAAAGAGTTCACGGTACCTCTTAGTTTTGACCGCAGTAGTAACAGAAGAGAGAATCTCAAATGTTCTATGATAAACTTTTTTCTTTTCAGAAAGTTCTGAGCTTCCTGGAATGAAGAGAACTTTATAACCATGAAGCCATGCTCTACAACACAAATCAACATCATCGAAATACAAAAAATAGTAATCATCAAATCCACCCATTATATCAATAAGAGACTTTCGTACACACATTGCAGAACCAGAAGCTGAAAAAATTGGGATTATTTTGGTATACTGCCCAAAATCTTTTTGTGTATATCCTATTGACAATAAGATTCCAAAAGACGACAACGATAAGCCAAAAGTGCAAATATAATTACTCATTTGCGGCTCTAAAGCCATTATCTTTGGCATAGCCACACCTATTGAGTTATCTCTTTCCATCTCATTAATTATATCAGTAAGCCATTCGGGTTCTACTCGAGTATCGCAATTTAAGAACACAATATACTTTCCTTTTGAGTACTTAATCCCTATATTGTTTCCTCCAGTATAGCCTAAGTTAGCAACATTTTGAATAAGTTTAATTTTTGAATTGTCCTTCCATTTCATTTTTATGAATTCAGAGCTTCCATCAGTAGACGCATTATCGACTATTATTATTTCGAAGTTAGGATATGAAGTTCTAAGAAGAGATTCAATACAATTTTTTATATACTTCATGCAATTGTAATTTAAGATAATTATCGAGACTAACGGAAAGTTATTTTTAGAATCGGTTTTATTCTTTTTTACTTGCCTCATTTCATTTTTTACGGAAATAACTAATTGATTTATTATACAAAATTATTAACGCAATTGCAATCAATGAGAAGGTAACAATTATCTTGCCTATTGATGAAATAATTTCAGGATAAAAATCTATGCTTATGGTATAACTTCCAGATTTGTTTACTAACCAAGCGTTAGCAAAACCATTTACTATGAAGTGATTTGAGATGGGAACTCCATTAATAGTCGCTTTCCAATATTCTGAATAAGTTTGAGTTAATATCAAAAAGAATGGACCGGAAGAGTTAACCCTGACGACATAATGAGTTCCATGACCACTGTAAGATAAAAAAGGAATCGTAGTAACGTTAGTAATTAAGTTAATATTGGTCTGCGACTCAAGAACAAAAGCTTCTGTTAATGGATCAAATGAACCTTTTATTTTAGTATACATACCTGAAAAGTTTTTTGCTACATAGATAGTTTTTACAGCATAAATCATACCTGGAATTTTACTTTCGTCCACTTTGTATACGTATATTTTACCAAAAGACTTAAAGAAGTACACGTATTGAGACGTATTAAGGTACAAGCTAGTAATTCGTTCATTATGTATTAAGTCTAATGGTAAAACAATATATTTTGCATTTACCATAGAACATACTTTCCATATAGTAGAGGGCGGAGATAGAAAATAATTAAGTCCGCTTAGAAACTCTGCTGTAAGAGGCGGAATATCAGTCCAACCACCAACTAAGGAATGATTACTTAGTAGTAAAATAGATAAGGTGTTCAAATTGTAAGGGTTAAGTCCCCATTCAGCTGTTCCAGGCAATGGGTTAGGAACAACGACAATGCGAAAATCTCCTGGTTGAGATCTGAAATAATCTCTAAGTTCAAAGTAGTATTGCGGAATAGAGATACGTGTACTGCCTTTTCCTCGATCTACATCAGGATTACTGAAAACTTTACCCGTCCACATAGGCCACGCAAGAAAACCAAGAAGTAATATGAGAAGTAGTGTAATAGGTAACAGCTTTATTACTGTAATGTTTCTCTTTGAAAATAAAAAATAAGGTGGCGCTTTAGCTAATAATTTGTGAATAATGGATGATAAACTTATTGCAATAAGATATGAATAACAAAAACTTAGAATAGGTGCAAATGAAGCGTAAGCGTTTCTTATTATACCAGCGATAGGAAAGATTTTCATCAGTAATATAAGTAAAGTTCCCGTAGGTAAACTTAACCCTGAAGAAATAAAAAGCCCAAGTACAGAAAAGCAAGAGAAGAATAATACATGCTCATCTCTATTATAAATTAAGATAGAAGAAAACGCAAGAAGTGGAACAGTTAAACTTATTAAAACGAGAGGAAAGCGCTCATAAGAACCCCATATAAACGAAGGAAGAGATAAAGCTCTATCAATTAGCCTGATCACGTCAAAAGGTAAGTACAAGTAACGAGTAATGTACTCATATAAGTCTACATTTATCTCTATAGATTTCTCATTACCTATCGTTTTACCAGTCATAAAAGAAAGATCTCCAGGTGCAAGAATAAGAGGTAAGAACCAGTGCAAGTTTAGAATAACAGAAGCAAAAATACCTCCAATGGTAAGTTTTATCAAGTAGGAAGAATTGTTAGACTTAAAAGTGTTTATGGCTTCAAAAAAGATATAAAACAGTAAGAAGATTAACATGCCTACTCCTGGAATAGTAAATAAAAATGAGGAAAAAATCATGTTTGCGAGACCTATGAACAACGAAGCCAAAGGGATCTCTTTAGTAGAGAAAGCTTTGTGATACAAAAGTAAAATTAGTGGAATTAAAGAAAGAGTACCAAACCACAAAAACCTGTTCCAAATAACCGACATTGTAGCAGTATTAAGAATATAAAGTAAAGAAGCTAAAAAAGGAGAATATTTAAGAACCTCATTTCTTCCTACAATGCTACTTACATACAGGTACATAAAGATTTCTGCCAGTAAATTTACTAAGAAGAAACTTAGCGCCTGAGAGATCCAAGCCGGAGCATTAAGCAATAAAACAAGTTGCGAAGGTAGAGTTAAGAACACATAAACTATTGCAACAGGTAAAGTTGGGTTGTAATAACCCGTCATAAATTTTTCGTTCCATACAGATGGCCAAAAGATTAAGCCATTAAACCCTAAAACATTCATAGTTGCTTGTTCTGCATATGCAATGGATAATCCGTTCCTAAACCATGAAAAAATCAACAGTAATGGAAAAATTAATATTATGATGAGCTCACCTTTTTTATGTGCATCCATGTTTTAACTAACCTTCTTTTTTTCGAAAACTTGTTCTAAAACTCTTAAAGTATTTTTAGCTGTAAAGTCCCAAGAGAAAATCTTAGATCTGGCTATCCCTCTATTTTGAAGACTCGTTCTGAGCTGAGGATCAGTAAGTAGGTGTTCTAAACTATTTGCTACTTGAGTTACTTTGGTAGGATCAGTAAAAATACCAGCGTCTCCCACAACTTCTGGTAATCCACCCACTTTAGAAACTATAACGGGTACGCCACAAGCCATAGCTTCTAATGGAGGCAGACCAAATGCCTCATCTAAAGGCAGGTGTAATAAAACCTTCGCTATATTGTATAAGTATGGCATTTTTTCATGAGGGATGTATCCTGTAATAAAAACATTTTTTTCAAGCTTGGTATGTTTGCAGACTTCCAAAAAGGTTTTATAAAGTTCGCCTTTTTTTTGGGCAACAACGACTAATTTAGTCTCATGCCTTATTGACGAAGGTAACTTAGAAAATGCCATCAAGAGCGTTATAAGATTCTTGTGAATCGCAAACGTACCAGGTACAGAAAGTACAACATGCTCGAATTCTTGTAAATCATGCGCGATATATTTTTGGATATTTCTATCTGAGAAAGCTTTATTCATAGGATGAAACTTGGAATGATCAACTCCATTATAAACTACAGATATTTTGCTTAGAGGAAACTTAAACTTACTTGCGACTAGATTCTTTAAATAATTGGAAACTACAATTAAGTGAGATGAATCCTTTATGGAATTTACCCGCATTATTTTGCTTAATAAATTTGGCACTGAAGAAATTCTTAGCGTATCTAAACTCGAATGAAGAACATAAACTTTTGTACAGGGGCAGAATACTGGAATAAAGCCAGAAGGTTGATAGAGGATATCAATACGAACTTTCTTGACACTATACGGCACCAGAACCTGATTAATTGCCTCTCTCAGTAGAATGCTTCTTATGAGAGAAGAACCTGAAAAGAGAAAATACTCGTTCTTCTCATCGATTCTAAGCAACCTTTTAACAACTTCCTTCGTGACTACACCTTCACCAGTTATTTCATTATGCACTTTCTCTATGTTAATCCCTATTTTCATAGATAGAAAGTATAAATCCAATAATATATACCACTAGTGTTATCCAGCATGCTACAATATGAAATAACCATGCATTATCGCTCTTTTTAATATAGCCCTTCACTGCTTGAGCTAGTAGAGGTAGTGTGAACACAGTATAGAAAACGAACTTGAAGAGTTTATTTTTGCTAACTGAAGACCAAGGATATTTCCTTAATCCTAGTCTTTTATAATAAGAGTAGTCTCTAATTCTTCTTCTTTGTTTCTTCACAAACACAGAAATACTATCAGAAAAGACATGAACAATTCCGACTTTTAATTTTGCGAACTTATTGTAGCCTTGTTTTACAAGCTCATATACAACATCTATGTCGAATAAGTAGTCTCCAATTGAACACACATTAAGTATTTCTCTTCGAATTAAAAAACCATTAGCACCAATTGTTGGGATCTCCTTTTCACTAAGTTCAACTTTTAAATAACTTCCTTTATCTTCCTGCTTTACATTTAGCTCTGTCCACTTTCCAGTAAGATAGCTATATCTATCGTAGTTTCCTAAAAAGAGGCAAAGAGGATCGTTCATTCCTATTAAAGCGCAGTATCTTGTAATGTATCCATCAGTTTTTCTATAAGAGTAGTAAAGTGGTTCAGCTCCTATGATTTCTTCATCTTGAAAAGGCTTAACCATGCACTTGAACCAATCTTTTCTATCTAGAATATTATCTGAATCTATAAAAGCTATAATTTCATTTTTTGCTGCTTTTACGCCCAAGGCTTTGCCAGCTTCCCCTGTTCTCAAAGGGTTGTGTAAAATCTTTGTAACTCCAAATCCTTTGGCGATATCAATTGTGCGATCGGTTGATCCACCATCAACAACTATAATTTCAAGCTTATCCTTAGGATAATCCTGATCATTTATTGATTGTAAACAGAGTAGCAAGAACTTCTCTGAATTGTAGGTTGGAATAACTACGCTTATTGAAGGCAGAATTTCATTCAAGGTTTTCTTACTGAAAAGTCTTTTACGTGACCTATAACTTTCTTTACTCCTCTCAAAATGAATTGCACGTCCTCTAAGCTTTTTATCGTAAGAACTCTATTTGCTATGTATCCAGGAGTAAAAAACAATTGATATATCTTTCTAGCCATTAGTTCCACGTCTTCCTCTGGTAAAGGTGTCTTCATTACTGGCTTTTTCATATCATAGTCTTCCCAGTTTGTCGTCTTAAGCCATCCTTCTTTTTTAGCCTGCTCAAACAACTTTGTTCCCGGATAAGGTATTACTACAGTTACTTGCAGAGTTTTTGCCCATCCCTTTTCAAAGAAGTATTTTGCTAACTTAAAAGTATTCCATGCATCCTCTCTCGTCTCCCATGGATAGCCTACCATTATCGTTATATGCGGTTCCAATCCTGCATTGGATGCCCACTGGATTTCCTTTATGATTCTCTCTACTGTAACTCCCTTGTTTATCATGTCCAAAGTTTTCTGGCTTGCCGACTCTAAGCCATACAAAAGCATTCTAAATCCTGCCTTCTTGAGCAGTTGATAATCCTTTTCATTCAATACTCCAAAGCGCATGTTGCAACTGAAATATATCTTTTCATTCAACTTTCTTTCTATCATCAAGTTAGCAAACCTTGTCAGCCATTCTCCAACAGGAAAGGTTCCAGTGTCATCAAAAACTTCTTTGATATTATACTTTTCTACTAAGTTTTCTATTTCCTCAACCAACAATTCTGGTTTCCTTACTCTAAAAATTGGATACAAAGTGGTCCAAGCACAGAAGCTACAGCCTCCATTCTTTCTCCACCAGCAATCTCTTCCTACCATCGTGTACGTTCCAGGAGTTCTCTTGTAGTTTCCATTCTTGTAAGCATAAAGTTCCCATTTCGTTAACTCTCTATTTATAAATGGAAGAGAGTTGAGGTCATGATTAAGTATAAATTTTCCAGTGCGCTTTATCTTTCCATTTTCTCTATACCATATTCCAGGTTCTAAGAGATTCTGTTTTCCATCCATATATTTAACCAAGTTTAGCAACAAAAAGTCATAATCGCCTCCCTCGATCACGTAGTCAACTTTGCTGTTCTCCATAGACTCTTCTGGTAAAGCGGTAACATGGTCTCCAACGAGTATAACTTTTGTTCTAGGACTAACTCTTTTAATGTCCTCTATGATCTTCCAGTGTCTTTTTACAACTGGAGTCTTTGTTTCGATCATCATAATGTCTGGAGAATTCTTTTCAACTTCTTTCAGCCATTGAGCATAAGTTTTCTCTTCAGCTATAGCATCATCCCAAATTACCTCATAGCCTTCCTTTTTCAATAAGGTTGCAGCGTAGGCTGGAACCATTGGATATATATAAGTCGGTTCAGAGAAGTATTGAAACTGCCTATTTTGCGATAAAAGTGGTACCCCCTTTTCACTCTCTATTGGAGGATACGAAATTGAAATTCTCATTTATCTTTCAAGCTCACTTTTTGCGAATCCTACAAGAAAGTAGACGCCATAAGTTAAATGAGTTAAGATTGTTCCAATCCACACTGGAAAAAATAGCCTAATGTCTTTTGCAAGAGCTGCGTTAACAAAAGTTAACAGTAAGTAAGCTAAAACCAAGCTAAAGTATATTGTTCTGAATGTTGAAGAAAAATACGAAACTACTCCACCAAGAACTAAAAATAAAACTAAGAGAGAGGGAAGAAAGTAAGTTAGCTTTAAGGAATTTTTTGGATACTTTTTAGCAAAGAATCCTCTATGCAAGCCAAATCCTGAAATTTGTTTCAAGTGAGCTAAAAACAACGGTTTACGATGATGATAAACTACAACGTTAGGAGCTTCGATCATCTTTTTCCCCAATTTCTTTATTTCAAGACACATCAAAGTATCTTCTCCAGGCCAATACTTCTCATTCCATCCTATTTTTTCAACTACTGACTTCCTTGCGATAAAGTTGCATGAATGAATATCGTCAGATTCTCTTGCTTCTCCTGAACTTTTATACCTACTTGAAAGACCTCCAACCATGAACGAAGACAAGATATAACCTGAAGCTTTTTGCATCAGAGAATCCTCTGGTGGAGTTATTCCAGGTCCTCCTACTGCTGCCACTTCAGAGTCCTTAAAGTACGAAATGGCATTCCTCAACCAGCTTTTCTCAGGTCTTGCGTCAGAGTCTATGAAAGCTAGAATTTCTCCCTTTGCATTTTTCATTCCTATGTTTCTCTTCTTTCCAGGAGTTACGTTACCTGTTGGAATAACCTTTACTCCCTCTATGTTTTCGTTTTGTTCATCTGGAAGAACAATGATTTCGTAGTTTTCATAGTCTAGCTTTTTACAATAATCAACACATTCTTTTGTATAGCTATCTATC
>Ga0315298_1009583_pt1 | contig 11921 bp, 8 predicted proteins | sample WHS_1_MG_FD_203077 | JGI IMG/M metagenome (GOLD analysis project Ga0315298, IMG submission 203077) | Extremophilic microbial mat communities from Washburn Hot Springs, YNP, Wyoming, USA - WHS_1_MG | ecosystem: Environmental > Aquatic > Thermal springs > Hot (42-90C) | place: USA: Wyoming... | reverse complement strand
CAGATGGCTGGTGTCGACCCAAAGGGAGGCCTGTTTCGGTTTGCGTTTGCCAAGCGCCATGCCCAATTATCGCTCCAAAACATTTTGAGTTCAAGATGTTTTTTGGGACTTTATCCACAGGCTGCTAAGGAATCGGCCGGTTGCTTGATTGAGAGGGGGGTAGAGGATGATGCCCCTATCGGCCACAGCCAAATCGGAGGGGGTCAGGGGCGAAGCCCCCGTTCCAGACACGTCAAGGGAGGGATTCCTCCCCCCTACGGCGGACGCCATTGTGTTCTCAGCAGGTTCTCGTAAGAAGTCGTAGGCCACAACCACGTGGTCCACCAGCGCATTTGGGGGAGCACGATAAACGTAAGCAACTCGCGACATGTCGGTAGAGAACGTGAATTCGTAACCAGCGATGCGATCCACAATACGGGCGGTCGTCAGATCGACGATTGTCAGAACCGCACCAGACTTCAGAGTTTCCTTTATGACTACCCGGTGGTGCCCCAAGGAAAAAGCATCGACTTTGTACAACCCCATCCGGAGCGCCTCCCGAGAGCTGTAAGGAACCGCGGTTGGGATAGTGAGATGCCGGGTCTCCGGCGTTAAGGCGTCGCGGACCTCGAGGGTTATGTTTAGCGGGAGGGCCCCGCCAGTGGGATCCTGGGTCGCCGCCACGTTCACCGCGCTTCGCTGGAGCGTGGCGCTCTCTTGGTCGCTTGTCAAGCATGTAGCCGCGATTGCCCCGATAAGCCAAACCAATGATCTCACCATCAACGGCATCCGCATCTTCCTCCTAATACAATTTGATCGTCTTGCGCGTCCCGTAGCTACTCGCCTCATTGCATCCGGTGACGCCGATGTAGTGACCCAGGCGGTTCATCGGGAAGCCGAGTCCTGAGCTGCCCGAATCCTTGACCGTCCGCACCCCGACGCCATGAATGTATACAGTGTCTCCACAGGACAGGTCCGGGTGGCCAGGCTTTCGCGCCACGTGCTGGTGCGCGATCAATTCCCCGCCACACGCCGGGCAAGGCCCTGGAACTCTCCTGTAAGGAGCCCTGCTCGGGCATTGTCCTTCGGTCCAGATGTACTCCAGGGTTGAATGAAGGCCAGTTCCATTCTCGCTCGTCTCAGCCAGCCAATCGGACTTCCCTGTGGAGGTGCCAACTCCGGCGCTGGTGCAATTGATGGCCCAGCAAGTCCGCTCCGTGATATAGGTGAACTCATGAGATACCCCTGAGCAGGCGGTTTCATTAGGTGTGTTGTACTGAGTCTGCTCGTAGTCTCCCAACACTTTAATGTGATAGTTGAAGATCGCGGAGGGGTTCTGGCCGCCGGCTCGCCAGGTCGCTCTCACCTGCGAAAACTCTCCCGTGGGCAGATTCGGGATGTTGAAGCTGATATTGTGCACCCCGCCACCGCGCGTGTCTGAGAACACCGTGTGGGTTGTGCCACCCTGCACCAGCTCGACCGTTAACGTCCCGGAGACGCCCTGCGGCGCCAGTTCCACCGTAATCCGGTCCTCCGGGATGCTTGCCGATAGGATTGCCACGGCGCACCGCGGCGCCCCCGCACCCCGGATCTGCACCGTCGCATTGGCCGTCGCGCTCGCCCCCGGCGCGGGCATGAACCCCTGCCCGCCCCAGCCCCGGCTCGTCACTGTCACCGCCTCCATCGTGTCCGGCGCATTCGGGTCCACCGAAACCGTCCCGTGAATCTCCACCCCATTGGCCCATTGCACCGAAACCGCCGCATATGACCCCGCGTTCACCACCGGATTGTTCCCAAACCCCGAGCCGTGAATCGTCACAAGGACATGGCCCCCGATTTCGGTCGCAGTGCATGCCATACCAGGCCTCGCCCTCTATGCGCCCGCCCTTTACTACTGTCCAGATCGCTTGGCAATCGCCTCTCTGGTGCTTTCCACCTCTTCGCGCAGAGACGGCTCGCGGTCGTAGATCCTCTCAAGCAGAGGAATGGCCCAAGCCCCGCCAAGACGTCTCAGGGCCTCGAAAACGGAACTCCGGACAGATTGATCCTTATCCTCGGTTAGCCGGAGTACAGCGCTACTAGCGCGGCTACGACGCTCGGCGGCCAAGGGCGCTCGCCCCTCTCCGTCTTCGGCCATTGCGCTCACCAGCAGCCACACCCCGTTGATTCGAAGCGGCGGCGGATTCTCTGGCTCTGTCATGCGCAGCACCTCCACGAGGAAGCGCCCCACATGCGGGCCGAGTTCTCTCCGGAACGCAGAATCAGGGGCATACACCGCTTCCGCCAGAATTCGGAACGACCGGGAGGTGAGTCTTTGCTTCCATGCCTGCCACGTTGTCATGAGTAGCCGTTCATAGAAGCTGGCCGCTTCATCGGGCGATCCTTGTTGCGCGAGTATGGGCTGGCTGCGCAGAGCCTTCGTCTCCACGCCCAACTGCCGGAGCAGTCGCTCCGGTGTGTCGATGAAGCCGAGAAAATCCTCCCGTTTGACCAACGCGTCAAGCGCTTTCGCTTTCGCCGGGAGGCGGCTGGATCCCAGCTCCCGGTACACAGCCTCAAGCGCTTCGAAATCACGGGAAGGCATTGCCGCTCTGGTACGGATCGCGGCCATCGCCTCGCGGATACGGCTGCGAAGTTCTTCCGCCCTCCTCTGGGGTTCCCCGGCCGCGTGTAGAGACGACTCTCGTTCATACATTTGCTCCAGAACTGCAATCGCCCACTCATCACGCTCGTTGCTCAGGCTTTGGACGGCCGCAACCCTCACACCGAAATCAAGGTCCCTGGACGCTGCGTCCAGCACCCGGCGGAGTTTTTCCCGCTGCGCGTCCGTTAATGGAACTGATCCCATTCGGCCCTCAAGCAAGGCGTACCCCGAGAGTGCCGCCGCACATTCTCTCAATGATCGGTCTTGGGATTCCGACAGCTCCAGCAGCACGTCTGCGAAACGCCCTGCCTTGGCTCCCAGGCTCCGCGCGTACTCTGAACCCGGATTGTAAAAGTCCGTGGCAAAGATTCGAAATACCCTTGCATCCAGTTTGTCTGCCCAAAGTTCCCACGCCACACCCAAAACCTGCTCGCGCAACCCATCTTCTACATCCAGGCCCAGGGCCACGCGTCGCATCGCATCCTCACGCTCACGCAGCAACAGAGTTAGCAGCCGTTCAGCCGTCTCAGGTGAGTTGAGAAGCTCGCGGTCGGAACGGAGCTTCTCAAATGCCCGCCCCCGCACCGCGGGATCAGGCGATTCCAAGTCCCGGTAGTGCGATTGCAAAGCAATAGAATCACTACCCTGAATTTGTGCACTTATGGAGCTCGTCCAATCCGTTAGAACCAGGCAACAGGTGAGCAAGAGCTGTGTTTTCACTTCTCCTCCTTTTACCAGCCCACGGGACAGTTACCCGGCCTCCAGTCGAAGTGCACCCACGTCGGCGTGAGGCTCAATGGCTCCACGCAGGCGCCGTGCGCCGGCCCCAAGGTCCACTTGAAGAGCTCTCGCCGGCCCGGGTCCGTTTCTCGGATGTCCACGGCGTCGCCCCGCGTGTGTCGGCTGTTTGGGCTGCTCGGATTGATTCTCATTTGGCTGGCCGGGTTGCGGTAGCCACTCGACACTGGCATGGGGAGGCCGCCCGAATCGGCGCGAATGCCCTCCAAACCGTCCAACATAGCGTCCTTCGTAATCGTCCAGTAGTCACGATAATCGTTGTCCTGGTTGATCTCCTGCGCGGAGAAGTGAAAGCTGCCGATGGGCGGTATGACCTCGCCGCACGTCGGAACCCACGACAGTCCATAGGCGATGTATTCGGCGATCAGAGCGTCTTTCCGAGAATCTCGACACCCCGGCGCCCCCGCGCTCCGGATCTGCACCGTTGCGTTCGCCGTCGGGTTCGCCCCCGGCGCGGGCATCCAGCCCTGCCCGCCCCAGCCCCGGCTCGTCACTGTCACCGTCTCCATCGTGTCCGGCGCATTCGGGTCCACCGAAACCGTCCCGTGTATCTCCACCCCGTTGGCCCATTGCACCGAAACCGCCGCCCACGAGCCCGCGTTCACCACCGGGTTGTCCGCGACACGCAAGGCTGGGCCTACGGTTATACTCTGCACCGGTGAGCGACATCGGCAGATGCTCAGCAACATCACGAGAGCTCACTCCTTCGCGAGGGCCTCGATAATCTTTGCCCGCAAGCCAGGATCCTGCGTCCTCTGTGCCATCCTCCGCAAGACCTGCTCTGCCGATCGCCTGGCAATGTCACTCCCGCGGGGAAGGATTTCGATCAGGCAGTCGGCAACCCCCGGGCTGATCGACTGCTCCAGCGCGTAAGAGACAGCTCGGTCGAGTTCTTCGGGGTCCCGTTTTAAGATAGCGCAAAGCAACGGCTGCGCAATCTCCGGCTCTATGGCGGCGAGGGCCCTCTTGGACAGGATCGACCGCCCAGTACTGCGGCGGTCGATAACGTCTGTGTAGAACTCTTCCGCGCGCTTCTGCAGCGCGCCCCTATCATAGGCCAGTACGTTGAATCGGACCTCCCCAAAGACTCCAAACTCTGGGTATCTTACACTCATCCGGTACTCGCCCGGCACGCGAAGCTGCGCAGTTTCCGCAGCTAAAACCAGGAAGGTCCTGCTTTCGCCGGGGTTCGGACGAACATATCCCGAGATCGTTTCTCCCTCGTGCCGTGTTGGCGCCATCGCCAGCCGGAGGCCCATGGGGCCTTCGGTCATCCGCTCTAAGGAATCCGAATCCGTCGGTATCAGTAGTTCGCCTTTGCTCAGATTCCGCACCGTCACAGCTAGAACGAGAGGCTCACCGGCTACAATGGTTGGCCGATCAGGCTGGCACTCAAGGGAAACCAACGGCGCCGGTGGCGCCCCCATCATCAAGTTGTATGCGAATACGAGCGTCCATAGCATCTGGCGCCTCCACTGTCACTGCCCTGGCAAGGGAAAGCTGCAAACCTCGCCTTGCGTGCGGACCTCGTACCGCCATGGCGAGGTCCCGTTGTCGCTTGTGACTTTCCGCTCAATCAAGAGATTGCGAAAACCGTCAAAGACCGTCCATTCCTCGGTCCCTTGACACTGGCATCGGTACTCGTAGTCCTGGCGGGCGGAGAAAGTAGATTCAGAATACGGCCGCACGAATTCCCCAGACGGAGGGTCATGGTCGTCGGACATCAACTCATTGGTTGCGGACACCCCGGTAGCTGGGGGGTACTGAAAGGTGTAGTTCGGGAAAGGAGGAGAGGGCGGGGTCGGACCGCCGGGGTATCGCACGGCTTCCCGGATGTAACAACCCTGCAAGTGCTGTCGGTCGCCTGTGGATGAATCCCATGTGAAGTACAAGCGGAGCCGGCCTCGGGGATCACTGACCTGATAACACTGAGCTGTGCCGAATCGCCTGAAATTGACTGGGACGCCGCACCGCGGCGCCGCCGCGCCCCGGATCCGCACCGTCGCGTTCGCCGTCTGGCTCGCCCCCGGCGCGGGCATCCAGCCCTGCCCGCCCCAGCCCCGGCTCGTCACCGTCACCGTCTCCATCGTGTCCGGCGCATTCGGGTCCACCGAAACCGTCCCGTGTATCTCCACCCCGTTGGCCCATTGCACCGAAACCATCGCCCACGAGCCCGCGTTCACCACCGGGTTGTCCCCAAACCCCGACCCGTAAATCGTCACCGGCACATTGCTCCAGCCCGCCTCCCAAATGTCCGGGTCCATCCAGCTCACCACCGGCGTGGGGGCTTGCACCGTGAACGCCGCCGGGTTGCTGGTCCCCGAAGCCGTCCTCACCGTCACCGCGTGATCCCCGCTTTCCGCGTTGCTCTCGACCCAGTACTGCGCCTGAATCCAGCCTTGCCCCACCGAGGTCACCTGCATCGTCACGCCCGTTCCCCCCACCTCCACCCACGGGCTCTGACCGAAGTGCTACGCGTAGATCGTGCCAAACGAGCGCAAGGCCCTCCGCACGGCACCCCGTCCCAACCAGTCCACTGCAACCTCAAAACTCCGGCAAACCAACAACCAAGCTGTCCATGCTATACCGGCCCTTTGGAAATGCCAGCCTCACTGCATTCGGCTGTTCCGGTTCGATGGCAGCTATGACTGCCCCGTCGTCGCCCAATTTGGGGAGCTCGACGCTCGCCGACGGCGCTCCCTCGAGCCCGCGAGATAGGTCCACCACTGTGAGATACTGACGGGCCCCGAGCTGGCCACGCCCCGGCCATGACTCCGCGCAGACAAACACAAGCTTACGAGAGGGCAGCAACCTCAGCGCATGCAAACTAATATGCCGCCCCGGAACTTGCGATTCAAAACTCATCTGATACGACCGCTGCCTGGCGTTATTCTCCGGATAAACTGGAATCCCAACTTCAACGACGTTGTCCCCGGGGCCCATAGGCACAGGCGCGGGAATTCTTTGGTTAGCCGCTGCCTGCATTCGATTCTCAAGCGGCGTGCGCGCCAAGTCATAGACCAGCAGGACTTCAAGCGGCGCCACTGGACCTTGAGCCTCTGTGAAGTAGTGTCTCTTGTACACGATCCAGTTCTCACTCACGCGGCGCGGCTCATAGCAAACGAACCAGTCCAATTTCGCTTTCGCCTTCAGGTCGAAGATTTCCACCACCGACGCTCTCTCGGCCTCTCCGAGCAACACGAGCCTGTCTCCCCAAATGAAGGAATCCTGAATCTCTTGCGTGGCGACATAATCGGAGAATTCGACCGGCTTGGAGTCCGGCGTGTGCTCGACCGTCGCGGTCAACATCCGCACCCCTTCTTTCACCTCAATCAGAGAGAGCTTCTGTACCTTCCACGGCGATTCGAACTCGCCAACACCGAAAGCAAGAACGTGGGTAAGCCATGCAGCCGTCAGCATAACCAGACAATTCCTTTTCATAACTTATAACCTCAGTAGATTCGAATGGTCATCGCACGTTCAGGCAACAGATCCCCGATTCCGATGCACGCCATGTTTGTTGTGTAATGGTCGATTCTCGCGGCTCCACAAACGCCGCAGGTATCGGTGACAGACTTCACTCCGACTCCATGGATATACAGTTGGGCATTCGGCTCGTGCGCCCCACTGTCGGGATGCACGGCTACGGTCGAGTTGCTAAGCGTTCCCATGCTGCCGCTGATGACGATGTCCCTGCGCGCGGTTGGGTAAGGCCGCGGCGAGCAGAAGAACTCCTTGCCGACATCTCCATAGTTTATGGAATGCCCGCTGCCCGTACCGTATGTGGGGTTCAATACCCTGTCGATAAAGCCGCCCCTCATGGTCGCATTAGGGGTCTGGACGCAGCTGTTGTTGTTTATGGCGTAGATCGTGACCGGGCTCGGATCGCCGGAGCAGTTGTTCTCATGGGGTGAGTTGTACTGGGTATGTCGGTACATCCCCAACACCTTAATGTGATAGTTGAAGATCGCGGAGGGGTTCTGGCCGCCGGCTTGCCAGGTCGCTCTCACCTGCGAAAACTCTCCCGTGGGCAGATTCGGGATGTTGAAGCTGATATTGTGCACCCCGCCACCGCGCGTGTCTGAGAACACCGTGTGGGTTGTGCCACCCTGCACCAGCTCGACCGTTAACGTCCCGGAGACGCCCTGCGGCGCCAGTTCCACCGTAATCCGGTCCTCCGGGATGCTTGCCGATAGGATTGCCACGGCGCACCGCGGCGCCCCCGCACCCCGGATCTGCACCGTCGCATTGGCCGTCGCGCTCGCCCCCGGCGCGGGCATGAACCCCTGCCCGCCCCAGCCCCGGCTCGTCACTGTCACCGCCTCCATCGTGTCCGGCGCATTCGGGTCCACCGAAACCGTCCCGTGAATCTCCACCCCATTGGCCCATTGCACCGAAACCGCCGCATATGACCCCGCGTTCACCACCGGATTGTTCCCAAACCCCGAGCCGTGAATCGTCACAAGGACATGGCCCCCGATTTCGGTCGCAGTGCATGCCATACCAGGCCTCGCCCTCTATGCGCCCGCCCTTTACTACTGTCCAGATCGCTTGGCAATCGCCTCTCTGGTGCTTTCCACCTCTTCGCGCAGAGACGGCTCGCGGTCGTAGATCCTCTCAAGCAGAGGAATGGCCCAAGCCCCGCCAAGACGTCTCAGGGCCTCGAAAACGGAACTCCGGACAGATTGATCCTTATCCTCGGTTAGCCGGAGTACAGCGCTACTAGCGCGGCTACGACGCTCGGCGGCCAAGGGCGCTCGCCCCTCTCCGTCTTCGGCCATTGCGCTCACCAGCAGCCACACCCCGTTGATTCGAAGCGGCGGCGGATTCTCTGGCTCTGTCATGCGCAGCACCTCCACGAGGAAGCGCCCCACATGCGGGCCGAGTTCTCTCCGGAACGCAGAATCAGGGGCATACACCGCTTCCGCCAGAATTCGGAACGACCGGGAGGTGAGTCTTTGCTTCCATGCCTGCCACGTTGTCATGAGTAGCCGTTCATAGAAGCTGGCCGCTTCATCGGGCGATCCTTGTTGCGCGAGTATGGGCTGGCTGCGCAGAGCCTTCGTCTCCACGCCCAACTGCCGGAGCAGTCGCTCCGGTGTGTCGATGAAGCCGAGAAAATCCTCCCGTTTGACCAACGCGTCAAGCGCTTTCGCTTTCGCCGGGAGGCGGCTGGATCCCAGCTCCCGGTACACAGCCTCAAGCGCTTCGAAATCACGGGAAGGCATTGCCGCTCTGGTACGGATCGCGGCCATCGCCTCGCGGATACGGCTGCGAAGTTCTTCCGCCCTCCTCTGGGGTTCCCCGGCCGCGTGTAGAGACGACTCTCGTTCATACATTTGCTCCAGAACTGCAATCGCCCACTCATCACGCTCGTTGCTCAGGCTTTGGACGGCCGCAACCCTCACACCGAAATCAAGGTCCCTGGACGCTGCGTCCAGCACCCGGCGGAGTTTTTCCCGCTGCGCGTCCGTTAATGGAACTGATCCCATTCGGCCCTCAAGCAAGGCGTACCCCGAGAGTGCCGCCGCACATTCTCTCAATGATCGGTCTTGGGATTCCGACAGCTCCAGCAGCACGTCTGCGAAACGCCCTGCCTTGGCTCCCAGGCTCCGCGCGTACTCTGAACCCGGATTGTAAAAGTCCGTGGCAAAGATTCGAAATACCCTTGCATCCAGTTTGTCTGCCCAAAGTTCCCACGCCACACCCAAAACCTGCTCGCGCAACCCATCTTCTACATCCAGGCCCAGGGCCACGCGTCGCATCGCATCCTCACGCTCACGCAGCAACAGAGTTAGCAGCCGTTCAGCCGTCTCAGGTGAGTTGAGAAGCTCGCGGTCGGAACGGAGCTTCTCAAATGCCCGCCCCCGCACCGCGGGATCAGGCGATTCCAAGTCCCGGTAGTGCGATTGCAAAGCAATAGAATCACTACCCTGAATTTGTGCACTTATGGAGCTCGTCCAATCCGTTAGAACCAGGCAACAGGTGAGCAAGAGCTGTGTTTTCACTTCTCCTCCTTTTACCAGCCCACGGGACAGTTACCCGGCCTCCAGTCGAAGTGCACCCACGTCGGCGTGAGGCTCAATGGCTCCACGCAGGCGCCGTGCGCCGGCCCCAAGGTCCACTTGAAGAGCTCTCGCCGGCCCGGGTCCGTTTCTCGGATGTCCACGGCGTCGCCCCGCGTGTGTCGGCTGTTTGGGCTGCTCGGATTGATTCTCATTTGGCTGGCCGGGTTGCGGTAGCCACTCGACACTGGCATGGGGAGGCCGCCCGAATCGGCGCGAATGCCCTCCAAACCGTCCAACATAGCGTCCTTCGTAATCGTCCAGTAGTCACGATAATCGTTGTCCTGGTTGATCTCCTGCGCGGAGAAGTGAAAGCTGCCGATGGGCGGTATGACCTCGCCGCACGTCGGAACCCACGACAGTCCATAGGCGATGTATTCGGCGATCAGAGCGTCTTTCCGAGAATCTCGACACCCCGGCGCCCCCGCGCTCCGGATCTGCACCGTTGCGTTCGCCGTCGGGTTCGCCCCCGGCGCGGGCATCCAGCCCTGCCCGCCCCAGCCCCGGCTCGTCACTGTCACCGTCTCCATCGTGTCCGGCGCATTCGGGTCCACCGAAACCGTCCCGTGTATCTCCACCCCGTTGGCCCATTGCACCGAAACCGCCGCCCACGAGCCCGCGTTCACCACCGGGTTGTCCGCGACACGCAAGGCTGGGCCTACGGTTATACTCTGCACCGGTGAGCGACATCGGCAGATGCTCAGCAACATCACGAGAGCTCACTCCTTCGCGAGGGCCTCGATAATCTTTGCCCGCAAGCCAGGATCCTGCGTCCTCTGTGCCATCCTCCGCAAGACCTGCTCTGCCGATCGCCTGGCAATGTCACTCCCGCGGGGAAGGATTTCGATCAGGCAGTCGGCAACCCCCGGGCTGATCGACTGCTCCAGCGCGTAAGAGACAGCTCGGTCGAGTTCTTCGGGGTCCCGTTTTAAGATAGCGCAAAGCAACGGCTGCGCAATCTCCGGCTCTATGGCGGCGAGGGCCCTCTTGGACAGGATCGACCGCCCAGTACTGCGGCGGTCGATAACGTCTGTGTAGAACTCTTCCGCGCGCTTCTGCAGCGCGCCCCTATCATAGGCCAGTACGTTGAATCGGACCTCCCCAAAGACTCCAAACTCTGGGTATCTTACACTCATCCGGTACTCGCCCGGCACGCGAAGCTGCGCAGTTTCCGCAGCTAAAACCAGGAAGGTCCTGCTTTCGCCGGGGTTCGGACGAACATATCCCGAGATCGTTTCTCCCTCGTGCCGTGTTGGCGCCATCGCCAGCCGGAGGCCCATGGGGCCTTCGGTCATCCGCTCTAAGGAATCCGAATCCGTCGGTATCAGTAGTTCGCCTTTGCTCAGATTCCGCACCGTCACAGCTAGAACGAGAGGCTCACCGGCTACAATGGTTGGCCGATCAGGCTGGCACTCAAGGGAAACCAACGGCGCCGGTGGCGCCCCCATCATCAAGTTGTATGCGAATACGAGCGTCCATAGCATCTGGCGCCTCCACTGTCACTGCCCTGGCAAGGGAAAGCTGCAAACCTCGCCTTGCGTGCGGACCTCGTACCGCCATGGCGAGGTCCCGTTGTCGCTTGTGACTTTCCGCTCAATCAAGAGATTGCGAAAACCGTCAAAGACCGTCCATTCCTCGGTCCCTTGACACTGGCATCGGTACTCGTAGTCCTGGCGGGCGGAGAAAGTAGATTCAGAATACGGCCGCACGAATTCCCCAGACGGAGGGTCATGGTCGTCGGACATCAACTCATTGGTTGCGGACACCCCGGTAGCTGGGGGGTACTGAAAGGTGTAGTTCGGGAAAGGAGGAGAGGGCGGGGTCGGACCGCCGGGGTATCGCACGGCTTCCCGGATGTAACAACCCTGCAAGTGCTGTCGGTCGCCTGTGGATGAATCCCATGTGAAGTACAAGCGGAGCCGGCCTCGGGGATCACTGACCTGATAACACTGAGCTGTGCCGAATCGCCTGAAATTGACTGGGACGCCGCACCGCGGCGCCGCCGCGCCCCGGATCCGCACCGTCGCGTTCGCCGTCTGGCTCGCCCCCGGCGCGGGCATCCAGCCCTGCCCGCCCCAGCCCCGGCTCGTCACCGTCACCGTCTCCATCGTGTCCGGCGCATTCGGGTCCACCGAAACCGTCCCGTGTATCTCCACCCCGTTGGCCCATTGCACCGAAACCATCGCCCACGAGCCCGCGTTCACCACCGGGTTGTCCCCAAACCCCGACCCGTAAATCGTCACCGGCACATTGCTCCAGCCCGCCTCCCAAATGTCCGGGTCCATCCAGCTCACCACCGGCGTGGGGGCTTGCACCGTGAACGCCGCCGGGTTGCTGGTCCCCGAAGCCGTCCTCACCGTCACCGCGTGATCCCCGCTTTCCGCGTTGCTCTCGACCCAGTACTGCGCCTGAATCCAGCCTTGCCCCACCGAGGT
>Ga0315298_1009578_pt1 | contig 11925 bp, 6 predicted proteins | sample WHS_1_MG_FD_203077 | JGI IMG/M metagenome (GOLD analysis project Ga0315298, IMG submission 203077) | Extremophilic microbial mat communities from Washburn Hot Springs, YNP, Wyoming, USA - WHS_1_MG | ecosystem: Environmental > Aquatic > Thermal springs > Hot (42-90C) | place: USA: Wyoming... | reverse complement strand
TCCTTTTCGGAGCCCGCCGCCTCTATGTCCTTTCACCGTTGAGACCTTAAAGGTACTGATCCTAAAGGTACTGATCCGATCAAACGGCAGGTGAGGCGGTCTCCTGCCCCATCTCCACCGTGCGGAAATGCTGGCGAGCTTCAGTAACTCGGCTTTCCGACCACCGCCGTGCATGGGTGGTGTAGACGCGGAACTCGCGGCTTTCCACCATGCTCTCGTAAAGCCTCTCGTATTCGTCGGTCATGCGCTCGACGGAGAAACGCTCTTCAAACACCCGCCGGATCTGCTTGCGGTCCAAGGCGGCGCAGCGGTCAACCACTCTGGCAGCTTCCTCCTCACTGTGAACGATGAAGCCGGTGACCTCATGGTCAATAACTTCCGGCACCGACCCGCACGGGAAGGCGATGACTGGTGTACCTACAGCCATGGCCTCGATTTGCACAAGTCCAAATGGCTCCGGCCAATCAATGGGGAAAAGCAGAGCCAAAGCTCCCGCCAGAAGCGGGAACTTCTCTTTATCCCCGCCTTCGCCCACAAACTCCACGTCGGCCTTCTTGAGCAAGGGGCGGATCACCGTTCGAAAATAGGCGCGGTCGGCCGCGTCCACTTTGCCCATGATCTTGAGAGGTAGCCCAGCCATGCGGGCTATGCGAATGGCTCGGTCAGGGCGTTTCTCGGGGGATAAGCGCCCCAAGAAGACCAGGTAGTCCCCCGGCTTCTCGTGAAGCTCCGCACAGTCAAGGGGAAGGCCATGATACACCGTCGCCTTCCAGTTCACCCAGGGCAAGGGCTTCCGCTGGGCATGGGAGATGGAGACGAGCGGGATATCCCGGAACTCCCGGTACAAGGGCACGAGCTCCGGCAGGTCAAGCCGCCCATGCAACGTGGTCAAGTGCGGCGTCCCATGCCGGCGCGCAGAAGGGAAGCTCAGATAGTCGGTGTGGTAGTGGATCACGTCATATTCTAAGGCGTCCGCCGCCACCCGTTCCAGCATGGCAACATGGAGCGCCACCGGGTCTTTGACGCTGGGATCGAGGCGAAGCCCAGATTGGGCACAGGGAACAAGGCGTGCGCTGGTCTCAGAATCGCCGCTTGCGTACAAGGTCACCTCGTGTCCGCGGCGCACGAGCTCCTCGGTGAGGTAAGAGACCACGCGCTCTGTCCCTCCGTACAGCTTCGGAGGAACGCTCTCATACAGAGGAGACACCTGGGCGATCCTCATTCGTGGTTACCTCCTATCACCTCAAAGCTTTACCACCACCTCAAGCGGGCGGTCCTTGTGTTGCACCTGGACCGCCACTCCGCTGGACGTGCGCTCAAAGCGTAGGTCAACGCGATCCTCGCCCACGCGGAGGTCCTCAAGTTCAATCCATTCGACGAAATCGGGTAATACCGGAGAGACCACGTTCAGACGTCGTTGGTCGGCCTCCGGGCGCAGCCCGAGTAGTTCGCAAAGCAGATAAGGCACGGCTCCTGCCGCCCAAGCCTGAGGCTTGCTGGCAAGCGGATAGTGCACTGGGACCTCGTAGTCTTCTCGGGAATACCCGGCAAAAAGCTCCGGTAGCCGGTATAGCTCAAAGTGCATGGCGGCTTCAGCTAGCCCAGAGAAGACGCGAAGCGCCGCCCGATCGAACCCATAGCGCCGGAACCCGGCCGCGATGAGCGAGTTGTCATGGGGCCAGACCGTTCCCACGTGGTAGCCCACTGGGCTGTAGGCCATCTCATGCTCGGAAAGAGTGCGAATCCCCCAACCGGTGAACATGTCGGGCCGCATAAGTCGTTTGCGCGTCCGTCGGGCTTGCTCGGGCAGGGCTATCTCACCCCACAGCGCGTGCCCGGCGTTGGAAGAACACACACGCACTGGCCGTCCTTCCGCCTGCAGGGCGAGGGCGTAGCAACCACGGGAGTCGACCCAGAAGTCGCGGTTGAATCGCTCCCGGAGGGCCTCGGCCTGGTGGTCAAGGCGGGCGGCCAAGTCGTCTTCGCCCCAACGGCGGAACATCTCTGCCAGCCGTCTCCGGGCCAAGTACACGTAGCTCTGCACCTCTACAAGCGCGATGGGTGGCTCAACCGGTGACCCATCGATGTCAGGCACGCCATGGTCGGAGTCTTTCCAGCCCTGGTTGCGTAGGCCGCCATGCGCATCTGTTCCCAGGTACGAAAGATAGCCGCGCTCGTCTTCGTTTTCTTCAATCCAACGCAGCGCCCTTTCCAGGTTCGGGCGAAGCTCCTCAACGGTGGCTCGATCGGCTGTCCAAAAGAAGTACTCAGCTGCCAGCACGAGGAAGAGCGGAGTGGCATCCACCGAACCGTAGTAAGGGCTGTGGGGGATGCGTCTGGTGCGGGCAAGCTCTCCCACCCGCAGCTCATGTAAGATCTTGCCAGGCTGCTCTTCCCGCCAGGAATGAGTTTCCACCCCTTGGAAAGCGGCCAGCACCCGCAAGGTCTGTCGAGCTATGGAAGGATCGTAGGCTAAAGTCTGAAGCGCGCTTATTATGCTGTCGCGGCCAAAGAGGGTAGCAAACCAAGGTACCCCGGCGGCATAGTATTCCTGTCCTTCTACCTCGCTTCGTAACAGGTACAGGTCGCGGAAGGACCGGTCGATGATGGCGTCAAGGAGAAGGCTGCTGCTGTGCACCTTAGTCTGACCACCGCGCCATGCCTTCTCGGCCTCGGCATGTCCTTTCGCCAGGGCTTCGTGGTCGCGGAGCGGCCGCGGGCAGGGTACCCGAGATGCCCTGCGAACTACTGGCGGGGCGACGCAAGTTGCCGTCTCACCTACTGTTGGCCCATCGGTAGCCGCGACCCTTGTTGGGCTCCTTTCCTCAAACAGGCAGCCGCTATCTTGAGCACTCTCGCCAATCGTGATCACAAGGGAGATATCGTGTTCTCCCCGCGGCTCCAGATCGATCAGGAAGGTAGCGGTGGTGTGATTCTCGTCCCAATGGTCTGGAGTCTGGGCGAAACTGACTGCCACTGAGCGGACCAGCCCGTCGGTCCCGTGGTACTCAAACTCTAAAGTGTCACCCTCGATTCTCGGCGGGAGAAGGATGCCCGGGGGATCCGGCTCGAGAGCTCTTACCCCAAACACATCCTGAAATCTCGCGCGGAAGGAAAGCGAAACCGGTAGGCGGACCGACCTACGGCTGAAATTACGGAACGCGAGCGTGTCGTACAGGGAAAGAGAGCTGTAATCAAGAGTTCTTGTCCACTTAACGCCCACGGTCTCAAGGGGGGCAATGACCGTGCCGTCAGCGGAGAGGAGCTCGGGATTGGTGAGCTCGACCAAAGACTGATAGCCGCGTCCAGCGGTGGAGACCAAGGTCTCAAGTGCATGTCCGGCGATACGCAGCTCATACCCATCCAAGAAGCGGCAGTCATGATAGTAAAGGCCTGCGGCGTGCTCTCGATCAAGAGGCACGTCACCATTAGGTTGAGTCACAAAAAAAGATCGCCGTCTTTCAGGATGAGCGCGTCGGCGATGCTGGGCGTCTTTGCCGGTGCAACGCGCAGGTCTGCCCCAAAGTCAAGCCGCACGCTCTCTGCCGTATTTACGCATTTACGTTCGTTATCCATGCCAATCTCACCAATAGCCTGAACCACAGCTGTTGAATGAGAAAGATAGAAACGGACGTAAGCCTACGCGTGGGCAGCAAAATATAGACCGCCCTAGAGCGGCCCGTCAAGGCAAAAGGCGTGGCTCCAGCGGGCAAGCCCAGAAATCAGCTTGCTGGGGAAGGCGGGGCGATGCCGTACGCTTGGGCGAGCAGGACCACAGGATGCAGGCACTTAACTCCGGTGGCCTCGGCGAGCTGCATACGGCAGGTGCTGCACTCAGTGGCGATGAGGTCGGGAGCCACCTGCGAGACGCGCTCGAAGAGGGGCTGGCCCGCCCGCAGGGAGAGATCGTAGGTACCCACCTTCATCCCGAAGGTGCCGGCCATGCCGCAACAGCCCGAAGCAAGATCGATCACCTCTATCCCTGGGATCTCACGCAGCAGCTCCAAGCCCGGACTTCCCACCTCCTGAGCCTTAAGGTGACAGGGCTGGTGATAGGCCACGCGTAGCACAGTCCTTGTGCTCTCGGTGGTCGCTTTCTTAAGCGGCTGCACGGGGGGCACCAAGTCTGGATGTTCGCGGCGCCAGGCTAGAAGGAACTCACCCAGGTCACGCGTGGCTTGGGCTACAGCAGCGCACTCGTTTTCCTCGAGATAGTCGGCGTAGTGCTTCTTGAGGGCGAAACTAGCGGTGGGTTCAGCGCTCACGACAAGAGCGCCTGCCTCCACATACGGCCTTAACGATCTCAGGTTTTTCCGGGCGACCTTGGCGGCCCTTTTCGCGTACCCGTAGAGCATCTCCGGGATGCCGCTGGCCCGCTGGGCAGGGGTGATCACCCGAACACCGTGAGCGGCCAGCACCTGCTCCACGATCAAGGCCAGCTCAGGCTGGTTGTAGTTCGCATACATGTCGTAGAAGTAGGCAACGGTCGGGCTGGAGCCGGTCCGCTCGGCGTCGGCTCGCTCAGAACCGGTGACCAGCAAGTCGCTCCGCTCCACACCTTGGGCCTCTGCTGTTGCCTCCCGATTTTGCCGCCGAACCGCTGCATAACTGGGTCGAGCAAAACGCGGCATGGAACGACGCCGGTCGATGCCCAAGATGGGCTCGCCCAAGCGACGAAGAGCGGCGTTCTCTAGTAGCGGGTTGGCTACCGGGGCGAGAAGGCTGCCCAAACGAGAAAGGGTCTCCGCCCGGCTGAGTATGACCTCAGCGCGGGTACGTGGACTGCCGAGGACGGCGGCAGGGTGCTTCTCGCGATACCGAGTCTTGGCCTCCAGCATGAGTTTGGGAATGTTAACCGCAGAAGGACACTCCACCGCGCACATCCCGCACTCAATGCAGTAGTCGGTCACGGCTTTCAGGACGGCCGAGCCGTAGATGGCTTCGGCAGCCTCGGCAGCTTCTGGAGACACCGGGTTATCTGCCTGTGCGGGTAAGAGGGCCCCGGTTATCACTGCGCGCAGGAGGTTCGCCTTGGCGCGCGGTGAGGCATGCTCACGGCGAGTGGCCTTGTACATGGGGCACATGGTGGTGACTACTTGGCTCTTGCAGGCGGCGCACCCGTGACAACGCTCGATTTCTGTCTCATATCCCCGCTCCGCAAAACGCAGCCTGGGCTTCTGCGGAAGGGTGCGGTAGTCCGGCCCGTACCTGATGTTCTGGAAGAGTAGGTCCGCTTCTCCCTGGGGCCCTACTTTCTTGCCCGGGTTAAGGATCCCTTGGGGGTCGAAGGCGTTCTTTATCTGCACAAAGAAGTCATAGATCTTGTCGCCGTACATCTCACGCAGCCGTGGGGTGTGGATGAGGCCGTCTCCATGTTCACCGGCCATCGTGCCACGCAAGGTGAGAACATGCGCCGAGACTTCGTCGTAAATGCGCCGCACGATGGCCCGGTCGTGCGGATCTTTAATGTCCAGAACTGGCCGGGTGTGGATGTTGCCGTCCCCCACGTGTCCCACGAAGATGGCCTCCACCCCCTCGCGGTCAAACAACCTTTGAATGAAGTCGATGGAGGCGGGTAGCTGGGTGGGGTGTATGGCGATGTCTTCCATGAAGGGTAGGGGCTGCTTGGGCCCGGGGTTGCGCTGGATAATGGCTACCGCTGTTCTCCTGATCCTCCAGAGGTACTCGGTCTCGGCTGCCGTCATCGCTCGTGCCAGACTGAGAGCGGCTGTGCTTTCCAAATGACGCTGCAGAGCTGCGAATTTCTCGTCAAGCTCGTCGTCGCTTGCCCCTTCAAACTCGATGAGTATGGCTGTATCGGTGCGGTCGGGCACGAGAGCCCCAAAGCGTGGATCGTGCTGTTTCACTAGACTAAGAAAGCGCGAGTCCATGATCTCTACCGCGGTGGGGCCCAAGGCGAGGATCCCGGGGACCGCCTCGCCCACGGCAAACACGGAGGGGAAGTAGGCCATGGCGATGCCGCGCTGAGCTGGAAGTGGGACCACTTTGAGGGTAGCCTCGGTGACTAGACCCAAAGTCCCCTCGCTACCTACAAAAAGCCGCTGTAAGTGGGCGGTCTTGGGTTTCTGCTTGGGGGCTGCAAGACATGTCGTTCCGGTTTGGATGGAGGCCACTGCTGTCTGACCAGGCACCCCGGTGTCAAGCACGGCCTCGATCCGGTAGCCGCAAGAGTTCTTGACCACGTTGGGCATAGAGGCCATGAGTTCCTCATACTCGGCAATGAGGCGTGGCAGAACGACTGCGAATGCTCGGCTCGCCGTGTCGCCCGCAGCCAGAAACTCTGCCAGGCTCGGCTCCTCAAGTGCGTACGGTCGCGCCTGGAACACGCTCCCATCGGCCAGCACGACTTCTAGAGCGAGCACGTGGTCCTTCGTAGTCCCGTATGCCACTGTGCGTGGTCCGGAACTGTTTGTGGCAATCATTCCCCCGAGGCTGCAGTGATTCTCACTGGAAGGATCAGGGGCAAAAAAGACCCCGTAAGGCTGCAGATAGCGGTCCAGTACTGCCTTGACCACCCCGGGCTGGACGCGTACCCAGCCTTCCTCCGGTGACACCTCCAGAATGGCATTCATGTAGCGGGTGAAGTCCACTTGGATGCCCGCCCCCACGGCTCCCCCGTTGAGTCCGGAGCCCATGCCTCTAGGCACTAGAGGGAGGCCGTGTTCCGCGGCATAGGCGACTAGTCGGGCCACATCTTCAGTGTCTCGGGGACAGACGACCCCCAGTGGCTCTATCTGACTCAGCCCGGCGTCGGTGGCATAAAGGCGTCTGGTTATAGGATCAAACTCCACATCGCCCTTGAGGAGGGCGCGTAGGTCCCTGGCAATGGCTTCGCGATCATTGGTCATGATTACAATCCGCCGACGAGTTTGCCATCTTCAGTCATGGTTCAAAATACTATCATTTATGCCTCTAGCCCAGAAACCAGAGTGGCGAGCATAGTGGCGAGGGGACAGAGTTCGTGAGAGAATGCAGCGGTCGCTATTGTTCTTGGTCGGGAAAAGGAAGTCCGGGGTCGCGGTGGATTCGGTAGATCCTTACAGTAGTCAGCAAAAATGCGGCGCGTCCGCCTGTCCAGAGAAGGGGGTGAGTCATGCTTGCCATACTCAAGACGACCGACACAGGTCTTGTGCGACTAGAGCAGTTCGAGCCGGGCTGCTGGATAGACCTGGTCAGTCCGACCGAGGAAGAGCTCGAGCGTGTAAGCCGAGAACTGGCCATCCCGCTCGATCTCTTGAAGGGTCCTCTGGACGAGGAGGAGAAATCGCGCATCGACATCGAGGACGGGCTGACTCACGTCATTGTGGATATTCCCATTCTGGTGCGGGAGGGCGACCAGCAGGGTTACAGCACCATCCCGCTGGGCATGCTTATCCATCCCGACTACTTCATCACTACCTGCCTGAGACCCAATCCCATTCTGGGAGAGTTCGAGCGTAACGCCATCCGGGGCTTCGCCACCTACTGGAAGACCCGTTTTCTCCTACAAATCCTCCAGCAGATAGCTGCCTTCTACCTCAAGTATCTGGGCCGGCTCGACCGGGAGACCGACCGCATTGAGCGCGAGCTCAGGGTCTCCATGAAAAACGAGGAGATTTTCGATCTGCTTGCGGTGCAGAAATCACTGGTCTACTTCACCACTTCTCTGCGGGCCAACGAGGCGGTGTTGCAGAAACTACTCCGCACGAAGACGGTGAAGATGTATGAAGAGGACGAGGACCTGCTCGAGGATGTGATCGTGGAGAACAAGCAGGCTTCTGAGATGACCAAAATCTACACCGACACCCTCACGGCCATGATGGACGCCTTCACCTCGGTGATTTCCAATAACCTGAACCGGGTGATGAAGTTCCTGACCTCGGTCACCATCTTGCTCTCCATTCCTACCATTGTGGCCGCAATTTTCGGCATGAACGTGAAGCTACCCTTCCAGGAATACCAGCACGCCTTTCTTCTCACCTGCGTCATTTGGCTTGTGATATCCGGCGCCTTCGCGCTTGCGTTCTGGAAGAAGAACTACTTGTAATAATCGCCTGTGGGCTATCTCCAGGGGGAGAGGGGCGGCTTGGCGGTGGTGCGCGGTCGGCGGCGTGCCCTGGGAACGGGCGGCTCAAGCAGGCTTAGCTCGTCGGTCACTTCCAAGGTCTCAATGGGCACCACCCGCATGCGTTTCACTCCGGCCAGCTCGGCCAGGGAGGAGAGGAAGAAGACGGCCGCCAAAGGCCCGCACACGCCAAAGCTGCCCGACACGGTCTGCACCATGAGAAACCACCAGCTTCTCAGCCAGCCGATGCCGGTGCTCTCGGCCAGGTAGCCATAGAGCAGGATGGGCATGATTAGCCCGAGCAGAAGAACGGGAGCGTTGGTGGTGAGACGATGCCGCCACAGCGCTCCCCCGTACACTGGTTCGGCAAAGCAGGTGGCAAGGGGCCAGGACCAGGCTGCCGCCAGACAAGGCAGGACCAGCAGAGGCGACTGAGCCAAGGCCAGGACCAGGGCCAGCAGCAAGCTGAAGAGACCGGTGAAGAGCCGAGCCATTTCAGCGATGGCTCGGCCTTCTTGGGGGCGAAAGTAGCCGAGAAAACGCCTGGAGATGACGAAAGCCGCCATCCAAAGGAGCACCAGAATGAGGGTGGGGGCGAGACGAGGTTGCGTACTTGCTCCCGGTGAGGTTGGCACCTGGAAGCGGTAGATGGGAATGAGGCCAGCCCGCGCAAGCGCATACATTAACAAAAGGACTACTAGGAACGGGAGAGCGAAGGAAGACAGGTTGCGGAGATGAGAAAGAGCTGTACGCCAGGTCATGCGCGAGGAGAAGAGCCAAATCAGCATGACCAAGAAGGTGGGAAGAAGCATGAGGCTGGCAAGCAGAGTGATCGCCCGCTTGGTGAAGTAGCGGCCGGACTTGAGGAGCAGCGCTGTGCCTGGGCTTGCCGGGAGCTGAGTGCCACTATCAAGGGAGAGAAGGAGCCGCTCGACCACTGCTCCTTGGGTGGCTAAGCCTGCGGCTGTGGGGTTGCCTGGCCCGTCATCATAGAGGCGTAGCGAAGCGATGCCCCGACTCAAGCCTGCCACCTGGTCGCCTTTGGAAAGCGAAAGCGCATGGTCTGCTGCTTGGCTGAGCAGTCCGGGCACCTTGAGATCCAGACCTACCTGCGCAAGGAGCTTTCGCACTAGCTCGATGTACCAGCCTGGGGTGGTGCTTTGTGTCCCGGTGACCCCGGCGGTAAGAGACTTGCTTCTTTCCTTGCCCAGGCCCTGTAAGGAGAGAATGACGGAGACATCCTTGGCCATCCCGCTTGTCTCCAAGAAACGGTCGATCCCCAGTCCCCCGGTGCTTCCGTCCTCGGTTGAAAGAAAGACCAGAGTCTTCTCATGCGGCCGCGCGGTGAACACTTGGATGAGCTCAAGAAGAGTGGCCGTACCCGTGGAATAGCTGAGGGGCTGTACTTTGACCACTGGCGGAGTGTCTCGAGGGGCGGCAACCAGGATGGTCTCCCGACTGGTGCCCTCCAGAATTACAGCCACGTTTCGCAAAGTCACGTTCTTGTCGCCTAAACGGGCAGGAAATACGTCAACTTTGGCCGCCTCGGGGTTCGGCAGCTTTTCCAAGAGCCAGTCCACCACTCCTTTGGAGTCAGCCGAGCCGGGAGCTCGCTCCGGGTAGTATTGATGCATGTCTTCGGCAGTGCGGAAAGCGCGACCCGGGTCAAAGAAGGTGGGGCCCGTGGCAATCTCCACCGTGGAGACAGGTGCCGATATGGAGAGGAAGACCGCCCCGGCTGCAAGGAGCACAAAGGCGGCACAAAACGCATATACGATCTTTCGCCACTGTCGTACGCGGTCGACGAGACGTCGGCGGATAGTTAGAGGCATATGTAGCTCCAGTTTGCTTGGAACGAGCAGGATTTTAGGCTGATTGGCGCCAAGAGGCAAACCGGCCCAGTCAGCCGGCCCAGTCAGCCGGCCCGGTCTCTTCGTCTGGTGGCTAGTCGTTCCAATATGCGCTCGGCAATAGCTGCAGCCGGTACGTGGTACTGGCCTGCCTTTATCTTCTGGCTGAGGGCTTCAAGTCTCGCGGCTCGGTCACAAAGACCCGAATCCAGACCGCAAGTACTTCGTTCCTGCGGACAGCAGGTTGCGCTGGATGGGTCGTTGGCCATGGTGCACTCCGTTTTGTCTGCTTGAATGCTCATGCTATTCTTCTTATCGGCGGGGGGGCCCAGATGGTTTACACGGAGAGTGCAAAAGACTCTTCCGGCCTAGGTTGAGGTGGGCCACGGTTTGTGACTAGACTTACCAGCATCGAGGAAGCGCGCCACAAGGTGCTCGCCGAAGCATCGCCTCTGGAGACGGAGCTGATTTCTCTGTCTGAGGCCTTAGGGCGTGTGCTGGCGCAGGAGATCGTGGCGCCCCATCCGCTTCCGCCGTTTGACAATGCCGGCATGGATGGTTACGCGGTGCGGGCGGCCGATTTGGTCGACGCTACTCCGGAAAGCCCGATAGCTCTTGAGATCATCGATGTGATCCCGGCGGGGCGAGTGTCCACAAGGAGTGTGGGCCCAGGCCAAGCCGCGAAGATCATGACTGGTGCACCCATCCCCGGGGGAGCGGATGCGGTGGTGCAGGTGGAAGCCACCGAGGAAACAGAGGGGCGGGTCCTCGTGCGTGAAGCGGTCAGGCCGGGCAGGAACATCCGGCGGGCGGGTGAGGATGTGGCTGCGGGCGAGTCTGTCCTAGCCGCGGGTGCTGTTCTGGGCCCGCCGGAGATAGGACTGCTGGCGGCATTGGGGCGAAGTGTCGTGCGGGTCCATCGCAAACCGCGGGTGGCAATTCTGTCCACAGGTAGCGAGCTCGTGGAGGTGGACCGGCCGCTGGGCCCTGGTCAGCTTCATAATTCCAACGCTTACTCTCTGCAGGCCCTTTGTCGGCAACTGGGTCTTGAGCCGGTGGTCCTGGGGATCGTTCCCGACGACTATCAAGCAACGAGAGAGCTTGTTGCCCGGGGTCTTGAACATGACGTACTTTTGACCTCAGGCGGGGTCTCAGTGGGACAATTTGATTTTGTGAAAGAGGTCCAGGACGAGCTGGGGGTCGAGCGCCGACTGTGGGGGGTGGCCGTCAAGCCTGGCAAGCCGCTCAGCTTCGGGGTGCGCGGCCGGACTCTTGTGTTTGGGCTTCCAGGCAATCCTGTATCGGTCATGGTCTCGTTTGAGCTTTTTGTGCGGCCCGCTTTGCTTCGGTTGATGGGTTATCGTCAGACTATACGGCCCACCTACCGGGCTATTGTGGCCGAGGATGTGGCTAACTCCGACAGCCGCGTCTTTGTGGTGCGAGTCAGGGCCTGGCGAGAAGACGACCGGTGGCATGTAAGCTCCACGGGTGCGCAGGGATCAGGCATCTTGCGCTCAATGGTGGGAGCTAATGGCCTGATTTTCATTCCTCCGGGCCCGGGTGGGGTCAGGGCCGGGGACGAGGTGGAGTTTCTGTTGCTGCGGGAAGACCTGGTCGAACCGTAGGCGGGGTGGACAGGTGGTTGTGATAGGTAGCGGGGCGCGTTAGAATAGCTGTGATGAGGAAGCCAGCCGGACATCGACGTGGGGGTGATGCTAAGGGCATACCTCAACCGGTGTGGTTCGGCTTCGAGGGGCCTAGCAGCCGTTGCTGCTGGGCTTTTTCTGTCTTTGTGGGAGGCGGTGATCCTCCGTCGGTGGAAAGGAGATCTGATGGCCAACCACTTCACCCCTGACGAGCTGGCTCAGGAGCTAGGGACCGGCACGCGCGACCTGATCCAGTTCTGCGTGAAGGAAGGCATCCCTATCTACAAGGGCAAGATCGATCGCAGCCTGCTCATGGCGGTCATGAAGGCTCGGGGAGCCGAGCTGCCTAAGGTTCAGACAAGCC
>Ga0315298_1009577_pt1 | contig 11926 bp, 12 predicted proteins | sample WHS_1_MG_FD_203077 | JGI IMG/M metagenome (GOLD analysis project Ga0315298, IMG submission 203077) | Extremophilic microbial mat communities from Washburn Hot Springs, YNP, Wyoming, USA - WHS_1_MG | ecosystem: Environmental > Aquatic > Thermal springs > Hot (42-90C) | place: USA: Wyoming... | reverse complement strand
GGGAGTATATTTCTGGACTAAGAAGCTGAAGAGCCGCGATATTGATGTGTACATTGACCAAGAGAACTTTTACAGGTTGCAGTCTGAGTTGACGCAGAGGGGCCATGCGTTGAAGCGTAATGTTCGGTTACGGAAGTTTGAGGCTTTGATAAACGATGTGGAGGTTGATATTTACACGCCTTTTATGAGCAAGTTAGTGGTTCCATGTTCAGACGTGTTTGAGCGGAAATTGTATGCAGTGATTGAAGGTTTCAAGGTGGCTTTTCCCGAGGTTTTGCTTTTGTTGAAGGCTCAAGCTGCTCAGGACAGGTGGCATGCGGAAAAGGGGTTGAAGGATAGGGTTGACATTATTTCGCTTTTAAAGTTTGCTGACGTAAAACTGGACATGCTTAAGCAATTGCTGAGGGAGTATGATACGCAGCATAAGCTACGGGATGCTATCTTGCGAGCGATATCTGAAAGCAGAATTGAATACAGATACTTAGGACTTGCATACGAGAAAGATGGCGTTCAATTGAAAAAATCTTATGAAAACCTATAAGTCAGATTTATGTCTATGCGTGGTTACGAGTAAATAGTATAAATACGTGAGAATGTGGGCGTGTGCGAGTATGATTTGCATACGCAGTTGGCTGTTATGAGGAAGAGGAAGGCGACGGGTTTCGTGGGCTGGATAACATATGAGTTGAATGGCAAAGAAAACGAATGGAGCAAGGTAACAATTATACTGGCAAAATATATAGAATACGCGAACGGGAAGGAAACAAAACAGGAGTATACGGAGAAACAAAGTTCGTTGCGTCTCCTCGAGGGTAAACAAGAAATATGGAAACATTTGAAATTGGAATAGGTAGTGAGCATGATAGTCCGTGAATCTAGGCCTCAGACTTCTAAGTTACCGATTCCAAATTTCCCGTTTCCTAAACCGTTTGCTCATCAATTTAGATTCTTTGAGAATCGAAATCGTGATATTATTTTAAAGAGCCCAACAGCCTCTGGAAAGACCTTCTGTTTTCTTTTTAGCTTTATAAACGAGTATCTGAAAGCAAAGGAAAACAATAAGAGAATAAAGTGTCTCTACCTGGTTCCCACAAGACTTCTGGTCCAGTCTCAATTTGAAAGTTTGGAGCATAATTTGGAAAGATTTACCATACCTCATAGAATTCTTGAAAGCGGGTATTCATTTGCTGAGTTATTCAAGCATCTCTGGGAAAACGATTTCATAATAGCATCACCTGACATAGTTTTCTATATTTTATTAAGAAAAAAGAAAACTCAACATATCGAGTTTGAATATACGCAACTGTTGAAAAGCTTATATTGTATCGTGTTCGATGAACTTCATCTTTTTGACACTTATACCATGCTGAATATTAAGAACTTGATCAATATCATGAAAAATCAGAACCCAAATCTTAACGTTTATCTACTCAGCGCAACGATGAACCTTAAAGATATTATTGAAACTTCAGCATTTGTTACTATTGATGGAGAGAGTCTTACACATCCCATAAAAGTTTCTGCAACCGCTTTGAACTACTTTGACACCCAAGAAGTGGCGAAATTTCTCAAAGAGAATCAGCTTCAAAAAGATACAGTTTATGTCTGCAATTCAGTTGATCGTGCTATACAATTGCATTCATACTTTGCGGATTCTGCCTTGCTGGTTGGGAAAGCATGGTATGAAGCTGATGAAGAGACCAGAGAGGATCAAATAAAAAGAAACCTTGACAAGTGTAAAGAGGGTTCTCTTACCTTTGCAACAACGGTATTTCGTCAAGGGATTGACATCGACGTAAAGCGCATGATTGTCGAAGAACCTCTAAACTCTCAAGATGCCATTCAAACCTTCGGAAGATGTGGAAGGCATGGTCAAAGTGAATTTATACTACTAACAAACAAAAGCCAACCTCTAAGCGTATTGAACTCTGATAAGCAAGTCTCACGAAGAGAGTTTGAGTCAATTCTTTCTGAATTATTTAAACCGCCAACATTTGAAGAACAGAAACGCATGATGAATGCCATGTGGTACAAACTGTATACTACAACTCGACTGAAGGAACATGTTAATGTCATCATTACAGAACAAATGAAAAGAGATCATGAAGAATTCAAGGATTTTCTGCCTAATCTTGGTTTTAGAGAACCAACGCCTTCTGTTAAATATGAAGATATTGCCTTTTCAATTTTCGAAATACTGGCTTTTAAAGATGCCTATCTGAATATCGAACCTACAGATGACGCTTTCTTTGTTGGCGAACTGCGAGATGGAGGCAGGTTTATTAGGAGGGAATATCAAAGAGCAAAAAGAGAAGACCTGCCCACATTTACCCTCGTTGAAAAGAAGAGGTACAAAGACACGCCTTATTACAACTTACGACTTAAGTTGCGGAATATTTTCTTTTCAGTAAACGCAAAGATTGGGCAATTTGGGGATTACCCTTATATTCTCATTGATAAGACAAAATTAATACCGAGGCACAACTCATTTGAACCCTGTAATTTCTTCGAGTGATGGGTATGGAAACAAATTGGTTAATGAAAAAAGTAAAATATGACGAACCAACAGCAGGAGAGACTTTCATTGAACATGCAATCAGAACCTTCCATGTTGGAAAGTACCTTCACAATCAGTTGAAGCTGCAGTTAGACGAAAAAGAGTTCTTATATGGCTGTTTTTTTCATGATGCTGGAAAACTTTTAGCCGGACCTGGTGAACCGCATACTCCTAAAACGAAGGAAGCTCTGGAATCGATAAAAGATACCTCAGAATATCAAACAATCCTAAGAGCTTTCGGTTTTGACGACTTCTCGCGTTATGAGCGGCTAATTCGTGCAATAGAAAAACATCACGACTCTACCGATGAACTCAGCGCATACATAGCGATAGCTGATCAAATTGCTTCATCTGAAAGTGATGATAATCTTAAGAATAGATTGAAGAAGTTTCCAATTTCCACTCTAATAACCTATCTGAATGAAATGCAAGGTTTCTCAGACTTTCACTTCTATCACATAAGATTCTATTCCTTTTCTAAGAATGAACTTAATGCTATCGGTAGACTATTTCTTCTAAAACTGCTCTTTGAAACTCTTGAACAAATACCCGACGTAAAACTTCTGTATGAGACCTTTAACGGATGCAGAATAGTGACAAAGCTGGATTCTAATAGTCTAAAGAAGCTTTTAGTTACCAAGTTTGAAACAAACCTAATAAAATTTATCGAAAACCAAAACCTTGAAGGTATATTGGGCGGCGCTCCCGACAATTATTCTCAATTCACAAACATGCCTAAACAAATAAAACCCAAATTGGTTGAGCTTACTGTGAGAAAATATGTTAAAGACATATTGAACTCGCTGAAAAAGAAACACATTCAAAGTCTTGAAGATGTTGGACTTAGCTTGGAGATTCTGTTAAATTTAGCAACACTCGAAGAAATATCTGAACTGGCAAAAAAAGGGATTAAAGGAATAAACACCACTAAATATTACCTCTTCTCTGATGAAAATGACCGATTTCCGAAATGGATTGTAGAGAATTTCTTTCCAAAAGATAAGAAGAATAAATTGGAGGAAAAAATTGGAGATAACGGCATGCCACGAATCGAACAGTTACTTTCTAAAGCTGGTGCAGACGTAACAAAAATAACATGCAAAGATCAAGTCTATAACAAGCTATTCTCATTAATAGTTGCACTTAATTCAATAAACGAGTCTACTGTCGACTTTCAATTTGATGTGGGAAATTATCTTACAATAGACGATGAAGTGCCTCTTACAAAAATTGTTCAGGAGAACCCTTGTGCAAATTGCGGTGTGTTTGAAGGTGAGGTTGAGCTCACTCCTTTCGCTTTCGAATATAAGCAACACGCTAAAGAAACATTATTTAAAGAGACAGAAAAAGATTTCAGAAATCGAGCCAAAGTGATCTGTGGTCTTTGTCAGATTGAAGCAATTCTCAACACGCTACTTTGTGGAACAAAACTTGAAGGAATGCAAGCGAGGATTGACACTCGGACGCATTTGATCATTTGCGGACTCGGAATCGACGAAACTTTATTTGAAAATCTGGCTCCCGAAGAACCAATAAAAAAGTTGATCGAGCGATTCAAGATAACTCACCAGTCGATATACATCAAGAAGTGCAATGATCTTCAATTTCTTGTCATGTCAATTGCGGACGCCCACGCTGGATCTGGAAATATTATCTTTCAACAACTTTTATTCTCATGGCTTGCAACAAAGTTGAAAAATAGTTGCTTGATTCTTGCCCTTGGCATCAACAAAGTTCCGGCAACTGTCAATGATAACGTTGTTCAGTTTGGTGATGGAGAAATCCCTATAATAAAGGATGTTAGAACAGACTTCTTCGAGTACGTGTATACTGAATCGAATTTGCCATTTAGGCGACAAAGAGATGTTATACTTCAATACTTCAAAAATCCTTTTATCGGTATTGCGCAAATATTTAAAAAGAGTAATCTTAAGTATACTAATTACACTGACGAGTTGATTCGCAAAATGTCAAAAGATGATGAACTTTTCAATATAACTGACCAAATATGGGAAATGGCAAAGCTTGGAGGCGCCCTTGAAACAAGGAAAAATGTTGGTTCATTTTTAGTGGGTTTTAACGGAACTCCTAAGTCCATTGATCTGGTAGCGAATAAATTACTCAAAAATACATTATTAAGCTCCGAAAAAAGAGCCGATATAATCAAAATTCATGAAAAACTGAGAAATACATTAGAAAAGATAGATGACAAGCAAAAGGCACAACTGAAGGATTATGTGCAAAAAACTAAATATCTCTTCAATTCAAAGAAGTTTTACGAACTCAAAACAGAAGGAGGTTTAGAGAAAAATGAGCCATCTGAATGAACCAGAAATAATCGCTAACCTACCCGAATTCAAAAATCTGGGCGAAGAATTGAAACTTGCAAGTGGTGAAAGCCTCAAAAAAGTGTATGTGCAGAAGAACGACTATATTGCAATAGTAGGTTACAAGGTCCTCAAAGATTTTGCCAGATTTACAAGTCATGAAGACTTATCAAACGACAAGATAGACTATGCAGGCAAATCAAGAATTTATCTAACAGGATTGAAACGTAGGGGAGTTTATCGGCGTGCCAGTGAAGCTATCTTAAGGCAGTATAATGAAAACTATAACTGTGCTACTCCAGATCACCAGTGTATGAACTGCTACAATTGCTTTACCTATGGAGGAGTTATTGCAATCAAAGACAAAACTCAAGCGATTAAATCAAGACTAAAGCCTACAACATCATTTTCAATTCAAAGCGACGAAGATGCACTCATCGACGAAGAAGAGTTCCATAACATTGTGCATACAGATTTTCGAATGGAACAAGCTGAAAAAGGTGAACAGAAGAAACCCAGCCTATACACTATGCTCTTGGTTAAACCCGGAACAGTTTTTCCTTTTATCGACATAATCTTCAATCCAACCAAATTTGATTTGGCGATGTACCTTGAGACACTTAGAAGAGCAGATGCCATGGGATATGGCTCGAGGAGTTCCCTGCTGGGCACTATGGAGACGAAGATAATAGCTATAACTGATAACTTGAAGGTATCCCAAAAAGACTTGCTCAATAGAATCAAAGTAGATGAGGCAGGAAACGTGAACATTACGGAACTCAAGGCTTTGTTTGACTCTGAAGCTGTAGATGAAAACCAATTAGAAAACCTCAGAGCAAAGTTACCAGAATTAATAGAAAAATATAAGACTGAAATCTATGGCGGAATACCCTCGAAAAAATCCTCAAAAAGCTGAGGTTAATCCTTTTGCTTCAGTCGAAGCCACCGCTTTATGCTATAAAGTTTGAGCTTGAAGAATTTGGGCAAAACGTTTCCCATCTGACCAGAAAGACTTATTATACCCACGATTTCTTCACCGACAGACAGGTCTACGCGGCAATCACGCATTGCTTCACATTTCGGGGGGCAGATCAGTATGAATTTGAAAAAGTACCTTGCACCTTCGCTATTCCATTAGATGTGAAAAAGCACAAAACTTTTTTTTCTATCAATAACGCAGATTTTCAAAAAGAGCAGATTACCGCTGTTCTCAGATACATAACAGAAGGTCGCCAAGAACTCATTACGCCTGGCTCAAAGTTCGTTGCATTTTCCTTTGTTGAACCAAAATATGACAAACTATTCATTGGCAAGAAAAGCGCACTGGCCAACATCGAAAAGAAGGAAAAAGTGCTTTTTGAAGAGAAAAAAGATGAATGGACAACTGAAGACATGATTTACCTTCAAGAGTATAATGCAGAAAAGAACAAAGAAATATTTGGAGTGCGATTAATTGACGCATCAACAAGGTTCTTGGTCGGTAGATTCAAAGTCTCCAATCTAATAGAGGTTAGATTTGAAGACCGTATCTACAAGTTCTATTCCCTTTGGAAAAAGACACAACGAATTTCAGTCTAATCTGAAATGACCGCTTGTTGTTTATTGCGACACTATGTTTGGCATGTTTGTTTGGGTCCACATCCGTCTTGGCATGTGCTTAGCTAATCAATCTTAAATAGTTGGAACGTGAGTATCCTACTTATGCTTCAACTATTTGTAGAATGAAAACAAAAATACCTCGCATTCAACCTAAGACTCTGAACCACTCATGACGTAAAATAGCATTTAAGATGACAGACATATCTGGCTATGACCACACCCGCCTTGGCACTTGTGCTTAGCCACTCTTATAGGCGGCAGTTCCTCATTCCATATGATTCGTTTAATGTGTCCCAAAACCCGTTTAACATAACTCTTCATAGTAGGTGTAATCTCAACCTGTAAAATCAACCCCTCAGGAATATAATTAACAAAACCACGCTTAACCACTGTGCCAAAACGCTCTTCAACAAGCAACGCATACCCAACCAACTGATACTTATGATCCATGCAAACTCTACCCTTATCAGAATTCATATTCTTATACTCCACAGGAACATACTCGCCCTTCACCGTCTTAATTATGCAATCCACATTTCCCTGCAACCCAAGCACACCAGAACTGAGCGAAGTAAACAGTAGCTTCTCTGCCCCAACAAACTCATGCGAATAATAAACAGCGTCTTTCCTTCTCAGCTCTTTCCGTACATATTCCTCATGCTGTTCCTTGCCTTCTTCTTGTTGCGAACCAAAAACAGGCTGAGCATGCAAAACACGGTCAAAATAAACCAACCTCGGACAATAAACGTAATGCTTAATATCAGTCACGGAAACAAACTCTTCTGCGACATCTGATAGGGGTAGCTTCTGCTTTCGTCTTAACCAGTCATCCCTAAACTTCTTCAATACCCTTAAGCCTTCTCTAAAACTTCCATAATCTTCGCATAACTTTCAATACTGCACCGCCAACCAGCAGAAACCATATCATTCACAGCCTGCCGCGCTCTATCCCTCGTAATAATTCCCTCAGACACAGCCCTAACCAAAACATAAGGCGTACCCATATAGGCTATACCATAAACCTTAGCCGTCTTCCTCGCCACCTCATCATCCACCACAGCCAAACCATCCAACTCCCTTGCAAGAGCCAAAACCTCCGCATCAGTCACATGAAGCCCCCTCGTCTCCAACAACCTCAACAAAAACTCCTTATCTTTCGGCTCAACCACTTGCAATACTTTGCTGCTAAACAGTTTCTCTAAGACAATCGCGTCAGGAACGCCTTTCCGCTTGCCTTTATCCACAACCTCGCATTTAACCTCTGGAGACGTCACCGTTTCTCCCTTCAAATCTTCAAGAACCTTGCTCAAACCTACTTTAGCCAAGTAAATCAGCGGCGTAGAATTGAAAACAAGCAGCTTCACTTACGCTTCGCCACCGACGCTTCCTTAAGCTCTTTCTCAATCTCTTCAGGCGAAAACCTAATCCATTCCACATTTCGCTGCTTCACCAAATCAGCAAACTCCCAAAGCGAAAGTTTAGCCATCTCAGCAGCCTTAGCAAACGTTACTTTCCCATCACGCAACAACTCGAGAGCCGTCTGCTTCCTCCACTCCGCAATTCCCAATTCAAGAAGATTCCTAACAACCGTTGCCTTGTCCAGCTTTGCACGTTCGACCACTTCGAGGATTTCTTTCTCGATCTCTTTAGGTATCCTTACCGCTAAAGGTTTAAGCGTCAACACGTTCACCGTATACAAAAGATGCCAAATGCATACATAAACCTTGCGGAAATACTGATGAAACAGAAGCTAGCGACTGCTACTTGCTACCTTGAAGTCTTAGAGTTTTTGTCTGATATAGTAATTATTTGCTTTGTTCCACCTTGATATCGATTAAGCCGAACCCTTTGGAAATGTATCCACCGAGGTGTTTAATACTCTGCAAGCGGTTAATAATCAATTCAGTTTCAATTCTATCCTTATTCCATTCGTTTGTTTCAAGCCATTTATCACCCAACGAATCGGCGAGATCTCTCTTTTGACCAAGACTCCATCCAGTCACATCATCCTGAATAAGAACGTTCATTATCCCTTCAAAAACGCTACCTGACGGTATCCCTTCGAATTTAGCGAGCGCCCCACGTGCTGAGACCCCAGCGATTCTATCTTTTCTAATGAAAGCAAGAGGCTCTGCATTTCCTTTGGTCAAATTAAGAAATGGGACATGAATGAAACCAATCAATCCTTGAGCACCGAGGAGATAACAAACAGGACAAATATATCTTTCAGAGGATGGGTAATCTTTTTCCCGTTGTGGATATTTACATGAATATTTATAGAACCCTTTGTTGACAAGTTTTCTTTCATCTGGAGAGATTGTCTTTTCATCTGCGGGTATACAAGGCTTTAACCATTGCTCTCTCCATTTCTTGTTAGTTTTGTCAAAAAATGTATCAATAAAATATCTTTCCAGTTCTGCTCGATACGCACCTTTCAAAGACGTACCTTGTACAACAATTTTGTCACCAAGTCTAACAACAGGGCTCTCGACAGTTGTTTCAATTGCAGGTTTTACTCCTCCAATTCGGAAAGGTGTTTGTGTAGTTAATTTTATCTTGAACTGCATCCATTGGCGCACCTTAAATCTCCCTCACAGATTTTATGGCGTTCAGTTTTTTCAATACAAATGCACCTAATTCTTTAGAAATCTCTTTGTCTTCAATCTTATTTAAAACTTTTAGGAGAACACGAGATTCATCTTCCCTTTTGCTTAAAAGATAAAGTCGTACAGCACCGTAGCCGTATCTATTACATATATCACTTATAATGGCGAGAGATTTATTAGAGAAGCGAGTTTGTCTTATTTCTGCATCGTGTTGTATCTCTTCTATCAATTTATCGATCAAGTCCATTAGCTCAACAGCTCCTTGAGCAAGAATTCAGGTCCACGGACTTCGCTACCTTCAAACAAAGATAATACGTAATCTCCAGTAGAGATACTGGTAGGCTTGAAAAGATAACCATAAACTGGCGTCATCCTTTTCTCATCAAATATTACCTCGAATTTATCCAAATGCTCTAAAGGTATGCGCGTATTGAGAATCCCGTGCTTCAAGAATTGTCCTTTATCTATCATTTCAATTTCCCTAATTTTCTTGAGTTGAGCAACACCAAGACCTCGTGTTCTTAAAGCACCTATCATTAGGCTAAAGTTATTAGGAAAATCCACAGTGTCTTCGTTTTTCACGACAAAAACTTTACCTTCCATGTTTATCAACACTTCTGTAGTTACTGGCAGTTTGCTTGTGCCAGTTACATTGTCTTTCGGTGAAAAATTAAGATATCCCTTTTGTGCATAGTTGACAATGCATCCTGCCGCATGAATATTTTGTCTGCCAAAAAAGGCTCGTAACGCCCCTGTAATTTGGCTGTACGGTATCGTCATTGCCGTTGGTCTATATGTTCCTTTCTTGATTCTTTCACCGAAACATATAGCCTCGGATTTCAACTGGTATTCTAAAAAGCTCATTTTAATCACTCATTATTTTGGCATAGGTTAAAACGTTCTTATATCCAAATTGCGCAATTGCTCTTCGAAGAGGTTCATACCTTAGGAAGTCTCTGTCTCTTTTGTCGTACAGAGTGATTCTGCCCAGTTTAGACGAAATCTTACTGATTTGTGTGAGTTTATGAAGAAGTGTCTTAGAGGGTAAGTTGATCTCAAGAAAAGCTCTAACGTCTTTACCTTTCAAGTGAATGGCGCCTTTGCCTATGGTATGCACATTTACTTCACTCGTGACATCTGACAGCAGTCTCCAAACTTCCGAAAAAGGAAATTTAATATTCGACACAACGATCGACAATTTTAACGGAGAGTCAACCTCATAGAATTTTGGAAAATATTTCTCAAAGGTTTCTTGATATATAGACAGAATCAATCTGATTTCGCTTAGAGAGTTAATTTTGATAGCGACAAAATCTGGGAGTATTTCTTGAATACTCTTGAGGTCAAAATTTCTGCAAATATTGTCTTGTAAATCGGAAAGAAATTCTTTGTAATCCTGATTAAATTCTGAAATAATCGGAAATTTGATGTCAATATCCTGAGGAATTTTGGCTTTTGTCTTTTCAAGGTATTCTTTATATAACTTTTTCAAGGCAGAAAGAAGCATTCTGTAATCAAGCCATACTTTTACCCAGCAAACATCGGGATTTTGTTCCATTTTTTCCCAGTCAACAAATTTTGGCAAAAGGCTACCTGCCTCTCGTATTTTCCAGCATCTCTCGCAAATAAATTCCCTTATTCCACTTTCTTCATCGATCCATGGTTGCTCTTTTGCTTTTGACAATTGACAGAGCTCGCATATTGGAGGTGAAATTTCTTTTGGCAACTCAGGATAAAGCGCTATTTGTTTATTTCCTTGAATTTCTTCAAGCTGGGGTTTTATAGCGCTTAGTTGCGTTTCAGCATAGGTTATTTTTAGCCAAAATCCCAGTTCGCCTACTTTCTTTCTTAGTTTCGTCAAAACTTCTTGAGCGTCAGGAACAATCAAAACGAGCTCATTTGACGTGCTAAAGAAGACATTGTCAGGCAATTCTTTCCTGATGCACTCTATTAAACTTTCTTGAATTTTAAAAACATTCATGTCTCTTGCTCTCATTGGTGTCTGCGCAAAATTAATTTGACACTGCACTATCGACAGTTTCCATTTGTTTTTCTTTTGCTTTCTTAAATTATCCACTTCTTTATTAGCCAACCCTTTGAGTTCCTCAGGTATTAATGAAAAACTTGAGTTATCTGAAGTCAAAATTCTAAAAAATTGGCCAGTAAGCTTGGAATGCGTATAGAGGCTTGTGATATTTTGTCCGCGTTTGGCATCTTCTGCTCTTTTTTTCAGCCAATCGTTATATTGCACAAAAAACTCCTCTGCCGTGGGGTTCTTGGCGAGGAATGAGTATATCTCTTTGATTCCTTCAAATGATGTTATGAATGATTGTTTCATTATCTGGTTAGAAGGGTTCCATATTTTATATGTACTAAAATCATAAGGGTCTTCTTCCTCGGTTAAAGATCCCTCTCCTCTTTCTACACTATATCGAGAGAAAGATGACGCAAGATCGTCTGCAATGCACAGTTTGAAAGTATCTGGACAGGCTGGATACCTATCAAAGTTCTGAGAACAATGATGCTCCACTATCCCCTTCCATGTATCAGTCGTCAACTGCAGAGGGTAATTTTCAAGATTATGTTTAATACCTGTAGTCTTATAATCAATGAATTTTCCAATATCATGCAATTCTGGTTCAATCAAGCAGATCATCCATCTGAGTTTTCTATAATATATCTGAGTTCTCAAAATAAGAGACTTTTGGAATCAAAAATATGCTATCTTATCCTTCTCTTCCTTCACCTCGTACTTTTTCGGTTTGCCCACCTCTTTCCGCCCTTTGAAACACGTGTCACAAACAGGGTATAACTGCACGTTCTCAACCAAATCCTTA
>Ga0315298_1009573_pt1 | contig 11931 bp, 9 predicted proteins | sample WHS_1_MG_FD_203077 | JGI IMG/M metagenome (GOLD analysis project Ga0315298, IMG submission 203077) | Extremophilic microbial mat communities from Washburn Hot Springs, YNP, Wyoming, USA - WHS_1_MG | ecosystem: Environmental > Aquatic > Thermal springs > Hot (42-90C) | place: USA: Wyoming... | reverse complement strand
TGGGGATGAGGTATTTTTTGCCTTGGTCAATGAGATAGACAGCCGGGGAAGAGCCTTTAACCAATCTGGTTAAAGGAGGAGCAGAGGGAGTGGAGGCAAGCAAGGAATCAGAGACAAGATGAATCTCAGACCATTTAAAACCCCATTGATTGAACATAGAGGGATTAGGGATGTGGTATTTTTTGCCTTGGTCAATGAGGTAGACAGCAGGAGAAGAGCCTTTCGCCAAACGGCTAAGGCTAAAACCGGTCGGTAGAGCGCCTAAAATTTCATCTGAAACCACTCTAATCTCCAACCAGCGGAACCCCCAGGCCGAAAAGGTCGCCGGGTCAGGAATCAAACGCTTTTGACCATTTTCAATGAAATAGACCGCTGGTCCTGAACCCTTCACCAAATTACTCAAAACCAGCGAGGGCCCGCCAATCGCAGGAGGTGTTAAAGGTGGGGTCTTGAGCGTACCCGCACCGGGCGGGGTTGTTTCAGAACTGGGCGGGGTTGCCCCAGGACTCGGCGGGGTCTCGGGTGTACCTGAACTGGGCGGGCTAGACGGTGGGGGTGATTGAGGCGGCGGATTAGAAGAGGTTTGTCTTATCTTGACATAATCGTCACTCCAAAAATAATTCTGACTAAAAATCTTACCCATATAGTCTATGTTTGCCTTCTGAACACCGGCCGCAAAAATCTTATCTGCTCTTGTCCGAAACCGCTCCTCACCAGTTAACTGCCAAGCAAAAGCATAAGCAGGCGCAATGAGCAGATTCAAATCTTCCTTATTCTGATAATCTCGGGTATTGCTTCCATAATAAAAGGCTTGCCTTCCCCCACTCTCTTCAGGATGATTCTCGCCCCACGCCTCTTCCCACATCAGATCCAAAATCCGGGGCACTTTCTCTTTAATTTTCGCGACCACTGCTTGATCAATCTCCCGCGGCGAGTCCTTAATCTCTTGATAAACATAGTATAAAGATTTAATCGTCAATCCCACCATAAAAGGCTGAAGACCAGCGTCACCGCAATCGCACTTGGTTGTCCTGGGAGAATTAGCCAACCATTCAATCCATCGGTCTAAATGAGATAAGGCAACATCAATATAGGGGTCATCCTTTTGAAAGGCTTTGTCTTGAGGAGCCAGTTTGCGGGCCAAAAGATAAGCATCGATATTATAAGCCACCTCACGACTATAAGCCGGATGCCAAACTGAAGCAGTGGGGGTAACATTGCGGTAGGCGTAAGCAGCATTTTTGGCCATCAAAATCAACGCCTCTTTGGACTTTTCGTCTCCTGTTCTTAAATAATCTTCATAAAGCCCGCGAGGGAAAATTCGCCAGCCCGGGATCTTACCGTTGTTTTTCAAAACATAATCGTCGCGGTAAGGCTTGCGGAAATAGGTGGCACAAAGGCGCCATTTATTTTTCTCTGCTTCTGAACTAACCCAGTCACTCAATTTATAAGCCCCCCACATCCCGTCATAATACCAGGCGCTGTAGGTTCCGGCACCCGTTTCAATAATCCCGTTCGCCTCAATCTGCTCTTTAGAGCAGTAGTATTTTTCACCGTATGTCTGCCAACGAGAAAGCCACTTGTCTAAATATGGAATCGGTTCTTCTTTTAGAATCACATCAGCGCTAATCCAGTTATGCAAAAAATAAACCAACCCAAAAAGCACCGTCACCAAAGAAATCAAAATGATGGCAAGTTTTTTACTCATTTTATCATTTATTCCCCTCTCATTTCCATTTATCTCATCCGTTCCGTTACCGCTCATCTTTTCCCCATTCTCTCACACCCAAACCCCCCAAAACAACCTTCTGGCAAACCAATTATCCTTTTAAGGAAGCCTTCCCGAAAAACCGCACCCATTTTTTTCTTTTTTATTTGTGTTTTTTATTTTTTATTTTTGATTTTTGATTTTTGGTCTTTCCTTCCTCCCCTTCCACCCCAACGAAACCGCTCCCCCCAACCGCACCCCGTTTTTTATTTTTAATTTGTGTTTTTTATTTTTTATTTTTGATTTTTTATTTTTGATTTTTATTTTTTCCCCTCCGCACCTTCTAGCACCACCGTTTCCTTCTTCTCCACCCTCACCTTAACCTCTTTGGAGGCGGCTTGGATCAAATCCAACACCCCTCCCTTCCGCTGGAGCGCTTCGGCTAAGAGACTACTGTTGCCAATCGCCAAAATACGATAAGGCTGGTCCAACCTCTTTTGGTCCAGCACTACCTGCCCCTGACTACTACCGAAATAAGAAAAAGGAGTCAACCGGATTCCATTGACGCTTATTGCTTCTGCTCCGATATTCTTTAAGGCATTAATCAAATCAACAAAATCCTCTTTGCTTAACGGCCCCTCAATCCTCACCTCTATTCCCGGCCCCTTCACCTTGGTCTTGGCCGCAATCACCTGGTATTTTTGGAGATTTTTCTGAACCTCGCCCTCAGCTTCCTTTCTGTTCTCCAAAGACTTTTGATAATTAGAAAGAGTCTCTCCTAAGGTTTGAATCTCCTCCCTCAAATCAGCATTAGCCTTAATCAAACGAGCCACCTCCAAAGCAATCAACTGTTCCTCCTCTATCTTGCTGATCTTTTGAAGATGGGGCGAAATCAACAGCTGTCTCATCACCAACAACCCCAAAACCAAAGCCACCACTAATAAAACCACTTGGTCCCTTTTCTGTGTCATGGCACCACCTCAGCAAAAGAGATATTATAACTGCCGTTGTAAGCAGGCAATTCCAATCGGTTCGACTTGGAAACCTCGAAAATCAAACCAAGATTTTTCCGCCGATGGAGATCAGATAAAATCCCCTCATCTTTAAGGTTTTTCAACATCTGGTTTTGATTGCCAATCGCCTTAATCTCAAACGGAGAGGTCAGTCGTACATTATTGATTAAAATAGTATTCACAATGCAGTCGATTGAGGTAAAAGCAGAAATCCGCTGGTTGTTTATTGAGATGGCAGTGGCACCACTTCCCCAAAGCAGGTTCATTAAATCGCGCAGGTCGGCAGCGTGAACAATGGTTTCTTCACTGGCCGGACCGGTTGGGCTATCAGCTAAAACAATTTTCACCCCGCTCCCAACAACCGGTGTCAGAGCGACTTCTGTCTTCAATCTCTCTAATTGCTCTAAGGTCCTTGAAGAAACGACTCTTCTCTTTTTTAAGAGACCCTGTGTCTGATTAATCTGTTTTTGTAATCCCGCGATTTGGTTCTTCAACTCTTCATTCTCAGCCTGAAGAATGTCGCGCGTCTCTCTTAAACTGGTATAAGGAATCACTGGGCTGGTCACCCGCGATGGTTTTGCTTTCCACTGCGCCGTCAAAAACAAACCCAAAACCACCCCAGTTAAAAAAAGAAGAAAAGCAATCTTGTTGAGGGTATGAAAAGTCGGTTTTTTCATCGTCTTTATTCGGAATTTGCTTCCTAAAATTTGGCTCATTCATCGGGATGGGCGGATTCGAACCGCCGATCTCTGACTCCCGAAGCCAGCGCTTTAGTCCACTAAGCTACATCCCGGTGCCTTGATTATACTATCCAAAAGACCTAAAATAAAGGAGAAGCCCTCGTAGCTCAACGGATAGAGCTCCGCACTCCTAAGGCGGAGATGGAGGTTCGATTCCTCCCGAGGGCGCAACAGAACCCAACCCCCATTCTTCCCATCTCGCCCATTTATCCCATTTATCTCATTAATCCCATTACTCCCATTAATCCCATTCTTCCCATCTCTCCCATTCCACCCATCCCTCCTAACGCGCACCGCCGTGCTGCTTGTTGCCTTCGTGTCCTCCGCTCCTTCCCATTTCACCCATAACTCCCATTCAACCCATTAATCCCATAAATCCCATTTATCCCATTACTCCCACCTCTCCCATCCAAACCGCTCCTTTTACCCTTGAGGAAACCTTGCCGGAAAAACCCCTTCACCTGCGTAATTTTTTATTTTTTATTTGTGTTTTTGATTTTTGGTTTTTTATTTTTGATTTTTAATTTTTCCCTCTCGCCCGCTTCCTTCTACCACCTTACCGGACCCCTTTTTTCAATTCCTTCCCTGGCCGAAATTTAACCACCGCTGCCGCTGGGATGACAATTGGTTGCTTGGTTTTGGGGTGAACACCCTTTTTTGCTTTCCGCTGACCCAAGTAAAAGGTACCAAACCCCGAAAGAGTCACCTTTTCTCCTCGGGACAGCGCCTCAGAAATGGTTGAAAGCAACGCCGAAACCGCTCGCGAAACCTTGGTTTTGGGCACATTGGGCAAAAATCTTGCGATTTCAGCGACCAGGTCTTGTTTATTCATCTTACTCCTTTCTTGAAAATCAAAATTGTAATTTTAGACTATTTGGCATAATCCACTGCCCGTGTCTCCCGAATCACATTCACCTTAATTTCACCCGGATATTGCACCGTCTCCTCAATCTTTTTGGCAATCGCTCTTGCCAGTTTAGCCATCTCTAAATCATCGATTTCTTCTGGTCGAACAATAATCCGCACCTCCCGACCTGCCGCAATGGCATAAGCCTTATCTACTCCTTCAAAACTATTGGCGATGTTCTCCAGCTCCTCAACTCGTTTGATATAACTCTCTAAACTTTCCTGTCGGGCACCAGGCCGAGCGCCGGAAATCGCATCCGCCACCCGCACAATCACCGCTTCCACTGTCTTAGGCTCAATATCATCGTGATGAGCCGCAATCGCCTCAACCACCTCATCGGGCAAACCATACTTTTTGGCGATATCTCGCGAGATATGATGGTGGGCGCCAGGGACGACCTGATCAACCGCCTTACCAATATCATGAAGCAAAGCCGCTTTTCTTGCTGTTGCCACATCCGCTCCCAGCTCCGCCGCCAAAAGCCCAGCAATATGAGCAGTTTCAATCGAATGTTTCAGCACATTTTGACCATAAGAGGTGCGGTATTTCAGCCGACCAAGTATCTTAATCAAATCAGGATGCAATCCTGAAACGCCGACATCCATCGCTGCCTGCTCCCCTGCCTCTCGAATCTGCCGCCCAACCTCTTCCTTGGCCTTTTCCACCTGCTCCTCAATCCGGGCAGGTTGAATCCGACCGTCGCTAATCAGCCGCTCCAAGGCAATTTTAGCCACTTCTCGCCGGATTGGGTCAAAAGAAGAAAGCGTCACCACCTCAGGGGTATCGTCGATAATCACATCCACACCCGTCACCTTTTCAAAAATCTGAATATTACGACCCTCGCGACCAATAATCCTCCCTTTCATATCCTCAGAGGGTAGATGAACCGTGGAAACCGTATTTTCAGTCGCCTGCTCTGAAGCAATCCGCTGCATCACATCAACCAAAATCTTTCTCGCTTCCTTATCTGCCTCTTCCTTTGCTTCCCGCGTAACCTTCTTTATCTGCCTCAAAATATCTTCTTTATACTCTTTCTCAACCAAGTCTAATAGTATCTGCCGCGCCCCCTCTTTTGAAATTTTGGCAATCTTCTCCAGTAGAGCCTCCTGCTCTTTGCGGGTAGCAAGTAAGCGTTCTCTGATTTGAGCCAACTCCTTTTCTCTTTCCTCCTGCTTCTTCTGCTTTTCATCCAAAGACTCAAAGCGCTTTTCTAATAGTTCTTCTTTCCGCCGGAGACTCTGTTCCAAACTTTCTAAATATTTCCTCCGTTCCTCCTCTTCTTTTTTTGCCTCTTCTTTAATTTTGAGAGCTTCGTCCTTTGCTTCTAAGATAATTTCTTTCGCTTTCTTACTAACATCCTCCTTCTTTTTACGGATGATTTGTTCTCTAATTCCATAACCCAAACCAACCCCTGCCACCAAGGCAGCGGCAAGAGAAACTATGAGAGTAATAGACATCTTGGACTCCTTTTATCATCTTAATCCTCCCTGCCATTATAAAAAAAGGAGAAACCCCTGTCAATCCCACCCATCTCCCTTGTTTCCCCCTTCCTCCTCACACGCACCGCCTTGCTGCTTGTTGCCTTCGCGCCCTCCGCCCCTTCCTACTTCTCCCATAACTCCCATTCAGCCCATTAATCTCATTTTTCCCATCTCTCCCATCCAAACCGCTCCTTTTACCCTTGAGGAAACCTTGCTGAAAGACCCCTTCACCTGCGCAATTTTTGATTTTTGATTTTTTATTTTTCCCCTCCGCGCCCCCAACCGCACCAAACCCAAAAATAAAAAACCCACCGTTTCTATCAAATATGCGATATCGCATATTAATCTCAATCTCTGCCGACGGCAGGACTCGAACCTGCAAGGGCTTTCGCCCCCTTGGTCCTAAGCCAAGGGCGTCTACCAATTCCGCCACGTCGGCTCCTTCTTTCTCTTCTTTATCTCTATTCTACCTCACTTTCCACCTTCCTTCAACCCCGCACCTTCTCCCTCACCTGCTCCACCTCTGCTCCTGCTTTTTCTCATCTCTCCCATCCCTCCTCACACGCACCGCCTTGCTGCTTGTTGCCTTCGTCCCCTCCGCCCCTTCCCACTTCTCCCATTCATCCCATTCATCCCATTACTCCCATTTATCCCATCTCTCCCATTTCTCCCATTAATCCCATTAATCCCATCAAACCATTACCTTCCTCCCAAACCGCTCCTTTTACCCTTGAGGAAACCTTGCCGGAAGACCCCCTGCTCTCTCCCTTCCCATTTATCCCATTACTCCCATAACTCCCATTAATCCCATTCCTCCCATCCAACCCATTACCTTTCTCCCAACCGCTCCTTTTGCTCTTGAGGAAACCTTGCCGGAAAAACCCCTTCACCTGCGCAATTTTTTATGTGTGTTTTTTATTTTTTATTTTTTATTTTTTATTTTTGATTTTTGATTTTTGATTTTCTCTTCCTCCCCCCCCACCCGAACCGAACCGTTCCCCTCACCCGCACCAAATTTTTTTATTTTTAATTTGTGTTTTTGATTTTTTATTTTTTATTTTTGATTTTTTACTCCCGCTCCATTCCCTCTAACCGTTTCTTTAAAGCGGTGGAAAGCAGCCCCTTCTCTAAAACCATTTTCGCTGCCTGTCGCGCCCGCTCAATCATCTTCGCGTCTCGCAATGAAGCCATCCTCAAATCCCAAAATCCATGCTGCCTCACCCCCACCAACTCTCCTGGTCCCCGCATCTCCAAATCCTTCTCCGCCAGCCGAAACCCATCATAAATTTTCATCAGCGCCTTGAGTCGGTTGACCACCGCCGCTGAGCCGGTCTCTGTAAAAAGCAAACAATAAGACTGATATTCTGACCGACCCACCCGCCCTCGAAATTGATGCAATTGCGCCAAACCAAATCGCTCCGCTCCCTCAATCATCATCACGGTGGCATTGGGCACATCCACCCCTACCTCTACCACCGCGGTCGAAACCAAAATATCCAGCTCCCCTCTCTGAAATCTTCCCATCACCTCTTCTTTCTCTTTGCTCTTCATCCGACCATGCAACAATCCCATCCTCAAATCTGGAAAAACCTCCTTCTTCAAACGCTCATACTCCTCCTTCGCTGCCTTCACCCCTAACCGGTCCGATTCCTCAATCAGCGGGCAAATCACAAAAACCTGATGCCCTTCTTTAATCTGCTTGCGGATAAATTGATAAGCGCCGTCTCGTTTGCTCGGCGGAACAAGATAGGTAGCCACCTTCTGCCGACCCTTGGGCATTTCGTCCAAAATCGAAAGGTCTAAATCGCCATACAAAGCCAAACTGAGAGTCCGAGGAATCGGCGTGGCTGACATTGAAAGAAGATGAGGCACGGTCTCTGACTTGCGGCACAGCGCTGCCCGCTGCTTGACCCCAAATCGATGCTGTTCATCAATCACCGCCAAAGCCAACCGCTTAAAAAAGACCTCTTCTTCCAACAACGCATGAGTCCCAATAACCAAATCCACCTTGCCCTCTTTCAAAAGCCAGACCAAATCTGCTTTTTTCACCTTTTCAATTGAAGTTCCTGACGCTGAAATCTGAGCCAACTCTTTCTTGCCTTGGGTCAAAAGCGCTACTAAAATCTGAAAACCTTCAAACAACTTGACCAAATTGCGAAAATGCTGAATCGCTAACACCTCAGTGGGAGCCAAAAACACTGATTGAAAATGGTTGTGCGCGACCACCAAGATCGCGATGGCTGCCACCACTGTCTTGCCCGAACCAACATCCCCTTCCAAAAGGCGATTCATCGGCGGCACCGTCTCAATCTTCCCATCTTCCTTTAACCCCTCCTTCCCCCCAGCCAAATCACAAATAATCTCCCAAGCCGCCCGGCGCTGGGCATTGGTCAATTTAAAAGGCAGTTTAGCGACCAATTTTTGAACCCAGTCCACCTCAAACCGAATTTTTGGCGCGCGGTTCTTTTGCCATTTTGTTCTCAAAAGCAACATCTTCAATTGAATCAAAAAGAGTTCATCAAAAGCCAATCGCTCTTTTGCCTTCTCCATCTTTTGCCAACTTTCCGGAAAATGAATCTGCAAAATCGCCTCTTTTAACTCCATCAACTGCTCTCTGTCTCGAATCTGAGCCGGCAAAAAATCAACCATCTCTCTTCTTGAAGGCAAAACCGACCAGACCAGCCGGCGGAGGTATTTCGAAGTGACTCCTTCTGTCTCCGGATAAACCGGCACAATCCGACCGGTGTGCAACATCCCTTCTCGTGCCTTCTCATAGACTGGATTGACCAAAAAAAGACCGTCGCTTCCATATTCCAAACGGCCAGCAAAAATCGCCTCCTCCCCTTTCTTAAGCACCCGGCTAAGATAAGGTTGCCCGAACCAAATCGCTTGCACAGAGCCGGTTTCATCAGAGATTAAGGCAAAGGTAAGATAGAGTCGTTTTTTCGGGGACCGCTCTGTCTTAATTTCCAGCACCCGACCCTTGACGCAGACTCCTTTTTCACCGCGGCCAGTGGGTCTTAACTGAGCAATCGGGACAATTTCAGAGAAATCTTCGTATCGGTTGGGAAAATGGTAAAGCAAATCAGAAACAGAAAAAAGCCCCAATTTCTCCAACCTCTTGGCCATCTTGGGACCAACCCCATAAACCTCTTTCAACGGCGTTTCTAAAGCTGCTCGTTTCAACTCACCCATCACCCTCTATTTTACCACGCTCCCCCATCTCTCCCACAACTTTCCTCCACCCATCCCTTCCCATTTCACCCATCTCGCCCATCCCTCCCATAACTCCCATTCCACCCCTTCCTCCTCACACGCACCGCCTTGCTGCTTGTTGCCTTCGCGCCCTCCACCCCTTCCCACTTCTCCCGTTAATCTCATTCTTCCCATTACTCCCCTTTCACCCCAACGGAACCGTTCCCCTCAACCGCACCAAATTTTTGATTTTCTCTCCCATCCAACCCATTAATCCCATAACTCCCATTCCTCCCATTCAACAGATTTCTTTCCCTGCGCCAGGCCTCAATTTTTAATTTTTATTTGCAATTTTTAACTTTTACCTTTCACTTCCTTCCAACCCATACCTCTTCCTAAAAAGCGCTCAGCGGTCTTCACCACCCTTCTCGTACCCAAACCGTTCCCCTCAGCCGCACCAAATTTTTGATTTTTGATTTTTTATTTTTGATTTTTCCCGCTGCTACCCCTTACCTTCCAATCACTTCCCATCCCATACCAGTGGAGATAATGGTGAGGTACTGCCACTGGGTGGTCAGTTGATAACTTTCCGCCCCCTCAATTGTCTCCCCTTCTTCGGGCTGAATAGTACAAATATTTGAGCTTGGGTCAATCTTTTTGATGGTATACTCGCGCCCCTCAATCCCTTTGGCGCTCGGCAGCCGCAACCGCCGCGCTCCTGCCGAAGCATCGCAGCGCACATAACTATCGCTATCAGTTAATGTATAGTCTTCTGCCTTGGTCGTCACCGCTTTGGCTATCGAACCGTTCACCTGCAAAGTGGAGTGTGGTCGCTCTACGCCAATCCCCACCTTTCCCGCAAAGTAATTCCAATCATCCGCTCCTGCCTGATAAAGTCCGTAAGCGCTCTCACCAGCCACATCTTTCAGATAAAGACCATAACCCTTCTTTATCCCCTTTCCTTGACCCGTCACCTCAATCACCAACCCATACGCCTCCTCCACTGTTCCGTTCGCCCCAGCCACCAAACCAGCCCGAATCTCAGCTCCAGAAATCAAAGCCAGCTTCCCCTCGCCCTGCAACAAACTCTCAATCTTTGCCCCCACTGCCGAACCCGTATCCGTCATCTCTTGATCTATTGTCTTAATCAATTGAATCCCCAACCCCAACTCGTCACTTTTAGTCTCTTTAACCTCGCCTTGCAAAACAATGTGAGGTTTCGAAACAATACTCAAAGCGGTCCGACCCAACTCCTCTGTCTCAATCAACGCCGAACCAGTCACCTCTAAACCACCAAACTGACCAAGCGCGCTACTGGTCAAACCAGTCAAGTAACTCGGCATTCCTCCCTCCATCTTCACACCCAACGCCTCTACCTTACTCTTCAAAAGCGCCGTTTCCTCAGAGAGTCCACCGACTTGTGTCTTTAACTCTTCAATCGCGCCTTCCTGCTCCTTGACTACTTCAGTCAGATATAGTCCCAATTTATCATATTTCACGGAAAACGGCTTTCCTTCACTGTCATAAGTCAAAAGATGATTCAGCCCCAACGCCTCTACCTCTTCAGCAATGTAGCCAATATCCTCAGAGCCTGTATCTTTGTAGTTAAAGATTTTGGGCGAGAGGCTTAGGACTTTCTCAAAGTCATCCGAAAACTCCCTAACATTCTCCTTAAAGCGCAGAGACGAGGTCTGTTGCAGAAGGTTACCCGAGGCATCAATCACCACCGCTGTGCCTGTGCCTGTGGGCATTGAGTGGATGGCAGCGGTTCCCTCTACATCCAGGTTGGCTTTATAGGTACCATTGGTGTTTTCAACATAGACGGTAGTGTCAGCGCTACCGTTATAAGCATTTAACCTTAAGGCTGAACCTTGAATGCGTGTCTGATAGTTTACCGTCCCCACCCAAACATAATTCGCACTATCTATACCAATCATCTGCACTGTCGCCCCACCCGTAGACTTGCCGTAGAGATAGTTATTATTGGTCATCTGGATAGACCCCGCAACCTCTACCTGGTAGGTAGAAGGTACTGTACCAAAGCCAGTTTTACCCGCAAAGTAGTTTTTGTCATCGCTGCCTGCCTGATAAATGCCATAAGCAGTAGATGCCTGGACATCGTCAATATAGACACCAAAACCATTGCTTATCACCGCACCACCAGCAGAACCCTGATTAAGCACTCTGATGCGTGCGCCGTAAGCGTTGGTGACTGTACCTGTGGCGGACGAGAGCGTGCCTGCATCTAACCTTGCACCATAAGCATCGGAAAGAGTGCCTGCACCATCTAACCAACCACCAAAACCGCCTCCCATTACATAACCACTATCGGTGATACCGCTATTGACCGTCTTGCGTGTATCTGAATTGATGCCAATATCATAGTTCGTGCCTGTAGCAGAAGCGGTTATAGAGTTAGTGATGTAAATTCCCCATCTGCCCAAAGTTGAGTTATTCACAACCAGCTGACCAGCAGAAGGTGTTAGAGTATTGATACCCACAATTCCTGAGCTATTAAGAGCAGAAAGAACTGTACCTTGCCAAACGCCAGTGCTATCATAACGAGCAAGCACAAATTTTACCTCTGAGCTGTTGTCTTTATACAAATTCCATCTTCTATAGCCATCGTGTGCCCATTCTAAATTGGCATATTGGTAAGTAGTGCCCGAGCCGCTATCCAAGCGTATCACTGGCACATTAGAATAATCCTTGACATGAAGGCTCACACCAGTAGCAGGTGTAGCAGTGCCAATGCTTAACCTCCCTGCTACGGCTAAGTCTCCCCCTGTAATCTTCTTGACCGAGACATCATCAATGGAGCCGTCAAAGTCAGAGGTGGGGACGAACTTTAGGTTGCCTGTGCCTGTGGCGGTGATGATTTGAGTGG
>Ga0315298_1009572_pt1 | contig 11932 bp, 16 predicted proteins | sample WHS_1_MG_FD_203077 | JGI IMG/M metagenome (GOLD analysis project Ga0315298, IMG submission 203077) | Extremophilic microbial mat communities from Washburn Hot Springs, YNP, Wyoming, USA - WHS_1_MG | ecosystem: Environmental > Aquatic > Thermal springs > Hot (42-90C) | place: USA: Wyoming... | reverse complement strand
GAGCCTAGAAGGGCTATGAACAACCAATCGATGAACGCCTTAGAAGCAAGAATCTCCCGGCTTCAGCCGTGGAGAGTGTCAAGAGCCTTATTCCCAACCCTTCATAGAAGATTTCCGCTGGTATATAGGGCGTCCTAGTCCCAGAACCGCTGACGTTCACAAGATAAGCCACTTCTACTTCGTCTCCTATGTTGTAAGTACGGGTCAGTCTATCACTTGAGAAGAATATTGGATAGCCAGCCACTCGGAAGACGCAGTCAAAATCCGGGGGTTTTCTATGAAGCCTCCGCACCATTTGAACTTTGCCTCTAAAAATATTGAAAGAGTTTAAATGCGAGAATTCTGGGCGTTCTCGGAATATGGAATGATCGACTGCCTCGCCTAACAGCGTCAGCGAAGTTGCATATCAAAGATGGTCAGCAGAATTGAAGTAGCACTAATCCTTTTTGGATTAGTTATCTTTTCATATGCATCGTGATTTCGCACACACCATCTTTTGGAAAGGTTTTTGAAAATTCAACTTTAATTTGTGGGTTAATACCTTGGATGGTTGCAACATACCATGCGAAACATTTATTCATACATCCGCCTGGAACTCCTCTCTTTTCATACTCATCATACTCTGGGCAATGATAATGCACTATCCTTATTTTGTTTTTGTCCTCCTCTAAGGCCTCGCAATCCTCGTTCAGTATTCTCATACTTATAACCAATGCCTTTGCGAGACTTGATAGATCATCAGGTTTTATCCATCCCACCTTTCTGTAGATTTCAGCAGTTTTCTCTCCTAGTTTCTTCCCCCATTTTATTTCTAGTTCGTTCGCCTTCTCGTATCCAAATTCTTCCTTTACAACTTCACGCCAAGTATGGTAATAGTCCATGCATACGTTTAGTAATCTTCTCCATTTTTTCTCAACAGGTATTTCTTCTACTTCAATTCTTTTGCCTCCCATTCTCCCGCTCCCTTACACCTTCTAAATAGGCGTTTTTACACGCTTGTACTTTTCGTTGGCCATTTCTGTGACCGACAAAACACGCACGAACATGTTTAGGTTTTTGGGGATAAAAATTTTAAGTGTGGTGGCGTGCATGGTGGTTTAGCGAGGCTTACATGGTTGCTTCCCCTTAAAGACTTTAATCGTCCCTTGAAAACACCGCATGTAAACCGTATGTTGCTTATAACCAACATAATCATATTTCTAGTTTATTGGCTATCGGTGAGGAACATTTTCTTTTCAGAGAAGATTGCCATTCAAATCGAGGACAAGTTTACAATGGTTCCCAGGCAAGTTGTGCATGGAGAGAGGCTTTACACGCTTGTTACGTCCATGTTTATGCATGCTGATTGGTGGCACCTTCTTGGCAACATGCTCTTCCTATATATTTTCGGCGATAACGTTGAAGACATTTTCGGCCATGGAGGCTATCTCGCCTTCTACATTACATGCGGGTTGGCAGCGGCTTTCACTCACATACTGAGCCTATATTTGGGTTTAACTTATCCGGCGGATTTTAATGTTGGCGTTTTGGGCGCCTCCGGAGCTATTTCAGGAGTTTTGGGCGCTTACTTTGTGCTTTTTCCAAAGGCGAAAATCTTAACATGGGTTGCCTATTTCATCTTGCCAATCCCAGCCGTGCTTTTTCTGGGTTTCTGGTTTCTGCTTCAGTGGCTTTACGGCTTGTTCGAAGTTGGCAGCCAAATAGCCTACTGGGCGCACATAGGCGGCTTCATAATGGGAATGATTTTAGCGGCTTCCATTGGACTGGAGAGGAAAAAGAAAAGAGACGCCAAACTTCGCCTCTAAAAGCTCTGTGAAGAAAGGGGTCCGCCCGTCATGAGCTCCTCATGTTGCATCCAATCAGACTGGGACGGCTACATCATCCCCCAAGAAACAGTGCAACATCGTACAATTAATACATTATGGTTTAAAATTGTACTCCAATTTTTTTCGAAGCTTTTTGAGGGTTCCGGAAACTGTTAGGATGTGCACTGCTGCTGGTTTGGCGGCTATTTCCGTTATTGTGGCTATGGCCGCCCTAACGTGGTCGAGTTCTGTGTGGGCTGCACGGATTACGGCGGCTCCTTGTTCTGCATCGTACTCGATTAACGCGAGGTTTGTTTTGCTTGCGCCGTATTCGCCGTAAAGCCTTAAAACTGCCTCCCAAACAACGTCCATAAACTCTTTCTGGCCGATTTTTTCTCTTGAATCAATTTTCAACGCCAAATATCTACGTCGGACTTTTGCCTTCATGGACAGTCGCTTCCCTCGCGTATTATGCGGATGCCAGGCGCAACAAAGCTTGGGCTTAGTTTTTCACGGTTCTTTTTAACAATTGTTAGGGGCGCCTTTGAAACAGCATCCAAAGCCGTTGGCTTGTCTAAGTCAAAAAGGGTGGCTAACGCTGCCATCTCCATGGGCTTCCGTAACTGCAATGGGTTTGTGGCTCCGCTTGAAACAACAACCGGCACACGGTAGTCTTCGGCTATGGCTGCTTCCCTCCTTAAGACTGCTAGAAGCCTAATCCTAGCAGGCCCCTTCAGCGTAATAATTGGTTTCACGTCGATTTCGAGGGCTGCGACGCTGCTGGAAGCCAGTTCCGCCTCCGCCTTGTCAAAAAATCTTCTACGGGGATCTGTTGCCGGAAAATTTAGGAGGTCCACTCTATGGTCTTTTGCAGCTTGCCTTGCCACCTCCTTGGATTCGCAGACCACAGCAATTATCTCCACCCTTCTCCTGAACCTCCTAAGTTGTTGTAGGAGTTCTCTGGACGTTTTCGGTTTTAGGTCGAGGCGAGAGGCAAAGTCCAGCTTGTTTTCCTGGCAAAGTGCCGCCAACTTTTTGGCGAAAGTTTCCATGGAAACCGTTGGAAGCGGCACGGCCACTAAACGGTAGCCGAGTTCTGAAGCCTTAGCCAGCATAGCTCTTGTTTGTTCAGCATCGTTTAGGTTTGGCTGTAGGTGCAGGTCGGCGAAGCGGCGTTTCATGGGATTATCCCAATTTCCCGGCAAAATTCCGCTATTTCTTTAGGGCTCATCCTTCTAAAATGAATTCGAAAATGTATAGGGTCTGTGCTGCAGAGCCTAACCTCGCCTAGATACGCGGACTGTTTATTCAACCTCAAATATAAGCATCCTTTTTCAATGTGTTGCTCAATTTCGTTGGCTAAAGTTTCCTTGTCCAGACTGTTCAGCGATGAAGCCAGTTTTTGCAGAAAAGCCTTTGCATGCTCCCTATCCCTTATTTTTGCCTCGAAAAGCACTATGGGGTTTCCATGATGCCCAGTTAGGTTTGACCGTTTAAAAGTTAGGTTTTCAGCAACATGTGATGGAAGAGTGTTCCGTACAGCCGCGAGAACTTTCTCCTCATCTTCAGTAGCGTGGGCGAACACCCTTACTTCAATATAGGCCACTGGCATTTTAGAAGACAAAACGGCTCATCACGTCTTACTCTTTTCCTTTTTACCTCTTTTAGTTTTCTCCCTTTTTTCCTTTCTGTTCAGCTTTCTGCTTGGGCTTTTCTTTAGGCTTAGGCTTTGGTTTTTGGGCTTCTTGTTGTTTGGCTTCTAAAAGCTTCTTAAGCTTTTCAACGTTCTCTTTATGCACCGTTCTTCTTCGAGTATCCACTGGTATTCCAAGCTTTAGGGCTTGTTTAGGCTTTAACCCAACTTTTTTCAGCTCGTCTAGGCTGAAGCCTTTTCCCAATCGTTGTTTTCCGCCTTTCTTGAAAACCAAAGGCTTGAGTGCTTCCATGAAAGCCTACTCCTCTGTGGCAGCTTTTCTGCTTGGTCTAACTTTTTCTGCGCCACGTCCTTTCTTTCGCAGTCCCCTGACCTTTTTGCCCGCGCTTGTTAATCCTCTGAAAACACGTCCCTTATGCTGTTTCTGGCATATCCAGTTTATGTCTTTGTCCGACTTTATAGCTGGATGGTTTGGATCAACCATTATGACCTCAAACCATTTGTAGCGTCCGTCTTCGCCCACCCAATAGGAGTTTAAAACTTCAAGGTTTGGAAACTTTCTTGCAGCCCGTTCCTCAGCTATGAGCCTTAAACTTTTGGCCGGTTTGTATTTTTTAACACCCATGCGTTTCGGTCTTCTTCCAGACCTTGGACGCTGCTTGCGCAATCCGCCGCGCCTTACGCGGACACGAACCACCACGAAGCCTTGTTTAGCCTTATAACCCAGCTTTCTAGCCCTATCCAAGCGTGTAGGCTTGTCTATGCGAACTACTGCGGGTTGCCTCCGCCACTCCACAAGCCTCTGCCGCATCAACTCTTCGACAAAGGATTCGTCTGGTTTTTTCCAAGCCTCCGCAATGTATTTATACGCCATCTTTTCACCTCGCACTGGTTTATGGTTCAACCATGCGGTTACATCCCAGCGGATGAAGTCCGCCGCTCGGCTCTCAATCATTCACAAGCCGACAAAATAAACTTTTCCAAAGGCGAACAGCCTATTTCGGCTTATCCTCAAGCACGGCCTTTTTAATGAGCAGATGCCCGCTTTGTCCTTTCCATACAGTTTCCACTTCGATAATCCTCAACTTTTTTATGAAGAATGGGGCGTCAAGCACAAGGGTTTCGTATTCGCCCCCTTCCCCAACCATGGAAACACCGAACCGCCTATTCAAGTTAGCCAAAGCCTCAACAGTTTCCGCGTCAATTTTCCTCCCCAACCAGTCTTTTGAAAATCCATAAGCGTAAACTCCTGTAATAATAACCTCAAAATTTAGGTCTAGGATCTCCTTCAAAATTTTTTGGGGGTCTTGATGCCAGAGAGGCATCATACATGTGATGTTTAGCTGTCTGCAAATTTGCTCTATCCTTGTTTTCTGGTAGGTTGATGCTATTGCGCCGCACACTAGGCCTTCTACGTCAAGCTTGGCAACAATCCTCTTCAAATCCTCCACTTCCGCCTCTTTCGCCCCTGAGGTCTCACCTTTCACAAGGGGCAATCCAACAGCCTCGGCGAACAAATCCATTAAGTGCATGTTTGGATAATGAAACATCCAACTGTCCTCTCGCAGTGGAACCATGCTCACCAGACATTCCACATTGTAGCCAGCCTTCACAACCTTGTATAGGGCGAGGGTGGAATCTTTTCCACCAGTGGCTAAAACTGCAACCCGCATGTTGCTCTACTCTAAGAGTTTTGACCTAGCCTCGGCGAACAGTGCTTCAGTTTTCAAACGCCACTTTTCAAAATCCTTTGGAGTTTTTGGATAATTCCGGTAGTGGGCTTTAACCTTATTCATAAGGTTGACCGTTATCCTCAGCTTGTTTAAGAAGCCTAAGCGTCTAATCCCTCTAAAAACGCGTTTGGCTGTCTCCGTTATTTTTAGGCTGAAGTCCTCGCCTAAACCAGCCTTCAAAACGTCTTCTTCTGTCAAAAGCTGGTACTTCATGCCATAGCTTAAGTCTTCATCCTTGCATGTTATGAGCAAAAGCCTAAAAACATCAAGCCCCGCCTGCTTAGTTCCATAATTCTCCATATACTGAACATTATAGGACCACAGGCTGTTTTGGCTTACGTCGCCTTTCTCCAAAGCCTCAGCTATTGTTTTTCCCGCCAAATAGCCGCTCAGCATGGACGGTCCTATGCCGCCGCCGTGAATCGGGTTTACAAGGCATGCCGCATCTCCAGTAATTATTACACCGTTTCCAACCATGTTGTCTAATGGTCGCCTTGTCGGGTCGTACCATGCGCCGCCCTCAAGCAACAGTGAACCCTCAAAAAGCGGCCTGGATAAAACATGCTCGTAAAACTGCTTTTTCGGGTTTGGGAAACCACTGCGCATGCAGACGCCGAGTCCAGCGTTGACTTTGGCGCTGCCCTTATAAAAAATCCAAGTGTAGCCTCCGGGCGTAACCTTTTGGTTAAGGTAGATTTCGCAGTACTTTTTATCCGTGGCTTCCTGTTTCAGCTGTCTTATTTCTCGGTAGCATGCTTCCACATCTTCCATTAAAATCTCGTTTTCAATCATCATTTCCTTTGGAAGTTTCCGCCTTACAACAGCCAAGAAACCACTGGCGTCCACAACGGTTCTGCCTTCAAACCGGACTTTCTCGCCAGTCTTCATGTTTTTTGCTGAAACTCCAACCACAAAGTCGTCCTCAATTATTGGCTCAAGGCACTGAGTGTTGTCGTGCAAGGTTGCGCCTTTGTCTAAGGCGAGTTTCAAGAGCCACTGCCCAAAAAGCCGTCTGTTCAGCAAGTAGCCGGAAAAATCCTCATGTCTAACTGTGAAAATCGTTTCCAAGTCCGGTGAAAAAATTTTAACACCTTCAATTCGCCTTTCAATCTCTCCGTGCTGTGGCGGGCTTAAACCTAAAGCTTTCAAGTGATGCTCGCCTAAAGCATCCCCACAAATCTTATTGCCAATATCCATTCGACTTTTCCGCTCAACTATACAAACTTTCAGTCCAGCTTCCGCCGCCGTCTTTGCTACGAGACAGCCGGCGGTTCCAGCGCCCACTACCACAACGTCGTATTTCATCTGTAAGCCTCTCGATTTCTACCATTTTCACATGTAAAATACAAAACCTTTACTCTGTAAAAGCGGAAGAAAAGGCTACTTTCCTTTTTGAACTTTTAACGGTATTGGTATGGCTGTTGTCTCCTTTAAAGTGTCGAAGACCATGCATGTTAAGGTTTTTTCTATGCCTTTGACTGTGCGAAGCTTGTCCACCACAAACTTTCCAACAGAGTCTACGTCTTTGTCCTTAACCTTTATTAATATGTCCCAGTCTCCTGATATTATGTGGACTTCTTGAGCTTCGGGGAACTTTGATATCTGTTCTGCAATGGCCCTCTGGGATAGGGGTGTCTCCTCCTTGTTGGTTCTGTAGGAGAAAGATGCCAAAATAAAGGCTGTCACGCCAAAATCCAGCTTCTTGTGGTTTAGAACCGCCCTATACTCCTTAATTATTCCCAGCTGTTCCATGCGTTTTATTTTTGCGAAGACTGTTGTTATGGGTGAGCCTATTTTTTGGGCTATTTCCCTGGCTGCCATGCGGCAGTTTTCCTGTAGCAAAGCCAGTATAGCCAAATCCTTTTCGTCAAGTTTTACCTCCATGTGTAAAAATTACAGAAATTCAAGCTTAAATAGTTATCTGTATGAGAAAACTACACAGTTTCAAATAAAAAATTTAATAGCCACGTTGACATTTTAAGCACCCATGAGCAGCCACCCCTTTGACATTTCAGAGAATCTAAAAAAGAGGTACCTAACCCTAAGGAACAACGGGTTAGCAAACATATTCAAAGTTCAAGACGAAATCATATCCTCGATAAGGGCTTTTCTGAAAAGTGAAGGCTTTACCGAAATATTGGCGCCGATAATTGGACCTGTTACGGACCCCGGAATCCGAGGCGCAAAACAAGTCACAATCGACTATTATGGTGTGCCTTTTAAAGTTATGAGCAGTATGATCCTATATAAGCAGATGATAATTACTGCGTTGCCGAAGGTTTTTGCGCTTTCGCCGAACATCCGCCTTGAACCCTTAGAGACTGTGAAGACGCGGCGGCACCTAACCGAGTTCAGGCAAATAGACCTCGAGGTGGCTTACGCCACATGCGACGATATTATGGACTTAGGCGAGAGGATGCTCTGCCAAGTTATAGCCGACGTGAAGTCGAAATGCCGAAAGGAGCTTGGAGCACGATGGGAAACCCTGAGGGTTCCGAAAAAACCGTTTAAACGGTACACGTACAAGGAAGCTCTCGAGGTTCTTGAGGGGCTGGGCGTACATGTCAAATACGGCGAAGAAATACCTTGGGAAGCCGAAGAAGCCTTATCAAAAGCCCACAGTGAACCCTTTTGGATAACAAACTATCCAGCAACTGCGAGAAGCTTCTACTATATGGAAAGCGAGGAAAACCCCGGCGTTTTAAAAGACTTTGACCTAATTTATCCAGAAGGCTTCGGTGAAGCCATTTCAGGCGGTGAGCGGGAACACCGATACGAGAAGATTGTTGAGCGTATGCAACACAGCGGCGAGGATCCCTCGCAGTATGGCTGGTACTTGGACATGTTGAAGGCTGGTATTCCGCCATCAGCCGGTTTCGGCATAGGCGTCGAAAGGCTGACAAGGTTTATTTGCGGACTTGAAAATATTTGGGACGCTGTTCCATTCCCAAAGGTTGCCGGCGTACCGTCTCCATAACAAGATTGTGCTAATTTGTTTACTCGAAATATGAATTGATGATTCATAATTGTTAATTATATTTTTGAAGGTGAAGTGGAGGACGTAAAACGCCGAAGGGAAGTCGCAGACAAATGATGAAGAAAGTCACAGTTAAAAAAGGTTCTATTTACACTGTTGATCTGACGAAGATTGAAGGGGACGGAGCGTTTCCATGTCCTAAATGTGGAGTTATGATTTCTCCAGACGATGAAAGCGACGAGGTGTATGAAATAGTTGACACGGTTGTTGAGGGCACCGAGCTGGCGGAGCTTGTCCTACAATGCAAAAAGTGCGGAAGCACAATAAGGCTTGTGGGCTTCCTACAACAAAAAGAGCTTTAGAACGTGGCTATTTTTCCTTTTCAAATTTTCGGCTTACAGCCACAAAAACAAGCCATAAGATGACTCCATAGAAGACGGCGTTGAAAACTGCACTCACCCACTCTCGGTATTTGGCTACAATGTTTCCGATAAGGCTAGAGAATATGTTTCCCGGAAACATGGGCGTGGGAATCAGAAGTGAAGCCGCTAGGAAAATTATGAAGAAAACTATTAGGATTGGTGTGCCCTTCAAAGTTCCACCACTGGCGCTTTTTCTTCGAATGATCCAGCATCTTAATATTTAATAAATATTACTGTAGAATTGAACAACAAAACTACACTCCCAAAAATATCTTCAAAAACAAGATTGCCGCATACAATAGGTCAAAGAGGAATGATGACAAAATGAAAATTGCCACCAAAACAACCACCAGAAGTTTTCTGCCCCTGGAAAGTTCGGAAACATCGTCAAGGGGGCCTGGATGCTTAAACATGGACATAAACATGACGAAAAATGCCATAGGCCAACTCACAACGGCTAAGAAGACAATTGAAAGAACCGTTAAAACGGCTCTGGCTTTCTCGCCGAAAAGGGATCTGGCGACGTGGCCGCCGTCAAGCATGGTTGCCGGCATCAAATTAAGCATTGTGATAAACAAGCCTACCCACCCGGCGAAAGCTACCGGATGCAGCCTAATCGCCAATATGTGGTCTGGTCCCGGTCTATCGGGTATCGGGCCTTGCGGAGTTATGAAAAGAAGGGCTATTCTAAAGAAAAGTAGTGCTGGAAGGGTTGGTTCGTCTGGCGGGATCCAGTCATAACTTGAAAAAGGTAAACCGATAATTGTGGCTATGGCGGAGACTATGAAGCCTAATATTGGCCCGCTCACGCCAACGTCGAAGAGCGAGTCTTTGTTTGGTGGAAGCGACTTCTGCATTATTACTGCTCCAAAGGTTCCGATGCCTAAAAAGCCGCCGAGCGGCGGTGGTCCAGGTATAAAGTATGGAGGTGTGGCCTCTATTCCCTCTTTGTTGGCTGTGAGTTTGTGGCCTATCTCGTGGAGTCCGAGAACCGCCATTATGGCTATGGTGAAGGTTGCCCCGCCTATAAGCGGGTTCGTGAAGCCTTGGGAGAGAATGTATCCCGTTGTGAAGGTTGTTCCTATCGTTGCCAATAGGAGAATCCAGTTAACTAGGACGTTGCTTGGATGGGTTGGCGGCTTCCTTAGGATTCTTAGAGCTATTCTGCCGTTGGTTTTTCGCAGAACAGCCATCAAGCCCAACGGCTCCAGTGTTTTGAGCAGCTTTAGAAAGGGCTTTTTTGTTTCTTGAGGCTGTTTTAGATAGAAGGTTGGGACGCCATGCTCTATTAGGGCTTCCTCTATCTGAAAATGGGCGGCGACAGCCTCTTTTAGTTTTTCGAATTCTTTTTGAATGTTTGTGGTTGGCTGTTCGGTGGTCAATGTTTGTCTCTTCCGCTATGGCTTTTTTAATAAACGCTTTTGGATAAAAAGCTTATTGGAAGCTTTGCCTCTAGCCTTTTCCCTTCATGTCATGTTTGTATACTAAATAAACAATGTTATCTTGGGCACGGTATCTGCGAACGAAGCGGTTAACCATTTAATAACTATATTCTGCAAGTTTAAAATTTGGCTTTACAAAAGCATAAGTTGAGTCAATCTTGTAAAGCCTATTAACTTCGTGTGACGAATACTGCCTTACGCTTAAGTTGAGCTTTTTCTTGGCTATTAGACTCCTCAAATTATATGTGTTTCAAGTGGTGAAAAGCATGCGAGTTGCGGCAATTTATATTGGTGCCAAGTGTATGGCACTTCCTCTACATATTGTTTACTGTGGGCGAAGGACGAAATTTAAAAGTATTGAATCGTAAGATTTAATAGTTGCTTATGCATTTAAAAACATGCCAAGAAGGGTTTATTGATGAAAAGAAGAGTGGATGATGGAACTCTGTTGGAGCTCAAGGAAGCACAAATCTTTTATATCAAATCATATGAAACATTTAGAACCGAAACATAAGGGTGAAATGAAATGAAAGGGAAAAATAAGCCAATATCATTAGCATCCATAAGCTTACTATTAATATCTATACTGCTAGTAGTCACATACAAACCGCTTGCAAGTGGAAACACAAGTCCGCAACACACAGCAACAGTCTCACCCTTAACAACAACGCTTCCAGAGGTCACTTATACGTTTAACGTAACGTGCAAGGCTGCATCGATAAATAAGACAAGCATAATTCTGCCGTCAGGCTTTACAAATATAAGGGCGCAGGCCTTAAACGATACTGGTAACTGGACTGTCACCTGGGTAAGCAGTACAAACTCTTACAACTTCTCCATAGCAGCTGGAAGCCCTGTCCCAAATTTGGCAGCTAACAACTGGACTCAATTTAAAGTTATTGTAAGGTGGCCTGCATTCCCTCCCACAACGGCTAAATTTGGTGTAGACGCCTTCTCCGAAACCACTAAAAGCGCTAACAACACGGTTTGGCTTACAGTAGCGATTAATCCTCAATTCAGCGCCACTATAACACCGTCGCTTGTTAAGGGAAGCACAGGCTATAACTTCAACGTAACGGTAAAGAACTTGGCCTCGAGCACAGGGCTTGGAACAATAAACATAACATATCCAAGTGGATGGAGTTTTAACGCCATAGTGAACTATGGCGGCAGTAGACCTTGGTCAGCTGTCCACGACGAGACTCGCGGGACCTTTAAGCTTTGGGGTCCGAACCTTCTGATAGGCGAGGCTGTCTGGATACTGGTCAATATGACCACACAATCTTTAAAAGCAGATCCAGCAAACTGGACTGCTACTGCGTGGGATATAAGCGGAGTACTCCTTGGAACACGCAACCTTCCGGTAACTGTTGATGGCGCGGCTCCAACAGTTACCATAAACCAACCTAAAAGCGGTGTCTATTACACTGTGGGTGCTGGTAAAAAGATATGGATAAATGGAACGGTAAGCGACGATTTAAACATAACGAAATATGGATTGATCTTGACAATCAACGACACTAGATTTGAACGTATAGTCTACGCGAAAGGAGTCAACCACACTCATTACAATTTCGCTTTCGCCAACAAAACAGCCATCCCCGATGGCAAACTCGCCATTAAGATAACGGCTATAGACGCTTCTGGACGTACTAATTCAACGGAGAGGACAGCAACAATTGACAACACGGCGCCCAAAGAAGTATATGTTGAAGTTTTAGATCAATGTGGCAACAAACTGCCATATGTTTCCGGCGTATACTGGATGGGAGTAAACACAACAGGCATAAGGGTCAATGCCTCCTTCAGTAATCCAGCGAAGCCAATAACTGGAAAGGTTTACCTTAACGCAACACCGTATGATGTCAGCAATGGATCTTCAATTTTGGCTCCAAATGC
>Ga0315298_1009568_pt1 | contig 11936 bp, 9 predicted proteins | sample WHS_1_MG_FD_203077 | JGI IMG/M metagenome (GOLD analysis project Ga0315298, IMG submission 203077) | Extremophilic microbial mat communities from Washburn Hot Springs, YNP, Wyoming, USA - WHS_1_MG | ecosystem: Environmental > Aquatic > Thermal springs > Hot (42-90C) | place: USA: Wyoming... | reverse complement strand
GCTCACTACCCTTTGCAATGTCCTCCTTGGTTCTGCGTTCTCCAAAACCGCTTTGCTCCGGGACTATCACGATTAGGCCTCGTTTAACGAGTTCCAACGCGAAATCCTTCTGGTAGCCTCTCGATACGGGGTTTACACGGTCAGTCCCATCCTCCCAAATGCCTACTAGGTCATCCTTTCCGTAACCATGTCCATGCATAGCCAGTACGGCGGGCAGGGTGTTTTCACACTTTTCCGGAACCAGCACGTATACCGGTATTAAGGTATAGGGGTCGCTTTTCAGAATCACTTTTTCCCTAATGTAGCCGGGATAGTGCTTCTTATCCACTGTTTCAGGCGAAATCTCTGCGCTTTCGAAGAAATCAAGTCCGATAAGCTCGGTAAGCTTCCTTCTGAAACCTAGGCGCCAAGACTTCCACTCTGAAAGATCTTTAGCTTCGAAGGAGAAGATCCTTCTGTCTTTTTCATACTTTTCTAAAAATATTTTTAAAGGGTCGTAATCAGCCTGCATGCTTTTCAAAGACTACAGCCTGTTTATAAAAATAGTGGTTTATTTTACGAATAAACTGGTTTCAGCATCACCAGTACTCCCTGAAGAACACTAGTAAATTCTTCTGCAGAAATATTCGAAGACCTTTAAGCATGCGGATCAATAAAACTTTATAACCAATATCATAATGGTTAAGTTGTGCCCTTTACCCCCTTTCATTTGGGTCCTGGCTTCGGGCTTGGTTTGCCGCTTAGAAAATATCTTCATGCTCCAACGTTTATTTTGGCAAACGTCATTATCGATGTGGAGCCCTTTTTAGTTCTAGTTTTCGGTTTAAATTATCCGTTGCACGGATACTTACATACCTTTCCGTTAGCTATACCAACGGGTTTAGCCTTCGGCTATGTTATGCATCTTCTTGAAAGGTTTCTACGCCGGCTCTACAAAATATTCTTATTAGAGGCAAACAACTTGAACCTAAGGTCCTTCCTTGCCGCAGGTGCTTTAGGAACAAGTCTTCACCTTCTAATGGATACTCTGCTTTACGAAGACATAAAACCGTTTTATCCGATAATGACAAACCCCTTCTACAAACCATCGCTCGCGCTCCACATCTATACTATATGCATTTGGATGGGGATGTTTGGAATAATATACTACTTTGGATTATTAGGCTTAACGGTCTATAGAAAACTGGAAAAGAAATAGTATAAATCAAATGCAGAAAGAACTGATCCAGTGTTTTCATTACTTGAGAAGGTCCCAAATAGGCTTCGAATACTCTTCCCCTCCTAAGACTATTGGTGTCACGCCAGTTATTTCACAGAAGTATTTCAATTCTTGAACACGATCTCCAGCGACGGCGTGAATATGGTTAGCTGGAAACATTTCTGTAAACTCTTCATACGAGCATTTCAACCTAGCATGTACGTGAGGCCACGTGGGATCAGTTTCCGCGTTTATCCTCCGCCTTGTCTCCTCATCGAGCTCTATGCTTTCACCCTTAACTATTATCATGTAAATCTTGTCGTTGAACAAGCCTAGTCTGGCGAAAGTTAGTTCTCCTGGGCCGGCGTCGAATGAGACGGATGCTCCTCCTGCTTTAAAGTAGAGTTCTAACGCAGGGTGAAGCGTAACCTTTCTCAGATTATCCTTGGGGTTGAAGCTTCTTGAAGCATACCAGCTTGCATGATTACCGGAGTTGCAGAAGTCCCACACGTTTAAATCAGGATGGTAGAGTCGAACATCCATAAAGAGAACAGGCAGCCCGCCACTTACATACTTCAGTATCTGCATTGTTAATGCGGCGAAAGAATCGGCTTCGGTGGCGCAGACAGTCGGCTCCTTAGGGCCGTTCCAGTCATACGGATCGTTAAGCAACATTTCGGCGACATCGGGTATTACCACGTGTTCGGAAAGCTCTCTCTGACCCTTAATCCCGCAGAAGTCGAAACCCATCTCCTCGTTTATCCTTCTGACCGCAAGGTACATTCTTATCTGCTTTCCAAGTGTTTCTCTCGTAAGCATTTTTCCGTCATACTTTATTTCGCCTATCGTCTCCTCAATCCATTTCAAGCCTTTTTCAACCTCCTGATCATCTACCTCCTTCATTTTCTCAACCAGGAGCAGCTGGTCAACCTGGCTTACAGTGGTTCCGAAATACCTCTGTATGGGGACGAGGTGGAAATAGCCCGTCTCCATTCCCATAGAATGTCCACCGTACATGCCATAAACCTCGTTCCTAATGTTTGTCGCAGCTATTGCCGCCATAACCCATTTCTTCACCTTCTCCTTCACCACCGGGTCTTCAGGATCGCCGATAATCCTATGCGTCCTGAAGCCAGCCTGCCTCAAAGCACCATCCGTAGCGAGTAGGCCGACGTTGCCTGGATACTTGCCCTCGTTGTTCGAAAGGTTAAGTATCGGCTTATCCTTCCCCAGAGTGTTAACGAAAGGCCAGACTAGGTATGGGAAATTCCAGACGTTGTAAACGAGGATTACTTGCCTAACTCCCTTGCTTATAAACTCCTCTCCAACCCTCCTTGCAGTGTTTATCGAGTTTATGAGTTCCGATGAAACAACTGTCTCCGGCGAACCGCCATCTGAAAACTTTATCGAATCTCTGATGAACCTTGCCCAGTTTTCAACAGCCCTGTAACATTTCTCGTAATAATTCGGATAAACATGCTTCCTCTCGTCGAGAAGCATTGTTAAACCTATTCTAGTGCTCTTCATTCCTCATCGTATGGATTCATGGTTTCCGCTTCTATTAACTTTTTCTACTTGAATGCGGCAAGCTGTTAGACAATAGGCTTGCCCTAAGCCTGTTTCAAAACGTTCTTTAAAAAATCCTCTTCAAACAGCTTAAGCCTCAACGGCAGTGGCTCCCGCCATTCTTTTTTAAAGGCAAAGCCTGCAGTAATCCAGAGCTCACCGGGGCGACGCTCAAACAAATACGGATAGCTTAACTGTCCACCTTTCTGTCTTGCAATAACAATCGGCTTAGTCCAGTTCTCACCATCATCCTCGGAGAAAGCTATTGAAAGCTCCTCCCTGTGCCAGGACACGGGTCTTTCTGAAGCCGGTCCTGGCTTAGCCTTCTCCCATACTCTTCCCTCAGGGTTTAAACGGTTCCATACTAGGACTAGACGGTTACTCTTTAACCTCAACAGGTATCCGGGGGAATTACTGGCGTCTATCTGGCTGGGCTTAACGACCCGCCAGTACTCTCCCCCGTCCTCTGAGAAAGCCTGCCAGAAACGGTCAAGAGTTGTCCTTATAAGCATGAGTAAGCGTCCGTCGCTCAACTCCGCTACGGTCGGCTCCATCGCCCCGTCATGGTGGCCGCGCCCACCAAGGTCGATAAAGTTGCTCCTCCTCCAAGTTTTCCCATCGTCGTCTGAAAACAGGGAGCAGGCTACGAAGCGACCCGGGTTCCTACATAAGTGTTCAACAGTTGCAACAATCCTCCCACTCCTAGTCTGGATGAATCCGAAGAAATTAGCATTATAGCCTTCTAAAAGCCTCTGCCTGTCAACCCAGGTCTTGCCACCGTCGAGGCTGCGGGCTGCCCAAAGTTCCAGCCGGCAATCGTCACCTGGTTCACTCTCCTCCTCGTTCCAACTAAACCTGTAAGTCGTGAAATCTAGGTAGACGGTTACGAGAATCTTATTCTTCGTCTGCAAGATATAGTGTGAACCCGGCTCATCACTCCTTATTCCCGGGATAGTGGATAAAGGTGGAGACCAGGTTCTCCCGTCGTCCCTACTCGTCTTTAACCCTTCATCATCTATAGTCATCAAGGTGCCGTCGTCTAGGGCGGCGAATGGGCCGTTCCTGCTTGTTTCAAGCGGGTGGCAAAACGGATGAACCCATCGTTCGCTTCCAGAAGAATCGTTCATTCCAGCTCACTCTTTGAAGCTGATTGCTCTCCTTGGACATATGGATAGGCATAGGCCGCAGTTGTCGCACTCCTCCTGCTCCGGTTCCGGAATACTCGCAGTGTTTACTGCTTTTAAAGCACCATAAGGACAAACCCTAATGCAGACTCCGCACTTCACGCATTTTTCAGCGTCAATATACAGCCTGAATCTTTTTCTTCTTTCAAGCTTCTCCAAGGGTACAATCCTGTCTATAATAGTCCCGGAGAAATCAGCAATGTTTTGAAAGCCTTTGCTGACCATCCATTCTTCAATACCTCTCAGTATTTCCGGAATAATCTTTAACCCGTTTATCATTATTGCCGTGCACACCTGAACTGCTGACGCGCCTGCGAGAATAAGCTGTACAGCGTCCTCCCATTTTGAAACCCCTCCGGATCCTATCAATGGCACGCCCAGTCTCTCCATGGCTATGTGCGCAGTCCAGCTGACGCTAATGGGTATTTGCCAAGGCCCCCCGTATCCTCCGAAGCCTCCCCATGAGACTGGCCGCATAGTTTCCAAGTCTACGATTAAGCCTTGAAACCTGGCTGTTGAAACAAGAGCGTTTACTCCGGAGGAAACCATTATCCTTGCTAGTTCAACAGGGTTTGCGCCGTGCGGTGTCAGCTTCCCTATTACTGGTAGTGAAGTGGCTTTTTTAATCGTCTTCAATATTTCTGAAACTTTCTCAGGGCTGGAGGATACGGCTCTTCCCATTAACACATTCTTCTCTAAATGTGGGCATGAAAGGTTAAGCTCAACCATGTCTACGCCAGCCCCCTCAACAAGCTTAGCAAGCTTCTCCCATTCCTCAAACGTTCTGCCGGCAATGCTGGCTATTATCACGCCTCCATGAGCCTTCACCTCTTTCTTGGCTTCGCTGATTTGTCTAAGCCAGAGCTCAGGCCTATACTCCGACATCAAGTCTATAGAGTATAAAGAGTAGAACCTGTTCCTCAGAGCATCCTCAGGATTAACTACGAGCATCCTCGGCTTAGGCTGAACCTGCTGCGTCACATCATAAGTTATAGTTTTAGTAACGGCTCCCGCGGCTCCGGCTCGTATACATTTTAAAACATGTTCTGCGGAAAGCGTAGGAGGCCCGGAGGCCACGATCAGCGGATTCTTAAAATCAACCCCGGATATGTTGACGGACAGGTCTATTCCAGCCATTTCACTATACTAGCCTCAGGCTTCTCAAAGCCTGTTTTATGGCTTCTCTCTCCTTCTCCGACACCGGTTGCAAGGGTGGCCTAACATACGATGTTTTCAATACTCCCATCATTACGAGCGCCTCTTTTAGACGTGCCCTGTAGTCCCTAACTGGCTGAGCGAAAATGGCTTCCTCTAAAGGTATCAGCTCCTCCCATATTTCCCTAGCTTCAGTCAGCCTGCCTTTAGCGATTAAGTTGAACATTTCAACCTGCTGTTCTACAGCTATCGTTCCGAAGCCCAGCAACCCGCCTTCCGCACCAAGCACTAGAGACTCGTATATGAAGTTGTCATTCCCTGTGAGGATCATTATCTTCCTGCTTGCTTTCTTCAAAACGTGAACAACGTTGACGAATTTCCTAGCATCGAAAGAAGCCTCCTTAATCGCTATAACATTCTTAATGCTGGCAAGCCTTAACAGTGTTTCAGGCGTAAAGTCTACGCCGCCCAGTGCTGGCTGCAGTTGAAATATGATAATTGGTAAGTCGACTTTCCCAGATATTTCCGAGTGATAGTTGCATATTATGCTTTCATTCGGCTCACCCGCGAAGGCTGGATGCGGGAAAACAAGCAGCCCGTCAGCACCCGCCTCCTTAGCCTCCAGACCGAGTCTAACTGCCTCCATAGTGTTCCGGGCATGTAGCCCAGCAATCACAGGTATTCCTCCCGGTACGATCTCTGAGAAGACTTTCAGGATGTTTACGCGTTCCTCAGGATAAAGATGAGGACCCTCGCCGGTGTCGACATTGACGGCAACCCCTCCAATATCGTGTTTCACCAGCCACCTTACGTAATCCTCAAGCTGCTCATAGTCAACCTCGAAATCCTCTTTCATAGGAGTCAAGGTCGCCGGGATCAGGCAGTATTTTCTTAAAGGGTTCTGAGCCTGCATCGTGACCGTCACGAGAGACAGACAGCAGACTGTATTAAACATTTTCTAGTCTTAGCGTTTCGCATGCAAGTCAACTCCACCATGCTGGGCACAGTCGAAAATGTCTAGGATATTCCAAGCTTCTCGTTTATCTCTTTCTGGTATTCTTCAACCCTAAGCTCCTCCACGTCCCTGACGCTAACCGGTTTTCTGAGAAGCGCCGACTCGTAGAAGCCGAGGGGTATAGCCATATCCCTATAGGCCTCAAGACCGTCAACCTCGGGTGCACGCCGGTTCACAACAGAATCGTAAAAATCGTAAAGCTCTGTTGCAACAGTGTCAGTAATCCCCATCGGAAACATCCTAGACTTTTCCTCAGGCTTAAGGCCTTCAAACATCCTGCTTACAAGCACACCCATACCCACAATCTCTACAGAATTCTCCTTCTGAATGAAAAGACCATCGTAAGCAGCGTGCCCGCTGAAAAGACCCTCATGGCCAACAGAGCCCTTCGAACCATAAATCATCCTTAAGCCAAGACCCCTCCCGGGAGCCGCCCTAGTCCACAGCCACTGCGCATAAACATCCCCCTCGTAAACAATAATAGCCATCGTCATATCGTCAACAGTCACCCTAGTCCCATCCCTAAACGGGTCAAACGTCTTCTGAACAGCATAGACCTCCACCGCCTCCCTCCTTAAATGATACCTATCCAAGTCAGCCAGATGCACGCCACCGTCGAAAACCCAGCTTCCACCAGCAGCATACTTGTCCTCCCTCCAGCCCCAGGCACCGGGACTCCAGCCCGCGGAACACCAGACTATCATCCTCGGCTCACCAATCAAACCCTGCTCCACAACCCAGCGAACAGCCCTATTCTCCGGGCTCCGCCTATAGTTCTCAGCAACAGCCAGAACCCTACTATTCTTCCTAGCCTTATCCATAATGATCCTTGCAGCCCTCATCGTAATCCCCAGAGGCTTCTCAATAATAACATCCAGCCCCTCGTCAAGACACATAGCTGCCACAGTATGATGAACATTATGCGGTAGAGCAATATCGACAGCATCCAGACTCTCACTCCTAAGCATCTCCTCAACGTCAGTATAAACCCTAGGCTCAGAACTCTGAAACTCCGCAACCAGCCCAGCCTTCTCCCTCGCAAGAGCCTCCTTAACGTCGCAAACAGCCTTAACCTCGAAAACCCTCAACCCCCTGGAATACAACTGCCTAAACCCGTTAACATGCGCCCCCATCATACCTCCGCAGCCGATTAAAGAAATATTGAGCTTCTCCAAGGCCGCACACCTCTCCGCTAACTTCTCCAGCAAGTATAAAAACCTTACATTTTTCTAACACACACTACACCGCCATGATTAAGACACCTCAGTAAGAAAAACCATCCCCGTAAACGAAAGATTTATCAAGAAGAAACATATGCCAGCCTTGAAGAAACATGTCTGAGGAAAATCTACTTACACAGCTGAAGAACGCGATAGTCAACCTAGATTTCGACGGCTCCAAACGCCTAGCACAGGAAGCTGTTGCAAAAGGAATACCGCCCAACGAGATTATCTCTAAAGGGATAAGCGCAGCAATGGAGGAAGTCGGGAGAAAATTCGAAGCATCAGAATACTTTTTGTCGGAATTGATAGTCGCAGGAGAAATAGGAAAAGAAATATCGCAAATGCTACAGCCATACATGAAAGGCACAGAAATCAAAAAAATAGGAAAAGCAGTAATAGCAACGGTCAAGGGCGACCTCCACGATATTGGGAAGAACATTTTCGGGATGATGATGGAGGCTGCTGGCTTCGAGGTCATTGACCTTGGTAATGATGTTCCGGCTGAGGCTATTGTGGATGCTGTTAGGAATCATAAGCCTGATATCGTGGGCTTGTCGGCGCTTCTGACTGTCACGATGGTTGAGATGGAGAATGTGATTAACGAGCTTAAGAAGGCTGGTTTGCGGGACAAGGTTAAAGTGATTATTGGCGGGGCTCCGATAACTGAGGACTATGCTAAGAGGATTGGCGCTGACGGCTATGGGAAGGATGCGGTGGTTGGAGTCGACATCTGCAAGGCTTGGGTGGGCAAGAAATAGATATATAGTGAAATAAATAATGAAAAATAGCGCACACTTCGAGGCCCTGTTTTATTATGAATCAATAAGCTTAGCATACGCTCTTCCATCATCCCGTTATATTTCTGAATAAAACTTTTTATCGATAATTCCGTCATGGTAAAACATAAAATGCTAACTATATCCTTCTAGCGATCTATGTGCTTTATCACGAGTGAAGTGTAAGCCTCGATTTTCCAAGGCTACCCATTCATCGACTATCTCTGCTTCAACAGTAAAGAGAACATCGTTAAAATCCTTATCGATGGATGCGACGCTGTACACCTTTAAAAAACCACTTGTCTATTGACGTGTTTTCTTCAACGCTGAACCGGTTGCCAAGTCTGTTAGAATCCATAGCGCGCGCGGCACGAGTGTCTCCTGTTTTTCAGGCTTTGAAGCATCAACCGGTTTTCCCATGATTTTTAAACCCGTGCAGTCATGCTGCTCAGGGTCCAAATGCTGTCCGCAGAACCACCAGTTGCAGTAGGGACATGGCTTACAGGTCTCATCTGTTCTTCCACACACGTGGCACCGCTGCAGCAACGTGAAGTATTTCAACATGTTTCTGAAATAAAAAGTTTTTCCCCAGCTGGCAATCCTGTTATTATGAACATGGGTGCATAAAAAGGTTTGAGAATATTGCTTTTTGGAACGTTGCAGTATGCGTTTAGAAGCATGGTGTGTCGTTTTGAGACGCAATATTTTTATATTTCTTCCCATTCCTATGAAGGAGGCTTGAAGAAGCTTGGTTTCATGCTCCTGCTCCTAGCCTTCTCAACGCTGTTTTTCAACACTGCTCCAAGTGTTTACGCCTCTTCTTTCGAGCTTGCCCATGATGATGGTAACGCTGACTACGGCTGGAGCGACTTCTACCCTTATGCTGCGATGGTGAGGTTCTCCCCTCCCTCCGCGAGCTGGAGGATAACGGCGGTAAGGCTTCACGCCACATGCGTCCTCAGGGGCGCTCAAGTCTTCTACGTTCAAATCTGGGATGCTGGTTTAAACACTGTCTACTGGTCAGCATTCCTCCCCAGCAGTGTCTTCAAGAACGCTACGCTAGACTGGTACACCATCAGTCTTCCAAACGTCGTGGTAACCGGGGACTTCTACGTCGTCGTTGTTTCAATGTTTACCCTCGACGGCACTCAGCTCTGGATTAGTATCGACGACGATCCTCCTTTTTCAAACAACAGCTTCATCGTGAACGTCGGCGAGCATACGATCCATGCTTCCCTGAACGCCACGAGCAAGAGGCCGGGGGACTTCATGATTAGAGTCGTAGGCGAGCCTGTTCCAACGCCTCCTGAGCTCAGGCTCGCATCTATTGAGGCGGGTGTGGACGAGACCGTCTTAACCTTCACGTATCCCGGTGAGCTGGCTGGGTTTGGCGCCAGGCTCGTTAAGCCGGATGGTTCTTCCGTTGAGGAGAACGTTACTAGGGTTGGAGAAAGCCTCGTCGTGAGGACCGGTGGCGAGGGCCTGCTCAACGTCTTCGTAGTCGCCAAGGGTTTCGGAAGAATTGGAACGAGCATCAGGCTAAACCACTCTTTAAGGACAGCCTACAGGGAGCTCTTTGGAAACTACACTGCCCTCAAGCATGATGTCGAGGAGATGCTTAGGCAGATCGATTCGTTAAAGAAGGATAAGGAGGACCTCGGGCTCCAGCTGAACCAGAGCCAGGTCCTGATTAGGATTCAGGACGAGAGGATCAACGAGCTTTTAGGTAATGTTTCTTCTCTGAGCAACGAGTTGGACAGCGTTAGGGCTGAGGCTTCTGGGCTCAGGGGCGAGAACACTCTGCTCAAAATAGGACTGGCCTTAGCGGTAATCGTTTCCCTCCTCCTAGGCTTCCTCGAGGTGAGGAGAAGGTGGAGAAGAAGGTAACCGGAATACTGCTGATCATCCTGGCTCTAAGCCTGGAGTTCAACAGCATCCTTCTCACCAGGTTTATCAGGGTTTCAGCGCAGCCTGAGGAGTTCGCGAAGAAGCTTGAAGAATACCTTGGGAAAGCCATACCGGATGAACTTCTTGCTGAGGAGTGTGAATACGTTGTTCCAGAAGGCTTCAACAACATCTTCGCCGAGAGGCTCTGGAGAGACATGGGCCTCTACGTTAGCGCAGGATGCACCACCGAAGAGCTCAGGGACGAGCTTAGAAAGATATATGGAAATTCTTCACTGGTTAACGCAACGCTTTCCAATGGGGCCGTGGCGATGCTGAACATTAGCGGCATAGCCGTTGAGAGGAAACTTGATGGGAGCGTTATGGTTAAAATACCCGTTGCTTCGAAAAGCAACCTGAGCTACGTTAAGTACAACTTCACTAAGACGCCGGGTTTCTACGAGGCCTGGAACAAGACTCTTGTCAGGGAGTACAGGGTTTGGAGGCGTGAGCAGGGCTGGTACGAGTACACTATGAAATTCCTCGAAACCAATAGGAGTGTGAGAATAGTCTCAAGAATCTGGGGAGCGGAGTCCGAAACATCCTTCGCTAAGGTTGAGCGTGTCGAATGGACCAGGGAGACCGGGGAGATACCCATAGTTACGCACGCGTATTACGGGGGAACCATTATGGTTGCTATACCTGGCCACTACGAGGACGTTAGAATCATTGTTCCGGAGCAGAAAAAGAATTTCAAAGTATTGTTCCCAGCCTACGACCCCATTATTATCGAGGGCTGGGTTGTAAGCGCAAACATCTCCTCGACGAGCCTAAGCGTAGGGGAAACCCTTGAGATAAGCTACCTTGCAGAATACTACTCTTTCCCCGGGGAGGAGCCTGAGCCGCTTAACGCAACCCTAACCCTTAGTGCTCCAGACGCCTTTGAGCCCTTGAACAGTGTTGAGAGAAAGCTTAATGATACTCACACCTCAGGATTCTTCAGCCTCAAAGCTGTTAAGCCTGGGACCTACAACCTTACTCTTAGGCTTACTGGAAACGCCTCCTTCTCAAACACGCTTGGAAACGAGTTGACCTACGAAGTCCAGGTTGTCTCTCCCCCGGCGCCCTCGCTGAGCGTAACCATCCTTGGGGTAAACACATCCGTGTTGAAGTATGCTGGGCTAACTCTAAGGCTTACTAACAACGGCGGGAGCGCAGCAAGGAATGTTAATGTTGAGATAACTGGATCCTACTGGGACGGCTTTAAGTATGTCGATGCGTTCGAGAAGATTGGTAGAAGCCTGGGAAATATTGGGGCCGGTGGGACAAGGATTGAGGAATTCGTAATCAGGCTCCGCCACTCCTCCGCTGAGATAACTGTTAAGACAACCTACTCCGACGATTATGGCAACCCATACCTTGTTAAAGCGTACGCAAGCGTTTACCATCCTAACTTCTGGGTTCCCGAGCATTTCGAAACCTACACCGTCATTGTGCCTGAGCACGAGGAAACTCTTAGAGTATTCGTGCCAAGCTATGAGCATGCTACTCACGTTAGGCTCTACGCCCTCTGGGACCCGTACATTGTTGGTGCAGCCCTGCCATACATGCGCTACGGATGGACCTACGAAGCCAGGGAGTCGGCCTGGGGAGTGGGTGTGCCTACGCATGTTCCAACACTAGGCTTAGACTCAATGCCCATCCCAGGCGTGGGGGCTGAGCTCCCCTTCGAGGAGGGAGAGGAGTCTCTAAGAGAACTGGGGGTGAAAATCATGGTTACAGGCATAGAGCCATACTACGAGTACCTTGGAATCCTGAAGGAGGACGATGCATTAAGGCTCGTCAACACGGATAAGGAATCCCTGAGGAGTGGAAACGTCTCCTCGGACTTCAAGGTTAGGCCGTTGAAGCCATATTGGGTCAAGGGCAAGCCAA
>Ga0315298_1009566_pt1 | contig 11937 bp, 10 predicted proteins | sample WHS_1_MG_FD_203077 | JGI IMG/M metagenome (GOLD analysis project Ga0315298, IMG submission 203077) | Extremophilic microbial mat communities from Washburn Hot Springs, YNP, Wyoming, USA - WHS_1_MG | ecosystem: Environmental > Aquatic > Thermal springs > Hot (42-90C) | place: USA: Wyoming... | reverse complement strand
ATCCTCTGGTGGCGTGCCCGCCGGGCCTGGAGCCAGAGCGGCCTGCCCAAGGGGCGGGTGGTCTACGCCGATATGGGCCGCTGGAAGCCCTGCAAACCCCTTTACGCGCCGCGCCTGGGCCTGGCGGGCAAGCCCGACTACCTCGTGCAGGTGGGCCGGCAGATCATCCCCGTGGAGGTCAAGCCGAGCCGCCGCGCCCCCGAGCCTTACGATGCCGATGTGTTGCAGCTCGCCGCCTATTGCCTCCTGGTGGAAGAGACCACGGGCATCCCCCCCGAATACGGCCTATTGCGCTATCGCGAGCAGACCTTTCGCATCCCCTATGGGCCGGCCCTCCGCCAGGCTGTGCTGGAGACGCTCTCCCGCATGCGCCGCGACCTGCAGCGGGCCTCGGTGCCCCGCAGCCACGAGGAGCCGGCGCGCTGCCGCTTCTGCGGTCACCGCGCGGATTGCCGCGAGAGCCTGGTGAAGGAATAGCCCCGGCCACGGCTCAAGGGCCTCGGCGCTTTGTGGACGAGAGTGCCCCTTTGGGCTATAATAGGTTGTAATGCCGGGCGCATGGCGCGGCGAGATCGTCAAAACAGGGATGAACAGGACGAACATGTTGTACACGGCTCCACGCGGCACGATAGACATCCTTCCCGAGGATCAACCTTACTGGCGTTACCTGCGCGAACAGATCCATGAGGTGATGGCGCTCTACGACTATCGCCCCCTGGATACGCCCATCTTTGAGGATACGGCGCTCTTTATTCGCGGCGTCGGCGAGGGCACGGATATCGTGGATAAGGAGATGTACTCCTTCACCGACAAGGGGGGGCGAGAGCTCACCTTGCGCCCCGAGTTCACCGCCGGGGTGATGCGCGCCTACCTCCAACACGGCATGAAGACCCTGCCCCAGCCGGTCAAGCTCTACACCATCGGGCCCATCTTTCGCTACGAGCGCGTGCAGGCGGGGCGCTATCGCCAGCACACCCAGTTCAATATCGAGTGCATCGGCGAGATGGACCCGGCGGTGGATTTCGAGGTCATGTCTGTGGCCTGGCATCTGTTCTCCAAGTTGGGCTTCCAGGGGTTATCCTTTCAGTTGAACAGCACTGGCTGCCCCAAGTGTCGGCCGGGGTATTTGCGGGTTCTGGTGGATTATTACCGTCCCCGCGAAGGGCAGATCTGCGAGGATTGCAAGCGCCGCTTGGTGCGTAACCCCTTGCGGTTGTTGGATTGCAAGTCCCCCGAATGTCAGCCGATCATCGCCGCCGCGCCGCAGATCTTGGGGTTCCTATGCCCCGAATGCGAGGCGCATTTCGCCACCTTGCGCAGCTACCTGGACGCCCTTTCACGGCCCTATACCGTCAACCATCGCCTGGTGCGCGGCCTGGATTATTACACCAAGACCGTCTTTGAGGTCTGGGCGCAGGGGATCGGCGCGCAGAACGCCATCTGCGGCGGCGGGCGCTACGATGGCCTGGCCGAGGCCCTCGGCGGCGATCCCACGCCGGGCATCGGCTTCGGCTCGGGGATGGAGCGCATCGTCATGACCATGAAGGGCCAGGGCATCCCGGTGCCGGGCCTGCCCACGCCCCAGGTGACCTTGGCCTACCATGGCCAGGCCGCCAAGGTGCGCGCGCTGCAACTGCTCACCGCGCTGCGTGAGGCGGGCATTCGCGCGACCATCGGCTTCGGGGAGCGCAGCCTCAAGGCCCAGCTGCGGGCCATCAGCCGCGCCCAAGTGCCCTACGCCCTGGTCCTCGGCGAGGAGGAGCTGGCCGCGGGGAAGATCATCCTGCAGACCATGTCCGGGGAGATGTCCCAAGAGCTCTTGGAGCAGGCCGAGGTCGTCCAGGCCCTTAAGGTGCGCCTCGCTCAAGGGTGACCATGAGAAGGGTAGGCATCCTCTATCAACCCCAACGCGCCGATTCCTTGCGGCTCGTCCAGGATGTCGCCGACCTCTTGGATCGGCGGGGGCTGGAGATCCGCCGGGTCTCTGCCGAGGACGAGGCCGGCCTGCGTCAGGCTGCGCCGGCGCTGGATCTGCTCGTCACCCTGGGTGGCGATGGCACGATCGTCTCGGCGGTGCGCGCGGTGGCCGCCCACGGCGTGCCGATCCTGGGGGTCAACCTGGGGCGGCTGGGCTTTTTGGCCGAGGTCGAGCCGGCGCAACTCGCCGAGGCCCTCTCCGCCCTGTTGGAGGGCCGCTACATGGTTGAGGAGCGGATGATGTTGCGGGCCGCGCTCCACCGCCAGGGGCAGGCGATCCTGGAGGCCGAGGCGATCAACGACCTCGTCGTGGGGCGCGGGCGGGCCTCGCGGACGGTGCGCGTCGCCGTGGATGTGGACGGGCACTATGTGGCGACGTATGTCGCCGACGGGGTGATCATCTCCACCCCCACGGGCAGCACGGCCTACTCGCTGGCCGCCGGCGGGCCCGTCCTGGCCCCGGAGCTGCGCTGCATCGCCATCACCCCCGTCGCCGCCCACCTCAGCGCCCTGCGCGCGCTGGTGATCCCGGCGCAGAGCCGGGTGTGCCTGCGCCTGCTCAAGGCCCAGGAGGCCATGCTTACGGTGGACGGCCAACTGGATGCTGAGCTTCACGCAGGGGACGAGGTGCATAGCACCATCAGCCAGACCACGGCCAAGTTCATCCGCTTCGGCAACAAGGGCTATTTCTACGAGACCATCTTACGGAGGCTGCGATGGCCGGATCGGAACCCCGATTGAGCCCTTCGGAAGTAGCTTCCGATGCTGCGAGCGCGCACGAGGTGCTCTACTGCGTCAACCACCCCCAGACGGAGACGTTGCTGCGCTGTAGCAAGTGTTTGGATCCGATCTGCCCCAAGTGCGCCGTGCACACGCCCGTGGGCTTTCGCTGCCCCAAGTGTGCCCGCGTGGCGCGCTCGCCGCTCTATGTGCTCGCGCCCCAAGACTATCTTGTGGCCCTGGCGGTGGCGGGGAGCCTCTCGCTCCTTGCCGGGGCGGTGATGGTGCAACTGGGCCTCCTGTTCGCCCTGCTTTTGGCCGTGCCCGCCGGGGGGCTCATCGCCGAGGCCGTCTTGCGCGGCACGCGCGGCAAGCGCGGGCGGAGCGTGCAGCTCATCACCGCCATCTGCATCGCCCTAGGGGCCGTCTTCGGCCCTTGGCTCTGGCGGGCCGCCTCGGCGGGCACGCTTCGGGTGCTGCCGACGAACCCCTTGGGTTACCTCGGCTCCCTCTTGAACGCCAGCGTGCTCATCTACGCTTTTCTGGCCATCGGGGCGGCCGTCGCGCGGTTGCGCTGAAGGCATTGGAGGAACGCTTTGCTCGTTGAATTATCCATCGGCAACGTGGCCATCATCGAATCGTTGCGCCTGGAGTTCGCTCCCGGCTTTAACGTGCTGACCGGCGAGACCGGCGCGGGCAAATCCATCATCATCGACGCCGTCAGCCTGCTCCTCGGCGGGCGGGCCTCCTCGGAGCTGATCCGCACCGGCTGCGAGGCCGCCTGGGTGGAGGGCGTCTTCAGCCTGCGCCCCGAGACGCGCGCCGTCTTGGAGCCGACCCTGCAAGAGCTGGGCCTGCTGGAGGATTCCGAGGAGCTGATCTTGCGCCGGGAGATCACCCGCACGGGGCGCAACGTGGCCCGCGTCAACGGCCGCGCGGTCACCTTGGGCGTCTTGCAGGAGATCGGCCGCCACCTGATAGATGTCCACGGCCAGGGGGAGCACCTCTCGCTCCTTCAGGCGCGGCATCACGTGGACTTCCTGGATCGCTACGGGAATCTCTTGGAGCAGCGCCGGGCCTTTGGGGCCGTCGCCCAGAGGCTGCGCCAGGTGCGCGCGGAGCTGCAGGCCCTCCAGCGGGATGCGCGCGAGTTGGCCCGCCGGGTGGACCTCTTGAACTACCAGATCCAAGAGATCCGCGCGGCCAAGCTCAAGCCCGGCGAGGAGGCCGAGCTCAGGCGCGAGCGCCTGCTCCTGGCCAACGCGGAGAAGCTCACCCAGCTCTCCGGCCAGGCCTACGAGTTGCTCGCCGAGGGCGAGGACGGGCAGCGCGCGCTCCTGGACCTCTTGGGCGCGGTGGTGGGGGGCCTTGCCGAGCTGGCCAGGCTGGATGATTCCCTGAAGGAGCAGGTCCAAGTTGCCGAGGACGCCCTTTACCAGTTGGAGGAGCTGGCCCGTGCCCTGCGCCGCTATCGCGATGGCGTGGAATACGACCCCCAGCGCCTGGAGGCCGTGGAGGAGCGCCTGGACCTCATCCAGAACCTCAAGCGCAAGTACGGCGATTCCGTTGAAGAGATCCTGGCCTTTGCCGAGCGCGCCCAGCGGGAGCTGGACGCCATCGGCCACAGCGAAGAGCGCAGCGCCGAGCTTTTGGAGGAGGAGCGGGCCCTCCTGGCCCGCTTGGCCGAGCTGGGCCAGGCGCTACACGCCGCCCGCCTGGAGGCCGCCGAGCGCCTGCGCCGGCACATTGAGGCCGAGCTGGCCGAGCTGAACATGGAGCGGGCCGTGTTCCTGGTGGATATGCACTGGGCCGAGGCGCCCGATGGGGTGGAGATCGGGGGCAAACGCTACGCCTTTGACCTCAGCGGCCTGGATCGGGTAGAGTTCCTGATCACCGCCAACCCCGGCGAAGACCCCAAGCCCCTGGCCAAGATCGCCTCCGGCGGCGAGACCTCGCGGCTCATGCTGGCCATGAAGACGGCCCTCTCCGCCGCCGATTTGATCCCCACCCTGATCTTTGACGAGATAGATGCCGGCATCGGCGGGCGCACGGGCAGCGTGGTGGGGAAGAAGCTGCGCCAGCTCGCCGAGGCCCATCAGGTCTTTTGCGTCACCCACCTGCCGCAGATCGCCTGCTACGCCACGCGACACCTGCGCGTGACCAAGAGCGTCGTGGGGGAGCGGACCTTCTCCTCGGCCAAGACGCTCTCGCCGGAGGAACGCGTGGAGGAGCTGGCGCTGATGCTCGGTGGGGCGATCACCGAGGCCACACGGCGCAACGCCGAAGAGCTCCTCCAGCGCGCCGCGCCAGAGGCGCTGTAGGCGGGGTAGTTGCAGCAGGAGCTGAACGGGCATCATCGTTTCCACTCGATATGGTCGTTGAGGTGATGCCTTTCGAATGTCTCAAGCACTTCCTGGCAAAAGCGCATTGTTTCTTCGTCGCCCAGGGACTTGGCTAACTCGTACAGGCGGATAAACATCCTCTTGCCGGTCTCGGTCTGCTTGTAATTCTTCTTCCTGAAGTTGTGGATTGAGCAGAGAGTCTGGCCATTGCTCACTTCGGCTTTGCCACCCAAATCTTTCGGGATAATGTGATCAGCGTGAATTTCATAGCCGTTCTGTGGCCCTCGTCCACAGACCACACAGCGATAGTTATCGCGTTTGAAAATTTCTTCCCTTTGCTCGGGTGTAAAATCCTCTAACTCTCGGTGCGTGACGGCTCTTGGATCGTATCTGTAAACCCCTTTCCTCACCTTGATTAGGAAGCCTCGCTGATGTAGCGCTCGGATAGCACGCCAAGGGTCGCGTGGGGGTGTTGGATGGGACTTGAGCCACTGTGCGGTTACCCAATCAACAACAGGGCCATGTTCAAGGTCTTCGTTTGGATGAGCATAGAAGTACTCCATAATGAGTTGACTAATGGTTTTATCAGTCATAGGATTCACCAATAGATAATTTCTGTTGCATCAATTCCGGCGCAGTCATGATCCGCTTTTTAGCGAGTTCGCAATATTGCCTATCGATCTCAATGCCTATCCCGATCCTGTTCAGCATGGCGGCAGCAATAAGGGTTGTACCGCTGCCCGCAAAGGGGTCCAACACGGTATCACCCACAAAACTGAACAGTTTGATGCAACGGCGGGGCAATTCAAGGGGGAAGGGCGCTGGATGTCCTATCTTCTTTTTGCTCTCGCCGCTGAACGTCCAAAGGCCGTTCGTCCAGCTCATGAATTCGGCTCTGGTTATGTCTGATTTTCCGCTGCCGCTTGTCTTGCGCCAGCGTCTCTTGTAAAGTACAACGATGAGCTCAACAGGGGCGATGACAAAGGGTGCGGTAGCGCTCATCCAAGAACCCCAGGCGGTCCGTCGCGAGATATTTCCTTCGTTCCAGATGATCGTCGAGTGATATTGGAAGCCGATTTGCTTGGCGATCGTTGTAATGTCGGCTCCTACGCTTTGTTGCCCGCCCTTGTTCTTATCCAAGGGGATGTTCAGGCAAAACCTGCCATCGTCCTTTAGAAATTGAAAACACCTGGATAGCCAGGCGCGGGTAAATTCCAGATAGTCAGGGTATGAAATGTCATCCCGATGAGAATTGTACTGGATATCCACATTGTAAGGGGGCGAGGTGACGATCAAATCTATACTGCTAGGAGAAATGGCAGTAGTGGTTAGGATGTCGTCATTGATGAGAATGACGTTTTCGCTTGCGTAAAAAACCTTTGAGGTTTCCAAAATGGATGCTCCTTCCATGGGAAATTATACTCCCCATCCCGGAGGCTGTCTAACTTTATCATCCCCCTTTTGTTCTCTAGACTATGTCACATATTTCGCTGGGGCCATGCGCCCTATGAGCCTAAAAAGCGGGGATAGAGCTTTCTAGACACATTATAGCACAGGCTAAGCCGGATGTAAATGGGTGGTATGCTGACATAATATTGCAAATTGGGGGTGATCATGAAGAAATGGTTGATTTTTCTACTTGCAGTGGCGATATGGGCCGTTGTACACGAGGGAACGCACGCGCTTGTGGCGACGTTTTACGGTGAGTATGAGGCGTTTCGCGTCAGACCTCCTGTTGGTTTTGAGGTCCTGTACAAAACGCCCGTTGAGGAGAGGAATGGGGTCCACTGGGCTTTCATCGCCGGGGCAAGCAACCTAGTGACGATGTTGATGGGCTACGTGCTCCTGTCGTTTAGTGACGGGTTGGCCCGCTTGCGTAGCCTGTCTTGGAGAGCTACCGCCTTCTACTTGACGTTGATCTTGTTGCTGGCCGATCCCCTGAACCTGTCCATCGGTCCGTTTATTTACGGCGGAGATGCCAATGGGATTGCCGTCGGCCTTGGTATCAAGCGGTATATCATCCAGGTGATTTTCCTCGTTGCCCTCTTGGTGAATCGCGAACTTGTAGCACAGAGGCTGTTCCCGATGTTCAACGTGCACGTGAAGCACGTCCTATTCCGGCCTCTGATACCGTTGGCCAAAAAAGCCGACAGTTAGCCCAGCGCCGGGCCTGGCCGGCTTTAGGCTGCGCGCAGCAGGCGCCGTTGCTCCACCACAGCTTGTGGCGCGAACAGGCGGACGTGCTCTTCAATGGTCCGGAGTTGGTCGGCGACCGCTTCCAGCGGGACGCCCGCCGGCGCATAGGCCACGTAGAGCACGCCCGTCGTCGTCCGCGTGATGGGCGAGCGATTGTCTTGCCCGTAGAGGATGGAGCAGCAGATGCCGTCGGCATCGCGCATGATCATATCCCCTGCCCGCAGGGCCTTGGGGTTGCCGTTCATCTGGATCATCTGCTCCCCCGTGCGCGCCACGTCCATGAGGATCGGCCCGCGCAGCCGGGCGACGTCGTGGCTGGCCGTCAGGACCAGCGTCTCCACCTCGGCCATAAAGTTCGCGTCCACCGCCGGCAAGACGTCCGGCAGGCTCTTGCCCTTGAAGACGATGGACTCGAGCTGTAGGAGGACGTGGTAAGTCTTGCCGAAACGGGCGTAGTAGCGGTCGTAGGCAGCCAGGACGGGGAGGGCCAGCAGGTCCCGGCGCGTATAGCCCTGGAAGCGCTCCCGCAGACGCGCTTCAACGAGCCGCTTGCGCTCGTTCAGCGCGGCAGAGGGGCCGGTATTATCCATGCCGGAGAGCTCCAGCAGCCCGATGGTTGCGCCGGGGTGTGCAGCGCGCCATGCATCGCTTGCCGAGATCGGGAGCATCTTGACCTCCAGAATATCCTCTAATGGCCGCAAGGGGCGGCTAAAAGCCGCGCCTAGAATTCGCGCCCCTCACTTCTTCGGCCGTTTGCAAATAGGCTCTCAATAAGGACCGGAAGACCGGCCCATGGTTCGGCACCTTGAGGTGGAGCAATTCGTGGACGATCACCTCGCGCCGGAAGGCGCTGGGTTGGCGCAACAAGTCCACGTCGAACGTCAGGCGCCCGCGCGACGAGCAGCTCGCCCATTTGCGCTTCATGGGGCGAATGCGCACCTCGCGCGGCTCCACGCCGATGCGCCGCGCCCAGGCCGCCACCTCCGCCCGAAACAGGTCCGGCGGCACGGCCTCTTCCAGCGGGAGCCAGTCGGCGGGATCCTGCCCTTTCATTCCGCCGCCCTCCGCAGGAGGGCCAGGATCTGCGTTGCCCAGTCCACCACGTTTTGGGCGTTCATGGCCATGAGCACCCTATAGAGCCGCCCGCGCAACTCGCGCTCATGGGCTTGGCTGGTCATCCAGTGGGGACACTCGCGGAAGGCGGCCTCCATCTCCTCGGCGGCTTGGGTGGCCAGGGCCGGGGCCACTTCCCGCGTGCGCAGCCACCATTCCACGGCGAAAGCCTCAGGCGAAAGGGCGCTGGAGCCCCGTTCTCTTTCCGCCTCCTCCAATTGCCTCACGAGCGCGTCCAGGTCGCGGAGGGCCTCTTGCGCCGAGATTTGGCGCTCTTCAAAGCGGCGACGGATCTCCTCGGCACGCTCGCCGATCGGGATCAGGTGCGGCGCCTGCTTGCCCCGCGCTTCCACCAGGCAGTAGAGCTCTTTGAGCAAGTTAAAGACCTTGACCGTATCCGGCTTGTCCTCGTGCAGGAGCGCGCACAGGGCTGCCGGGCCGAGCTCGTAGGTGACCGTGGGTTCGCCCACGGCTACGGTGTGGCTGTGCCTCTGGACGATCTCGGCCGTCTTGCGCAAAAAGGATTTGTCCACCGGCACCTGCGGCTCGTAAGCGCTGCGCACCAGGCGGTACATCTCCACCAAGCGCTGGTAATCGTCCAAAAACGGGCGCAGATACGGGTCGGGTGAGAGGACCTCATAGACCTCTTCCAGTTCCCGGAAGTAACTGTAAAAGGCCTCGCGACGATCGCGATCGCGAAAGTGCTCCAGAATCGCCTCAACGGCTTTATCTGCTACCTTGCCGGCGGCGAGGGGAAGGTACTCGGCGCGGCCCTGGGCCATCAGCTCGGCAAAGCGGGCCTGCAACACCTCTATCCCTTCCACCACGCCGCTCACGTCCTGCGAGTCAAAGGCCAGCGCCCGCTCCAGGTTCTCAAATACCCCGACGAAATCCACGATCAGGCCGGTCGTCTTGCGCTGGCCGCCCTCGCTCTCGTAGGGGCGGTTGACGCGGGCGATGGCCTGCAAGAGCACGTGGTCGCGCATGGGCTTGTCCAGATACATGCAGTAAAGGATGGGAGCATCGTAGCCGGTGAGCAGTTTCTCGGTGACGATGAGGATCTGGGGCATCTCGCCGGGCTTGCGAAAGGCTTTGCGGATGCGCGCCTCCTCCTCTTCGCGCAGATGGTGGCGGACCAGATGGGCGGGGTCATTATACCCCGCGCTGATGACCACCCGGCTCATCTCCGTGGGCAGGTAGCGGTCCAGCGCCTCTTTGTAAAAGGCGCAGGCCTCGCGATCCACCGCCACCAAGAAGGCCTTGTAGCCCGTGGGCTGTATATAGCGCCGGAAATGATCGGCGACAAAGCGGGCGATCTGCTCTACCCGGTCGGGGTTCTTGAGCATGTTCTTCAGCACCACGGCGCGGTCGAGGACACGGTTGATCTCCTCTATATCGGCCACGCCCTCCAACTCGGCCGCCGCCCAGAACTCTTCCTCCATGGCCTGGCGGTCGGCAAGCAACTCGTTGGGGGCTAACTGATAGTGCAAGGGGACGGTCGTGCCATCGGCGATGGATTCGCGGATGGAGTATTTATCCAGGTAGCCACGGGGGTCGTCGCCTCCGAAGGTCTTGAAGGTGCCCTTGCCGTGGGCGGTGCGGTCGATGGGCGTGCCGGTGAAGCCGATGAAGGTGGCGTTGGGCAACGCGCCCATCAGATAGTTGCCCAGATCGCCGCCGGTGGAGCGGTGAGCCTCGTCCACCAGCACAAAGACGTTCGGGCGCGTGCAGAGGTCCGCCGGCATGTCGTCGAACTTGTGGATCATGGAGACGATGAGGCCGCGCGTATCCTGTCGGAGCAATTGGCGCAGGTGGTTTTTGGAAAGGGCCAACTGCACCCGCCCGAAGCCGACCGCCTCCAGGTTCTGGAAGAGTTGCTGCTCCAGCTCGTTGCGATCCACGATCATGAGCACGGTGGGGTTTCGGAACTCGGGCCTCTCCAGGAGCAGGCGGGCGATGGTGAGCATGGTGTAGGTCTTGCCCGAGCCCTGGGTGTGCCAGATCAGCCCGCGGCGCCGTTGGGGCGCGGCCGGCGGTGTCCTTATGGCCTCGCGGGCGCGCGCCAGGCCGCGTTCCACGGCGCGCATCTGGTGTGGCCGCAGCACCACTTTGGTCAATTCGCCATCCTTGCGGGGGAAGAGGACGTAATCGGTGAGCACGCGCACCACCCGCCGGGGGGCGATGAACGTTTTGACCAACGCCTCGAAATCGCCCCCGCCGGATTCCTCGCGCCAGTTGAAGAGGGCCTTGCGCGAAAGCGACCACGTCGCGCCGTAAAAGAACTGCACCAGGTGCGTCAGGGCGAAGAGTTGCGCCTGGGCCATCAGTTCGGGACCCTGCTCGTGATAGCGGCGGATCTGGTCCAGGGCCTCGGCGATGCCCTCCAAGCGCGTGGCGGCCTTGGTCTCGATCACGATCACCGGCACGCCGTTGACCAAAAAGACCACGTCGGCGCGGATACGCTGCACGCCGCTCTGAAAGGTGAACTCCTTGGTGACGTGAAAGGTGTTGGCCTCCACGTTGAGGGGATCGAGCAGGCGGACGTTGCGCTCGCGGCGCTCGGCCTCCACAAAGACGGTCTTGAGCCCCTTGAGGTATTCCCAGGCCTCGCGGTTGCCCTCGATATCGGGGCGGACGCGCATGAGCCGGCCGATAACCTCCTCGGCCTTGGTGACGTTGGTGACCACGCCGGGGTTGAGACGCTGCAGTTGGCCCACCAAAACGGAGCGCAAAAAGGGCTGGTCTTCTCCGCCGCGCAGGCGCAAAGCCTCCTCCGGCGAGATATAGTCCCAGCCGGCCTCCTCGGCGTAGCAGGTGAGCGGGTTTTGGACGACACCACGTTCGGATGCGAGGGTCATGACTCCTCTCCTGCCGGTTGATCGGCCTCGTCCTGGCGGAGCATCTCCCAGATCTCTCGCGCCAGCGGATCGCTGCCCATCCGAGCCGAGTTCTCGCGATCAAGATACCAACGCAAGGGATTATCCAGGATGTAGCGGCGGATGGCGTTCAGGGGACGGTCGTAGCGGATGATGTGTTCGTAGTAATTGCGTTGCCAAACGGGCGCGCCCGGCGTGCTGCGCAGGACGTTGATGCGTTTGGTGACGGCGGATTTGAACGCCCGGACGATGGCGCCCAACGAACCGGGGATGACGTTGGTGGGCGTTGCGCCGCCGACGGCGTCGTTTATCGTCGGGGCGCAGCGCCGCTGCGCCCCGACGTATCGCCGCTGCGCCCCGACGTATCGCCGCTGCGCCCCTACTCCGACGATATCCATATCATCATCCCCCATGATCCAAATGATCCCGTGCACGTGGTTGGGCATGACCACGAATTCGTCGGGGTGCAACACCACATACGGGCGTAAAACGGCGGTTTGAAACCATTCGTCACGCACGATCTGACCGTAATCGTTCGCCCGCATTTCGCCATCCACGATCTCGCCGAACAGACAAATGCGCTCATAGGTCACCATCGTGACGAAATACGCGCCCGGTTGGGTGTAATCGTACCCTTTCAGGCGGATGGATCGGCGATGATGGCGGTTAGGATCGTACGGCACGGGATAATCCTCCTCCTGCGGATCGGGGCG
>Ga0315298_1009565_pt1 | contig 11939 bp, 8 predicted proteins | sample WHS_1_MG_FD_203077 | JGI IMG/M metagenome (GOLD analysis project Ga0315298, IMG submission 203077) | Extremophilic microbial mat communities from Washburn Hot Springs, YNP, Wyoming, USA - WHS_1_MG | ecosystem: Environmental > Aquatic > Thermal springs > Hot (42-90C) | place: USA: Wyoming... | reverse complement strand
ACCGGTCTACTTGGCGCCTGGGGACATCCTCTCCAAGTTCTACTCCTTCCCGGAGGAGGAGGGGCTCCTAATGGGCCACCTCATAACGAGGGCCGATGTCCCGGTCCACCTATCGATCAGGGGGTTCAGGAGGCACCTGGCCATAATAGCCCAAACCGGGGCCGGGAAGTCCTATTGCGCGGGCGTCCTGATAGAGGAGCTCATGAGAAAGGGGGCGACGGTGGTCGTGATAGACCCTCATGCGGACTACGTGCTGATGTCCTTGGCCCGGGGAGGAGGTAGGCATGAGCTCTCTGATGGGATAACGATCTTCAGGAGCCCGGCCAGCCCGGGGAGAATTAGGGCCAAGGATCTGGGAAGGGTTAAGGAGTATGGGGTGGCCTTCTCCGACCTCGATCCCTCTGAGGTTTGCGACATCGCCGGCATACCTGATAGGGCATCGAACCTCAGGGAGGCCGTGAGAATGGCCTTGGAGTCCCTCAAGGGGTCCCAGTACGCCCCGGAGGATCTGCTGGGAGCCTTGGAGAGCGCGGATTGGGTCAAGGGGGAGGGTGGGAAGGTCGATAGGAGGCTCAAGGCGCATGCGGAGGGCGCCATGAAGTACATCAGGTCCTTGGCGAGGTTGCGGGTCTTCGGGGCGTCCTCGACCCCCATCGAGGAGCTCCTGAAGCCTGCGCACGCGGCCATAGTGGATCTCTCCGGCTTGGGGGACGATGCCATGAACTACATAGCCTCTAGGATCCTGCAGGGAATATATGACGCCGTTGCCATGGGCGCTTATGAATACCCCGTCTTCGCCATCATAGAGGAGGCGCATAAGTTCGTGCCGCCTGATCGCGAAACCTACGCATCCCCCATAGTAAACAAGATAGCGGCGGAGGGCCGGAAGTTCGGGATATTCCTCGCCCTCATAACCCAGCGCCCCTCCAAGGTCGACCCCGATAGCCTCAGCCAATGCAACAGCCAGATAATAATGAGGCTCACGAACCCGCAGGATCAGAGGGCCGTCGAGCAGAGCTCCGAGAGGATGAGCCAGGACCTTATGGCGGACCTCCCGGGCCTGAACCAAGGCGAGTGCATAATCGTCGGGGAGGTCACGAAGGCCCCTGTGATGGCGAGGGTTAGGCGGAGGGAGACGATGGAGGGGGGAGCCGATGTGGACGTCGTCGAGAAGCTCAGGCTCGCGAGGAGGGCCGCCGCGGAGATGGAGCTGGAGAGGGGCGAGATGGCCCGGAGGGTGCCATTCAGGGGCGAGTTCGGTTGAGCGTTCAGGCGATCCTGACGGCTGACAACCATTTGGATCCGACCGCCGCGGGCTTCGGGCCGAATAGGATGAGGAGGAGGGAGGACCACCTAAGGTGCTTCATGGAGGTCGCCGAGTACGCCCTTAGGGAGCGCCCGGACCTGCTCCTCATAGGCGGGGACCTCTTCGACTCCGTGAAGCCCAGCAACGCCACCAGGGCGGCCGTGATGGAGGCCTTCAAATCCCTCAACGAGGCCGGCATAAGGGTCCTCGCGGTCGGGGGCCATCACGATACGCCTAGGAGCGTGGAGGAGGGGGCCTCCCCCTTGGCCGTATACGGGAACTCGGGCCACATCCGCTTCTTCAAGGACCCCATAGAGCCCGGGCGGGAATCCCTGGAGGTGGAGGGCCTCAGGGTCACCGTGGTCGGGCTCGGCCATAACCCCCTCTTGGGCCCGGGCCAGGATCCGCTCTCCATGCTCGAGCCCACCCTGAGGCCCGATGGGCAATTCAACATCCTCCTGATGCATTACCCGATCGAGGGCTTCGGGGGCTGGGTTGGGGAGGAGCCCATCGTTAGGCCTTCATCGATACCGCAAGGCTTCCAATTGGTGGTGGCGGGCCACTTCCACAATCATCAATCGAAGAGGATCGGAAAGGCCGAGGTCCTCTACCCGGGGAGCACCGAGAGGGCATCCTTCGCTGAGGAGGCCGAGGAGAAGGGATTCGTTTGGATGGAGTTCGACCGGGGCGGGATCGTATCGAAGGATTTCATTAGGACCTCGGCCAGGCCGTATAGGACCGTGGAGGTCGACTTCCCCTCGAGCGGGGATCCGATGGAACGCATAAAGGGTGCGGTAGTGGGGGCCCTCGATCCGGAAGTGGTCCTCAGGGTCAGGATCAGGGGGAGGGCCACCGCCGGGGCCCTCGCCTCCTATAGGCGCCCTGAGATCCTCTCATTTTGCCAAGGCAAGGCCTTCCATTGCTTCGTCGATGAGGGCGATCTCGAGATAATCTCGCCGGAGGCCCCGGAGCCCCTGCCGCGCACGACGCCGCTCCGGGAGCTCGAGAGGCACTTCAGGAGGCTCATCGAGGGCGCGGGCCCGGATGAGAGGCCAATCCTTGAGGAGGCGTTGGAGCTCAGCCGATCGAAGCTCCAGGAGGCGGGCGCCTGGTGAGGCTCTTCAGCCTCTATGCGAACAACTTCAAGAAGCTCAAGTTCGATGGGCCCTTGGAGTTCCCGGAGGGCGTGACGGTCATATCCGGCCTGAACGAGGCCGGGAAGTCGACCGTGTTGGACGCGATCCTATATGCCCTCTACGGCAGGGTCATAAGGCCATCGGGCCACGTGAGGGACGAGGACCTGATAAGCTATGGCGCCGATGAGGCGCTGGTGAGGCTGGACTTCGAGATCGCCGGCCGGAGGTTCAGGGTGAGCCGGAGGATCCGCAGGGGGAGGACAAACTCCGCGAACTTGGATGAGGTCCTCCCCGATGGGCGCTTGAAGCCCCTGGCCACCAAGGTCAGGGAGGTCACGGAGGCCGTGGAGGGGCTATTGGGCGGGATAAGCTTCAGCGAGCTCGTTAGCAGCAACGTGGTCGCGCAGAAGGACCTCGATAGGCTGATAAGGGAGGGTAGGGATAGGGACAAGGTCATCAACGCCTTCTTGAACCTGGAGAGCTTCAACTCGGTCCTCGAGGGCCTCAACGAGGAGAGGAAGGATCTGGAGGGGACCGGCCCATCCAGGCCCGGGCGCATAGGCTTGGAGCGCAAGAGGCTTGAAGACCTCAGGGACGAGCTGGGGGAACTCAATAGGAGGAGATCAGAGCTCGAAGGGCTTCGTAGGAAGGTCGAGGAGCTCGAGGGTGAGAGGGAAACCCTCGAATCCCGGCTTGAGGAATTGGAGCCCCTTCGCGCGCTATTGGCCAAGTATGGGGATGCGCTGGCCGCCAAGGAGAAGCTCGAGGCCGAGCTAAGGGGCAAGAGGGAGCTCTTGAAAAGCCATGAGGAGGAGGTTGGCAAGCTAGAGGAGAGGATTCGCTCCGCCGAGGCCGAGCTGGCCGGCTACGGGGATCTGCCCTTGGAGGAAGCCCAAAGGATCCGCCAAGCGCTCGAGTGGGTTAAGGATTTCGAGGGCAGGAGGGCGGCCGCGGAGGAGAGGGCGCGGGAGCTGGAGGGGGAGATCGAGGAGCTCGAGCGGGAGCTCGAGGGCTTCGATAGATCGGAGCTGAGGAGGGCGAGGGAAGCCAGGCGGAAGCTCGGCAGGCACCTCCCGGCCATGATCATATCTTTCATCCTATTCGCGCTCCTCCTCGCCCTAGGAGCTCCACTGCCCCTCTGGGCTGTTGTACTGGCCCTATGGCTCGCTTTGGCCTTGAGGGCTCTTTCGCTCCAGAGGCTAGCTGGGAGATCCGATCTAGCTGAGGGCCTATTGGGAAAGGAGGCGCTCCTGGAAGGTCGAAGGGCCGAGCTATCGAAGCTGAGGGAAGAAGCGGCGCGGGCCCTCGAGGGGGCCGGAGGGGCGAGGCGGGAGCTCGGGGCGATCCTCTCGGCGCTCAAGCGATACGAGGGCTTGATCGCGGGCGAGCCCAGCCCGGAGCTGGCCGCCGAGAAGATCCTGAAGAGGTTGTCTGAGGAGGAGCTCGACAAGGAAGGGCTGGAGTCTAGGCTCAGGGGCCTCAGGGAGAGCTTGGAGGATGCCATGAGGAGGGTCGATGCACTAGCCCTTCAATCCGAGATCGAGGAGCTCGAGCGCCGGCTCTCCGCGATCGAGCTCCCCAGCCTGCCGAAGGGCATCCGGTTCTCTAAGGAGCTCTTGGAGGAAGTTTCTCGGAAGAGGGATGAGGCCAAGGGGAGGCTCGAGGCCATCAAGGCCTCGATCGAGGCCTATTGGGAGAGGATCCGAGACAATGAGCTCTACGTAAAGGAGCATGGGGGCGTCGAGGAGCGCTTCAGGGGGCAGGAGGCAAAGGTGGGGGAGCTAGAGAGAAGGCTTAGGGTCGTCAGGGCGGCGATCGGGGGCATCCAGGCGACCGCGGAGGCCCTCAGGAACCGCGTGAGGCCGAGCGTGGAGCGATATATGGGCCAAATACTCCCCAAGCTGACCTCGGGTAGGTATAAGGCCGTTATGCTGGATGAATCCTTCGGCATCAGGGTTTGGGATCCCGATGCCGGTGAGTTCAGGCCGAAGGACGTCTTCTCGGGGGGAACGGAGGATCAATTCCTATTGGCCATGAGGCTGGCCTTTGCGCTATCATTGATGCCCGAGGCGAAGGGCGTCAAGCCCGATTTCCTGTTCCTAGACGAGCCACTGAGCAGCTCGGATGAGGTCAGGAGATCGGGCATCATAGAATACCTAGCGTCGGAGCTCCCCGCGCTCTTCAGGCAGATATTCGTGATAAGCCACGTCGGTGGGCTTGAGGAGCTCCTGCCGAACGTCATAAGGCTCGAGGATGGGATGGTCGTGGGCCGATGAGCGGCGCGGATCGCATCCGTTGAGATAGGGACTCGGAATCCCGAAATCGCTCCCTATCGGAACGATTTCATCAGAACTTCGCATAATCCCTTAGGAATCGAGTATGGCGTCTATATGGATAAAAAGATATAAAGCCCTTTATTCCTTTAGTTATTTAGGGATAAAGATGGGAGGGGTCAAGGTCTACATATCGGATGAATTGGAGCGGAAGTTCAGGGAGGCCGCCATGAAGCTCTACGGGTATGGCAGGGGCTCTTTGAGCATCGCCGCCGAGAACGCCTTGAGGGCGTGGCTCTCGCAGGCATCGGAGGTCCTCGAGATGGCGGAGTCGATCGAGGATCCGGTGGAGGCGATATACGGGGTGCTATCCCACGTCAAGGGAACCGGGGTGGAGCTCCAGCATGAGGCCCGAGAGATCAGATCGAAGAATGCCCTCGAGTATAGGGATGTTGCTTGATGCCAACGTCTTCCTCGAGGTCGAGCTGGCGGAGCGGCATGGGGAAGCGTGCAGGGCTCTTTTGGGGAAGGTGAGGGACGGCATCATAGTATCGGCCATCACCGACTTCCATGTGGATTCGATAGCATTGGTCATGGAGAGCCACGGCAAGGGTTGGAAGGAGCTGGCCCTATTCCTCGCCTCGCTCCTCCGCTATAAGGGATTGAGGATCCATCCCGTCGGCTTGGGCGGCCGGATCAGGGCCATATCGATGATGAGGGATTATGGCCTCGATTTCGATGACGCGATCGCGGTTCAGGCCCTCAGGGAGCTCTCCATCGACACGATAGTTTCATACGACGATGATTTCGACTCGGTGGATTGGGTGAAGAGGCGAACCCCCGAGAGCCTGCTCTAGGGAGGGCTTGGCTGGGGCCCTTTCGATATTCCCGTGGATCTCCTTTTGAGCCGGGTTTAAAAGGGGCGGATGGGATCCCCTTTCCGGCGCGCCTTGGACGGGCATCGGCCCTACGACCCGGTTCGGAGGCATCTGGCCGTAGAGGGATTGGTCGCCAAGAGGGAGGGCTCGGCGGAGCTCAGGAAGTATTATCGGTTCCGGGCCGATCGATGGTACGGCGGGATAGCCACCGCGGATGCCTCCGGCTGCGGGCTCCTATGCAAGTTCTGCTGGGCATCGGATCGGGCGCTCTATAGGCCGGCGGAGGTGGGCGATTTCTACGCGCCCGAGGGCGTCGCCTCCAGGCTGGCCCGCATAGCCGAGGGGAGGGGCTTCCGCCAGGTCCGCGTGAGCGGGGGTGAGCCGACGATAGGGAGGGCTCACCTCCTAAGGCTCTTGGAGCGCATCGATTCGCTGAAGGGCTACGCCTTCATATTGGAGACGAACGGCATCCTGATCGGCCACGACGCCTCATACGCCGAGGCCCTCTCGAAGTACGGATGCCTCCATGCCCGGGTCTCGCTCAAGGGCTGCGATGAGGAGGATTTCTATGCCCTGACCGGCGCGGCCCCGGATGGCTTCCGGTTGCAGCTGGAGGCCTTGGGGAACCTCGTGGACGCGGGCGTCGAATGCCATCCCGCCGTTATGGCGTCGTTCTCCCCGCCCGGGAAGCTCGGGGCGTTGATCGATAGGCTGAGGGCCATCGACCCGGGGCTCGCCGGAGGGATCGAGATCGAGGAGCTGATCCTATATGATAGGGTCGCGGATAGGATAAGGAAGTATGGGCTGAGGCCCTTCACATCCCATAGGCCCGGTGAGGTTCCCAAGGAATCGATCTAGGGATCGGCGGCCGCGATGGAGCTGGAGATCGAGGCCGAGGCCTTCGACCTCGACCTCACCCTTTCGCCCTCCTTCGTCTCGAGCCTTTACCGAAGGGCCGGCCCGGGGTGCTGGGTGAAGATCGCCGGCTTATTGGGCGGGGATCTGGAGCTCGAGCAGATCGGGGAGATCCTCAAGGTCAAAAGCGGGGCCCAAGTGGGCGAGGAGGAGCTCTTGGAGATCGCGAGGCTCGAAACGGGGCTATGGCATGGGCCCTATGAGGATTGCCTGCGCCCGTTGCCCCCGTCGGTTAGGCCGATCCTCGAGGCCCTTGGCGAAGCGCATCCCGGCCTGAGGTTGCCGATAGCCCCCCTCGATTTCGAGATGATCCTCATCGCGGTCTCGCTTTCTAAAAGGGCGGATTATGAAAGGCGCGTCCTCGCTTGGTGCCGGGGGATTTGGGAGGCGTATGGCGGCGACATCCGCCGGCTGTGCTCGGCGCCCTTGAGCGAATTGAGGGGGATCGGCTCCAGCCATCAGGTCCTAGGCCTTCAAAGGACCCTGAAGTCCTTCTTGGGGCTCGAGGAGCGCTTGCCGGGGGAGATCCTCGAGCGCTTCGGTGCTCCGGAGGGATCCATCGTGGCCTATATTGGGGCTCCCGCCCGAGCTCGCGAGGATCGCCCTGATAAGCGGTTGCTGGGGCCTCGGCCCCAAAACGGCCGACTCGCTCATACTATCCACCCTCAAGGCCCCCCATTTCGTGCCGTGCGATTCGCATCTCCGATCCGTGGCCTTCAGGCTCGGGCTCCTAGAGAGGGAGGCGATGATGCCAAGGGCCGATCTATGCTCAAGGTTCGTTTGCGATCCAGGGCAATCGAGGCTTTACGGGATCGGGCTTTGCCCGAAAATCGGCTCCTGCCTAAGGCGGTCATTGATGGCGCGGCTCGCGGATCTCGGCGGATGGTTCCAAACGCTCGCGTATATCCACGGCAGGGCTTATTGCAGGGCCTTGAGCCCCAAATGCCGCGAATGCCCAATCAGGCGCTTTTGCCCCAGCCCCTCCCTCCGCACCTGATTCTATGGAAAGGGGCTTTTATTTGCCCCAGCGCACAATTCCCCCAATCCTGAAGCGGTCTTCGGGCATGAGGACGAAGATATTCACGCACGGCGACGGCGATGGGCTTTGCGCCGGGGCCCTGGCCTTGGCGGCCAACCCCGGCGCCGATGTCTTCTTCACGCATCCGATCGGGCTCTTGGGGGATTTGGGGAACGCCGAGGAGGGGGATACCGTGGTTATATGCGATATATCTCTCCCGGAGCACGAGCTGTCGGCCGTTTTGGATAGGCTCTCGGAGCTCAGCGAGGGCGGCCGCTTGGTCTACATCGACCACCACCCCCTGCCCGAGGGCCTATCGAAGGGCGAGGTCCCCGGGGAGTTCTTCCATGATACCGGTTCCTCGGCCTCCGAGCTGGCCTATTGGCTCTTCCATGGGGGTAGGAGCGGGCCTTTGGGCCGGGTGGCCATATACGGCGCGATAGCCGATTACTTGGACGGGACGCCCCTCATCGGCCGATTGCTTTGCGATTGGGACAAGAGGACCATATACTTCGAAACGGGCGTATTGGTCCAGGGGATCGAGGGCAGGAAGAGGGATTACGACTTCAAGAGGGGCGTAGCCTACCACCTCGCCGCCAACGGGCCGCCCAGCGCCCACGCCGAGCTCCTCCGATCGGCCCTGGAGAATACAAAAAGGGAGGAGGAGATGATCCGATCGATCGGCCCCCGGGTTAGGGTGGAGGGCGAGGTGGCTTACGTCTTGGAGGTGCCGTTCTCCCTAGGCAAGGCGGCGATCTATGCTAGGGCCTCGGCCGATGCCGCAGTGGGGATCGCAGGCGAGAGGAGGAAGGGGTCGATCGACATGAGCCTCAGGACGTGCCGCAAGGATATGGACCTGAACAGGATATTGCGCCTCATCGCCCCTGGGCTCGGTGGGAGCGGGGGCGGGCATCCCTCGGCGGCCGGCGCGAGGATCCCGGAGGGGCGCTTTCCCGAGTTCATCGAGAGGTTGAACGCCGCGCTGGCGGGATCCCGCTGAGCCCATCGGTTCGGGAGGATGCTTTTGGGCATCTGCCGGCCGGGCTAAGATCAGGCCTTGGGCCTCCGAGGGATCCCGAGACCCCTTCAGGCCGAGCTGGCAAAGGCCCCATCCCATTGCCGGCTGGAAGGACAAGGGATCCGTCAGACCAGCCCCACCGGATTGTAAATCCCTTAGACCCCCCTCAAAAAGTAAAAATGCTTCTCGAGCAAAAATGAGCCCGATTTCGAGCGGATTGACGCGCCCCCGAGTTTAGCGATCCGAGCCAACGGGCCCGCCCGTTCGTAGGGAACATTTCCGTGGACTGAGCGGAAGGCTCCGTGAACTGGTTCGGTAGATTTTTTAGTTTACTGCCGAGGAGCCTCGACCCCAAAGATTTACTAATATGCGGGCGGGACTCAATTGGAAATGTGCGCATTGAAGAGAGGCTCCCCCGCTCCAAGCGGTAATGGTGTGCCCGATCCTCAGCCAGACATTTCGCAGGGAGCGCCACGATCCATGGCATCGGGCGATGGATCGAAGGCATTGAAATCGCTAAGGGCTAGGCTGGGAGGGGAGAGCTACAGAAGGCTCATGGCCATAGATAATCCAGTCCTACATGGATTCGTAGCCAAGTTCATCGACCTCTGCGACCCAAGGAGCGTCTTCGTCTCTACGGGTTCGCCCGAAGACTTGAAGTACATAAGGGAGGCGGCGATAAGGAACGGCGAGGAGAGGGAGCTCGCCATCGAGGGCCATACGGTTCACTTCGATGGCTACAACGACCAAGCGCGCGATAGGGATAACACGCTAATACTGGTCTCTAAGGGCACCACCATGCCTTATATAAGGACGGGGGATAGGGATGAGAAGCTCAAGGAGATCCACGAGATCATGAGGGGCATCATGAGGGATCATGAGATGTATATTTGCTTCTATTCCCTGGGGCCGACTAACTCCGAGTTCTCCATCCCCTGCATCCAGATCACCGATTCCAGCTACGTGGCCCATAGCGAGAATATACTCTACAGACAAGGTTACGAGGAGTTCAGGAGGCAGGGCCGAGAGGCTAGGTTCTTCAAATTCATCCACTCCCAAGGCGAGCTCGATGAGAGGAGGTGCTCCAAGAATATAGCCAAGCGCAGGATATACATAGACTTGGAGGAGGAAACCGTCTACAGCGTGAACACCCAGTACGGCGGAAACTCGATAGGCCTCAAGAAGCTCTCCATGCGCTTGGCGATCTACAGGGCCTCCAAGGAGGGCTGGCTGACGGAGCACATGCTCATAATGGGGGTCCGAGGCCCAAGGGGCAGGAAGACCTACTTCACCGGAGCCTTCCCATCCCTATGCGGTAAAACCTCCACCGCCATGCTCGAAGGCGAAACGATCGTCGGGGATGACATAGCCTATCTCAAAAAGAGGAACGGCGCTGTGTGGGCGGTTAATGCGGAGAAGGGCATATTCGGCATAATCCAAGACGTCAACAGCAAGGACGACCCCCTGCTATGGAAGGTGCTCCACAGCCCCGGCGAGATCATCTTCTCCAATGTGCTGGTCGCGGAGGATGGGGGCGTTCACTGGATCGGCAAGGATGGCCCGCCCCCTCCAAGGGGCCACAACCACTCCGGGGAATGGTGGATCGGAAAGAGGGACGCGAAGGGCAAGGAGGTGCCGCCGTCGCACCCGAACGCCAGGTTCACGGCTGGGCTGGAGCTGTTCGACAACTTGGATCCAAAACTGGACGATCCGAGGGGCGTCCCGATAAGGGCCATAGTCTATGGTTGCAGGGACTCGGACACTTGGGTCCCGGTTGAGGAGTCGTTCGATTGGGAGCACGGCATAGTGACGAAGGGCGCCTCTCTCGAATCCGAGACCACCGCGGCCGTCTTGGGGCAGGAGGGGGTTAGGGAGTTCAACCCAATGTCCAACTTGGACTTCCTGTCCATCCCGATCGGAAGGTATATCCAAGACAACTTGGACTTCGGCAAGGGCCTGGAGAAGCCCCCTAGGATATTCTCGGTGAACTATTTCCTGAGGGGTGAGGACGGGGGCTTCCTGAACGATAGGAACGATAAGAGGGTCTGGTTCAAGTGGATGGAGCTCCGGGTTAACGGCGAGGTCGGCGCCTTGGACGTTCCAACCGGCAGGATACCTCGCTATGAAGAGCTGAGGAGGTTGTTCGGCGAGGTCCTCGGCAAGGATTATGCCGAGAGGGATTACGCCAATCAGTTCAAGGTCAGGGTTCGGGAGAACTTGGCCAAGATCGATAGGATGATGAAGATCTACGGATCCATCCCGAATGTGCCCGAAAGGGTCTTCGAGTTGTTCGAGGAGCAGAGGCGGAGATTGATCGAGGCTAGGGAAAGGTACGGGGACTGCATCTCGCCACTCGAGCTAGCCTCCGGTCGATCTTGCTAAAGATCCCAAACCCCTCGCCCAGATGCTTTTGCGCCTCCATCCATTCGCGGGCGTCATGGGATCCCTGACCGAGGCCGCTCCGGCATAACTTCGGCGAAAGGCAATCCGTTGTCCCAAAATTTAAAATATCATGAGCGTAGAGCATTAAGCGAGGGTGGAGGTTTTGGGGAAGCCGAAGATGGTTAGAAAGCCGAAGAAGAAAGCCGCGAAGGCTAAATGAAAGTCCGATCCCCTCGGCCCCAAGGCGGTCTATCTCCTAAACCCATAGGGAATGCCGGGGCCGAGAGGTTTTGCATCGGCGCATTTGAAGCCCTCCAACGATCGGTCCGCCGGGGATTTCGCACGGCCCAAAGGGGCCGCCGTTTGAGGTGCCCCGCGGCATGGGGGAGCCCGGTTGGAGGATCCCCCGGACCGCCCGACATGGACAGGCCAATGCCTTTTCGAATCCGTCGAATTTGGAGCCCCGGGCGGGGTTTGAACCCGCGGCCTTTGGCTCTTCGTGGCTCCTACCAAGCCAACGCTATCCGTTGCGCGGCAACTAACCAGGCTGAGCCACCGGGGCGGGCGAGGATTGAGGCGCCCGCGCCCATTATAAGCTTTACCGCAAAGCCTGTCCAAAAGGGCCCGATTTGGCCCCGTGCTTGGGAAAGGCTTAAGAAGTGTACCGGTTATTATCCTTATAAGAGTCCAAAGTAGGAGATGAAAAGATTGGTTAAGAAATGCCCATCTTGCGGCTACAACAACAGAGACGACGCCGCCTTCTGCGCGAGTTGCGGTTCGCCATTGCCTTCGGTGGCCCCCCCTCCGGCGACTAAACCCGTCCCGTCGGTGCGGGTCGTCACGCCCGTTGCGCCCGCCGTCCCGGCGAGGGTGCCGGCGCCGGGCATGTGCTACTACCATCCCCACCTGCCGGCCGTGAACATTTGCAGCAGGTGCGGCAGGTCCATATGCAGGTACGACTCGATACCCTACGACAGCCTGATCCTCTGTCCCCCATGCTATCAGACGATATC
>Ga0315298_1009564_pt1 | contig 11940 bp, 4 predicted proteins | sample WHS_1_MG_FD_203077 | JGI IMG/M metagenome (GOLD analysis project Ga0315298, IMG submission 203077) | Extremophilic microbial mat communities from Washburn Hot Springs, YNP, Wyoming, USA - WHS_1_MG | ecosystem: Environmental > Aquatic > Thermal springs > Hot (42-90C) | place: USA: Wyoming... | reverse complement strand
CATGGAACGGAACCCGCAGGGGCGATCCACGAGTCGCCCCTGCGTAGAGGAGGGTACTCCGCTTTGACCCCCAGGTCGCGGGCAAGAGCCTCAGAATGGAGCCTGTTGCTTCTTGTTGTGGCCGTCGCTGCCGCGCTCCGTTTCGCCTGGCTGGGCGACGTCCCCCCTGGCCTGTACCGCGACGAGGCGTACAATGGCCTGGACGCCGTGGAGGTGCTGCGCGGGACGACGCCCGTGTTCTTTGAGGCCAACAACGGCCGCGAGCCGCTGTTCATCTACCTGGTCGCGGGGGCGGTGGCCCTGCTGGGACGGACTCCCGTGGCCATCCGCATCGTCGCGGCCATCCTGGGGACGCTGACCGTGCCGGCGGCCTACGCCCTGTTCCGCGCGCTCTACGGCCGCAACGTCGCCCTGCTGGGGGCGGCTGTGCTGGCCATCACCGTGTGGCCCATCCAACTGAGCCGCATCGGGTTCCGCGCCGTGGCGCTGCCCCTGTTCACCGCGCTGGCCCTGTGGCAACTGTGGGCCGCCGTGCGCGCGGGCAAGGCGACGCGGTTCGCCGTGGCGGGCGCGCTGTACGGCGCGAGTTTCTACACGTACCTGGCGGCGCGGTTCACGCCGCTGGCCCTGCTGGCGTGGCTGCTCCTGCGCGGCAGGCGGCATGCCCCGCCCATCCGCCTGCGGAATCTGCTGGTGTTCGCGGCGGCGGCGCTCATCGTCCTCGCGCCGCTGGCCGCCTACGTGGGCGCGCACTGGGCAACGTTTTCGCAGCGGGCGGGGCAGGTCTCGGTGTTCAATCCGGCCATCAACGGCGGGGACCTGTGGGGCACGCTGGCGCGCCATGCGGTCGGGGTCGCCGGCATGTTCAACGTGCGGGGCGATTTCATCCCCCGCCACAACGTGCCGCTGCGTCCCGTGTTTGACCCCCTGCTGGGCGCGGCGTTCCTGCTGGGCGTCATCGTGGCCGCCGTTCGCCGCAATGAAGCCGACTGCCTCGTGCTGCTGTGGGTCGGCGTCATGCTAGGGCCCACGCTGTTGGCCGAAGACGCGCCGCACTTTCTGCGCGGCGTGGGGGTTCTGCCCGTGCTGTTCGCCCTGCCGGCGTTGGGCCTCCACTGGCTGGGCGAGACCCTGACTCGGCGCGCGTCGCGGGGCCTGGCCGCTCTTGTGCTGGCTGGCCTGCTGGCGGGCGGCCTGGCGTTCACCGTGCGCGACTACTTCGTGCGCTACGCCCGCGACCCGGGCACCGCCTACGCCTTTGAGGCCGGGCCGGCGCAACTGGCCGCGGAGACGAACGCCTACCTGGGCGCGGGGTGGCAAGGGGGCTGGACGGCCCCGTCGGGCGCGGCGGCTGGCGACCGCACGGTGTACCTGGCGCAGCGCCTGTGGGACACGTGGCCCAGCCTGCGATTTCTCTTGGCCGACGCGGGCGCGGTCCGCCTGCTGGGCGGGGCGGAATCCGCCACGGCAACGTCGCATGTGAGGCTGGTGGTCTGGCCCTACGAGTCCTACGCGGAGCACCTGCGCCTGTTGCCCGTGGGCAGCGCCATCTGCGCGACGCCAGGCCCCCTGGAACGCGGAGACCTGGACAAGGAGCCGCGCCTGGTGAGCCTGACCCTGGATGCGCGCCCTGCATCGGAACTGGAGGCGCTTCCCATCGCGCCGAACGCAGTCGTGGGCGGCAAATTCCGGCTAGTCGGGGCGGGCCTCGCCGCGCAGGGCCATCGGCTGGAGGTTACGTTGCACTGGGAGGCGCTGGCTACCACCGAGATCAACTACATCGTGTTCGTCCACGTTCAGCAGCCCGGACTGCCGCTGACCGCTGGCGACGGGCCAACCGCCGGTGGGTACTACCCAACGCATTTCTGGCGGGCCGGAGATTGGATTGTGGACCAACATGTGGTAGAATTGCCGAAGCCGTTTGACCCCGCGCGAGACCAGGTGGTGGTGGGGATGTACGACCTGGAGACTTTGCAGCGGTTGCCTGTGGTCCGAGATGGCACACCGTCGGGCGACAGCATCGCGCTGAATCCATAGAGATTTTTTCGGGAGGCAACGGGAATGATTCGTCGCACAACGCTTCATGCACTGCTTGTCGCTGCGTTTCTGCTGGCGCTGGCTCCGCTGCCCGCGCTGGCGGCTCCCCCCGCGCAGGGGGAATGCCCCGGCAACCTGCTGCGCAACGCGGGCTTTGAGGAAGGCTTCAGCACGCGAGGCGCCGGCGAAGTGGAAGTCGCCAACGGATGGGAGCCGTGGTGGATCAACGGGAGTCCCGCCGAGACCGACCAGGGCTTCCTGCGTCGCCCTGAGTACAAGCCGGAGAACGCAAACATCTTCGGAAGGCGCCGCGTGCATTCGGGCACCTTCTCGCAGAAGTGGTTCACGACCTACGCCACCCACACCGGCGGCATCTTCCAGCGGGTCAGCGTGCCCGTGGGGAGCGTGGCGACCTTCTCCGCGTGGGTGCAAGTCTGGAGCAGCCAGGACCCCAATCCGGATGCCGTGGTGGAGCCGGGGAACTACCGCGTTTCCATCGGCATTGATCCCACCGGCGGGACCAACGGCGCGGCGGGCACGGTGGTCTGGTCCGACGAGGTGGTGCAGTACAACACGTGGATCAAACTCCAGGTGCAGGCCAAGGCACAGGCCGACACCATCACCGTTTTCCTGCGAGGGCGCAACGAGTACCGCGTCAAGTTCAACGATTCGTATTGGGACGACACCTGCCTGACCATCGTCCGCCCGACGCCCAAGGCGACGAATACGCCCAAGGCCACCAACACGCCTGCCGCTACCAATACGCCGACCAACACGCCCACGCCTACTGCGACCGCCACGCCTGTGGTGGGTCGCATCTCGCTTCTGGCGTACCAGGACGCCAACGCCAACGGCCGGCGCGACGAGGGCGAGGCGCTGGTGCCCGGCGTGGAGTTCACGCTCCAGACCGCCGAGGGCGCGAAGGTGGACGCCTATACGACCGACGGCAAGAGCGAGCCCAAGGTGTATGACCAACTGGCGCCCGGCAACTACGTGATTACGGGCAAGTTCCCCGCTGCCTACGCGCCCACCGGCCCGACGGGCTGGGGCATCAGTCTGGGGCCGGGCGCGTCGTTTGACCTGGCGTTCGGCGCCATGTACGCCCCGACGCCTACGCCTACGCGCACGCCTATCGCCACGCGCACGCCGACGCCCACGCCTGTGCCGCAGAAGGCGGTGGCATCCGTGGGGCAGGGCCTGTACGAAATCAGCGGCCTGCTGACCCTGGCCCTCGCCGTGGGCTTGGGCGTGGGGCTGTACTTGCGACGCCGCAAGCCGTCCTAGGCCGGGGCCTGCTGCGGGCGCGGTGGCATCCGCCCGCGAAGGGAAGTTGCGCATGTTCGCAGACCACGGGAGAAGCGCAAGGCGAATAGAGGGGACTCTGGCCGTCGCGCTTCTCCTGTGCGTTGTGGCCGGTTGGCCGCTGCTGGCGTCATGGGGGCTGGTGGAGACGCGGGCCGGCGGCGACAGCCCCTTTCTCCTGGCGCGCGTCCAGCAGTTGGTCGCCGCCCTGAACGAGGGCGTCTTCCCGGTGCGCTGGATGGGCGACGCCGCCTACGGCTACGGCTACCCGTTCTTCAACTTCTACGCCGCCCTGCCCTACTACTTCGCCGCGCTGCTCAAGATTCTCGGCTTCACCTACGTGAACGCCATCAAGGGCACCCAACTGTTGGGGCTGCTGGCGGCTGGGCTGGGGGCGTACCTGCTGGCGAAGCGCCTGTGGCCCAACCCGTGGGGCGCGCTGCTGGCGTCTGCCGCCTACACGTTCGCGCCGTTCCACCTGGTCAACCTGTACGTGCGCGGCGACTCCCTGTCTGAGTTCTGGGCCTTCGCGTTCTACCCCTTTGTCCTGCTCACGCTGATGCGCCTGTGGGATTCGCCTTCGCTAGCCCGAATCGGAGCCGCGGCGCTGGCTTTCGGCGGGCTGGTGATGACGCACAACGTGTCGGCGCTCATCTTCTCGCCGTTTGTGGGGCTGCTGCTCGTGTACCTCTGGTTCGCGGCGCGCGGCCAACGTGCCCGTCGGCTTGCGGCGGCAGCGGGGGCGCTGGCGCTGGGCCTCGCCCTCAGCGCTGGATTCTGGTTCCCTGCGCTGGCCGAGCGCGGCCTGGTTCACCTGGAGGTGCAGACGACGGGCTACTTCTTCTACGGCGAGCACTTCCGCGCGGGCAACCTGGTGCAGCACACGCCGCTCTTTGACTATCGGGTGGACGCGGCGGGGACGCCCTTCGCCATGGGGTTGGCGCAGGCGGCGCTGGCCGTGGCGGGGGCCGCGTGGATGGTCGTGTCGTGGGCGCGCAGGCGGCGTGTGGACGGCGCGGAGTTGTGGGCGCTGGCGTTTCTCGCCGCCGCGACGGTTTTCATCACGCCCCTGTCGCGGCCCCTGTGGGAGCGCGTGCCGCTCCTGCCGTTTGCCCAGTTCCCGTGGCGGTTCCTGTCGGTGCAGGCGCTGGCGGCGGCGCTGGTCATCGGCCGAATCGGGGACGTGCGCCCCACCCGCGCCTGGATCGCGCAGGGGGCGGCGCTCCTCGTGGCGTTGAGCGCGATCCTCTCCATCCAGCCCAGCTACCTGTACGTCGGCGACGCGGATGTTACGCCCCAGCGCCTCATCCTGTACGAGGCGTTCACCGGCAACGTGGGTTCCACGGTGCGCGCCGAGTATCTGCCCCAGGCCGCCAGCCCGCGCCCCTACGCGGGCGAGGCCCTGTGGGATGTCGCCGCGCCCCTGCCGCGCGTGCTGGATGGCGACGCCAGCGCCTCGCTTGCGGGCGAGAAGCGTTCCACCGCCCAGCGTTGGCGCGTGGATGTGCGGTCGGCGGAGGCGCGGCTTGCGTTCCAGACGCTGTACTACCCGGGGTGGCGCGCGTTCGTGGACGGGCGTGAGGTTCCATGCGGGGCGCAGCCTGGGTGGGGGGCGATGGTCGTGGCCGTGCCGCAGGGCAGCCACGAGGTGGTGCTGCGGTTCGCGCGCACGGGCCGGCGGCTCGCGGCCGAGGTCGTGTCGCTCCTGGCGCTGGTGGCGTCCGTCGCGCTGGCGGCGTCGGGGATGCGGCGGCGCGCGTGGGCCGTCGGCGCGGGATGGGCCGCCGCCGCGTTGCTCGCGGTGGTCGCCGTCGGGGTTGTCTCCACGGCGGCGGCGCCCCGCTACGCCCCCGACGACCTGACGATGGATTGGGCGGCAGGCCCGTACCTGGGCCACAATCCAGGCGGCGTGCGGTACGAAGGCGGGGCGCGTTTGCTCCGCTACCGCCTGTCGGGTCGGGATGTGGCTCCGGGCGATGCGCTGACGGTGGCGCTGGAATGGGACGGGCGCGCCGAGGGCCTGCGCGCCGAGGTGTCGCTCCAGGGCATGGCCGCGCCGTTATTCGGCGTGCCCGACGTGCTGGCTTCCGCGGCGGCGCTCATTGCCGACGAGCGCAGCGAGCACTCGTTGCGCATCCCTGCCACTGTGCCGCCGGGGGCGTACTTGCTCCGCGTGCGCCTGCTGGCCGGCGACGCCGAGTTGTCCCCCGTGGACGAGCGCGGCAACCGCATCGGCCAGACGTACCTGGAGCCTGTGGTTGTGTCGGGTCGCGCCCAACTGCCTGCGGGCGCCTCGCTCCAACTGACGTTCGGCCCGGACGTCCTCCTTCGCGCGGCGCAGGCGGAGCAGACCCAACCCGGCCGCCTGGCGGTCGCCCTGGCGTGGGAAGCGTCGCGGCAACTGCCCCAGAACTATGCCGTGTCGGTGCGCCTGCTGGATTCGGCGGGGGCTATCCTGGCCCAGCACGACAGCCAGCCCAACTATGGCTTCAGCCCGACGGCCCTGTGGACGCCGGGCGCGCCCGTGCTGGACCGCCACTACCTGGATTTGCCGCCGGGCCTGTCCACCGACGAGGAGTACGCCCTCCAGGTGGTGCTGTACGATGCGAACACGTTGGCGGCGCTGGGCGTCGCGACGCTGCCGGGCGTGCGGCTGACCCTGGTGGATGTGCGCGAGGCGTATCCCATCGTGGCGCAGGTGGGCGCGGGGTGGGCGCTGAGCGCGGTCCACGTGGACAAGGACGAGGCGTGGCAGGGCGAGCGGGTCTCGGTTCGCGCCACGTGGGCGACCCAGGCGGCCCAGACGCAGGCGTATGCCCTGCGGGTGCAACTGCGCGACTCCGCCGGCCAAGTCGTTTGGGAGAGCCGCGCACCGCTCACCGAGAAGCCGCTTCCAGCCAACGCGCTGCTGACCCGCCGCTATTCCGTGGACGTGCCGCTGCATCTGGCCGGCGGCGAGTACCGCCTGGCCTTCGCGCTGGAGGATGCCGACGGGCGCGAGGTAGGCTCCTACGTCCGCGCCGCGCCTCTCCTCATCCGCGAGCGCCAGCGGACGTTTACCGTCCCCGAGATGGGCCACCCCGTGGGCGTGAACTTCGGCGAGGAGGTGGTCCTGCTGGGCTACGACCTGCGGCGCGAGGGCGACACGCTGCGCCTGACGCTCCACTGGCAGGCCCAGACGCGCCCCGCCGCCGACCGCACGGTGTTCGTGCACCTGTTTGACCCCGCCACGGAGCACATCGCCGCGCAGTCCGACTCGCCCCCGCGCGGCGGCGCGTATCCCACGTCGCAGTGGGCGCCGGGCGAGGTGGTGTCGGATGAGGTCGCGCTGAGCCTGAAGGACGTGCCCGCGGGCGTGTATCGCCTTGCGGTGGGCCTGTACGGGCCGGGCGATGCGCCTCGGCTCGCGGCGCGGCTGCCGGATGGTGTGCGCCTGCCCCTGGACCGGTGCGTGCTGGGCGAGGAGATTCGCGTGGGGCGGTGAGGGCGTAACCGCGAATCGCGCGAATCCACGCGAACGGGGCGCAGGGGGCTGCTTCGGGGCTTCGCCTTTGGCGGCCCTGGCGTAACCGCGAATCGCGCGAATCCACGCGAATGGAGCGCAGGGGGCTGCTTCGGGGCTTCGCCTTTGGCGGCCCTGGCGTAACCGCGAATCGCGCGAATCCACGCGAATGGAGCGCAGGGGGCTGCTTCGGGGCTTCGCGCCTCGCCATGTCGGGCGCCAACGCTTTGGAACCGCGTCGGATGCACGTGGCCGTTCCAAAGTTTGTTGGTCGCGCCATGCATAGGTGCGACGCACTTCCGAAGTGCGTCGCACCTTGGCCGCGACCGCAATCGGACCGAGCCGGTCTATCCCATTGCCGTGCCCAAAACGATGCGCTATAATCCTCCCACATTAGCGTGAGGTGCGCAAATGACAACCGAGAAAACCCAAGAAACGGTCTATGACCTGCAATCGGTGAAACTTCCCTACCTGACGGGCTTCCCGCTGCGCCTGATGGCCGCGGTGGTGGAAGGCCCCCTGCGCGGGCTGGTGATGCCCAGCCTGTTCCAGAGCGCGGGCCTCACCGACTTCCGCAAGCGGCATTTTGACGACCCGCCCACGTTCCTGCCGCTGCACCCCGCCGAGAGCCCCGCCCGGCCCGACGCGCGCGTGCCCGAGTCGGAATGGCCCGCCGCGCCGCCGGAGCCCGCGCCCGGCTTCCGCTTCGCCACCGTCCACGACTACGCCCGGGCCTACCGCGAAGGGCGCACCGACCCCGAAGAGGTAGCCCGCCGCGCCCTTCAGGCCATCCGCACCGGCGACGCCGCCGACCCGCCCCTGCGCGCCATCATCGCCGTGGACGAGGAAGACGTCCTGCGCCAGGCCCGCGAGTCGGCCGAGCGCATCCGCAACGGCACGGCGCGGAGCGTCTTTGAGGGCGTGCCTGTCGCCGTGAAGGACGAGGTGGACATGAAGCCCTATCCCACCACGGTGGGCACCGCGTTCCTGGGGGCGCAGCCAGCCCTGGAGGATTCCACCGTCGCGGCGCGGATGAGGGCGGCGGGCGCGCTCCTCATCGGCAAGGCCAACATGCACGAGATCGGCATCGGCGTAACGGGGCTGAACCCGCACCACGGCACGCCGCGCAACCCCTACAACCCGCGCCACTACACCGGCGGCAGTTCCAGCGGGCCGGGCGCGGCGGTGGCGTCGGGACTCTGCCCCGTCGCCATCGGCGCGGACGGCGGCGGCTCCATCCGCATCCCGTCGTCCTTCTGCGGCGTCGTGGGCATCAAGTCCACCTTCGGGCGGGTGAGCGAATTCGGGGCGGCGCCCCTGTGCTGGAGCGTGGCGCACATCGGCCCGCTGGCCGCCACCGCCACCGACTGCGCGCTGGCGTGGGCGGTCATCGCCGGGCCCGACCCGCGCGACCCCCACTCGCTGCACCAGCCCGCGCCCACGCTGGACAACTGGGACCGCACCGACCTGCGCGGGCTGATCCTGGGCGTCTTCTGGCCCTGGTTCCGCCACGCCGACGGGGAAGTCGTCGCCGCGTGCGAGGCGCTGCTGGAGCGGTTCGCGGCGATGGGCGCGCAGGTGCGGGAGGTGGTCCTGCCCGACCTGGAGGCGGGGCGCGTGGCCCACACGATCACCATCGCGGGGGAGATGGCTCAGGCGCTGGCCCCCACCTACGCCCGGCATCACGCCGAGCACGGCCTGGACGTGCGCATCAACCTGGCGCTGGCGCGGCAGTTCACCGCCCGCGACTACATCCAGGCGCAACAGGTGCGCACGCGGTTGATGCGCCATTTCGCCCGCGCCCTGGCCGACGTGCACGCCATCGTTACGCCTGCGACGGCCATCCCCGCGCCGCCGATTCCGCAGGCCGCGCTGGCCGGTGGCGAGTCGGACCTCACGACGCTGATGGAGATCATGCGGTTCGCGCCGCCCGCCAACATGACCGGCCTGCCCGCCATCTCGTTCCCGGCGGGCTACACCCGGGCGGGCCTGCCCATCGGGTTCCAGGCCATCGGCCGCCCGTGGGACGAGCCGACGCTGTTGCGCCTGGCGCTGGCCGCCGAGGGCCTGGTGGAGCGCCGCAAGCCGCAGGTGCACTTTGACCTGCTGGGGCAGGGGTAGGCGCTCATGGATGTTGGCCGCAGGTCGTTCACGTCGCGGCGGTCGCCGGTGCTGGCCACCCGCGGGATGGTGGCCACGAGCCAGCCCCTGGCCGCGCTGGAGGGGCTGCGCGTGCTCATGGACGGGGGCAACGCCGCCGACGCCGCCGTAACCGTCGCCGCCATGCTGGGCGTCGTGGAGCCGATGTCCACCGGCGTGGGGGGCGACAGCTTCGCGCTGGTGTGGTGGGCCTCATCCCCGGCCCCTCTCCTGCGAGGAGAGGGGAGCAGAGAAAGCGGACGGTCTTATGCGGATGAGGGGGCCACACCCCCGGCCCACGGCGAGGCCGACGGCCGCGCGCGCGGAGGGGGCAAGGCGTTCGCGCTGAACGGGAGCGGGCGCGCCCCGGCCGCCTTCACCCTGGACGAGGCGCGCCGCTTGGGCCTGCGTTCCATCCCCTACGACAGCGCCCTGGCCGTAACCGTGCCCGGGGCGGTGGCCGGTTGGGAGGCGCTGCTGCGCCGCTTCGGCACGATGACGCTGGCCGAATGCCTGGCCCCGGCCATCCGTGCCGCCGAGCAGGGGTTCGCCGTAACGCCGATCATCGCCCGCGACTGGCGGGGCGCGGCCCGCAAACTGGCCCGCGACGCCGAGGCGGCCCGCGTGTACCTGCCCGCGCCGCGCGCCGGCGAAATCCACCGCCAGCCGGATTTGGCTCGCGCCCTCCGCGCCATCGCCGAGGGCGGGGCCGACGCCTTCTACCGTGGCTCCATCGCCCGCGCCATCGCCGACTGCGTGCAGGACCACGGCGGCTTCCTGACCGCCGACGACCTGGCCGCGCACACGGCCGACTGGGGCCGGCCCATCGCCACGACGTACCGCGGCGTGGAGGTGCTGGAGCACCCGCCCAACGGCCAGGGTCTCGCCGCGCTGGTGGCGCTGAACATCCTGGAGGGCTACGACATCGGCGGCATGGGCTACTGGGACGCCGCCCGCTGGCACTCCATGGTGGAGGCGGTGCGGCTGGGGCTGGCCGAGGCGCTGACGCATGTGGGTGATCCGGCGTTTGCCGACGTGCCCGTGGCGCGCCTGCTGTCGCGCGAGCACGCCGACGCGCTGCGCTCGCGCATTCGGCCCGATGGGGCGCTGGACCTCACCGCCCCCGCCGTTGCCACTTCGCGCGACACGGTTTACATAAGTGTTGTGGATGGGCAGGGCAACGCCGTGTCGCTCATCAACAGTTTGTTCCACCCGTTCGGGTCGGGCATCGTGGCGCCGGGGACGGGCATCTGCTTGCACAATCGGGGCGCGTCGTTCCGCCTGGAGCCGGAGCACCCCAACGTTCTGGCGGGCGGCAAGCGGCCCTACCACACGATCATCCCGGCGCTGGCCCTGCGCGACGGGCGGCTGTGGCTGTGCTTCGGCGTCATGGGGGCGTTCATGCAGCCACAGGGGCACGTGCAGGTGCTGGTGAACATGGTGGACTTCGGCATGGATGCGCAGGCCGCGCTGGACGCGCCGCGCTTCCGCGTGGACGAGCAGGGGAGCCGCCGCCTGGCGGTGGAGACGACCGCGCCGCTGGGCCTGCGCAAGGCGCTGGCGACGTTGGGCTACGACGTGCGCCCCGAATCGCCGTGGGATGGGGCATTCGGCGGGGGGCAGGTCATCGCCGTGGACCCGGAGACCGGCGCGCTGTGGGGCGGCTCGGATCCGCGCAAGGACGGCTGCGCCGCGGGATGGTAGAGTAACGGGATCCACGAATAACACGAATCTGCGCGAACGGGCAAGAGATATTCGCGGGGATTCGCGTCCGTTCGCGGTTTCAGCACAGAGGAACGGGATCCACGAATAACACGAATGCACACGAACGGAAAGAGATATTCGCGTCCGTTCGCGGTTTCAGCACAGGGGAACGGGATCCACGAATAACACGAATGCACACGAACGGAAAGAGATATTCGCGGGGATTCGCGTCCGTTCGCGGTTCCAGCAGAGGGGAACGGAATCCACGAATAACACGAATGCACACGAACGGAAAGAGATATTCGCGGAGGTTCGCGTCCGTTCGCGGTTCCAGCACAGGGGAACGGAATCCACGAATAACACGAATGCACACGAACGGAAAGAGATGTTCGCGGAGATTCGCGTCCATTCGCGGTTCCAGCAGAGGGGAACGGGATCCACGAATAACACGAATGCACACGAACGGGCAAGAGATATTCGCGGGGTTTCGCGTCCATTCGCGGTTTCAGCCCGTCCGCTCTGCGGTGGGCGTTGAGCGCGTGTCTTGCGAAAGGGAACGATGACGGAGGGGTTCGTTGTGTCGGCGGACATCATCGTTGTGGGCGGGGGCGCGTCGGGGATGATGGCGGCGGGACGCGCGGCGGAACTCGGCGCCGACGTCCTGCTGCTGGAGAAGATGCCGCGCCTGGGCACGAAACTCCGCATCACCGGCAAGGGCCGCTGCAACCTGACCAACGTGGCCACGCTGGACGAGTTCATCGCCCACTTCGGGCCGAACGGGCGGTTTCTGTACAACGCCTTTGGCCGCTTCTTCGTGGACGACCTGCGGGCGTTCTTCGCGCGCATGGGCGTGCCGACGGTGGTGGAGCGGGGCGGGCGCGTGTTCCCGGAGTCCAACGAGGCCGCCGATGTGGCCGAGGCGCTGCGCCGCTACTGCCAGGACGCGGGCGTCCGCGTGCGCTACAAGACGGCGGTGGACCGCCTGTTGGTGGAAGGCGGGCGCGTCGTCGGCGTGGGCGCGGGCGAGGCCGAGTTCCGCGCGCGAGCCGTCATCCTCGCCACGGGCGGCGCGTCGTACCCGAGCACCGGCTCCACCGGCGACGGCTACCGCCTGGCTGCGTCCGTCGGCCACACCATTGTCCCCATACGTCCGGCGCTGGTCCCGCTGGAGACTGCCGAGCCGTGGGTCCCGCGCATGATGGGCGTTTCGCTGCGCAACGTGCGCGCCACGCTGTACGTGGACGGGAAACCCGTCG
>Ga0315298_1009563_pt1 | contig 11941 bp, 15 predicted proteins | sample WHS_1_MG_FD_203077 | JGI IMG/M metagenome (GOLD analysis project Ga0315298, IMG submission 203077) | Extremophilic microbial mat communities from Washburn Hot Springs, YNP, Wyoming, USA - WHS_1_MG | ecosystem: Environmental > Aquatic > Thermal springs > Hot (42-90C) | place: USA: Wyoming... | reverse complement strand
ATCACCAGTTTCACCGCTTCCTGCCGAAATTCCTTAGTGTACCTTCCCTGTGGTATGCCTTTCACTCTGACACCTCCGTCTCTCTATTTTACCTGACTTTGGTGTCTATTAAATCCATCCTACACCAGTGAGCCGATGCGTAGAACTGCGCTCTGCAGGTCGGTGACGTTAATGGCAGTCACATGATTTCGCAGCATCTCGGCATCGTGCAGGCATTTATCCAGGCTGACCCCTTTGGGCGGCCCGATTTCCCCCGTGACCACGAATCTCCCGCTTTCCAGCGCCTGTTTCAATCTACTCATGTTTTTTCTGCTCCTCATTACAATAAAATTTTACTTTAGGCGTGACTGGCGACCTTCCGTTCGCCACCAAGGGACTTGAAGGTTGCCTCTCCTTCACCGATGGTCAAGGAGCGCGGCCGGCTCCACCGGGAATTATTTTTAGGTGATCTGTAAGCATCCATCTCACCCAGTCGCCCCAGTTCTCTGAGCCGGTCATAGATAAGCTGCCAGCCGCAGTCACGATTTCTGTCCACCTCGCACTTGCCATCCTTGGCTCCCCCGCAGGGGCCGTTAAGCAGGCTCTTAGCACAGAGCGTAACCGGACACAGCCCGCCGGTATACTCCACGATGCACTCGCCACAAAGGGAACAATATTCGGTAATGAAATTATCATTTACGGTTTCGCCCCCGAAGATGGTGTCACAGCCGGGATGAACCACTCCACCATCGGTAGCATCCATCACCGTATGGATGCCTTGTCCGCAGGCAAGGATCAGGAAGGAGTCCGCCTGCTCGGTCTCCATCCTGTGCTCTTCATTCAGCATCTTCTGAGTAACTGCAAGCTTGCACAGGCTCACGCCGCTGCCAGTGCATGCCCACCCTGCAACATTAATTCCCCTTTGTTTCAGTCGCTCGGCCATTTCCTTGGTCTCCGGTTCCCCTCCGGAATGGCACTTGGCGGCGCAATTGCCGCAGCCGACGACGAACACCCGCTCGTCGGGCTTGAGATACTCTAAAATTTCGTCAATCGGCTTCTGAATTGTCGCGTGCATAAAACAAACCTCCTATATTTTTGATGCTATGCTTTCCTTATATCACACAAAAACGCCCGGTATTCCGGCATCATGGTATTGACGTCGCACACACGCGCCGTAAGAGCGCCGCGCTATCCCCCTTAGAAAGGCCTATGTAGCCCCAGTGCCAGGGTAGTGCAATCTGGTGAATTTTGGTCCATTAAAAGCAGGGGCTGAAGGCACTTCGCCCACACCAAGTTACATCATGCTTGCAGATGATGCCCTATACCCCAATTTACCTCTTCTTCCCTTAAATCCAAAGTCGCCTGTGCTCAATGTTTAATCATTCCCAGAAACCAACAAGCCCCATATCTTAATAATTAAGCACAGCTTTGGCTTCAAGGGCTTCCTGAACGACACGGCCAGCTTTTGTTGGTTCAGCTTTCTCAATCAACATGTCATTGGTTATTTTTCGCTCCTGAATACATGGTATACACACGAAGATCTTGCCACCCAGTTCCAGGAAAGTGTCCACCATTTTCTTTAGCGGGTCAAAGCCAGCGCAGAAGACGTGCTCATAGCAGCCTTTCTTAGCCAGAAGAACCCCCGTACCCTGAAGGATGACAGTTGCTTGCACATCCATGGCCAGTGCAGCATTGGCGCAGACGAAGGGCAAGGAAGCCCTTTCTGGATCCTCAGGGCCGTGCGTAGCAAAAATCACAATTTTTTCAGGCTTGCTTTCTTCCATTTCAACCTCCTATATTCTTGTCATTTTTAAGCCCGCTGGTAAATGCGGGCTATGCGGTCATCTCTTGCGGCTTCATCTGTCTTTGTAAGCGTCAACCAGATATTCAGAGATATCCTTGATCTCTAGAGTCATCCCGGCGGCACGCTTCAGATTAGCTAGGCAAATGGGGCACATCGTCGCTACCTGGTTACCGCAACTTGCCAGTTGCTCGACCCGTTTTACGGCAATGGCATGAGCCTTGCCGGGGAAAAGGGATTCTAATGGGCCTCCACAGCAATGAGTTAGCTTACCGGACAATTCCGGCTCGTGAATTTTTACCCCGGCATTCTTCAGCAAGTGGCGCGGTTCATCGATGATGCTTTCGTACCTCGCATAGACACATGGATCATGGATTACTATGTCAATTTCGAGTTGCTTCATGAAATTGAAGTAACGTTCGGCCAGCAATTCAAGATAACTTTTCACCTCAATGTCATATCCGCTGATAATCTTAGGATATACACTTCTAAGCATATTGGTAGTATGTGGATCCACGGTAATAGCTCGCTTTACCCTGTTGTCCTTGAACGTTCTATATACGCGATGTGCCTGTTCTATGAACACGTCATCGACTCCTTCATCAAAAAGCAGCGCTCCCGAATATAATTCCTGCTCATATAGGTAACCAAATTCCACGCCGGCTGTTTTTAGCAAATGGGCGATGTTCCACAACAGCTTGTTGTAAGTCTTCTGTTCACGCCAGCTGCCGAGCGCCATGAACCACGAAAGGTTGACCGCCTTGTTCAAGTTGCGGCCTATCCTGAAGAAATTGGTGAGCCATGAGTCCTCGAACTTCGCCATCCAGTTCGCCATGGAGTTTATCGAGGGAATAAGCTGGTACATCTGGCCCGTATATATCACCGTTTCTCCGCCGACGGGTATATCTAAACCTTCAGCCCATGCCGTCGCTCCCTTAGTGGAGAGTGGCACCACTCCCTTTCTTTTCTCCAGATTATCAGCCAGGATTCCCAAAACATTACCTATAGGCAGTGGCATGACTCAACTCCTTGAAAGTCCGTAGATATTCCGGTTGATGTAGACACGAAGAGCCCTTATGTTCTCGGCGATGTGCACATCTGCCGGGCAATTATCTTCGCACATTTTGCACAGGAGACAGGAGTAAATATTGGTACTATTCTCCAGTATCTTTTCCTGCACACCCATCAGGACGTACCGGAAAAGGAGCCTGGGAAGCAGATTTATCTCCATTGGGCAAAGGGCAGTACAGGAACCGCAATTAATGCAGGCGGAGGCATTGAAATCATCCGCCAATTTCATGCTATTAAGAAATTCAGAATCAACCTTCAACATGCCTCTTCCTTACTGCGAAGTCGGTACTGGTAATAATCATCAGCTCTCTCTTTCGGTATCTCGATAACGATTCCGTATCGTCTCATACCCATGACCCACATCATCACCTCATGTGAGGGGTAGCCCAGTTCTACGGCGATTTCAGGAATCGTTTTTGACCCCTTCTGCAATAGATCAGTTATCTTATCTCGTATGTACATTTCATCCCGTAAAACTTCGGCCAGATCCCGAGTTACTTTCTTTTCCATCAGGCAACCTCTTTAGCCAGAGCGTCAATCATTGATTTCATCTGTTCGTTGGTGTATCCCTCAACATCAATAGCCTGGTGGGGGCACACTGGAACGCATGCCCCTTCTCCCTTACACAGTACAGCACTAATCTCTGCAATTTCTTTACCGTCAATGCTAGTGCGCTGCACTGCTTCGTAAGGGCATGCCTCCATACACAAACCGCACCAAGTGCATAATTCAGGATCGACCTTTGCCACCAGCGGCTCCAGGTCGACATATCCCTTTAAAAGCAGGGCAGCGCTCTTAGAGACAGCCGCCATAGAACTGGCCACGCTCTCAGCCAAAGTCTTAGGACCCTGAGCCGCTCCGGCAATAAACACTCCGTCTATCACCGTCTCCACCGGCCTGAGCTTGGGATGAATCTCGTTGAAGAAACCATCCTTACCGATGGGCAGCTTGAGCACGTTCACCAACTTGGCATTATCTCTAGGTACCATGCCGGTAACCAGCACGACAAGGTCAGGGTTTATCTCAATTTCCTCGCCGCCGGTGAGGCGGTCTTTGACTCTCACCATCAGCTTGCCATCTTCGGCAGTTACTCGGGGAGGTTCATTCTCGTCATAACGTAGGAAGACCGACCCATGGTCTAGTGCTTGGTCATACAGTGTTTCGTATTTACCATAGGTGCGCATGTCACGAAAGAGGTGAAACTGGTGAATGCCGCGATGCAGTTCATCAGTACACAGAGCCGCATGCACCGCCGCGCTACAGCAGTAGCGTGAGCAGTAAAGGTTGGAGTTCTCTTCTTTGTTATGCTCTCTTGAGCCCACACAGTAAATATAGGCAGCGGTTTTGATGTCTCGTCCATTGTACTTCAGTCCATCGCGAGACTGGCTGAGCAGTTCTTTATACTCGGGCAGGGTAATAACGCCATCCAGTCCGAAGCCAAACTCATCCTTTTTTGGAGTATATGGTTCAAAGCCGGTAGCTATGATTATGGTTCCAACCGTCAAGGATACGGTATCTTTGCTATTTACTAATATCTTTACCGCAAAGTTGCCCACATTGCCGCTCTTCTCTACCAGTTCAGCATTGTTGAAGAGGCTGATGTTTTCCCGCTGCCTTATCTTCTTTAAGAGGGAAACAATTATTTCGCCTCCGTCTCTGTTATTGGGGAATATTTTCCCCCATTTCCCAATCATGCCTCCAGCCTGCGGTGCCCTCTCAATAACATGTACTGTAATCCCCACATCAGACAGCGCTAGAGCAGCACGGAGACCGGCAACGCCAGCGCCGACGACGAGTGCCTGAGGTATAGTCTCCACGCGTAGCTTTTGAAGAGGCTTGGAAAGTGCTGTCCTGGCGATGCCGGCCCGCACCAGCCTGATTGCCTTTTCTGTGGCAGCGCCCCGGTCATGGGTATGTGTCCACGAACACTGCTCGCGGATGTTTACCTGTGTGTACTGATACGGATTGAGGCCAGCCCTTTCTGCCATCGCCCTAAAGGTGTTAAGGTGAAGCTTGGGCGAACACGAGGCGATGACAATGCCGTCCAGTTTCTGTTCATTGATTTCTTTAATCATCTCTTGCTGGGCAGCATCAGAGCAGGTGAACATGTTGGTCTTGGCTGTCACTACCGAAGGTTCTTTTTCTACTATGCTGCGCACCTTTTCCACGTCCACATAATCTGAGATGTTGCCACCACAGTAGCAAATGAACACACCTAGTCTTCTTTCCGTCATGAATTATCCCCACCTCTTTTAAGGTAGGCGGCTACTTGGGCCGCGGCCGCACCCGAATGGAGAATACTGTCGGGAATATCACGTGACGCGGAGGCTGCTCCAGCCACGAAGACGCCATCGATGCTGGTTTTACCTGGTTCGAGGTCCTCATCTATTTCCTTAACATAGGAGAATGGGTCTGCCTCGAGCTGTCTATCTCTAAACAGGTTCAAGGCATCTGGGGTAGGGAGCAATCCTACGGACAGGACAACAAGGTCGTGCTCTGCCTGTTTCATCCCTCCATTACCTTCTATATCCTCATAATGGACTAACAAGTTTTGATTTTCCTTCTCTTCGATTCTGGCGACTTTGCCCTTAACAAAATATACACCCATACCCTTAGCCTGCTCGTAAAATTCGTCATATCCTTTACCGAAAGCCCGGATGTCAATGTAGTAAATGGTGATATCTGCCAGTGGGAGAGCCCCCATCAGCAGTTGAGCTTGCTTTAAGGAATACATGCAGCATACCCTTGAGCACAGACGGTTATTGACCTTTTGGTCCCGGGAACCAGTACACAGGACGAAGGCTATATTGCTGGGAGCTTTCCCGTCTGAGGGGCGAACTACGGCATTGTAAGGTCTGGTAGGAGATAAAATTCGATCCATCTGCATGGCATTTATCACATTAGGGAATCGCCCATAGCCTAATGCAGGCTTCTTACCAGCATCGAACACCTCAAAGCCGGTGGCAATTACCACTGAACCCACATTGAGCTTCTGTTCCTCGCTCCGCATGTCAAAGGAAATAGCATCAGCGGGGCAGGTAGCTACGCATTGCCGGCACTGAGAACAGCCACCGCAGTCAAGGCAGCGGTCAGCACTGTAACGCGCCTCGTCCTCACTCATGGTGATTTCTACCTCTTCAAAGGAGTGCACACACTCCTCGGCTGGCTTTTGTCCCATCTCCACCGGCTTCCGTAACGACACCCGGCCTTCTGCCTGGGCCAGGATTGATTCACGGTCTACCATGGGCAGTCTCTCATCAAAGTGAACCGAGTCGAACGTTTGCCCCTGGAGATAACGGTTGATGTAAAAGGCGGCTCGCTTGCCCTGACCGATGGCCTGCACAATCATGGATGGCCCGGTGACGGCGTCGCCACCGGCGAACACGGAAGGCATAGAGGTTTCCAATGTCTCTTCATTCACATGTATAGTTCCGTTCCGGTTGAGCTCAAGCTCTGATGCAAATGGAGCGGTATTGGGCAGCAGCCCGATGGCGAGGATCACCACATCGACATCCATGGTCTTTTCTGAGCCTTTTACGGGAATGGGCCTCTTTCTTCCGCTTTCGTCCGGCTCACCAAGCTCCATGCTGATGTATTCCAGGGCTTTCAGGTTGCCATTGTCTCCGATGAATCTGGTCGGGGTTCTCAGGAATTGGAACTCGACACCTTCCTGGACGGCCGCTTCCACTTCCCACTCGTGCGCCGGCATTTCCTCACGACCTCTACGGTATTGAAAGCAGACTCGCTTGGCTCCGGCGCGTAAAGCTACCCGCGCTGGATCTATGGCGGCATTGCCACCGCCTATGATGGCCACCGTCTTGTCCTTGAGGTCTATGGGATTACCTGAGTTGAAATTCTTCAGGAACTCCATACAGTCGTAAACGCCGTGGAGTTCCTCTCCAGGGATAGAGAGCTTGCGGCCACCGGTAATGCCCACTGCCAGGAATATGGCATCGAATCCTTGCTCCTTGAGCGCCTTTATTGAGCTAATTTTGGTGTTAGTGATGATTTCCACACCCAAGGCGGTGATGTTCTTTATATCGCGGTCTAAAATATCCTTGGGTAGTCTGTAGGATGGGATTCCCCAGCGCATGATACCGCCCGGCTCCGGTTGGGACTCGAAGATGGTGACCGAGTATCCTGAGCGCGCCAGGAAATAGGCCGCCGACAACCCGGATGGTCCTGAACCCACCACCGCCACCTTTTTCCCATTTAGCTTTTCCGGAGGGCCATATTCCGGTTGGGGATGGCGAGCATAATAGTGGTCCGCAATGAAACGCTTGATCCCTCTTATCGGGACCGGCCCTTCCAGGGAACCTCTGGTACACTCCTCCTCGCACGGGGCATAGCAGGCCCGGCTCAAACATCCTGGCAAAGGGGCGTCTTCCATGTGCAGGCGAAATGCCTCGTCATACTTCCCGGCGCGGACAAGGGAGACATAGCCGTGGGGTTTCACTCCGGCGGGACAGGTATAGGAACATGGCGAAGTGCCCTTCCGATCAATTACAGCCTTCTTGGGAACTGCTTGAGGAAAAGCAATATGAGCTGCGCGGCGTGCAATCAAATCAGCATTGAATTGGTCAGCTATGGCTACAGTGCAAACTGCCTCGCACTGGGCACAGCCGGTGCATTTTGATGGGTCAACGAAAGTAGGCTTCCTGTGTAGATTAACAGCAAAGCTTCCATCTTCTTTTCTAATGATGTCATTGATCTCAGAGTAGGTGAGCACTCTGACGTTAGGATGATTGGCTACGGCCGCCATTTTGGGAGTTGAAATGCAGCTGGCGCAGTCAAGAGTGGGGAAAACTTTGCTGAGCAGAATCATTTTCCCGCCTATACTCGCCTCTTTTTCTACCAGCAGCACCTTGAAGCCCATGTCTCCCAGGGTCAATGCCGACTCCATACCAGCAATGCCACCCCCAATAATCAGGACATCATGGTTCAGCTGAGAGTATTTCTTCTCATCCATGTTCAACAAATCAGGCACCAAGCTCACGCAGTGCTTTGTCAAAATTCTCCATATGGGAAACAAAAGATTCAGAACAAACAGAACAGATGGCTGCCATCTTCAGCCTTCGGGGGTCATGCCCTTGCCTTTCCATCAACTCTTGCGTTTTTTGTACAATCTTGGCGGTACGGCCAGTGCAGTCAGCAAGATAGGCACAGTCGGTTCCGTCGGCGGCTATAAAAACGCCATCAAAACCTGCTTCAAGGGCATGCAGCACCCAGCTCGGATTAATGCCGCTGGAACATGGCACCGGTATTATCAGAACAGATGGCGGGTAATCCATGTGGGAACTACCGGCAAGATCAATGCCTGGATCCGAGATATTATTCGTCGAGAAAACCAGTATCTTCGGCGCTGCGTCTCTGGCGTTTTCTTCCGCAGCCATTACTTCCCTCTTTTTACGAAGATTCTCCAGTAGCCGGCCTCTGCTATGCTGCCCAAATACTCGTGTCCAACCTTTTTGGACCAGAGTGGAAGGTCCTGATTGGTGCCTTCGTCAGAAGAGAGCACTTCCATTATCCCTCCCATGGGCACTGAGGCCATGCCACGCTTGGCCTCCAGTAGTGGCCCGGGGCAGGCAGTCCCTCTGGCATCGACTTGTTTGGCTACCTTGAGCTTTTTCAACTCATCAGTATTCATGCTTATTCCTCCATCACTTTTACTTTGCCGCTGATTTTCCCTGTTTGCAACTTATGTTGTTGTTAAAATATACTAAGACTATAGAGCAAATATAAGAACCATTTTATTATACCCTACGGCGTATGGTTATATCAAGGGCCGGATTCTGCGGAGGATAAGATAATGGAGAAAGAAGAAAAGACAGAAATCTCTAAAGATATGTTACTCAGGCGGCTTAAGAGAGTCGAGGGGCAGCTCCGCGGCATCCAGAAAATGATTGCCGAAGACCGTGACTGCGTGAGCATAGTCGTTCAACTGGCGGCTGTACGTTCCGGTGTTGAAGGCGTTGGGGCACTGGTATTAAACAATTGTATGAAGCTCTGCCTCCGCAAAGGTCCGAATGCTACCACTGATATAGATTCATTGGAAAGGGCGGTGGCGATTTGGGGACGGGTACGAGGTGGCGATAGCAAGTAATACCCAGTTTTGTTAATGCATTAGACACCTGGACATTAAGCTCGTTCTTTCCGGCAGCATGGAAAAGGTGTCCCCGACAACGACAATCGCTTGAGCCAAAGCGGCGGATACAGAGAAGCTCTTCTTTCAGAGCCCTTGCCAGAGTGCATTCTAATCTTCCTTCCACAAGTACAAGAATGACATCACAGATGCTTGCCTGGTCGAGCAGATAATCAATGTGCCAGTGATGCCTCTTATTCAATCTTAAATGGCGGTTTATTCTTGTCTCAAGTCCATTCAAGGCAGAACCAACGTAAGCATAGAAGCCTTCAGTAAAATATAGAATACCCAATTGCCCAACGGGAATGTACTGCGATTCACTAAGCTCTAAAATTAATATGTAGCTACCCTTCATTTTTCACTCAGTTGTCTCTTGCTCAATAAAGGTCTTGGTTTATTATCAGCCCTACCGTTTATTTTTGGCAACAAGCTATCGGCCAGAAGTTCACCGGCTTGTCTCCCTTACGCGTTGTTGACAAAGCGCAAGGTAACGGCTAAAATAAATGAGAATGAAAACCATTCGCAAATATTCAAATCAAATGGCAGGCCGACTGGTAACCACCCAGCGCCGCCTGCTCCTTGAGCTTATTCGTCAGGCTGATGGACACCCGGACGCGGATGAGTTGTATCGCCGCGCCAGGGCAAAGGAACCACGTATCAGCCTGGCCACGGTATACCGTAACCTGAAACTATTCAAGGAACTCGGGCTGATAGCCGAAAGCAACCTGGGCGAGACACATTCTCACTACGAGACAAAAGGCACGGCTGAGCACCACCACCTGGTCTGTCTTGGCTGCGGGCAGGTTATCGAGTTTGATAGCCCGCTTATTGCTGAAGCCGTAGCCGGGATACAGCAGGAGAAAGGTTTTGATATCACTTTGGCCCAGTTAAAAATGGAAGGCTATTGCCCGAAGTGTAAAGAGAAAAGAGAATAATTTTTTTGCTGCGTTAGTTGCGAATAATTATCATTATCAACATCAGCCATATTAGGAGATAGCGATGCAGATAAAGACTCTTAAAGACTTGAAGTCCGGCGAGGGCGGGAGAATAGCTCAAATCGATGGCGGGCATGGCATGGTCAATCGTCTCGCTGCCTTGGGCATCAGACCGGGAAAGAGAATCACCAAGCTCAGCTCAGGGTTTATGCACGGGCCGGTAACCATCGAGGTAGATAGGACCCAGGTGGCTATAGGCTTCGGGATGGCCGGTAAGATAATAGTTGAGCTAGATGAGATTCCAGCACAATGAGGAAAATAGTATTAATAGGCAATCCCAACGTAGGTAGTTCTCGGTGAAAAACTGGGGTGCGTATGTAGCTGAGGGAGATTGAAGGTGGTAAAATAGGGGCAAAGGAGGTAGCCCCGATGCTTCGATTGGATAATGCCCGGCCATCACTATGGGAGTCAGTATTACCATCTCAGCTTTTTGAGATGAGTGAGGAGCTCACTAAGATTGACAGGATACTGAGCGATGAACGTTTCTTTTCCCCTTTCGTAGAGAAGTTCTATACCCATGTGGGGAGGCCAACTACGCCCGTGGCCACCTACTTGAGGATGATGTGCCTGAAGCGGCGCTTCAAGCTCAGCTACGAGACGCTGGTGAAAGAGGTGAGCGACAGCTTTATGTGGAGGCGCTTCTGCCATCTTTCCCTCGAGGACCGCGTTCCGGATGACAAGACCCTGATTAAACTCACCAGAAAATACGGTGATGACACGCTGGACAAGCTGAATGATGCCCTGGTGTTGAAGCTGAAGGAGGAGAAGATTATCCGGGGCAAGAAGTTCCGAGTGGACACCATGGTGACGGAGGCCAACATCCACTATCCCACCGACACCGGTCTTTTGGCTGACGGGGTGAGGGTAATCACCCGCACAGTGTCCAAACTCAGGAAGGCTGGGGCTGATATTGGGAAGGGATTTGTCAATCAGACACGGAAGGTAAAGAGAATATGTTTAGGGGTCTCCAAGCTGTTCCGGGGAGGAGGAGGAAGCAGGGGCCGTGCTGGACTGGCAAAGGCCCAGAAGCAGCTAATCAAGATAGCGAAGAGGGTGATAGCCGGCGGCCGGAGGGTTAAGAGACAAGTAGAGGCACTCAAGAGGAAGCCATCCTGGGCAGGCAGACTGGGGGACCAGCTTGAGGGATGGCTTGAGGTGGGTGAGAAGGTAGTGCAGCAGGCAGAGCAGGTGGTAAGAGGGCGTTTCCACATCCCGCGGAGGGTAGTGAGCATCTTTGATACTGGCACCCGGCCAATAAGGCGGGGTAAAGCCAGGGTGGACACCGAGTTTGGCCGGAAGGTACTCATTGGTGAGACTGACCATGGCATTATCACCACACACAAGGTACTTGAGGAAAACCCGGCCGATGCGACGTTACTCACCAGAGCGGTAAGGGGACACCGGCGGTTGTTCCGCCGGAGGCTGAAAGCGGTGGCTGCTGACAGGGGATTCTATTCCAGAGCCAATGAGGCACGGCTAAAGGAGAGTGGCGTCAAACAGGTGAGCATCCCGGTAAGAGGCAAGGCCAGTACAGAGCAACGTCTGGAGCAGAAACAGTCGTGGTTCAAACGGCTGCAGCGCTTCCGGGCAGGTTCAGAAGCAAGGATAAGCCTGCTGAAGAGGGTGTTTGGTCTGGATAGAAGCCTGATGCGGGGTAGCCAGGGCACTGAGATATGGGTTGGGCAAGGAATATTTGCCCATAACCTGTGGCAGGCGGCGAGAATAATGTAAAAAACGGACAAGGACAGAAAAGGAAACAGTTAAGGGAAAGAATAGGAGCTAACCGGGCTGCCAACCTACCCCAAAACAACGTTTTGCACCGAGAACTATTTAGTGAAAAAGTACTGGCGAAGCTTCTGACCTTTGCAAATGTCCTGATGAATGACTTATCAATCGGCAGCGGTAGTTTCAAACCGATCAAGAGATGATGCTGCATCGAGCAAGCGTCTGGTA
>Ga0315298_1009562_pt1 | contig 11943 bp, 7 predicted proteins | sample WHS_1_MG_FD_203077 | JGI IMG/M metagenome (GOLD analysis project Ga0315298, IMG submission 203077) | Extremophilic microbial mat communities from Washburn Hot Springs, YNP, Wyoming, USA - WHS_1_MG | ecosystem: Environmental > Aquatic > Thermal springs > Hot (42-90C) | place: USA: Wyoming... | reverse complement strand
CCACCGGCATCTCACCGCGGGCGAGGCGGGCGGCGTTGATCCCCGCCACCAGTCCGGCCGCCGTCGATTCGATGTAGCCCTCCACCCCCGTCAGCTGCCCGGCGAACAGCAGATCGGGACGACGGCGCGACTGCAGCGTCGGCAAGAGGACGCGCGGCGAGTTGATGTACGTGTTGCGGTGCATCACGCCGTAGCGCTCGAACTCGGCGTTGGCGAGGGCGGGGATCATGCGGAAGACGCGCCGCTGCTCGCCCCACTTGAGGCTGGTCTGAAAGCCGACCAAGTTGTAGAGCGTGCAGTCGCGATTCTCCGGCCGCAGTTGCACGACCGCGTATGGCCGCCGTCCCGTCCGCGGATCGATCAAACCGACCGGACGCAAGGGTCCATAGCGAAGCGTGTCGGGGCCGCGGCGCGCCATCGCCTCAATCGGCATGCAACCTTCGAAGTAGCGCTCCTCCGTCTCAAACTCGTGGGGCAGGGCGCGCTCGGCGCTGATCAGCGCGGCGACGAAGCGATCGTACTCGTCCTTGTCGAGCGGGCAGTTGAGGTAGACGGCCTCTCCCTTGCCGTAACGGCTGGCCGCAAAGACCTTCCCCCGATCGATGCTGTCGGCGCTCACGATGGGCGCCGCGGCATCGAAAAAGTGCAACTGTTCCTCGCCGGTGAACGCTCGGATCGCTTCGGCCAGCCGATCGGACGTCAGCGGACCGCTGGCGATGATCGCCGGGCCGTCGGCGGGCAGTTCTTCCGCTTCGCGCGTCTCGACGGTTACCAGTGGGAGGGCGCGCAGCGCTGCGGTGACGCCGGCGGCGAACTCTCCGCGCTCGACGGCCTGCGCGCCGCCGGACGGGACGGCCGTTCGGTCGGCGACCCGCATGATAAGGGAATCTAGCCGCCGCAACTCCTCTTTCAGCAGCCCGGCCGCGTTCTCGAGCCCGTTCGCCCGCAGGGAATTGCTGCAGACAAGTTCAGCGAACAGACCCGTCCGGTGAGCCGGAGTCATCTTGGCCGGGCGCATCTCGAGCAGGCGCACGGGGACGCCGCGCCGGGCGACTTGCCAAGCCGCTTCGGCGCCCGCCAGGCCGGCGCCGACGATGGTGACAGTCATGACATCTCCGCCTCTCCGTTAGTCCTCCACGTCGGCCTGGACGCGGTAGCCGCAGCCGCGGGCGCATTCGTAGTAAGTCCCTTCGCTCTTGGAGCGCTTCTCAACCAGGAAAGAGCCACAATCCGGACACTCACGGTTGACCGGCTTCTGCCAAGTCGTAAAATCGCACTCGGGGTAACGGGAACAGCCGTAGAACCGACGCCCTTTCTTGCTCCTGCGCTCCACCAGCTCCCCTTGGCCGCACTGCGGGCACTTCACGCCGGTCGGCTCAAGGTACGGTTTGGTGTTCTTGCATTCCGGGAAGCCCGGACAGGCCAGGAATTTGCCGAACCGCCCATACTTGACGACCATTTTCCGCCCGCACTTCTCGCAGACAACATCGGTCTCTTCTTCCGGCATTTCGACTTGGCCGATCTTCTCCTCGGCCTGCTCAACGTCGCGGGAGAACGGCCCGTAGAACTCGGCGACGACCTCTTGCCAACCGACCGTACCCGCCTCGACCGCGTCCAGCTGATTCTCCAGCTTGGCCGTAAAGGCGGGATCGACAACCCGCGGGAAGTAGTCGCTCAGCAAATCGACCACCAGCCGTCCAAGCTCGGTCGGCACGAGCGACCGCCCGTCCCGCTCAACATACCGCCGGTAGAGGATGGTCTCGATGATCGGCGCGTACGTGCTTGGGCGCCCGATGCCGTTCTCCTCGAGCGCCCGCACGAGGGCTGCCTCGGTAAAGCGCGGCGGCGGCTGCGTGAAGTGCTGCCTGGGGTCGAGCTTTTCCAGTCGCAGTTCTTCTCCTTCGCGTACCTCGGGCAAGAGGACGTCTTTCTCCGCCTCCTCGCCCTGCTCTCGATCCCGTCGGGCATCGTCTTCGCCTTCAATATAAAGCTGCATGAAGCCGGGGAAGCGGATCGTCGAACCGCTCGCCCGGAACAGCCCATGGCCGGCCCGGATGTCAATCGTGACGACATCGAGAATCGCGTCGGCCATCTGGCTCGCCAAGAAGCGCTCCCAGACCAAGCGATAGAGGCGATACAGATCTTCGCCGAGGAACGGCCGGACGGTCTCCGGATCACGGGCGACGGCCGTCGGACGGATGGCTTCGTGCGCGTCCTGGGCACCCTCCTTGAGCTCGGCGGCCCGGGCCGCGGCGGGCAGGTAATCCTCCCCGTACCGTTCCTTTATATACGCAGCGGCGTCGCGCGCCGCCGAGGCCGCGATGCGCGTGGAGTCGGTGCGGATGTACGTGACCAAGCCGACGCTGCCCTCCGGGCCCAGCTCAAGCCCCTCGTACAACTGCTGAGCGAGCGACATTGTCTTGCGGACGCCGAATCCGAGCTTGCGCGCCGCCTCCTGCTGCAGGCTGGAAGTGGTGAACGGCGGCGCCGGCTGCCGGTGCCGCTCGCGCCGTCGGACAGCTTCGACGATGTACTTCTGCCCCTCGAGGCGCCGCAGGATGTCCTGTGCCGCGGCCGCGGACGGAATGTCGTCGCCTTTCTCATCGCCAAACCCGTGGAAGCGGGCCTCGAGCGCTTTCCCCTCGCCGGTGGTGAGCCGGGCGTGCAACGTCCAATACTCCTCGGGGCGGAATCGCTCAATCTCGCGTTCGCGATCGACAATCATCTTTAGCGCCGCCGACTGCACCCGCCCCGCCGACAGTCCGCGCCTCACCTTCTTCCAGAGAAGCGGACTGAGCTTGTAGCCGACGAGCCGGTCGAGCACGCGCCGCGCCTGCTGTGCGTCCACCAAGTCGCGGTCAATGGCGCGAGGCCGCTTGATGGCCGCCTGGATGGCCTCCTTTGTAATCTCGTGAAACTCAATCCGCGCGCGTTCCTGCTCGGGAATCCCGAGGAGGTGCGCCAAGTGCCAAGCGATCGCCTCTCCTTCGCGATCGGGGTCGGTGGCGAGGAGGACTCGTTCCGCTTTTTTGGCGCTCTCCCGCAGTTCGCGCAGCACCTCACCCTTGCCGCGGATGGTTATGTACTTGGGGATGAAGCCGTGCTCGACATCGACGCCGAACTGGCTGCGCGGCAAGTCGCGCACGTGGCCAAGCGACGCCTTGACAGTATATTTCTTGCCGAGAAACTTCTCGATCGTTTTCGCTTTGGCCGGTGATTCGACAATCACGAGGTTCTTAGCCAACTCGCCACCTCCGGTCGGCCGGGTCGCCGCGCGACGCGGCCACAAGGCTGCATTATTGCATTATCTCCCCTGCCGGGAAAAGGATACGAAACGGCCTCCGGGCACTGCCTCCACCCGCCCGTCCAGTTGAAGGGCCGTCAGCGCCACCGAGACCTCGCGCGCGGACAAGCCGGTGGCCGCCACGATGTCGTCCAGGCTGGATCCCTCGTCGGTCACAGCCGCCAGGACCCGCCCCGTCGGCCCCACTGCCCCGCGCCCGTCGTCAGACGTTCGCCCGTCCATCCCACCAGGGGACGACACCGCAGCCACTCCCCTGCCAGCGGGCAACCGGCCGAGCTCCTCGAGCACATCGGCCGCCGAGAGCACCGGCCGCGCTCCCTGTGCGATCAGGCGGTTGCATCCGACGCTGGTCGGGCTTGTAATGTTGCCCGGCACAGCCATCACTTCGCGCCCTTGTTCAAGCGCGAGGTCGGCCGTAATCAGCGCCCCGCTCCGCTCGCCGGCCTCGACGATCACCGTGACAGCGGCGAGACCGCTGATCAGCCGGTTGCGCGCCGGGAAGTGACCGGCCAGTGGAGCGAAGCCGGGCGGCAGCTCGCTCATGAGCGCCCCACGCTGGCTCACCGCTGTGGACAGCTCCCTGTTCTCCGGCGGATAGACGCGGTCGATGCCGCAGCCCAGCACGGCCACGGTCGGCCCGCCGCCGGCGAGCGCCCCGACGTGCGCCGCCGTATCGATGCCGCGCGCTAGCCCAGAGATCACGGGCACGCCCGCCGTCGCCAGCTCTTCGGCCAGCCGCCTGGCCACTCGCAGGCCGTATGGTGTCGCGCGACGACTGCCGACGACGGCCACGCACGGACCCACCGGCAGCTGCCCGCGCACCCAGATCACGGCCGGCGGATCGTACAATTCGCGCAACTGATCCGGGTATTCCTGCTCCGGCAGGCAGATGAGGCGCCACGGGCCGTCTTCCGCGCCCGCGCGGCACCGCTCCGCGGCCGCGTGCGGGTCTCCCCCGCGCGCCGCGAGAACCGCCTCCACGCTCTTCGGCGTCATACCGTCAACCCCGCCGAGCGCGCTCGCGGAAGCCATCCAGGCCGCCGCGGCGCTCCCGAAGGCCGCCACCAGCACCCGGTGGCGGCGCGCGCCAATCCCGGGCGTCAGCGCCAACGCCACCCAGCACGTTCTCTCCAAGTCCTCCAGGCGAAGCCCCTCCTATTGGCAGTCTTTGGGATTTGCTTCGCCCCGAGAGGGAGGGTTTCCTGCTTCATCTATTCTTCCGCGTGCACCTGCCTGGTTGCCCAGGCGGGCGCCTCACCTCACGTCCGCCGTCGTCAAGTAGAGACAACCACCGACCCCGACGCGCACATTGCGAACCCCAGGTCGGACGAGCCACTCTTCGCGGTCGTTCAAAAGCGGAATCCACGGGCATGCCTCGGCCAGACGGACTTGCAGCGCCTCATACACGCTTCGCCGATCGGACAGATTGACGGCGCCGGCAGCGGCCTCGAGGAGGCGATCGACGCGTGCGTCAGCGAAACCGGATCGATTCGTCTCAACGCCGGTGTGAAGCAGATAGTACAAGATGTCGGGCTCTCCCCAGGTGAAGCGTCCGAGGTAAGCGTCGCAATCGCCGAAGACGACCACCGCCGGATAATCACCGCGCGCCCGCACCGACGCCGCGATGCCGGCCTTACGCAGAGCATCGGCCACCGCGGCGGCCACGGCCTGATCCGCGGCGCGTTCCGTCGTTGTGATGATCAATTCAAGCGCGCGGCCGCCGCTGCGGTAGAATCCGTCAGCGCCGCGACGGTAACCCGCCTCAGCAAGCAGTGCCGCCGCGTCTCCGCTGGGCGCTGCCTCGGCGGCCCCCCACGCCGCACCGGGAAGATAGGCCACCGTTGGCACCCAGCCGGGCTGCGCCCGCGCCGCGGCCGCGCGCCCGGGGGCGGCCAGCAGCGCGATAGCGCGTCGCACGCGGGCATCATCGAACGGCGGGCGCCGGACATTGAAACCGATGTAAACGAGCGACTGGCCGGGCGCGGCGACGGTCGTCCAACCCTGTTTGGCAGTCAGTGGGGCCGCACCGGCCGTTCCGACGACATCGACGGCCCCTGCGTCCATCGCAGCCGCCAAGGCGCCCGCGTCAGCGAAGCGGCGCACGACAATCTCGGCCACGCGCGCGGGCCCGCGAACCCGGTAATAGCCAGGCGCCCAGCGATAGCCCGGATTGACGGTCAACCTGAGCGAGTCAGCAGTCAACTCTTCTATGACAAATGGCCCGCTGCCGAGCGGGCGCCCGTCAGGCCCAAGTTTGACGATCGCCGCCCGCGGCGCGGCCAGACCGCCCCAGATCGGCGGATACGGGCGCGCCATGCGTATAGTCAGCGTCTGCTCGCCGACCACCTCGATGCTCTCCAGCGGCCCAAGCGCCGCCGGATCCAATTCCTGCAGTCTGCGCAGCGACGCCGCCGCGTCCCGGGCGGTTACGTCCGCCCCGTCGCTGAATTTCACACCTGTCCTGAGATGAAGCGTCAGCGCACGCCCGTCCGGGGCAACTGTCCAGTCCTTGGCCAAGCCGGGATAGAAATTCCCGTCCGGGCCGCGCGCCACCAGCGTTTCATAGGCCAGCGTGAGCAAGCCCGGGTTGTCGGCCGAAGCGGGATCGGCGGCACTGGGGAGGGCAAGAACGCCTATGGTCAGGCGTCCGGTCGGGCGAACAGCGGCACAACCGCCCGCCAGCGCTGCGGCCAGCCCGGTTAACAAAACGAGTGCTGCGACGATGCGGACCCTTGCGTGCATGCGGCGATTACGCCCCTTCCCGTGACTTCGCCCCTATTATCACATACGTCCGGCGCGGCTGTAAACAAAGGCGTAAAGTAACCTCTGCCGCCGGCCCTCAATATGATACAGCACAACTCACGGACGCGGGTCGTCGCCACTCACCTCAGCGGCGACTGCTCCATAGAATAATGCAGCCCGCCCCCCGCCCGTCTGCCCAGCGCGGAAGGGCGCGGCCAACCACCCGTGAGAAGGAGGAAAGAGCATGTGGGATGCCTCTGAGGGCGGGGATCAGTTGCGCGAGATCATAGCGCGGACCACCTGCGCCAAGGGCCAAGAGAAGGTCGAGATCCGCGAGACGCTGATCCCAGAGCACACGCCCGACAACATCCTCGGCGTCCTCGTGACCAACCATAGCTACACTGCCGTGCCCAAGGAAGAGCAGGTTCAGATCAGCGGTCAGTTCGATCTGCACACCTGGTATTCCTATGACGCCGGACGGCAGACGGCAGTCATAAAAAAAGCCGTCCACTACACGGCCAACATCCCGGTGACGCCGCTCGACGGCGGACGCCTCGGCAAGGACGAGGAGGCGCGGGCGAGGCTCCTCTATGAACCGCGCGTCCGCGACGCTTTCATCACCGCCGGCGGCGACATCCAGGTCCTTGTCACAACGGCGTACTGCGCCGAAATCATTGGCGAGGCACGCCTTTGGGTCAAGGTCTACAGCCCACCGCCGGAAGCCAAGGAGTGCGACGACGAGGACGTCAGCCTCGAAGACGATATCTTCGACGAGGACGACATCGACGAAGAGCCGGCTGGGCACCGCTGACGGCGACGGCTGACCGCGACGGCTGACCGCGCCGGACCAAGATGGCCCGCAACCGGGCTCTTCTTTTTTCGTCCCGCGCGCCGAGCGGCCTTCTGTAAAGCGGGACCGCCGATCGCGACGGGCCATAGGATGAGGTGAGGGAATAAACAGTGGCCACGCGCAGCGGAGGTGACCAGACACGTGCCCGTCAAAGTGCTCATCCTGCCCGGGATCGCCGGGATGCCGCGTCACGCGATCGCCATGAGCCCGGGGCTCGCGCTGCAACTGGGCGCGGTCACCAACCTGGTTCACGAGCTGGGGTTCGGACGCAGCACCGCCGAGGCGATCCTCGTCACGCGCACCGACCTGCCCCCGACCGCCGTTCGCGTCAGCGGCGGACTGCGCAGCCAACTGCGCTTGCCGACGGGCCACCGACTTTGCCTGTCGCGCCCGCGCAGCGGCTGCCTGAGACTGGGGCCGGTGGTCGGGCTCCTGACGACCAAGAGCCTACGGCCGCCGTGGGGAGTCCAGAATGATCTGTTCAGGGAATTGGTGCGCTACGGCCGGGCGCTTGGAGAGTATGTTTATGTCTTCACGCCGGCCGACGTCGAGCTGGACTCCGGCACCGTCCACGGCTGGCGACCAGACCGTGTCGGCGAATGGTATCGCACGCCGGCGCCGCTGCCCGACGTGATCTACGACCGCGTGCCAAGCCGAAAGGCCGAAGCGGCGACGGAGGTAATCGAGCTAAAGGAAAAGTTAAAGCCGATGTACGGCGCCAACTATTTCAATCCGAGCTTCCTCAACAAGTGGGACATCCACCGTCTCCTTCAGAACGACCAGACTGTCGCCCGCTACCTCCCTGAGGCCCGTCTGCTCAATTCCCCTGCTGATCTGGAAGAGATGCTCAAACGCCACAGACTGGTCTTTCTCAAGCCGGTCGACGGCAGCGTCGGGCGTGGGATCGTCCGCATGCGTCTGCTGCCGGACGGGCGAGTCAGCTACCGTTTGCCGTCCCAACGCAGCGAGGAGACTGTCTGCGCGAGCGCCGCCGCCGCCTTCGCGCGTCTCGCAAAGCCCCTGCGGATGCGCGTCTACCTGGTCCAGCAGGGTCTACACCTCGCCACCAGCGGCGGCGCTCCCTTCGATGTGCGCGTGCTGATTCAGAAGGGCATCGGCGGGCGTTGGTACAAAACAAAAGTCTACGGGCGGGTGGCGCCGCTCGGAACATATATCTCGAACATCTCACAAGGCGCAAGCCCGGCCGCCATCGGCTCCCTTCTCCAGAACGCCTTTCCCGCTGAGCCGGAGAAGCGCCGGCAGGCCTTGACCGACCTGAAGGAGATAGCGGACGCGGTCCCACAGGCGCTCGAAACGGCGCTCGCCGCCAAGCTGGGCGAGCTCGGTATTGACGTCGGCATCGACACTGACGGCCGGGCCTGGCTGATCGAAGTCAACTCGAAACCGATGCGCACGCTCGATCCGACCCTAGGCAGCCTCGCGGGAGTGCGAAATGCTATCATCCGTCCCCTCATCTACGCGCGGTACTTGGCCGGCTTTGAACCGGCGTCCGCCGCCGGGAGGAGGAGCGACCATGAACAGACGCGCGGTTGACGTCCAGATCGTCTCCCGGCCCGCCCGCCTCGATCGCGGTCGCCGGTCCACCGCCCCCCGCCGCGTGCTCGCCCGCCTCGGCGGGCTCAAGTGCACAGCCCTGATGCTTCGCGGGGGCGGTGGTACTCCGACCCGTTTCCTCATCGAAACCGTCGGATGCGATCTCGCGCTTCCACCGCTCCTGGCGCTGAACGCCGTCAGGGGGGCGAATGGCGAGATTCGGGTCGGCCCCTTGATCGGCGTCCTCACGGCTGGGCATCTTGCGCCCAATCGCCCCACCGCGCGCGCCCTCTTTGGGCATCAGAGCTACCTGCTGCGCAATCTGGCGCGCACGGCTTGCCAACTGCGGGGCTTCTTGTTCGCGTTCGAGCCGGCGGGGATCGACTGGGCGAGCGGGCGCATCAACGGATGGACGTGGGCTAAAGACCGCTGGCGCGAAATTAGGGCACCGCTGCCCGACGTGGTGTACAACCGCGTGCCGAATCGCCGTCTTGAGGCGGAGTCGGCAGTGCAGCAGGCCATCGTTGGCTTGCGCAATCGCGGAGTGCCAGTCTTCAATCCATTCTTCATCGACAAATGGCGCCTCTACGAGTGCCTCCAGGCCGACGAGAGCGTCGCCTGGTACCTCCCGCAAACTGAACCCCTCACCGGCTGGCAGGTGGTCGCCGACGCCCTCGCGCACAGCCCGTTGGTCTACTTGAAGCCGCGCTGCGGCAGCCTCGGCGACGGCATCGTGCGCCTCGAGGCGGTCGGCCGGGATACCCTGCGCGTGCGCTACCGGCGGGGACGTTCGAATCGCAGCCGGTTACTGACAGCCAGCAGCGGGCCGCAGTTCGTCGCAGGTCTCATCGCGCGCCGCGACTACGTCTGCCAGCGCGGCGTGGAACTGCCGCTTTTCCGTGGGCGGCCCTTCGATGTGCGCGTCCTTGCCCAGAAGGACGGCGTGGGTCAGTGGCAGCTCACCGGTATGGGGGTCCGCGTGGCCGGCGCGGGCGCGATCACGACTCACGTCCCGTCCGGAGGCAGCATCGCGCCGCTCGAACCCGTGCTCAGCGAGATTTTCGGCGAACGAGCGGATCGCGTCAAAGCCGACCTGCGCGCTGCCATCGCGGCGCTTGCGCCCGCGGTCGAGCGTGGGCTCAACGCGGAGTTCGGCGAACTCTCAATGGATCTGGGCGTCGATCGGACCGGTCGCGTCTGGTTTTTCGAGGCCAACAGTAAACCGCATAAATTTGACGAGGACGACATTCGCCTCCTGTCATGGCGGCGAACCATTGAATATGCGGGGTATTTGGGCGGCTTCCCGCACCTGGGCGGGTGAGCGCCGTGCCGTCCGTCTTCCTCCTGCGCAGCCCGACTATGGAACCGCCGTTTGGCGGGCGCGGCGACGGACTGATCACAGCCGAGGGCATCGTCAACCCGGGGCCGCACTGGGATGTCCTCATTCGCTGGGGCAACCTCGACGGCGACGACCGGGCGGCGCGCCGCGTCCTCAACCGCCGCTCCGCCCTCGCCGTCGCCCTGGATCAGGAGCGCGCCGCGGAACTGCTTGCACGCGCCGGCCTCCGCGTCGAGCGCGGCAGTGACGGCGGGCGAGTGCGGGCGCGCCAGCACTATCGCGTCCACGCGTTCGACTTCCAACTCGTGTCGTTGGGGCAGCGCGAACCGGGACGTTACGGTTTTCAGGAGATTGCCGGCGACAGCTCGCGGCTGGCCGACAAGGCCGTCCGCTACGCCTACCGCGCCCTGTACGCGCTCGGCCTCGACTTCGGCGCCGTCGATGTAGTCGTCAACAGCCGTGGCAAGCTGGCCGTCCTGAACGTGGACCCGCGGCCATCCGTTGGCGGGCGCCTCGGCGAGCGCTATGCCGCCTGCCTCAGGCAGTATCTCGACGAACTGGCGCCGGCGCTCTATTCGAACGTCAAATTGGGCGCCGATCCGGAGTTCATGGTTCAGGGAGAGAACGGCCAGATGGTTCCGGCCTCGCGCTTCTTCCCCACGGCCGGAAGCGTCGGCTGCGATGCGATCTTCATCCGCACCCCGCAGGGCGGGATCAGCAGGCCGCTGGGAGAACTACGGCCGCCGCCCAGCGATTCGCCCGACGAGCTGGTGCGCAGCCTGCGTCGCCTACTGGCTCGGGCCGTGGCACTGGCGCCCTATGCCAACCTGCAGTTCCGGGCCGGAAGCCTGCCGTTCGCCGGCTTTCCGATCGGCGGCCACATTCACTTCAGCGGCTTGGGGCGAGTTTCCGGGCAGTTGCTGCGCGCCCTCGATACCTACCTGATGATTCCTCTCTTCCTCGTCGAAGACCCGACTACCGCCCGCCTCCGCCGGCCGCGCTACGGCTTTTTGGGCGATCAGCGACCGCAGCCGCACGGATTCGAGTACCGGACGCCGGCGAGCTGGCTCATCTCCCCCCGCATGGCCCGCGCCGCGCTGGCACTCGCCAAAGTGGTCGCCGTGCATCACCGGCAGCTCATGCGCGACGCCTTCATCGATGTCGACTTGGTCGGCCACTTCTACGCCGGCGACAAGGAACCGTTCTACCCGTTGGCCGCGGCGATCTTCAGCGAACTAAGTGAGCTCAGCGTATACCAAAAATACGCAGCGGAGATAGAACCGCTACGCCGAATGGTCGAGCGGCGTCGTCAGTGGAACGAGAGCGTCGACATCCGCCGCACGTGGAAGATACCGATCCCGCAGCAGACGTACAACGGGTGAGCGAAAGGCTCGGGAGTCAGAGCGCACTCCCGAGCCTTCTGCTCTACAGTACTACAGCGCCGCCTAGCCTGCCGTCAGCCGCCACAGCTCATGTAGGCGCGCGTGGCCCGCAAGAACGCAAGGACGCCGACCGCGGACAGAACTGCCGATACAACTACCAGCAACAGGGCAGACGCGGGAAGGCGTCCGTCGACGATCGCGGCTGCCGGCACGTTGGCCACCAAGGCGACCGGGATGATCACGGTCAGGATGAACTTCCCCGCCCCGCGGTAGACAGCGGACGGGAAGGCCGCATAGGTGAACAGGGAGTTGACGAGATGCCCGAGGGCATAGACGCGCGTCAGGTAGACGCTGGCGGCGGCATACAGGAGGCCGTAGGCAGCGCGCGCCGCGAGCGAGACCAACATCATGAGCAGTGCCAGCGCGAGGACACCGGGGCGCTGCAGGGACGCAGAGACGCGCGCCGCGCGGATGAGCCAGATCGGTATGGGCAGGCAGAACAGCGAGAGAGCGCCCGGGTTGACCAGCAGCGGCGAGAGCGGCGTCCTGAAGGGAAGCGCCAGCCAATAGTCGAGCTCGCCGGAAGCGACTCTGGACGCGAACTCCTCGATGCCGGCTCCGATCAGAAAGTCGTACAGCAGGGCAATCCCCTCAGCTATGCCGGTCAGCAGGAAGACGTAACCTGGAGGCAGCCCGGCCAGGCTGGCGCTGTTTGCGCTGAGACCCGCATAGATGAACGGGATAGTGAGATAGGTCAAGGCTTGGACCAAGA
>Ga0315298_1009561_pt1 | contig 11946 bp, 10 predicted proteins | sample WHS_1_MG_FD_203077 | JGI IMG/M metagenome (GOLD analysis project Ga0315298, IMG submission 203077) | Extremophilic microbial mat communities from Washburn Hot Springs, YNP, Wyoming, USA - WHS_1_MG | ecosystem: Environmental > Aquatic > Thermal springs > Hot (42-90C) | place: USA: Wyoming... | reverse complement strand
CCGGTCCAGGTGGACCCCTGGTCATGGTTGCGAAGTTCCGAGGTGCGGCGGGTGGCGATAGGCGACCCCGGGAGCGTTCCGGCCGGGGTGTACGCCATGCAGACGCTCCGCCGGCTGGGTCTGGATACCGCCCTGCAGCCTAAGCTGGTGTATGCCGAAACGGTGCGCCAGGCCCTGGTGTACGTGGAGCAGGGTGACGCCGAGGCGGCTCTGGTCTACCGAAGCACCGTCCACGGGTCAAACAAAGTGCGGGTCGCCGCGGTCGCCCCCCCTGACAGCCATGACCTCATTTTGTTCGAGGGCGCCGTGGTAAAGGACACCCCTCATTCGGACCAGGCGCGGCTTTTCCTCGAATACCTCGTGTCAGCCGAGGCTGTCCGGGTATTCGAGGAGTACGGGCTGCAGGCACCGAACTAGGAAGAGTAGGGGAGATGTCTTTGTGGTTCTGGAAGCGCTCCGCCGAAAAGTGTGGGACCTTGCCCGGGAGCGCCGGTTGGCCGGAGGGCGGGTACAGGTGGTGTCCGCCCGTCCGTTGACACCCGAGGCGGCCATCGGGAGGCCCGATTGGGTGGATTTCCCCATTCTCAAGGGCAAGGAAGTCATGATTGAAGCCAGCTTCCGGGGCAGTCGGGGGCAAGCCTTCACAGCTATGCCCGGCGAGTACTGCGGCACACTGGAAGAAGTATTGGGGCGGCCCCTCGCCGGCGATTTCGACCGGGCTCTAGTCGTGGCAACGGTGAATGCCGTCTTACGGCATATGGGGCTGGCGAATGGTACCGTCCACTGCCGCGATGAGGGACCCAAGGAGTGTGCCGCCCGGCTGCTCGATTATCTGACGGAGCGCTTTGGTTCTCCCAGGGTGGCGGTAATCGGCTTGCAGCCCGCCTTGGTGGCGGCGCTGAGCGGTAGGTTGCCGGTGCGCGTGACCGATTTGGACCTCGATAACGTGGGCCGGGTGCGGGCGGGCGTACGAGTGAGTACGAGTCTGACGAAGGTGATACTCATTTGAGGCTGCGGTACAAGGTCTGGCTCGAGCACGAGGAACTGGGCAAAGCGTTCGGCGACGGTCCGCTGGAACTGCTGGACCGGGTCGAGCGGTCGGGTTCCCTGCGTCAGGCCGCGGCCGATATGGGGATGTCCTACAACAAGGCCTGGCATCTGATGAGGAAGTTGGAGAAGGCGATCGGCTTCCCGCTGCTCGAATGTCGTTCCGGCGGCCCGCACGGCGGCGGCTCCGTGATAACGCCCCGCGCGAGAGAACTCATGGCCCACTACCGCCGTTTCCGCGAACAGGTGGCGCAGAGTCTTGCCGAGTTGTACCGGCGGAACTTCGCTGACTTCGGCTGGCTGGATAAGCCGGGTTGACTTCAGGATTGCGCCGGACTTGTGGATGGCAGTCGGTCACGCCCCGCGACCTTCATGTCGGCTTACGTCGAAACTTGCGGAAGCTTTATGACCATGTAGCGCCACCGATGCCAAGGATTTCCGTACCGTCAGCCGAACCCTCCCATTACCTTCCACGTGGTTCCGTGTCGTAGAACGGAGTTGGACAACTGGGTGCTGTGGAGGGAGAGACGTGCGGCGTGAGGCCCCGATTGTCTTCATGTCGATGCCTTTCTTGGACTGCAACCGGCCATCGCTCGGTATTGGGCTTTTTCAGTCCATTCTGCGTGCGGCGTGTATTGACTCTTATGCCTTCTATCCAAATCTCGAATTTGCATCCCGCATCGGGGTAAACCTCTACCAGTACGTGGCCGTTGGCTATCCGACGACTACCTGTCTTCTAGGTGAGTGGCTGTTTGCCCCTTGGCTTTTTGAAGATGCCCCTGACTTAACGGCCCGCGCCGAGATTGAACGGGAATACGTACGTGGCTTCCTTGAGAAGTTCCAGGCCACTAGACGTTGGTGGGACGAGAAGGTAAGACTTGACCCCCTCACGGCCCTTGAGCAGACCCGTGCGATAATCCCGGCCTTCCTTGACTGGTGTTGCCAGGCTTTGGACTGGTCTAAAGTCCGGCTCCTCGGGATATCTTCGTCTTATCAACAGCATGTTGCCTCGCTGGCCGTGGCGCGGCGGCTCAAACAGGCGTTCCCCGACCTCACGATTATCCTCGGTGGGGCTAATGTTGAGGGCCCCATGGGGGTGGCCACGGCGAAAGCGTTCACCTGGGTTGACGGGGTTGTGTCGGGCGATGGAGATACAATTATCGTTCCGCTATCCAAGGCTGTTCTACAAGGCAAAGACCTTTCGGAGGTGCCCGGTGTTTACACGCGTCAGACAAAAACACCAATCGTTACCTTGAAGTGCCTAGATCTCGATAGTTTGCCTTATCCTGACTACAGAGACTTCTTTGCTCAACTCGAGAATTACCCGGCCTTACCTCAGCAGTCCGAGTACCTTCCCTTTGAGACTTCCAGGGGATGTTGGTGGGGGCAGCGCTCCCAGTGTACTTTCTGTGGCCTCAGTGGGGAAAACATCATGTACCGAAGCAAGAGCCCAGACCGAGCTGTACACGAGATTACCGGTTTGTGGGAGAGCTATCGTTCTAAGGCCAAGGGTATGGCAGCGTCTGACTGTATTCTGAACCCCGCTCATATCCAGACTGTTCTTGCTCAGCTGCCTAATGCGCAGGACGGGCTATCATTGTTCTATGAGACAAAGGTAAACCTCAGTAAACAGCAGATTGAGCAGCTTGCGCACGCCGGTTGCCGGCACATACAGCCGGGTATTGAAAGCCTCGTCACGAGCGTGTTGCGACGAATGAGAAAAGGGACTACAACTCTACGCAATATCCAAGGACTAAAATGGTTTGAGGAGTACGGCGTCGTCCCTTACTGGAACATCATCTACGGCTTCCCCGGTGAAACGGCCGACGAGTACCGGGCTGCTGGTGACTTGGTAAGGAGCCTATTTCACCTGCAACCGCCCGTAGCGGTATCCCGAGTGCGGCTGGATCGCTTCAGCCCGCTACACAGGCATGCCGAAGAGGTTGGGTTGCGCCGAGTCCGTCCACTTTCGGCTTACCGTTTCGTTTATGGGGCTCTTCCAGAAGATATCTTAAAAGACTTGGTTTATTACTTTGATTACGACCTGTCAGTAACACCGCCTGATGATTACGTTGCACAACTGTGCATTGCCGTAGAAGAATGGAAGGAACGCCATCCAACCGCGGGACTTTATTATTTCCCCGTACTTGGGGGCGGGGTCCTCGTTGATACGCGGCTCAGCGCCAAGATCATTCTTCTTGAGCCGCCACACCTACAACTGCTAGACGCCTTGGATGGGATTCAAACTATAGCCAGCCTTTGTTCTCATCTAGGTTGGTCCGAGGCCAGAGTCCGTCATGCGCTGGAAGTGCTTCAAAACCACAGGCTCCTCATGAAGGAGAACAGCGCGTTCCTCGGATTAGCGCTCCGCCTAGGCCCGTATCAGCCCCGTCCGGGGGCCATTGGCAGTTTGTCCCAGGTTTATAAGGATGGCCGTCTCGAGGTCGCCGCTACTTTACCCCCAATCTAGACGGCGACAGGAGAAAGGAGGTGAGATTACCGTGGACGAGGCGAAGGAAAAGAGGAAGCTGGTTCTTGATCCGTCCAAATTCAAGATTGGCAGCAAAGGTGAAGTCGTGGTAACTGATCCGGAGTTCTCGAAAATGTTGCAGCAGGCTCAGCAGGAAGGCCGGGCGGCGGAAGACGCCGGGCAGGGCATCGGCATCGGGATAGTGGTTGAGTTCTAGAGGCCGGGGCGAGACGCGGCCGCTGGACGGGCGCGTCTCGCCCTATCCCGGTTAGGAGCGGGAGACACGTGGCCCTTGTCGATTACTGGATTGATTCAGTTCTCCCGAACGGTCTACGGGTCCTGCTGCATCCTGTACCCAGGATGCGAACAGTAACCTGGGGTGTTTTTGTTAGTCATGGTGTCAAGGACGAAATCAAGGAGAACAACGGAATCAGTCACTTCCTGGAGCACGTGGTCTTTAACGCTCAATACCAGGCTAGCAGCGATCTCGCCGACCTCATTGCACACGGGTCCGTTGCAGAAGCCTTTACTACAAAGGAATACACTCAGTTTTCGGTGACTACGTTGCCGCGAGATTCGGCGATGGCTGTGCGGGGTTTGGGAGGGTTGCTCAGGAACGCGTCCTTTCACATCGACCTCGTAGAACGTGAACGGTGCATCATCATCGAAGAGCTGAAGCGCTTCCTAGCATCGGAACGTTTTCTTGACGAGTCCCTGGAGAATGCCCTCTTTGGAGATCGTACGCTGGGTCTTTATACTCTTGGTACACATGCAACGGTGACCTCGTTTCAGCCCGCCTCTCTGGAAGCTCGGTACCAGTCGTTTTATGGTCCGCTTAGGACCACTGTTGTGGGCTACGGGAATCTGGAGGGACCGGAAGCCCTCGACATCGTCAGCAATGTCCTGGGGGATTGGGACCCGAATGCAATTTGGGTGCCTTCGCCGACATTCGAGGATACCCCGCGCGTGAAAGGTATTAAGGGTGCCGATAACTCCAGAGTACACCTTCGCCTCGGTTTCAGGGGACCAGGATTGGGCAGCCTCGAACGGCCCTCGATTTCGCTGTTGGCCGACGCTCTCGGGTTGGGAGTCGGGTCCAGGTTGTGGAGACGTCTCAGGGTTGAACGCCAGCTGGCTTACGATATTCAGGCCATGCCCGTTTCGTACGGCCCTGCCGGCTATCTCAAGATTCTGTTGTCCTGCGACAGGACCAACGTGGGAGAAGCCTTGGGCCTCATTCTTGAAACCATCGCTGAACTGCAGGACGGGCTTGAACCGGAGGAACTTGACCGGTGCCGGACCATTCGTTGTACGGAGCTTCTACGGCAAGCCGACGACTCCCGAAGAATGTTGTCCGTGGTCGGGCGCTTCGCGGTAAACGGCATGACCTTCCTTGTCGACTCTGAGATCCACCGTTTTCGCCAGGTAACCAAGGAGAGCACCGCCCGGGCGGCCCGACAGTTTCTCACCGGGGACACCTTGGGACTTGTAGCCTACGGTTTATCTACAGAAGAACTGCTTGAGTTCCTAGTTTAGAGGTGAGGGCAGTGGACAAGGAACAGAGAGCAGAACAGGTCGATATGGACTCGATGGCTCTGCCCGTACTACTCGCTCTACTTGATAGCGAAATGACGCCTTCTGAAATCGCACGGCGGACCAACCTTACGCCGGCCAAGGTGAACAGCATCCTGGCGGAACTAGCAGGGCGAAGGATTGTCAGGTCGGTCAGAGAGGTATACCGCCATCAGTTTGTCGAGGAGGTATATCAGCTGGCGGACGGGGAAGCCGCTATGGCCACAATTAAGGCTAAACTTTCGGACAGCCCGCTTCATCTTCTGATGGAGCTACTGGCCATCGCGCGGCGTGAGCTGCCACACAGCGTTCAAGGTGGGAAGAGGGCTGGAGTGTGGTATTCAAGACTCACCCTGACCCCAGAACAAGAGGCAATGGTGGAAAACTCGGTGATGTCGACCCTTTGCCTGGCCGAAGAACTGCAGCAGTCGCAGGTAGGCTCCGAGACAGGGCATGAGCCCGCGCGGGGAAGCTACCGCCTGCTCGTGGCCTTCTACGAGGTCTCAGCTTGAGCCGGCGCGCCGCGATTTGCCCTTGATGAGGTAATGGCCTTTGCGCCGGGATCCCTTGGGTTCGAGGGTGGTGTCTTGGTGATGGCTGTTACCGGGTCGCGCGCCCGGGTGTCGCCCCTGGCCGTCCTGGCGGTTCGACCTTACCGTTACCTCTGGACGGCGCAGGTCGCCTCTCAGCTGGGCGACGCCTGTGCCGGAATCGCTCTCATCTACCTGGTCTCCCGGCTCTCCCACGACCCCCTGGCGATTGGGCTGGTCGTGTTCGCGATGCTCCTTCCGGCCGTTCTGGCGGGCCCGTGGGCGGGCGTCCTCGCCGACCGCGTTCCTCCCCGACGCCTCATGATTGCGGCGGACCTTTGGCGACTCATCGTGGTCGGTCTGATGGTTCCGGCCGCCCGGGCGCAATCGCTGCCCGCTCTCTGGAGTCTGGTTTTCCTCGAAGGGGTGGGGTCCGCGTTCTTCTCGCCCGCCCGGGCCGCCCTGGTTCCCCGTCTCGTGGGACGCAGTAACGTATCCGCCGCGGTGGGGCTGAGTCAGGCGACGTCGGCGGCGGTGACCGTCGTCGGTCCGGGACTCGGCGGGCTGCTGGTCGCGGTGACATCGGTTGAGGCGGTGCTGGCCTTCGACGCCGCGACTTTCCTGATGTCCGCCCTCCTTTTGCTCGGCGCCCGGACCCCCGACCGCGAGGCGGCCGCGGCTTCTCCCGCCAGACCGCCCTACTTCGCCGCGCTCGGCGAAGGATTTAAAGCCCTGCGCGAGCGTCCGGCGCTCCTTGCGGTCCTCACGGTCTTAGGCGTCTTCTCTATGTTGTGCGGCATTCTGAACACGAACCAGGCCGCCGTATTGCTACAGGAGTTCGGACTGTCGGCGACGCAGTACGGCTCGGCCCAGGCCGGCCAGGGGGTGGGGGCGGTCGCCGGGGCCCTTCTCGCGCCGGCCCTCATCGCCACGGCCGGCGGGGCTGGAGCCCTCTTCGCCGGCGCGGGACTCACCGGGCTCGTGATGTGCGTCGTCTCGCTCGTAGCGGTCTGGCTCCAGGCCGGGATAGGGGCTGCCGTCTACCTTTGGGCGGCGCTCCTGGGTGTCGCGGTCTCGCTGGTCAGCGTCACCTCGCAAACCTTGTTCATGACTCTCGCCCCGCCGCAGGTCCTCGGCCGGATTGCCGCCACGATGCAGGCCGTCACCAACCTCGCCAATGTAGTCGGGATTCTTGCCGGCGGTGTCCTGGCCAGCGCCTTCGGCGCCTCGACGGCACTGGCGTGGGCCGGCGGCGTGGCGGCCGTCCTCAGCCTAATCGGTCTGGTATCGCCCGTCGGGCGCAGCGTGAGTCGGGAGGAACAGGAGGCCCGGCTGGTCGGAGCCCGCCCGGTCGAGGCCGCCGCGACGGCGGCTCTGCCCTCCGCGCCTCCGCCGCGGCAATGGCTTCTGGTTTCCGACCAGGCTATCTACAAAGCCTTGACCTCGGTGGATGCTCTCCGGGTCTTATCGGCTCTGGAAGTGTGCCCTGGGGGAGTACGGGAGGTGGCCGCCCGGCTTGGCCGCCCCGAGCAGGAGATACGCGCCCAGATAGGCGCTCTGCTGGCGGTCGGACTCGCCGAACCGGTACCGATACCGGAAGCTCCGGTCGCCGGGCCGACAGCCGGAGGGAGCGCCGGGGCGAGCGCCGGCGCGACAGCCGCCGGAAGTGCCGGGGGGAGCGCGACCGCCGCCGGCGCAGGGGAGGCCGTCGCGGGCACGCCTGAGACCAGGTATCGCCCGGCCACGGGCGCCGTGCGGTTCACGCCGGAGGCCCTGGGGCGGGAGGGCATCCAGAAAGTCCTGGAGCTCACAGTCCTGCCCGGGCTGGCCGAACTCCGACGCCTCGGACGCCGGCGCGGCCCCGCTCCGGGCGTGGGGTTCAACTCCCAAATCCTGCGGCTGACCCGGGAGGAGTGGGCGACCCTATCCCGGGAGCTGGAGGACGCCCTGAACCGCCTCGGGGACGCTCGCACCCGCAAGGGGCCGGCGCCCCAGACGTCAGAGATGCCCCAGGCCGAGGACACCTACGTCTTCACCGTTCTGACCTTCCGATTGCGTCAGGATTAGCCGGAGTCTTGCTGCGGCTGCCACTTTACGAGCTGCATTCCTTCCGCGTCCGTGCGCAGGAAGTAGATGGTACCTTCGAAATCGACGGCCGCGCAGTGAAGGACCGGCGTAAGGCTATGGCTTACGCCGAGGTCCACAGCCCATGTGGCGGGAGCCTCAGGGTCTATGACTTGGACGTAGCAGTGGTAGCCGGCCTGGCCCTCGTCTGACGTCTCCCGCACCGAGAGGAACACGTAGAACCAGCCGCGGCCATCCACGCCTAGTGGGTGGAGTCCTTCCCAGGCCGCCGGGTCGACCAGGAACTCGACCAGCACCCGGGGCCCGGAGGGTAAGAGCCGGCAAATCTGTAGCCGCCCTACTTGGGGGCACTGGAGCTTATACTGGAGGTCCTTGTCTCCCTGGTACCTGATGCCGAAGGAATCGGCGGGGGCGGGCGCCCTTACGACGCCGGACTCCGATACCTCCACAATTCTTGGGCCGCTGCCGTCGGGGCTTTCGTACACCACTTGTACAGCGCCGGACGGGCAAACATACATGTCCAGGACGTAGCTCCAGGGAATCTGCAGCCGCGTACTATAGTTGGCGGTGCCTCCCGGGCGGACGCTCGTCAGCGTGACGTCGTCGGACCCTTCAGCCCGCAAGGCGTATAGGTTCCCGTTCAGGTCGGTCCCGAGGAACTGTCCGAACGGATAGACGCCGGACAGATTCCCATCGGCGGACACAAGTTGGGTCCTGCCGGAGAAGTCGTCGCTGACGAACACAGCTCCGTCGGCGCACGCCGCAACGTATGATGGGGCGATAATCTCACCGGTCTCGCTCGCCGCCGTCACCCCATGCAATCCGGAAACTTGGAACAGGTCCGGTCGGAGGGTTGCCTCACGCCAAGTTTGGCTGAAGATGACCGCTGATGAGTACACACGTTGGACGGGAGGGCGCGCCCCGGCTGGACCGGAGCCGGTGACCGGGCTCAGGACGGCCGGTTCGCCCGGGCCTGCGGCTTCCTGTGCCGGGCGGTTGCGGCAGCCCCAAGAGCCGGCGACAGTGACGACACTTAAGGCAAGCAAGACTCCGACAGTCCAAGGCCTGGAGATACGCATCCGACCGCCTCCCGCCTCGCTCCCGGCCGTGAAACGCACCGCCGCAGTAATTCGGCACATTCCGCCATTATCCTCCATTCGGACCAGTTCATGGAGGAAGAAGCAGGGCATTACCCGGGTCGCCGAAGGATATACCGGACTGCCGTGTCAATGGATGAGGATGGCAGGCCGCGGCGGCTCTTTCCCGGGGTTGTTCCCCGGGGTGGGGGTCCGGGCTGGAGGTTAAGCGGATGTTCCGAGCTGTCGGCTGGCGCATGACGGTGAACGAGGTCGAGACGGCCATCCGGATGGGACGGGACGAAGACGCCGTGGTCGCGTGGCCGACCCTGGACCTCGGGTCAGCCGCCGGCCGCGAGCGGTTGCTGCGTGAGGCGGCCGCTTTCGCCAACACGGCCGCGGGGGCACGTGGCCGTCGGGGTCGACCGGTCCCGCGAGCCGATCGGGCTGTCGGAGGAAGACCAGAACCTGAACGAGGCCGACTTGAACCGGATGGTGTCCGACTTCTATGGACTCGAGCTGGGCCTCGAGTACGCGCGCTACGTACGGTCCGGCGGCACGCCCGTCGGCTGGCTCTACCTACCGAGTTGCCGCCGCGACGTGGTCATGGTCCCCGGGGCGCTGAGTAAGGTCATCACCGGGAGGGGTTACGTTCTGGTCGCTCCGCCCCGCACCTACCGACGCGAGCTCAAAGAGCTCGTCGCCAGACCACCCGACCGCAGGCGTGTTCTCCAGGCCGTGGCCGCGCGACACCGCACGGACTTCCTCGAATTCCGGGAGAAGGTCAACACCGCTTCGCCGTCCGACCTGGGCGGCCTGCTACGGACAATGGCCGCCTTCGCCAACGCCCGGGGGGCTTCATCGCCGTCGGCCTGGAACGCGGCCGGCCTCTCCGTCTTGACCCGGCCGACCTCTGCCGCGGGGCGGCCCGTCACGGTCTTCCGGGAAGGGGACGTCTTCTACCGGGAGGGTGCCGCCGACGTCCTGGCCGGACGGCGCCACCACGACCTCATGGTGCGAAAGATAATCGGGGCCGCTCTACGTTCGCCCCCGGGCCGCCGGGAAGGCGACGGGACCCCGGGCCTACGCCAGCCGGACCCGCACGAAGTCCAGGGTCCGGCGAGCTATGCGGATGGCCTTGGCCGCGTCTTCGGCGTCGTAGGCTTCGAAAGGCAGCCCTCCGTCCACCAGACCGTTGGGGTAACGGGTAGGGATGTAATACTTGTCCGCCAAGACCGCGACGGGCCGCAGCTCGGCGAAGCTCGGGTCCAAAGACGCGGCGTCTTCGCACAGCTCCCCCGCGGCGTGGCCCCGCACCTCCCGGGCTCCTCGGCTATAGAGGAACGCCTTGAGGGCTTTCTGGGTGAACCATCGGCGACCCTCGGCGGCCGGGTCAGGCTTCATAGAGCACTTTCCCCTCGCGCACGGCTTCTTGGATGAAAGGCCGGCTCTCGAGCAAGGACTCGAATTCGGCGGGAGTGTAGACAAGAACGTCCAGACCCACGTGAGGGTCCAGGAGTGACAAGGCCTCCTCCAGGCGGTCCGAGAACCTCTTGGGCGTCGGCTTGACGAGGATGAGGTCGATGTCGCTGGATTCGGTCACGTCACCCCGCGCGAGCGAGCCGAAAAGAATGGCCTTCTTGACGCCCAGCCGGGGGAAGAGGGCGATCATCCTTTCGAGTTCCCGTTCGAGCCGGGCCTGCCGCTCCTTGTCCGGGCCAATCTTGTAAGGCACGCCGCATCCTCCGCGCAAGATTCGGTAAGGTCGGTAAGATTCTACCACCCCTCCGCGGGGGCTCCAAGCGGAGCCTCCGCGGCCCTTGGCGCCCTTCGTGGGCTTTCCTTGGGGGCTTTCCCGTGCTCGCCCTAGCTTCCGGCCGCCATCGTCGCCGCCACCCACGGACTGGGGGTCCAGGCGCGGTAGGCGAAGAGCCGGTGGTCGACATCGGGGAAGATGTTGTCGGTCCGCTCCAGCTCGCCCAGGGCGCGCTCGTTGATGCGCCGCCGCTTGAGCTGTTCGGCCAGATCGAGGAAACGTCCGATGTGATGGGTGAAGCGGTGTTTGGCGTACCGGTCCATCGCCCGGCCCTGCATCATGAAAGGCCAGTCGGAGGCCTGGGCCAGGAGCAGCTCACGCGCCGCCTGGTCCAGGGCCCGCTTCTCGACGGCGTCGGGGTTCGGGAAAGCCTCGACGAGCCCCTCCATGATGTCCGCCGCCCGGTGGAGGTGCTGGTAGATCCAATCGTTGGCCGCCTGGAGCCAGACCTCGTGGTACCCCTTCCAGCCCCAGCTGGACTGGTTGGGCTGCGCGGGCTGGTTCACCGGGTACTCGGCCAGATAATCGGTCGGCGTCGCCAGCCGATACTCCTTCTGGTCGTAGGCGCTCTTCCGGATGAACAGCTCCAACCACTCGGGACCCTCGAACCACCAGTGGCCGAAGAGTTCGGCGTCGTAGGGGGCCAGGATGAACGGCCGCCGGTCGAACCACCCCGCCAGCCATTCCACCTGCTTCTGACGGGCCCAGAGGAAGTGCCCGGCGTGGACGTCGGCCCGCTCCAGGGCCCGACCGCGGTCGTAGGGTTCCTTCCAACCGTTCCCCGCGCCCCCGCCCCCGCCGCCGTCGCCCGCGCCGCCCCCGTGCCGCCCGGTGACGCGATGGTACTTCAACCCGGTGTGGGTGCGCGAGCCGTCGGGGGCCAGGAAGGGGCGGACGTGCTCCTCGTCGAGATCATAGCCGATGTCCCGGTAGTATTCGCGGTACCAGGGGTCGCCGGGATAACCCTCGTCCGCCGACCAAACCTGCTTGGAGCTTTCCGGGTCGCGGCCGAAGCAGGCCAGACCGGCCGGGGTCACGATGGGGGCGTGGACCCCGTAGCGGGGTACCGTCGAAGCGAAGAGCACGCCGTGGGTCTCAAGACATGTCCACCGGAGCCCTTTGGCGACCAGCACCTGGTCGTGGCCCGGGAGCCAGCCGCACTCCGGCAGCCAGAACCCGGCCGGGTCGCGGCCAAAAAGGCGCCTGAACTGCCGGAGCCCCACCTCCACCTGGGCCTCGACGACCGACCGCTGCAAACCGACGAGCGGGAGATAAGCGTGGGTGGCGGCCGAGGTGGCCAGCTCCACGTTGCCGGCCTCGGCCAGGCGCCGGAAGGCCCCGGGCAGGTTC
>Ga0315298_1009559_pt1 | contig 11947 bp, 9 predicted proteins | sample WHS_1_MG_FD_203077 | JGI IMG/M metagenome (GOLD analysis project Ga0315298, IMG submission 203077) | Extremophilic microbial mat communities from Washburn Hot Springs, YNP, Wyoming, USA - WHS_1_MG | ecosystem: Environmental > Aquatic > Thermal springs > Hot (42-90C) | place: USA: Wyoming... | reverse complement strand
AAGGGGTATGGCACGCGCGCTGGTTCTGGTTATCGTTGTTCTGGCGCGGATTCTCGCCGCGGCGCCGTCGCAGACCGCCTGCGATGCTGCCTGCTGCGAGCGCCTAGCAGGGTTGGGAAGGGTGTGGGCCGCCGCGCACTACTTTCACCCCTGGCTGGCCTGGCGCGAAGTGGACTGGGACGCTGCGCTGGTGGCAGCGATCCCGGCCGTGAAGGCCGCTCGCGATCCGGACGAGTATGCGCGGGCCGTGCAGCATATGCTCGACGCACTCGATGATCCGGCCACCCGAGTCATCCGTCGTTCCCCCGCAACGGTACCGCCCCCGGCGCCGCTGGCGCGTCTCACCGACGATCGAATCCTGATCATCACTTTGAATCCCGCCACCTATCGCGATACCGGTTCGCCTTCCGTGACGCTCGCTCCGGCTCTGGCCGAGTGGCGCAAGGCCCGGGGCGTCGTCTTCGACCTGCGCTTTCAGCAGCAGTGGCAGGACCGCAACCCGGCCATCGTTGGCATGCTCTTTCAGACCGCCGGTGTCAACCAGTTGCTTCAGTTTGCGCCCATGCGTGCGCCTGCGCAACGCTCGCGAATGTATTCAGGATTGCCCCCGACTGCACCGGGCGGCAGTCTGTTCTTCCACCACGCACATTACGTGCGCGATGGCGGCGTCATCCAGCAACGCGCCAGCGCTCGCCCCAAGCCCGTTGTGTTCCTCGTGGATGAATCCTCGTTGCTGCCGCCGATCGCGCCGGCCCTGCAAGCAGCAGGGCGCGCACGCATCGTGGCGCAGGGGCGTGCCAGCGACGCGGGCCTGGTTGAGCGTCGCAGGATCGAGCTGCCCGCTGGCGTCGAGGTGCTGTTGCGCACCAGCGAGCTGCTTTACGAAGACGGCACAACCGGGCTGGCGCCGGATCGTTCCGTGCCCGCCGAGGCTACGGAAGCGGCGCTGGAGGCTGCGCTCGACCTCGCTCGCAACCCCTCAGCTCTGCCACCGCCCGTTCGCATGCGGCTGCCACTGGTCACCGCGCCGCACGCCGAAAAACCCTATAACGATTCGGACTACCCGCGCGAAGAGTTGCGCCTGCTTGGAGCCTTCCGGCTTTGGGCTGCGGTGCGTTACTTTTTCGCATACCGCGACCTGATCGAGGAAGACTGGGACGCGGTGCTGCTGCGCTCGCTGCCGCAGTTCCTGGAAGCGCGCGATGCGTTGGAGTATGCGCAGGCAATCGCACGGATGGTAGCTTGCCTGGGCGACACTCACGCGGAAGTGAGCAGCCGCGCGCTCGCGGCTTGGTTCGGGTCCGCGGCGCCGCCTTTGCGCACGCGTATCATCGAAGGCCGGCCGGTCGTCACGCAATTGCTCGATGAGCAGGCGGCCCGCGGTGCAGGCATTACTCGCGGCGACGTGGTGCTCGAAGTGGATGGCGAGGAGGCGGGCCGGCGGATCGCGCGGCTGGGGTCCTACCTTTCCGCTTCCACTCCTCAATCGCTCAATCTGCTGGTGATGGAGCGCTGGCTGAACGGTCCGCCGGGCAGCAAGGTGCGGCTGAAGTGGAGGGACGCAACCGGTCGCGTGCGCATGGGCGCCATCACGCGGCGGGCATGGCCGGGTCGGATCCCGTGGCGCTCGGGGCCCGTGTGGACGATGCTCGCCGGCGGCGTGGGCTACGTGGATCTGGAACGGCTGCTGCCCGAAAAAGTCGAAACCATGTTTCGCGAGCTGGCGCACGCACGCGCCATCATTTTCGATCTGCGCGGTTACCCGCGAGGTACGGGCTGGCTCATCGCCCCGCGGCTCACCGCGCGAAGCAACGTCGTTGCCGCCCGCCTCCGGCGTCCGCTCGTTCTCTATCCGGAAGGACGATCCGGGGACGTGCATTCCGTGGCGGCTTGGTGGGACTTCGACCAGTATTTGCCCGACCCCGTGGCGCCAACTTACCCCGGCAAGACCGTTGCGCTGATTGACGAGCGGACGCTGAGTCAGGCTGAACACGCGGCGCTCTTTCTGCGCGCGGCGAACGGAACCCTGCTTGTCGGTAGCCCGAGCGCGGGCGCCAACGGCGATGTGACGCGGTTCACGCTCCCGGGCGGCGTGGTAGTGAGCTTCAGCGGTCAGCAAGTGCTGCTGCCCGATGGTTCGCGGTTGCAGCGCGTGGGCTTGAAGCCGGACGTGGAAGTACGTCCCACAATTGCGGGCGTGCGCGCGGGCCGCGACGAGGTGCTCGAGAAAGCCCTGGAGCTACTCGATGCGCCGGCCAAGGCGGCCCGCGGCGTGGCCGAAGCACGCTGATTTCACGCGGCCATCGCCGCGGAGGCCGCTGGGATTCGCCGGATCAGATCCGACAATTCGTCGCGATTGGCCGGCCCGATCGTGAAGCAGTCAACGCAATCGAGCGAAAGCGCGAAGCGCAAAGCTTCGTCCACCCGATTGCTCAGGCCACCCTCGCCCAGGATCTTCATGCCGATGATGCCCTTGCCGGCCGCCTTCATGCGTCGCAGCACGGGGATCACGGTGGCCGGCTCGGCGTCCATGATCAGGCCCGCGAAGTTGATGCGCGCCAGATCCACGCGTACCCAAGGCTCGCGTGCGGCCGTTTCCAGCGCCTCCAGAGAATGGCACGAAACGCCGTGCGTCCGGACGATGCCTTTTTCGCGCGCCTCGGAGAGCACTTCCATCGCGCCCTTGCGTTCTTCGGGCCAGTCCGGGCGGGTGACGGCGTGGAGCAAAACAATATCGAGGTAATCTGTATCGAGCTCCTTGCGGAAGCGGTCCAGATCCGCGCGCATTTGATCGGCCGTGCGCGCCCGCGTTTTGGTCAGGATAGTGACTTTTTCGCGGGGCACGCGCTTGAGAGCCTCCCGGACGTGGGGATGCGTGCGGTAGCCGTCTGCGGTGTCCCAGAAAAACACTCCCTGGTCGTAGCCGAAGTGCAGCAGGTCCGCCAGCCCCTCCAGACCGAGTTGACGCTGGATGCTGCCGCCCTTGGTCCCGGTGCCGATGGCCAGGCGCGACAGCCGGATCTTGTCCGGACCCAGGTAAACGACATCGTTGGCCTGCCTGGCCGGTCCTGCCCAGCTCATGGAACGCAGGCCGGCCATCAGCCCGGCCGCCCCCAGACTGTTTCGCAGAAATTCGCGTCGTTTCATCGTGATCTTCTCCCTTAGCTATCCTCGACCTGCGCGAGTTGTTCCGATTATACGCCGTACAGGCGACGCTTCGCTGGACGCGAGCCTGGCTCCGTTATACTGGATAGCTCCATGAGTGCGCGCAACCCCGGCAAACCGATTCGTTACCGAGACGCTGGGGTCAACATCGAGGAAGCCGAACGCGCGGTGGACCGCGTGCGCGCCCTCGCCCGGCAGACTTTCGATCGCCGCGTCCTCGCCGGCATCGGCAGCTTCGGCGCCGCCTACCGACTTTCCGGCTACCGCAACCCCGTGCTGGTTTCTTCCGCCGATGGCGTGGGCACCAAACTCAAGGTGGCGGTAATGGCGGGCCGGCACGACACGGTGGGCGAGGACCTGGTCAACCACTGCGTCAACGACATCGCGGTGCAGGGCGCCGAGCCGCTATTTTTCCTGGATTACTTCGCGACCGGCGCGCTGGACGCCGCCGTGGCGCACCAGGTCTTCGAAGGTCTGGCTCGCGGATGCCAAGCCAACCGCTGCGCCCTCATCGGAGGGGAGACAGCCGAGATGCCGGGCATGTACGCGCCCGGGGAATACGACCTGGCGGGCTTTATCGTGGGCGCCGTGGAGCGGGCCCGCCTGGTCACTGGGCGCAACATTCGCGCCGGTGATCCGCTGATCGCGCTGCCTTCGACCGGACTGCATACCAACGGTTACTCGCTGGCGCGGAAGCTGCTGTTCGAAGTCGCCGGCTATGGCGTGGATAGCTTCGTGCCCGAGCTGGGCTGCACGGTGGGTGAGGAGTTACTCAAGGTTCACCGCAGTTACCTTGCGGTTTTGCGCGCGCTGCACGAGAAAGGATTGCTCCGCGGCGCCGCTCACATTACCGGTGGAGGGATCACCGACAATACGCCGCGCATGTTGCCGGACGGGCTGGCGGCTGAGATAGACACCGCCTCGTGGAAGCCTCTGCCCGTGTTCGAGCTGCTGCGCCGGCTGGGAAACATCCCGGAGGATGACTGGCGCCGCACGTTCAACCTGGGCGTGGGTTTGATCGTGGCGACGCCGCGTCGCCGGCTCCGGGAAGCCACGCGCGTGCTCGACCGGCTCAAAGAGAACTACTGGATTATCGGCCGCGTGGTTGTGCAACCGCGCGGCGAAAGCAAGCGGGTTCTTTACCGATGAAGAAGCGACTGGGTATTCTGCTTTCCGGACGCGGCTCCAACTTCGAAGCCATCGCGGACAACATCGCCGCCGGCCGCCTGGATGCGGAAATCGCCATCGTGATTTCCAATCGCCCGGAAGCGCGCGGTCTGGAAGTGGCGCGTCAGCGCGGTTTCCATGCCGTCTGCATTCCCTCCAAGGGCCTGGACCGCGAAGTCTATGACCGCATGCTGGCCGAGGAACTGCGACGTGCGAAAGTGGATCTGATTTGCCTGGCGGGATTCATGCGCCTGCTCAGCGCCTGGTTCGTGCGTGAATTTCCTTTCCAGATTCTGAATATTCATCCGTCCCTGCTCCCGGCCTTTCCCGGGCTGGACGCGCAGGCTCAGGCCCTGGAGCACGGCGTCAAAATTACCGGTTGCACGGTCCATTTCGTGGACGAGTATCTGGACCACGGACCGATTATCATGCAGGCCGCCGTGCCGGTGCTCGAGGACGACACGGTGGAAACGCTCTCGGCCCGAATCCTCAAGGAGGAGCACCGCATCTATACCGAAGCCATCCGGATCGTGCTTTCCGGGCGCTGGCGGATCGAAGGCAGAAGGGTGCGCATCCTGCCCGAGTGAACCGCGGCTCAGGCGGCCAACTCGCGAAGAGTGAGAGCGTCCTGAACGGCGTAACCCGCCTCGTCATTGTCGAAGTAGACGTAGACCGAAAGGCCTTCTGCGCGCCACGCCCGGATCCGCTCGGCCCACGGCCTGAGACCGCGCCGTCCGTACCGCCCGCGGTAGGCGCCCTGGGGACCGTGCAAACGCAGGTAAACGAAGTCGGCAGTCACCAGCAGGGGCGAAAGTCGCCAGTCGAATTCATAAATGCAGAAGGCCGCGTTGTGGCGACGCAGGACGGCCTCGACCTGCGGATGGAACCAGCTCGGATCACGCAGCTCGAAAGCGTAGCGAAAGCCGCGGGGCAGGGCAGTGAGAAACTCGTCCAGTCGGGCCGCATTTACGCGCCATCGCGGCGCAAGCTGAAAGAGCACGGGACCGAGTTTCTCGCCCAAGGCCGCGATGCGTTCGAAAAAGCGCGCCGTGGTCGCTGCAGGCTCCTTGAGTTTCTTGCGATGCGTGATGTAACTGCTGGCTTTGACGGCAAAAAGAAAGCCTGCCGAAACCGTATTTTTCCAGGTGATCAGGCTCGACTCGGCCGGAAGCTGATAGAACGAGTTATTGATTTCCACGGTATCGAAATACCGGACGTAGTAGGCCAGATATTCGCCGGCAGGAATCTCGTCGGGGTAAAAAACGCCGCGCCAGTGGGCATAGTGCCAGCCCGAAGTGCCGATTCGAAGTGTCGGCGTCGGCATCTTTGCGCCGCTCAGGCGGACGCCTCCAGCACTTCGCGGATCTTTCGCGCCAGGGACTCCAGGCTGAACGGCTTGGCCAGAAAATTCAGCCCGGCTTGCAAAACACCCGCCCGCTCGATTTCCCCGTCGCTGTAACCCGACAAGAACAGAACCCTCAGCCCGGGCCTCCATTGCCTGGCCATTTCCGCCAGGCGCCGGCCGCTCATTTCGGGCAGAATGACATCGGTGATCAGCATGTGAATCGGCCCGGGATGGTTCTGGCAGATGTCTTGCGCGGCTGAAGGAGTGGCGGCTTCGAGCACGGTGTAGCCCAGACTTTCCAGAGCGCGGCGGGTCATCGTGCGCACCCCTTCCTCATCCTCCAGCAGCAGCAGCGTCTCGCTGCCCCGAGGTTTGCCGTCAAGAGTTACCATCCCCAAGGGGCTTATTGGCTCCTCCACGCGCGGCAGATAGACCCGGAATGTGGTGCCCTTGCCTGGCGAGCTTTCCACCTCGATCACGCCGCCGTGCTGTCGTACGATGCCGTAAACCACCGCCAGTCCCAACCCTACCCCATGGCCCAGCAGCTTGGTCGTGAAAAAGGGTTCGAAAATTCTGCTGCGCGTCGCCTCGTCCATCCCGCAACCCGTATCCGTCACGCTGAGCAGGACGTAGGGACCCTCGGGCACGGGTTCTTCGGCGCGGATCGTCCCGGCGTGCAAGTCCACGCTGGCTGTAGCGATGGTGAGCCGGCCCCCATTGGGCATCGCGTCGCGGGCGTTCAAAGCCAGGTTCAGCAACACCTGCTCGATCTGTGTGGGGTCCGCTCTCACATTGCCGGCATCGGGGCTCAGTGAAAGTTCGATCTCAATGTGTTCGCCGATCGTGCGGCGCAACAGACGATAGGTGCCCTGCACCAGCTCGTTCAACTGGATGACGCGCGGTTGCAAGACCTGGCGTCGCCCGAAGGCGAGCAACTGGCGCGCGAGCCCGGCAGCTTTCTGCGAGGCCTGAAGAATTTCACGGGCGGCTTCATGGCGCGGGTCCGCCGGTTCCAGCCGCTCCAGCAACAGTTCGGCATAGCCGCCAATTATGGTGAGCAGGTTATTGAAATCGTGCGCCACGCCGCCCGCCAGGCGCCCTATGGCCTCCAATTTCTGGGCTTCTCGCAGCTGCTCTTCCAGGCGTTTGCGCTCCGTGATGTCGCGGACGGCGACCACCCGCAAGCTTCGTCCGCGCCGGGGAAGCTTTCGTACGCGGACTTCGATGGGAAATACCTCGCCGTTCCGGCGCACACCCGCCAGCTCATAACTGGTCTCCCGCTGGAGAGTCACCAAAGGTTCGGCCACTTGTCGGGATTCCGGCGTCAGGAACTCCCATATCGAGCGACCCATCATCTCATCCGCCTCGTAGCCGAACATCCGGGCCAGCGCGGAATTGAGATCCATGATCCGTCCCTGCTCGTGAATCACCAGACCTTCAAAGGCGGCCTCGGAAAACAGCCGGAAGCGCTCCTCGCTGTGTTGCAAGGCTTCGTCGAGGCGCCGGTGCTCTTCGAGCTGCTTGGTGAGGGAACGGGCCTTCCTTCGCGATCGCGCCCATGCCACAGCCAGAGCGGCCGAGACAGTGCCCAGCAATAGCGCGACCCAGCCCGCGCTCCCGAAAAGCATCAGACCTTGCTATCAGTTTGCCTCAATGGCGGGGAAATTAAAAGTCGTCACCAAGGAAAATCGGGCGGCTGGGCTGCGAGGGGGAGGCGGTTTGGCGCCGGGCGCGTCAGTTTGCGCCGTCCAGGCGGATCACCCGGGTTTCGGCGATGTCCGTGGGGGTTCCGTCGGCCGCGACGAGTTCGGCCGCGGGCGTACGGACGATGGTTGCCGACGGGGCTCCCGTACCGCGCGCGGCGCGCTTGCGGGCATGCTCGGCCACCCGGTCGCTTTGCGCGAGACGCTCCAGCAGGCGTTGTTCGTACCGGCCGCTGCTGGGCAGAGCCACCCATCCCCGTTTCATCCCCACGGAGGTTCGCAGCGCCGTATAGCTGATGCGCAGCCGCACCTCGCATCCGCGGTTCTGCGGAGTAGCTTCGAGGACCGCGGATTCGATGCGGGCGTTGCCGATGCTGCGCGCCCCGGCTTGCTCGGCGAGAACGAACTGCTCGAGATCACCGGTGGCTCGCAAGTGCCCCAGGCGACGCTCGTCCGCCCACATGAAGGTGGCAATCCTTCCCGCAGAATCGCGGCCCACCAGACGGAAGCCCTCGCCGGCAAGCAGCCGCATCGCTTCGGGCCAGATCGAATCGCAGGAACGGGCCAGCAAGCGGTGATCGGAATTCTCGAGCGCCGGCGCGCGCAGGCGGGCGCCAGAAACTTCCAGGCAGCCCTGGCACAGGCAGGCGGCGGTTATCAGGGCAATGGTAAGCAGTGGTCGGCGCCACATAGGCCTTGTCCGGAAATTCCGGCTCCCATCTACACAATTAAGCTGCAACCCACAGAAAAAACAACAGTAATTTCGTACTTGCGGCACTACGAACGGGTACTAATACTCCAGATCCAGACCTCCCGCCACCCTGCGGGCTATCCTTGGTGGTATGCTGACTCGAAAAACCCCAGCAAGGAGGTAACATGCCCACCCGGAGGAGCTTCCTTGCCGGCGCCCTGGGAGCCCCCGCCGTCCTGCATGGTCGGCGGTACACTGCGGCAGAAATCCAGCGCCTGATCGAGCGCGGCGACGTCCGTGGAAAAATCAGCAAGGACGATCTGCCTACTCCCGCGCTGCTGCTCGATCTGGACGCCTTTGAAGCCAACGTTCGCCGGATGGCGGAACATTTGCGCCGGCACGGGCTGGCCTTCCGCCCCCACGGCAAGACTCACAAGTGCGGGGAGATCGCCCGGCGGCTGATCCGCGCCGGCGCCGTGGGTTGCTGCGCCGCCAAAATCAGCGAGGCCGAGGCATTCGCTCGCGACGGCATTCGGGGCCTGCTCATCACCACACCGGTCGTTGGCCGTCACAAAATCGAACGGGCGGTTGCGCTCGCCCGCCGCTGTCCGGACACCATCTTTTGCGTGGACCACCCGCAGAACGCCCGGGACTTGGATGCCGCTGCGGGAGCCGCACGGGTGCGGCTCAACGTGGCGGTGGACCTTTATGTCGGCCGCCGTACCGGCGTCATGCCGGGCGAGCCCGCGCTGAAACTGGCCGAGCTCATCATGTCCCTCAGGAACCTGCGGCTGGCCGGCATCCAGGCTTATGCCGGGCATGCCTCTCACGTGGTGGGATTCGAAAAACGCCGCGAGGCGTCACGCGCGGCCATGGAACAGGCGGCGGCGACGCGACAATTGTTCGAATCCAAGGGCATCCCGTGCCCCCTGCTGAGCGGAGGCTCCACAGGAACCTACAACATAGATGTCGAAATTCCGGGAATTACCGAGCTTCAGCCGGGCAGTTTCATCTTCATGGATGTGGATTACAACCGGATCGGGGGGCGCGACGGCGACTTTTACGGCGATTTCAAAAATTCCCTCACCGTGCTGACCACCGTGATCAGCAAGCCGGCGGCCGACACTGCCATCGTAGACGCCGGCCTGAAAGCTTTTTCCACGGACAAGCCTTTCCCGCCCGAGTGCCGAGCGCGCCCTGGCATCACATACAGCTTCGCGGGCGATGAGCACGGCAGGCTGTCGCTTGCCGGAGAGGCGCGAGCCATCGAGCTGGGCGACCGGTTAGAATTCGTCATCCCGCACTGCGATCCCACCGTGAACCTTTACGACCGGATTTATTGCCTGCGGGGCGAAGCCGTGGAAGATTGCTGGCGGATTACGGCTCGCGGAATGAGCCAGTAGCTTCAGCTGTCAAGCCTCGGCAGGTCGCTGTCAGGCTTCGAAGACGAGTTTGCCGGCCAGCCACGTGCGCCGGACCAGGAGCCGCGGAGGATCGGCCTCGAATTCGAGTTCCACCAGATCGCCTGCTTCGCCAGCCTCCAGGCCGCGCTGCCGCCCCTCCAGGCGGATCGCTCGCGCAGGGTTGACAGTAGCCATCGCCACGGCCTGCGCGAGGTTCAAACCGGCGAGCTTCATGAGATTTTCCACGCCGCGGTCCATCCTGAGGGCAGAGCCGGCAAGGCGGTTCTGGCCGGCCAGCACGACCCTGTTCTCGGGAGTCAGCTCGACTTCCTGTTCCCCCAGGCGGTAGCGTCCCGGGGGACAACCGGCGGGCGCGGTGGCGTCGGTCACCACGAAACTGCGATCCACACCCTTGGCCCGCAGCGCGACCTTGAGGAAACACGCGGGCAAGTGAATCCCGTCCACGATGAAGCCGGCCATGAGGCGGTCCTCGGCCAGTTGTTCCCAGATGTAGTTGGGGTGCCGCGGGAGCATCATGTGAGCGCCATTGCCCAAGTGCGTGGAAACCGAAGCGCCTGCTCGCACCGCTTCCCGGATCTGCTCACCTGTGGCGGCGGTGTGGCCGATCGCGACCGTTACGCCGCGGGAAACGAGGGCTTCGATATAGCGCGTCGCCTGTGGCCACTCGGGGGCGAGCGTAACCAGCCGGATCAACCCCTCGGCGGCCTCTTGCATGCGTTCGAACTCGTCCAAGTCCGGCGGCCTCACCCACTGCGCGGGATGGGCGCCTCGCGGGCCGTCCTCGGGCGAAATATGCGGTCCCTCCATGTGGATGCCGGCAATGGCTTCACCTTCGGGCAACTGGCGGTGCGCCTCGGCCAGCTTGCGCACGGCGGCCATCATGTCCGCCGGGGCGCCGGTGATCACCGTGGGCAGCAAGCGCGTAACTCCCGTGGAGAACAAGGCTTGCAAGGAGCGCGCGATTCCCTCGAGGGTCACGTCGGGATCGTTGTAGTCCACGCCCGCGAATCCGTTGACTTGGAGATCCACGAAACCAGGCGCCAGCCAGGGTCCCGGTGCGGGCGGGGCAGGGGACTCTACCGCTTCGATCACGCGGTCCAGACCGAGCCAGACAGGCGCTCCCCGCAGGACGTCGTGGCCGCAACGTCGGGTGACAGACATGATTTATCCACAGGTTTCACACAGCGCGGCGCCGCCAACTTCGCGACGCGACGGCAGAAAAAACTTGTTGAAAGCGGTACCGCAGATCGCGCCGGCCTCTGGCGCGGCGTGCCATTCCTGAGGTACAAAAACCTAGAGGCTCGGTGGAGTGCGGCCGGGCGTTCCATAATTCTCGGGGGAGGGAAATGCCCCGGCCGCATTCCTGAAAGCCCGCTCTCCTCCCTTCGGACGCCGGGACCCGGTCCATCGCCGTCAAGAGTTCCTCACGGGTTCCGGCGCCGGCACGGGCGTCAACCACCCGCGACGATCCGGCTTGGCCCCATCCAGAATGGCGAAGAACTCTTTCTGGAGTTTCTCGGTGATCGGGCCGCGGCGTCCCGACCCCACGACAATGCGGTCTACCGAGCGGATCGGCGTGATCTCGGCGGCGGTCCCCGTGAAGAAGAGCTCGTCTGCGATGTACAGCATCTCGCGCGGGATGAGCGTCTCGATCACCGGGATTCCCAGATCGCCGGCCAGTTGGATCACCGTGTCCCGCGTAATCCCGGGCAGCACGGAGGCGCCCAGCGGCGGCGTCAGGATCCGCCCGTCCCGCACCACGAAAATGTTTTCGCCGGAACCCTCGCTCACGTGGCCGGCCGGATCCAGCGCGATGCCCTCCTGGTAGCCGTTGGTCAGGGCTTCCATCTTGATGAGTTGGGAGTTCATGTAATTGGCGCCTGCCTTGGCCAGCGCCGGCAGCGTGTTGGGCGCCATGCGGTTCCAGCTTGACACGCAAACGTCCACGCCCTCTGCCAGTGCTTCTTCGCCCAGATAGCGGCCCCACTCCCAGCAGGCGAGAAAAACCTCGACGGGATTGCGGCAGCCGTAGACTCCCATTTCGCCGTAGCCGCGCATGATGATCGGGCGAATGTAGCAGGAACTCATGCGGTTCACCCGAACCAGCTCGACAATTGCGTCGGCCAGCTCGTCGGCCGTGTAGGGAACCTCGAAGCGGTAGATTTTGGCCGAGTCGAGCATGCGACGAATGTGCTCGCGCAAGCGAAAGATCACGGGTCCGCGGGCCGTCGAATAACATCGGATGCCCTCGAAGACCGAACTCCCGTAGCTGATGACATGGGAGAGCACGTGGACCCGGGCCTCGTCCCAGGGGATAAATGCGCCGTTGTGCCAGATCTTTTCCGTGGGCTTCAACATGCCTGCCATTATAGTTGACGACCTTTGACTGCTGCTCAGGGTGCTGTCGTAAGCTGGTCGGATGACGCATGGGGTATGAGTGAGCAGAAGAGCG
>Ga0315298_1009558_pt1 | contig 11948 bp, 8 predicted proteins | sample WHS_1_MG_FD_203077 | JGI IMG/M metagenome (GOLD analysis project Ga0315298, IMG submission 203077) | Extremophilic microbial mat communities from Washburn Hot Springs, YNP, Wyoming, USA - WHS_1_MG | ecosystem: Environmental > Aquatic > Thermal springs > Hot (42-90C) | place: USA: Wyoming... | reverse complement strand
AGCGTCGGCAATACAGTATCTGGCCTCGTGTGCCTTACAGGTTTTGAGGCACAGCAGCGGGCACTTGAACTTGATCTTCTCGCCGCTCTCGATACGCTCCACGAACTTGTTGCGGATGGCCCGACCAGGCATGCCTACCGGGCTCTTGATTATGACTATATCTTCCCTCTTCGCGTTCAGATAGGCCTGCTTGTACTCCGGCGGGGCCTCACATTCATGGGTGCAGACGAAGCGAGTGGCCATCTGCACCCCGCTGGCGCCCAACCGGAACATCTCTTCCATGTCCTCACCGGACCAGATCCCACCGGCGGCGATGACGGGAATGCCAACGGCGTCCACGATGGCTGGCAGAATCTCCCGAGTGGGGCGGTCCGTGCCCAGGTGGCCACCGGCCTCTTTGCCCTCCACTACGATGGCCGCCGCACCCAGCCGCTCGGCGATCTTGGCAAGGCCCGGCTGGTCGCAGATGCTGATCACCGGGGTGCCAAAGTCCCGGACGAGTCCATACACATCTCTAGAGAAGCCCGCTCCGGTAACGATGAAGTCGATCCCCGCGTCGACGCAGGTCATGACCAGGTCGTAAAAATCGGTGATGGCGTACATTATGTTAACGCCGATGATGCCATTGGACATGGAACGGGCTCGACGGATCTCGGCGGCCATGTCTGGGGCGAAGAGGTAAGGGCGAGGCACCTTTATCCCTCGGACGAGGTCGGTCTTGGGGGTCTTGCGGTTCTTCTGGTGATACTCCGCGGCCGACAGGGTGCCCACACCACCCAGATTGGCTACAGCAGCCGCCAGGGGCGCCGTGGAGATCTTGACACCCATTCCTCCCTGCACTATAGGATACTTCGGCTCCAGATGGCCTATACGCAGCTTTGGAAGTCTCATGAGTGCTCCGTCCAGTTCTAGCTTGCGAGACAATTCGGGAATAGGTTCTGTCGATGAACCACCGTGCGCGGGCCGGGCGGCGCCCCGCAACCAACCTGTGCCGACATCGAGAGGAGGAGGTAAAACCCGTCAGGAGTCGGTGCCCGCAACGGGCCGCATTATCCCTCAATCCCGGTCCTGGCACAAGCACCAGGTAGCCCATGCCCGAGTGGCCTCCAAGTTGCTACTTATGGCCGCATATCCGCGGGCTGCCGCGCCCATGATGAATAGAAAGGACACGACGAACGCGATCATCCGCGTCCGAAAGCGGCGGGCGAAGCGGTGGCTTCGAAGCCAACAGCCGGCGGGAGAGACGCATCTGGAAGCCGCGAGTTATCCTGGGTTGGGGAAGCATGCGTCGGCTTGACACTGCAACGGTGACTGCGGTGGCGGTGATCCTCCTGGCCGCAGCCTGGTCGACACTCTTTCTGGCAGTCGGCCACGGTGCCACTGCGAGAGCAGTGATTCCCTGGATTCCATCCGGTTTGGTGCCGGCAGCTGACGCCTTTAAGAGCGCGTCGTCAGAGGGTACTATCCCGGGAGCCGCGCCCCCCAGCGCTCCAGCGCTCGCGCCGTCCTCGACCGCGACCCCGGAACCTACCGGTACGGCCACCGTCGAGCCAACGCCGACTCCCACCCAGAATCCAACGGCCACCCCTGAGCCCACGGTGCCACCCAAGCCCTCCGCGAAGGTAGCCCTGCCCACACGCTTGGAGATCCCGGCCGTAAGAGTGAGCGCACCCATCGAATACGTCGGCCTGGCCTCGGATGGCTCCATGGGCACCCCCTCGGATCCCGACCACGTGGCCTGGTACCGGTTCGGCCCGAGGCCCGGAGAGCCAGGAAACGCGGCCATCACGGGCCACGTGGACTGGGCGGGAAAGATCAGGGCTTTCTGGTGGCTCAAGGAGTTGGACCCAGGCGACCTCATCGCGGTGGTCACCGAGGATAGATCCCGAATAGAGTTTGCGGTGGAGTGGGTGCGCCAGTTCGACGTGGCCAACGCTCCCACGAATCTGATCTTCGGCAGTTCCGACCGGCCGGAGCTGACCCTGATCACCTGTGGTGGCGAGTTCGACCACCGCACCCACCAGTACCTGAGTCGGGTGGTGGTCAGGGCAGTGCGGAGGTAAGTCCCGGCGCTGTCGAAAGGCAGGCCGAGCGCCGGATACGGTATAATGTCCTTGGATGAGTTCGGGCCGGTAGCTCAGTGGTAGAGCATCGGACTTTTAATCCGCAGGTCGAGGGTTCGAATCCCTCCCGGCTCACCCATCAATCGGCGCTGGAGTCCTCCAATGGGCTGGCCGTCGTGCTGCTAAGTTCCTCTGCAGATGTTGCGGTGATCTCCACATGATGAATCCTCAAGAAGCTCCCATTGCAGGAGGTGGACAATGGAGTTCTTCGATGTCATCAGGTCGCGGCAATCGATCCGCATCTTCACCCAGAAGCCGGTGGAGCCCGAGAAGCTGGAGACCATCCTGGATGCCGCGGTGAACCGCGCTCCCTCGGCGGGAAACCTGCAGTCGTATCGGGTCTACGTGGTCAAGCGTCCCTCGGACCGGCAGGCGATCAGACAGGCAGCCCGAGATCGGGAGTACATCACGAGCGCGCCGGTGGTGCTGGTGTTCTGCACCGACGGCGCGCGATCTGCGGCGCGATATGGACAGCGGGGTGCCAGATACTGCGTGCAGGATGCGACCATCGCCGCGACCTTCGCCATGCTGGCCGCCACCGCGCAAGGGCTCGCCTCTGTGCCGGTAGGTGCCTTTGACGACGAGGGGGTGAGGCAGGCCATCGGCGCACCGGAGGGTTTCGTGCCGGTGCTGCTGCTCCCCATCGGCTACCCGGCGGAGACTCCGGAGCGCCGTGCACGCCGCCCCATGAGCGAGGTGGTGTACCGCCTGCCCGACTGAGCACCCGCGACCCGGCGGACACTCGAGTCTATCTCGCGGAGGCTTCGATCGGTCCCCCCCGCATCCACGGGCCCAGCCGGCCGAAGCTCCCACTCCGGACCGGCCGGGCCGGCAGCCGATCAGGAACGGAGAGCGTCCACCATCTCCTGCCGCCGCCGGCCGGGGATTCCCGCGCGTTACCCAGGTGCCCATGAGAAAGGCATACTTTGGGGACACCCTCGTGGAAATGCCCTCTGGCATGTCTACGCCCGCCAGGCGCCGCGCCGTGGATCCGCCTTCTTGTAACTACACGCTTAATCAAGAGCCGCTACTGCAGTTGCCCCGCCGCGTAGTACTTGACCTGCTCAATAGCCTTGATCTGGGGATTGTCTCGGGACCAGGGCGTTCTGATCACGAAGGTGTAGGAGTCCCCCGGATTCATGGTGTTGGTCACGTAGGTGTAATCCATCCACACCACGTTGCCTTGCTGATCCAGGAACCACACGTACACCGCGTTGAGTCCCACCGGCCTGGTGCCGGTGTTCTTCAGGTTTCCCGTGAACTCGTACCTGGCCCCCACGCTGCTGTCGCCCACCTGGTTGTCATTCTTAACCCATTCGATCGAAGGCTTGTCGAAACTGGCAAAGCCGCTGGCTGAAGAGTCCAGGGAGACATCCGCCCGTGCGTAGGGCTGAACCGTCTTCACCTCTATACGGTATCCGACGGTGTCCCCAGGACCCAGGTAGGCGAAGCTCTGGTTTGCCGTTCCCACGGTGTCGCCGGATGCGGAGATCAGTCGGGCAGTAGCCAAGACGTTGTAGGCGGGCACCGCGCTCTCGTTATGAATCTCCCCCATGACCCAGACGACTCCCGCCGACAGCCCCTGTCCCTGGATCACATTGAGATTGGAGCTTCGCAGGGTGGCCTTGGGAGGCTGAGGGGCATTGGGTGCTGGGGTAGGAGTCGGGCTAGGAGAGGGGGTCGGAGCGGCAGTGGGAGCCGCGATGGGGGCAGAAGTCAGATCTGGCACCGGTGGCAGATCGGTACTCTCCCACGGGAATCTTTCGCTGTTCAGACGCTGCTGAAGACCGAAAGGCCCGTTCACCCAGGTGATGTATCCGTTGGTGAAAGCGGTCCAGTTGTCTGCCTTTCGCCAGACCATGAGCCCGGTCGTGGTCCGCTGCAAGGAATCCCCGTTGGGTCCGTAATGCTCATCCTCCAGAGGAGTTCCCACCACATTCGGGATCATGTCCGCTAGAGTCTTGAACCCCAGCTTGAACTGAGGGGTAGTCTGAGCCAGGGCAACGCCGCTCAGCATCACAGTGGCCGCTGCCACTGCCAGAATGCACAACGCCAAACGCCTCATGGCAACATCCTCCGATCGAGAGTCTTCTAAGCCGATGCATATGCTGACACGACTCGAGCGCCAGGGCAAGCGCAACCGGGCATGTGGTCCATAATCTAACAGTCTTTTAACAGCAGCTTAACGTTGCCCTTACACAGCCGCTGTACTCTCTATGGCGAAGACAACAGTCGCCTCTCCAATCCCTCACTCCCGTTCAACCGGGCTGCCCGCATCCGTGGACAGCCCGTTTTCTTTGCCCGCTGAACCCTCCAGCCTCGAGCATAGCGGCCCGATGCTCGCCCGGCGCGATCAGGAGTCAGAGCCACCCCCGCCGATCGGCAGACTTCTCGGCGTCAGTGGCTAGAGATGACCCGCCCCCAACCCGATGAACAGCCCGTGGTCAGATCTCCCGCGGTATAATGTATTCGACCCCATCCATCACCACCCGAAAAACAGCGGAGGATGTAGTCTTGAACAACTCCCTAGACCTGTTGGCGTCCTACCGTGAGCTGTGCGAGGCCGCTGGTGCGGCCCGAGCAGCCGGTACTCCCCTGTCTCAGTCCACGAGAGAGCAGTTGGCCGAACTTGAAGCAGCCCTTAGAACCCGGCTGGTCAGGCTGGGAGTGGGGCCAACATCAACTGCTCTCGGCACGCGGCGAGCCGATGGCCAGGATAGCCGTGAGACGGGAGGATCCGGAGCGGAGCCGCATGCCCGACACCGGAGCGGCGCGGCCACCAACGGAGCGGGGACCCTGGTCTACTGCGACGGGGCCTGCATAAAGAATCCAGGACCAGGTGGCTATGGAGTCATCGTCCGCGTGCCCGGCCATCCCGAACAGGAAACGTCGGGCGGGAAAGCCAGAACCACCAACAACGAGATGGAGATGACCGGGGCCATCGTTGGTCTGAAGCTGGCCGCATCTCTCGGTGCCGACGAGATCACCGTCGTGTCCGACAGTGAGTACCTGGTCAAAGGGATGACGGGATGGGTCCGCGGCTGGCTGCGGAACGGCTGGAAGACCAGTACCGGCCAGCCAGTCAAAAACCGACCGCTCTGGGAGGAGCTGCACCGACTTTGCCAGCAGCGCTCGGTGACCTGGACCTGGACCCGCGGACACCACGGCCAGTCAGAGAACGAGAGGTGCGATGCCCTGGCCATGGCCGCCGCCCAGCGTGCCGCGAGCAGAGGTTAGCACCGACGGCAACCCATCCCCTTTTTACACTGATTTAACCCTTTCCCAACAGTCTATTAGCCCGATGGCGCCATATTTGCTTTCAGCAAGCTGGCATCAACGCGGAAGAGGGGAAAGATTCCGATGACGACTAAGGATCGTGCTGCCAACTTCCCCAGGGAGGGCAGATCATAATGAGGGTTGATGTTCCCATCGGCCGTCGGACAGGCGGCGAAGCCTCGGCACTACGCCGGCTGCCTTTCAGGCGACTGAGTGTCTTGCTCGCAGCCATTCTGCTGTCGATGGCCGCGGGCTACGTTGGCTATCACAGGTACGCGGCGGCAACCCAGACGGTGGCAGTTCCCCAGGCTGTTCCCGTCCGGACCGGCTCCCTGGTCTCCACCGTCACGGCTACAGGCAACGTCGTCGCCGCCCGCCAGGCAAAGCTCAGCTTCCCCGCGTCGGGTAAGCTGGCGGAACTGAACGTCGCAGTAGGAGATTCCGTGAAAGCCGGCCAGCAGTTGGCCAAGCTAGATACCCAGGCGCTGGAGATCAAAGTTGCCCAGGCGGAATCGGACCTCAAGACCAGCCAGACCAAGCTGCAGCAGTTGAAAGACGGGGCTACCCAGGAAGAGATTGCCGCTGCCCAGGCTGCTTACGATGCCGCTACGGCCAAGTACAAGGAGTTGATGGCCGGCCCCACCGCCGCCGATCGGCAGGCAGCCCAGACAGCCCTCGATCAAGCCAACGCTACTCTGGCCGCCGCCCAGGCCAAGCTGGACCAACTTAAGGCAGGGCCGGCTCAGGCTGACGTGGTGGCCGCTCAGTCGGCGGTAGATCAGGCCAAGGCAAACCTGGCCGCCGCCCAGGCCAAACTGGACCAGGTGAAGGCCGGCCCCACCCAGGCCGACCTGGCCGCCGCCCAGTCGGCGGTGGACTCCGCGGCAGCCAACCTCAAGAGCTCCCAGGCGAAGCTGGACCAGGTGAAGGCCGGCCCCACCCAAGCCGACCTGGCCGCCGCCCAGTCGGCGGTAGACCAGGCCAAGGCCGCTCTCGCCTCGGCCGAGGATCGCTACCAAATGGCCCAGAACGGCAACCTCCAGGAGGCTGGAGGCACCAGCAACTCCGCCCTGCAGCAGGCCTACGATTCGGCCAAGTCCAACTACGACGCGGCCGTCCAGAAGCTGCAGCAGTTGCAGGCGGGCCCGCTGCCGGCCGACCTGCAGGCTGCCCAGAGCGCCGTGGACTCGGCCCAGGCATCCTACAACGCGGCCGTCGCAAAGCTCAACGACCTGAAAAAGGGCCCTCTGCCTAGCGACGTCGCGGCGGCCCAGTCGGCCGTGGATTCGGCCCAAGCGACCTTGGCGAGCGCCCAGGCCAAACTGGATCAGTTGAACGCCGGTCCCACCGATGCCGATCTTGTGGCAGCTCAAACCGCGGTGGATTCGGCCAAATCCAACGTGGCCAGCGCCCAGGCGAAGCTGAACGACCTCCTGGCAGGTCCCAAAGCATCCGATGTTCAGAGCGCCCAGAGCGCCCTCGCCTCGGCCAAGGCCGACCTGGCCGCCAAGTCCAGCCCACCCAAGGTTACAGACCTGGCCCTGGCCCAGGAAACGGTGACGCAGTCGGAACTCAGTCTCAAACAGGCTCAACTGGACCTCCAGAATGCTACACTCGTCGCACCCTTCGATGGACTGGTAGCAGCGGTGAGCTTCAACGTGGGTGAGCAGGTCTCCGGCCCTGTAGTAACCCTGGTTGATCCCAAGTCCGCTCGCATCGACGCCACCGTCGACGAGAGCGATGTCGCCAAGCTGGCCGTGGGCCAGCCCGCCACCGTGACTTTCGACGCCCTTCCCGGCACAACCCTCCAGGGCAGAGTCATCGCCGTTGCCCCTTCGGGCACAACGACGCAGGGTGTAGTGAGCTACCAGGTATCCGTGGGCGTAGATTCGCCTCCCAAGATGCTGCCGGCGGGCATGAGCGCCAGCCTATCCATCGAGACCAATCGAAAAGACGGAGTGTTGCTGGTACCGAACCGAGCTGTTCGAACGCAGGGACGAAACCGCGTCGTCGATGTGCTGGTCGGGGATAAGACCGAGACTCGAACAGTACAGGTCGGTGACTCCAACGATCAGTTCACAGAGATAACCTCCGGTCTGAAGGAAGGTGACCAGGTGGTTATTCCCACCACCTCCACGACCCAGCCAAGAACGAACGTGCCAGGCTTCGGCGGGATGGGCGGCGGACCGGTCATGATTCGGAACGGCAGATAGCCATGAAACAGCTTCGCCCAAGTTCCCGCCTGAGCCGAGAGAGGCGAGGCGACTCCCTCGCCCTAACTCAGGGAGAGCGTGAGACCTCGGGCGAACGGTTCATGGAGGAGATAGGTTGAACAGCGAATGATAAAAGTAAGCAACCTCGTTAAGACCTATCGTATGGGCGAGATCGAGGTCCACGCCCTTAGGGGCGTCAGTCTCGAGATCGCGGATGGGGAGCTGGTGGCCATCATGGGGCCCTCCGGCTCCGGCAAGTCCACCCTGATGAACATCCTCGGCTGCCTGGACCAGCCAACCTCGGGCAGCTACCTGCTGGATGGCATCGAGGTTAGCAGCATGACCGACGACCAGTTGGCCGAGATACGCAACCGGAAGATCGGCTTCGTGTTTCAGAGCTTCAACCTGCTCCCCCGTCGGACGGCTCTGGAGCAAGTCGAGCTACCTCTCCTGTATTCTCGCACTGAGAATCGCAGGGAGCGAGCGAAGGAGGCGCTGGCGACGGTGGGTTTGGCCGATCGGATGGGACACAAACCCACGGAGCTCTCCGGCGGACAGCAGCAGAGGGTGGCCATAGCTAGAGCGCTGGTGACCAACCCGTCGATCATCCTGGCCGACGAGCCCACGGGCAATCTGGACACCAGGGCCAGCGAGGAGGTCATGTCCACCTTCATCCGGTTGAATGAGGAGCGGGGCATCACGGTGGTCTTTGTCACCCACGAACCCGACATCGCCGCCTATACGCGCCGGATCATTCACGTGAGAGACGGGCTGATCAACTCGGACGAACGACGCGCCGGCGCGGGAACACGGGGACACGGAGAAGGGGGGATGCTTGAAGGGGTGCCGCGGAAAGGGAATGGGAAGACGGATGGAGATCACGAGGACGCGATAGCGAGCACGCAGCCTCTCTTCCCTGTCCCCGCGTCTCCCACTGGGAGTGCGAAATGAGCTTGGCGGAGACCTTTCGGATCGCTCTGGCCAGCCTGACGGCCAACAAGATGCGCTCGTCTTTGACCATGCTGGGAATGATCATTGGCGTGGGGGCGGTCATCGCGCTGATGGCCGTGGGGCGCGGGGCTCAAGCTTCGGTCACGGCGCAGATCCAGGGTATGGGCACCAATCTTCTGTTCGTCTCGCCAGGGGCCTCGCAGCAGGGGGGCGTCCGACAGGCAGCCGGCAGCGCCCCCACGCTCACCTACGAGGATGCCGTGGCCATGGGTGATGGCAGCATACCTGAAATCGCGGCCGTGGCGCCGGAGATGGGCTTCTTCGGCCAGGTGATCGCCGGCCCCAACAACGTGAACACCCGTATCACGGGCGTCACTCCCGAGTATGAGAGCGTCCGGAATTTCCACGCGTCGGAGGGCCAGTTTATAACCAAGCAGCAGCTCGATGCTCGCTCCCTAGTGGTGCTGCTGGGCAGCAACGTGGCAGGCGAGCTATTCCCGGACACCGATCCCGTCGGACAGAGTGTGGACATAGGCTTCGCCAACAACCGACGCATGCGGTTCCAGGTGATAGGAGTGCTGGAGTCCAAAGGCGCCCAGGCCATGGGCAATCAGGATGACACCATCTTGATCCCCCTGACCACCCTGCAGCAGAGGGTGATGGCTCAGCGCACCAACTCTGGAGGGCACAACGTCTCCACCATCAACGTCCAGTTGACCAGTTCGGAGCCAAGAGTGATGAACGCCGCCATCCAGGAGATCGGGGACCTGCTGCGGCAGCGCCATAAGACGGCACAGGACGATTTCACTATCCGCAGCCAGGACGACATGCTGGCCACGGCCAATCAGATCATGGGCGTGATGACCCTGTTGCTGGGAGCCATCGCGGGGATCTCCCTGGTGGTGGGCGGGATCGGGATCATGAACATCATGCTGGTCTCGGTGACCGAGCGGACTCGAGAGATTGGAATCCGGAAGGCAATCGGTGCAAAGCGGCGGGACATCCTGACCCAGTTTCTGGTGGAATCGGTGGTGGTCAGCGTGGCGGGCGGCGGCATCGGCGTGTTGCTGGGCACCGGACTTGCTCGTCTCATCAGCAGCATGGATTTCGGCGGCCAGAAGATGGCAACCATGGTTGCTCCTGACGCGGTGATGCTGGCCTTCGGCGTGTCCGCGGCCATCGGCATCTTCTTCGGGATCTACCCGGCGAACCGCGCCGCCTCCCTGAGACCGATAGAGGCGCTGCGCTACGAGTAGACCTCCGGCCTTGCAGGTGGTACGTCCGGCAGGCCATCAGCACGAAGCGCAACGCTGAAGCGACCGCGCTGACAGAGCCAAATCCACTCAAAGGGGCTAGAGGAATCAGCCCCTTCAGCGGGTTTTGCTCTGTCACCCGACGGCTTCAGCCTTGTACCCTTCACCGGCGAGTCCCAGAGACTTGGCTGACGGACCACTACGATTCTCGCTCCACCGATAGATGCACCGGAAGTCGGCGACCCAGTTCGGAGAGTCGATGGGCTCCCTCCCTCAGGCCGATCTCCACTTGCGCCGCCAGCCGCTCCGCGGTAGCCACCGCAGCCGTGGTGGTGCGTCCCACGTGCCGCCACCGGCGGTACCGCTTCCTAACCAGCCGAGGCACCGGCTCATCGGCCAACGCCGCCAGCTCCTCCCGTACCGCGCGCCGGAGGAGCAGCGCCGCCTGCTCGTGATCCAGATGGGCCCCTCCCTCGGGTTCTGGCACTATGGAGTCCACCAGCCCCAGATCCAGCAGATCGTGAGAGGTCAGCTTCAGCGAGGCGGCGACGCTGGATGCCAAACCAGGATCTCTGTACAGAATCGCGGCGGCTCCTTCCGGCGCTATGACGGAGAAGATCGCGTTCTCCATCATCAGCACCCGGTCGGCCACGCCCAGAGCCAGCGCTCCACCGCTGCCTCCCTCGCCTATCACCACGGCGAGGATGCGGGTGGGGAGATCGGACATCAGCGCCATCGTGTGCGAGATGGCGCCTCCCAGACCGCCGGCCTCGGATCCGGCCCCTGGATCGGCTCCCGGGGTATCGATGAGGGTCAGCACCGGCAACTGCCACTTGGCGGCCAGGCGCATGGCCCGCTGGGCCTTCCGAAATCCCTCCGGCCTCGCCCTGCCGCCCCGATGGCCGTCTTCTTCCTGGTGGCCCCGCTCCTGGGCCACTACCATCACCGGCTGTCCGTCCAGGTCAGCCAGACCGCAAACGATGGCCTGATCGTCGCCCACGGCACGGTCGCCGCGAATCTCGACGAAGGAAGAGGCCATCCTCTGGAGGTAGTCCAGCGCCGTGGGCCGGTTGCCGTGCCGGGCCCGCTCCACGGCTGCCCACGCCCCCGACACCTCGCCGCTAGCTGGGGGCAACTTTGCCGGGCCGGCAAACTTTAGGCTTCCACTCCCGGCCAGACGAAGCAGCTCGCCGAGGACTCGCTTCGCCTTGGGGCGCGGCACCACGGCGTCGATCTGGCCGTGCTCCAGGAGGAACTCCGCCCCCTGCGCACCGTTTCCCTCTTCGGATGCCATTGCCTTGGCAACCCGTGGCCCCGCGAAGCCGATCAAGGCCCCCGGCTCCGCCAGCAAGACGTCGCCCAGGGTTCCAAAGCTGGCGTAGACGCCGCCGGTGGTGGGATGGGCCATGAGCACCACGAAGGGGATGCCCCTGTCGTGAAGACGCTCAACCGCAGCGGAGGTCTTCGCCATCTGAGCCAGAGCCAGCATGCCTTCCTGCATACGGGCTCCACCGCTGCAGGTGATGGCGACCAAAGGCAGCCGCCTCTTGACGGCCAGTTCGCATGCGGCTGCCACCTTCTCTCCCACAACGGAGCCCATGCTGCCTCCAAGAAAGCGAAAGTCCAGAACCGCCAGCACAGCGTCCCTGCCGTCGATCCGGCATACTCCCGTCAACACGGCATCGGCCAGACCCGTTTTCCGTCGAGCTTCCTCCAATCTGTTTGCGTACGGCACCCGATCGACAAAGCTCAGGGGATCAGTGGGGTAGAGATCGGCAAGGGTTTCCCGGAAGGTGCCGGGGTCGGCCGTGATCGCGATGCGCTCGCGAGCCGAAAGGAGATGATGCCGCCCGCATTGAGAGCAGACCCGGTAGCGAGCAAACAGGGCATCATCCCCCAGGGGGCGGTTGCATCCCTCGCAGACCGCCTCCGGCAAAGGTGGAGTCGAGGTCCCGGAAGCTTCCTTTTGCCGTTCCCGCTGCCCAAACAATCGTGCCATCGCATCCGTCCTTCCATCTGGTTGAAGCGTGCACGGCGCATCCGATTTCGACGATAACTCGATTATTGGTGGGGTGGCACCAGGTGTCAACCCGCGGGGTGCGCCAAGTTTCTGTACTGTACGGGTGTAGTTG
>Ga0315298_1009557_pt1 | contig 11949 bp, 10 predicted proteins | sample WHS_1_MG_FD_203077 | JGI IMG/M metagenome (GOLD analysis project Ga0315298, IMG submission 203077) | Extremophilic microbial mat communities from Washburn Hot Springs, YNP, Wyoming, USA - WHS_1_MG | ecosystem: Environmental > Aquatic > Thermal springs > Hot (42-90C) | place: USA: Wyoming... | reverse complement strand
GCACTGACCAGGCGATTTCGAATATGGTTTGAATTTAGATAATTCAAATACAGTGAACGGATTTCAGGTGATGGATTTTAAATTTGTTCAAGTTCATAAAATAAAAGGCTTGGTGGCAGGCGGGTAAAAAATAAAATGTTCCCCGAATGGGTATCCGTTCTGGAAAAAATAGAAAATTTTTAAGAGGAGGCAGAAGAAATAATGCGAAGGTTTATCGTCCCACTGGCAATCCTGTTACTTGTTGCACTGATTCTTTCAGGATGTGCCAAAAGTTCCCCCACCACTCCTGCGACCACCGCTCCAACCACAGCGGCACCAACTACATCGGCTCCTACGACTGCTAAACCCACCACAACGGCTACTGCTACTACGACAGTCAAACCTACTACCCCGGCTGCTGGACAGCCAGTCTATGGAGGCGTACTGCGGATAATCGCTTCAGCCGGTCCGCAGGTTCTCAGTTATGTACCTGAAATGGGTCCTTCCGATGCTGGTGCTGTATTCCCTGCAGTTGAAAGATTGCTTGATGCAACTGCAGATAGAAGCATGGGTAATGGACTGGAGCCTGTTCTTGCTGAGAGTTACGAAGATGATGTCGCCAATAAGAGAATCGTCTTCCACATTCGGAAAGGCGTGAAATTCCATGATGGGTCTGATCTCAACGCAGATGTGGTGATCTGGAACTACCAGCTGTTAATTGATGCCGGCAGACTTCAGTTTGCTAACTATTTCAAGGGTATCAAGAAGATTGATGATTACACGGTTCAGATCGATTATACTGAATACACCAACCAGTTGATCCACAGCTGGGGATGGATGGCGATGTATTCTAAAGCTGCCTGGGAAAAGGCTTCAGGTGGAGATTTGCAGAAGGGTAAAGAATGGGCACGCCAGAATGTTGTCGGTACCGGTCCCTTTATGCTGAAGGAATTTAAGCGGGATGTTCATTTGATCTGGGTTAAGAATCCTAATTATTGGAGACCAGGCAGACCATATCTGGATGGGATAGAGGTTCGTTATATCCCGGATGCTACTACAGCGCACACGTTATTACTCTCGGGTGGTGCCGACCAGTGGTCCAGCGCCCCGATGAAAAACCAGGTCGATCTGATGAAACAGGGTTTTGTACGCGTCAGCAACTGGCCCGGCATGCCGATGAGCATCTGGCCCAATACTGCTGATCCCAATTCCAAGTGGAACGATAAGAGATTGCGTATGGCAATCGAATATGCCCTTGATAAACCGGCACTGGCAAAGGCACTCGGCTTTGGTTATTACGTTCCTATGACGATGCTGGCGCCTCCGGGTGAGTGGGGCTATGATCCCAATTATCCTGCCCGAAATTACAATCCAGCTAAAGCCAAGCAATTGCTGGCTGAAGCTGGTTATCCCAACGGTATCAAAGGCGTTAAGCTCCTGATCCCCAATGATCAATCCAGTCTGGATGCTGGTACCGCTTTAAAGCAGTATCTGGATGCTGTGGGCATCAATATTGACCTTGACGTGGCAGATCCGGGCAGATTCTATGGCCTGGTCTGGGGTTATAATCCCGGTCCTGATCTTTCCTGGATGTGGTCCGGTAGAGACGTGACCTATCTGGTAACCTACATGCGCTGGTTCAGCACGGATCCTTTCACCAACCTGTCATATCTTGGCCATACTCCAGAACAAAAAGCTCTGGACGAAGAAGCCAAGAGAATACCTGATACTGCTGGACAGAAGGCAATCACCGAGAAAATTATTAAATACATGACCGATGAATGCCGGATAATCCCGGTTTACGATGTCCCTTCTGCAGTAATTGTTCAGCCTTGGGTACATACGACCCAGTTCAGCCAGGGCTTCATCCGCTGGCAGACTGAGGAAGTCTGGATGGAAAAGCACTAAAAATTGACTCTCTGAAAAACGGATGAATGAAAATCCTCCCCGCTATGGCGGGGAGGATTTTTTATTCTCAACTGAAAATATTACGGATTGATTACTGCTTAACCTTACCCTGGCTGGCAACTGCTTCCATAGCTTTTTGAACATCCTCCGGATTACCAAGATAGTAATGGCGAAGGGGTTTCAGATCATCATCCATCTCGTAAACCAGCGGAATTCCAGTGGGGATATTGACATTAACTATTTCAGAATCCGGTATGTTATCCACGTATTTAACCAGGGCTCTCAGGCTATTTCCATGGGCAGATATCAATACCTTTTGTCCAGATTTGAGAGCAGGAGCCAGTGTTTCATGCCAGAATGGCATGAATCTTGACACAGTATCCTTGAGGCTCTCTGTTAGAGGTATTTCTGCAGGAGATAGATTTTTATACCTCGGATCACGTCCCGGGTAGCGTTCATCGCTTGGATCCAGCGGAGGTGGTTGAATATCATAGCTTCTGCGCCAGATGAAAACCTGTTCCTCCCCGTACCTGGCTGCCATTTCTGCCTTGTTCAATCCCTGTAATGCCCCGTAATGTCTTTCGTTTAATCGCCAGGTATTATATGTTTGCACCCACATCAGGTCCATTTCATCGAGTATTAACCAGAGGGTGCGGATAGCTCTTTTCAGCACTGATGTGTATGCCACATCGAAGGTGTAACCCAGGTTTTTCAGGGTTTTACCGGCGTTACGGGCTTCTTCGATGCCTTTTTCAGACAGGTCTATATCAGTCCAGCCAGTAAAGCGGTTTTCTTTATTCCAGATACTTTCCCCGTGCCTTACCAGTACAAGTTTTACCATTTTTAACTCCCGTGTTAAGAATTTCAATGAACAATCAGATATTCAGTGATTAATACTTAGAAGATAGAAAACTCTCACGACTTCCTGTTACTACATAAATAATACGTTCAGCGATATTGGTAACTCTGTCAGCCGAACGTTCAAGGTTGTGAGCAACCCAGATTAAGCGTGTAGCTCTGGTGATTGTTCTGGGATCTTCAACCATGAAGGTCAGTAATTCGCGGAAAACCTGATCATAAAGATTGTCAATGACATCGTCCTCTGCGCAGATTTGTTTTGCGGTAGCAATATCATGACGGATAAAAGCTTCCAGAACTCGCCTGAGCATGCTACCGGTGGTTTCAGCCATACGCGGCAGATCAATTAGCGGTTTCAATGGAGGCTCATCCCCGATCATCACTGTGATTTTGCCGATTCCTTCCGCATGATCACCGATCCTTTCAAGGTCAACGATGATATTCAAAACTGCAATAATGATCCGCAGATCACTCGCCATTGGCTGCTGGGTTATGATCAGATCAATGCACTCTTCCTCGATGTCGAATCGCTTTGAGTCAATCAGGCGATCATCTGCAATTACCTGCTTTGCAAGATCTATATTTCTTGTTTTCAGGGCTTCCATGGAGCGATATAGTCCATTTTCAACCATGCTGCCCATTGCCAGTACATGATCCTGAAGTTCCCGAAGATGCCTTGAAAAATGTTCTCTGGGCATTCTATCCTCTCCTTTAGCCAAACCGACCGGTAATGTATTCCTCGGTTCGCTTATCCTGAGGTCGACTGAACAGGTCGTGGGTTGGAGCATATTCAATCAACTCACCCATCAACATAAAACTCGTCCAGTCAGAGACCCTGGCTGCTTGTTGCATATTATGTGTGACAATAACAATTGTATACTTTTCTTTTAAATCAAGCATCAATTCCTCGATTTTTAAGGTAGAGATGGGATCAAGTGCCGAGCACGGTTCGTCGAGCAGAAGTATCTCTGGCTCGACTGCCAGTGCCCTGGCAATACACAGGCGTTGCTGCTGACCACCAGATAACGAAGCACCGGACTGTTTAAGTTTGTCCTTGACCTCATCCCAGAGTGCTGCCTGTCGCAGAGAACGTTCTACAATCTCCTGCAGATTTTGTTTCTTTACCCAGATCCGACTTAATTTGATTCCTGCAGCGACATTATCAAAAATAGACATGGTTGGGAACGGTGCAGGTTTCTGGAAAACCATCCCTACTTTCCTCCGCAGGGCTACAGGATCAACCTCAGGTGCATAGATATCCTGACCATCCAGCATTACCTTACCACTTACTCTGCCACCAGGAGATATCTCATGTAGCCTGTTTAAACAGCGGATGAAAGTAGATTTGCCACATCCTGAAGGGCCGATAATTGCCGTGATTGCTCGAGGACGAATTGTCATGCTGACATTTTTCACTGCCAGACATTGCCCATACCAGGCGTTCAAATTTTCAGTAACAATTGTTCCTTTAATCTTTTCCGGTTCTGCGCTGAGAACTTCTGTTTTAACCTGATTATTGTTTACAAGTCCAGTCGTTGCAAAGGTTCTAATTTCTTTCATTCTTGGTTCCTCTGTATTTTATTCCTTTCGTCTTCCAGAGATCCACCGCACCAGTACACTGATGACCAGAACCAGGACGATCAACAGAAACGCTCCTGCCCATGCTTGTTGGTTCTGATCAGGATAAGCTGATAAGGCATAGCGGTAGATCTGAAGTGGCAGGGCAGAAATCGGCTTATCCAGCCCGTCGAATCCGAAGGCGTTACCCAGTGCCGTGAAAATGAGAGGAGCGGTTTCCCCTGCGATGCGAGCGACTGCTAGCATTATACCGGTAACGATACCGGTCATCGCACCGGGAATTACCACCCCGATAACTGAGCGCCAGCGAGTTATTCCCAGAGCCAGAGCAGCCTCACGCAGTGATCCCGGAACCAGTTTCATGGATTCTTCGGCTGTTCGTGCTACAACTGGAATCATGATAATTGCCAGGGCCACTCCAGCAGAAAAAGCGGAATAACCGTGCATCGGCTTAACCACAATCGCGTAAGCAAAAACGCCGATCACAATAGATGGCACACCTGCCAGGATATCAGCTCCAAAGCGCACAACTGCATTAATCCTGGGATTACCGAATTCGGAAAGAAAGATACCGGTCATCAAGCCGATTGGTAGTGCCAGCAATGAGCCCAGAGCAACAAGTATAAGTGTACCTATGATCTCGTTGCGCATGCCACCCCCTGCCTCTCCCGCAGGTTTGGCTGCCTGGGTCAGAAAATCCAGGTTGATAAAAGCTATGCCATGGAACAATGTATACCCTAGAATCAATATCAACAGCGCGATGGCAATTGCTGCTGCCAGCGTACTTAGACTAACCATTATTCGGTTGATCCAGCGGCGGCGCAAATAACTCGGATCACTGATCATCTCATCAAATACCCTCCACTTTGACGGTAGTCAACCGCCATACCAGCAGTCGGGCAACAATATTCACCAGCAGGGTAATCACAAACAGGACGAGAGCAAGTTCAACCAGACTGCCGATAAAAATTTCTCCCGATGCTTCACTGAATTCACTGGCTATTTTGCTGGCAATCGTTGTTCCGGGCGAAAAAAGGGAAGCGGTCAATTTATAGCTATTACCGATCACCATGGTGACAGCCATGGTTTCTCCCAGAGCCCGTGCTAGCCCCAGAATTACCGCTCCAATGAGGCCTGATCGGCAGTAGGGCAGAACAGCCCGACTGATCATTTCCCAGCGGGTGGCTCCAAGGGCATACATGGCTTCTCTCTGCGTGTCAGGTACGGCTTTCATTGCGTCCCGGCTCACTGCTGTAATAATAGGGGTTATCATGATCGCCAGTATAATGCCGGCAGCCAGAAATCCCACTCCAAAAGGTGGTCCCTGGAACAGAGGGAGGAAACCCAGCTTGTCTCCCAGCCAGCTTTCAACGGGATTACGTATAAATGGTACCAGGATGAATAATCCCCAAAGTCCAATGATTACACTTGGTATGGCTGCCAGCAGTTCCACCAGAAAGGAGGCAGGGGAACGTATCCAGGCAGGAGCCAGTTCAGAAAGAAAAATAGCTGCTCCGATGCTCAGCGGAATAGCGATTATAAGTCCAATAAAAGAGCTTAAAAGTGTACCATAAATGGCGGGAAGCGCACCGAACCGTTCATTCACCGGGTCCCAGTCAGTACTACCAAAAAAACTGAGCCCAAATTGTTTGATTGCTGGCATAGCATCCAAAAAGAGTATTACAATGATTCCTGCCAGAATCGCCAGGAGTAACGCGGCAAAAATCAGGGTAAGCCTGGGAAAAATTCGGTCGCCAAGTCTTCCAGAGAATGACATTGTATTGGCAGACCTGATTTGATTCTTGCGAAGGTCTGTTGGTTTACAGGTTTTGTCTGATCTCAGGATATGCACCTCCTTTTCAGAACGCAGAATATGGAGTGTGTCTCTCCACTCCATATTCTATCTTCCAGAGTGTTTCACGACAAATTAAGGGTTGATTAAAGGTTGTCCCTGATATTTGATTGATAGGATTTGAGCCTCTGCTTTTTTTACTGCTTCATTTGATAAGGGAGCGTAGTCAAGTGGTGTTGTGAATTTTTGTCCGTCGTGAATTGCCCACCAGAGCATATTAACCAGGGCTTTTCCTTTGGCCTGATCAGATTGATTAACATATACCAGTAACCAGGTAAAACCGCAGATCGGATAGGCTTCCGGATTGTCAGAATTCGTAATCATTATTTTCATGTCGTCTGGAAGCGGGATTCCTTCTGCCGCTCTGGTTGTACTGGAGAGTGATGGTTCAATAAATTTGCCTGATGAATTCTGCAAAGTAATCCAGGGCAGGTTATTTTGTCTGGCATACGCCAATTCCACATAGCCAATTGAACCTGGAAGCTGTTTGACCTGTCCAGCAACTCCTGCATTTCCCGGAGCACCAATGTCGCCTGGCCAGTTTACCGAAGTGGCGTTACCGACCTGGTTTTTCCATTCATCACTAATTTTGGATAGATAGTTCGTGAATATGTAAGTGGTACCTGATCCATCTGATCTGTGCACCACGGCAATCGGCTGATCGGGTAGATTTAGATCAGGGTTGAGAGCTTTTATTCTGGAATCATTCCAGTTAGTAATCTTTTTCAGGTAAATTTGAGCCAGAATTTCGCCAGTCAATCTGAGCTGACCCGAAGCGATACCGCTAAGATTGTAAATCACTGCGACTGCTCCGCTGGTTGTGGGGATATGGAGGATTGGACCAAAGGCAGCCTCAGCTTTGGCTTGTTGCTCAGGGGTCATGATCCCATCCGATGCACCAAAATCAACCGTACCGGCAGTGATCTGCTGAATGCCACCACCTGATCCAATTGCCTGATAATTTATTTTGATACCGGTCAGCTTATAGTATTCATCAAACCATTTGGTATAAAGGGGGTTGGGGAAAGTAGCTCCAGCTCCGTTTAAGCTGGAAACTGCTGGGGTGGAGGTCGGGGATGTAGAAGATACAGGGCTACCAGGCGAAGTAGTCTGTGCAGGGGATGTGCTGCAGGCGATGAGACCAGTTACCATAACGATGACCAGGAGCAGCGGGGCAGCAAATTTTTCCAATAGCTTTTTCAAATTTTCCTCCTTTTAACAATACCTGAATTTTCATACGGAATCATACACTAAAGTTTTGGCATTAAAGCTTGTTTTCAGATTCTGCCTTTCTAATCCTCTTTAATCATAACTGAGAGCTATTAAAGGCAATTTAAAGGATTGTTAAAGGAAGGTTAAATTTTTTCTGCGGCAGGAATAATCTGCTGCGGTTAGTTCTGTATCGGCAGAGTAAAAGAGAAAGATGATCCCTGTCCTTCCCGCGAGGAAACCCGGATTTCTCCTCCGTGAGCCTGTACAATATGCTTGGCGATCGCCAGTCCAAGACCGGTACCACTGCTGCTGCGTGATTTATCGGTCTTATAAAATCTTTCAAATATACGGGGTAGATCCTCTTCGGAGATACCAATTCCGGTATCGGTAACCGCAATTTCAATTTGTCCCGGTTTCTGGCTTGCAGAGATAGTTATTTTTCCCCCAGGCGTGGTGAATTTGATGGCATTATGTATCAGATTAACCAGAACATGTTCAATTTTATCCCTATCAATTACTATCTGAGGCAAATCCCGGGGGATCAGCAGATTCATTGACAATCCCCCTCGTTCAGCCAGCGGAGTCAAGCGATTTACCGAGTGTTCGATAACTTCCTTAATATCCGAAGGTTGTTTGTTCAGCTTTGCCTGTCCGCTTTCGATCAGCGAAAGTTCAACAAGTTCTTCCACCATCTGTGCCAGTTTTTCAATTTCGGTGTCCATCTTTTGCAGGAAATTGCGGGCAATTGACTGATCTTCAATAGCTCCATCAATAAGTGTCTCTGAGAGTGCTTTTAAAGAAGTAATGGGTGTCCTTAATTCATGGGATACATTAGCAATAAAATCGCGGCGAAACGATTCGAGTCTTCGTAGTCTGGTCAAATCCTGTACGACAAGCAGGAATTCCTTTTTTGAGGGGAGAGGTGTAACGATTATACCCAGGAACTGTTTTGTGGGAAGACTTTCAATGAAGCCATTTTGCTGTTCTCCCTGAGTAATACATCTCTGAACCAGATTTTCGATTTCATAATCATGTACTGCTTCAATTAGGCTTCTCTGAAGCATCCTGTCTGCTGGATATTGAAATATCCTTCCGGCTGCCGGGTTAGCCAATAATACGTTGCTTTGTTTGTCAACAATTAATACCCCATCTTCCATATGGTTCAATATCGCTGAAAACCTGTCCTTTTCGCTGGTTATCTGGGATACAGTCTCAGTCAGCCGGTCAGCCATGTATTTGAATGCAGCGTTCAGTTGTCCTATTTCATCTCTGGAGTCAGAATCAATCTGCTGGTTGAACTTACCGCTGGCAAATTCTCTGGCAGCACGAGCTAAGGTCAGTATTGAGCGGGTTACTGGCGCGGATAATCTCCAGGCTACCAGAGCGGCGATAGCGGTGCTGGCTAGCATGATTACAGTCAGATCGATAAATAATTCATTGATAGAGGAGCCGGAGACCGCTCGCAAAATTAAGAATAAGCCACCGGCAAGGGTACAGGTAAATACCAGCAAAGTTACCGCTATCAGGTTCAACCGTTTAATCCTGGAAAACATCTATTCCTCGAATTTATAGCCTACTCCGCGCACGGTTATAATCCGCACCGGGTGGTCAGGATCCGCTTCAATCTTCTGTCTCAGCCATCTGATGTGCACATCTACAGTACGCGTATCGCCAGCATAATCATATCCCCAGACTCTTTCCAGAAGAATGTCTCTCGGGAAAACTCGACCCCGGTTTTGAATCAGAAACACGAGCAGATCAAATTCTTTAGGTGTTAGCTCAAGTACTATACCATCCCTGGTGACGATATGTCGGGAAATATCTACTTCAATTTGTCCTGCTCTTAATATTGTCGGAGAAGCTGTTACCTTTTCACCCATGGGCTGTTTTAACATATCTGCCCTTCTCAGCATAGCCCGTATTCTGGCTAATAATTCGCGCATGCTAAATGGCTTCGTCATGTAGTCATCAGCGCCCAGTTCGAGCCCCACAACTTTATCAACTTCATCGGCACGAGCGGTCAGGATCAGAATGGGAATAGTGGTTTCCTGCCGGAGTATCCGGCAGACTTCAAAGCCGCTAAGTTGGGGCAGCATCAAGTCCAGCAATATGAGGTCTGGTTTTTCTCTGCGGGCTGATTCGAGGGCACCAGTTCCATCTGCAGCCTGAATTGTCCTGTATCCTTCTTTTTGGAGATTGTATACCAGGATATCCCGCAAAGTCCTGTCATCTTCAACGATCAGAATCGTCTTATCCGCCAACACCCCCTCCAATAGCAGGTTTACCTGGTTGAGAGATCCATGACAACAGGCTAAACATTAAAGAGAAAGTTGATGACATCTCCATCCTGAACAATGTAGGTTTTTCCTTCCAGGCGAAGGAGACCCTGCCTTTTTGCTTCTGCAAGACTTCCGCATTTCAACAAATCCTGATAATTGATCACCTCAGCCCGGATAAAACCACGTTCAATATCGGTATGGATTTTCCCGGCTGCTTTGACTGCTTCAGTTCCTTTTTTGATTGGCCAGGCACGGCATTCATCTTCGCCGACTGTTAGAAATGAGATCAGATCCAGCAGCTCATAGGATACTCTGATTGTGCGATCGAGTCCGGATTCTTCCATACCAAATTCCTTGCGGAAATCACGCATCACGTCTTCTCCGAGCTGGGAAAGTTCCATCTCTAATTTACCGCAAGAGGCGATAATCCGATGACCCGGTCTACCAAAGCGAGCATTGAGGTCAGTTTCAATGCTTTTAAATGATGGTAATTCGTCCTCTCCAATATTCACCACAGTAAGGAGAGGTTTGGCGGTTAGAAATTGATAGTTACTGATCGCACGGACTTCGTCTGGGGTTAACTGCATTTCACGGATTGGAATATCCTTTTCCAGATTCTCTTTGATTTTTTGCAGAGTTTCCTGTTCTTTCTGGATTAACTGGCGTTCAGCAGGTTTGGCTGATTTCAGAGAATTAGTAATTCTTTCCAGCCTTCTTTCCAGAATTGATAGATCGGAGAATGCCAGTTCCATGTTCATAGCCTCGATATCTCGAACGACATCAATGCTGCCTTCAGGGTGAGGAATACTGTCATTCTTGAATGAACGGACAACGTTGATCAGCAGGTCTACATTGCTTAACTGGTTTAAAAGTTGTCCGCCGATACCCTTATCAACTGCCATTTCTTTCAGGGATGCCCCTATATCAATATATTTAACCTCGGCATGGACAATTTTACGTGGATGAAATATTTCTGCAAGCTGATAAAGGCGATTATCGGGAACAGTTGCCATACCAATATTGGCGGTTTGGGATTTTGTCGAATATACCCCTGTGGCAGCTTTACCTCTGGTAAGGCCATTGAAGATAGTAGTTTTGCCGCTCTTGGAAAGCCCGATGATACCGATATCAACGCTCATATTTTATCCTTATCGGCTGAATTTCTCAGACCATCAATCCGTGGAAATCCAGTATAATTTTACCCTGTGCTGGTATATTGTTCAATTATGATTAATAATGAAAGGTTAGAGATACCCTGTTGTACGGAAGTAATTTCTGGCTATGATAAAATAGTTAAAACGCCGCGGAGGATTGAGTGATTTACGTATTCTGGGGAGAAGATGATTTCCTGATGGAAGAAGCCCTTCAGCAATTAAAGCAGGAGCTCGGGCAGGATTCTCTGGCAGAAATCAATACTGTCGTTCTGGAAGGGCGCAACCTTTCTCCACATGAGCTTAAACTTGCCTGTCAGGCAACTCCCTTTTTATTTGGGAAGCGTCTGGTCATCATCAAGGGGCTGATTGAGCGTTTTGAACCTCAGGAGAAGGGGACTCAACAGTCCAGAGCAGGGGAACGCCACAGAAAAGAAGAAGATATCCAGGGAGTGGTTGATTGTATCAAAGGAACACCTGAAAGCACCATTCTGGTGCTGTTGGATATGATAGAGGTTAAGAAAGATTCATTAAAAAATAATCCGGTGTTTAATGCAATTGTGCCCATAGCTCAGGTGCGCTCATTCCCGGTGTTAACGGGTCAGGCGCTGGCTGAATGGGTCAAAGCACGGATCGATTCTCTGCATGGCAGAATTTCCGATGTAGCGGTTCAGCGTCTCGTGGAATTAATTGGTGGTAATTTGCGTGTCATGGCAAATGAAGTAGCCAAGCTGGTAGCTTATGCGGATGGAAAAAACATCACCGAGGAGGATATCCGCCAGGTTGTTGGTTCTGCCAGGGAAATGGACATATTCATGCTGGTTGATTCAATTATAGACCAGAGATCCAATATGGCTGAGGGAATTCTTGAACAGCTACTACAGAACGGTGTAAGCCCATCTCAAATCCTTGTTCTGCTGGCACGGCAGGTGCAGATTATGATTCAAATCAAAGATTTATTATCTCAGAAAATGTCAGTGAACGAAATCAAAAGCAAGATAGGAGTATTCAGTGATTTCATCTGGAAAAAGGTAGTTGCCAGAAGTAGCAAATATACAATGGAGCGGTTAAAAGAGATTCATCAGAATATTTTGAGAACTGACCTGTCAATAAAACAAGGGGTTTATGAAGG
>Ga0315298_1009554_pt1 | contig 11953 bp, 14 predicted proteins | sample WHS_1_MG_FD_203077 | JGI IMG/M metagenome (GOLD analysis project Ga0315298, IMG submission 203077) | Extremophilic microbial mat communities from Washburn Hot Springs, YNP, Wyoming, USA - WHS_1_MG | ecosystem: Environmental > Aquatic > Thermal springs > Hot (42-90C) | place: USA: Wyoming... | reverse complement strand
GATCGTCGGCACTACGCCATCCCGTGCGCGGTTGTGCCCAGGTCATCAGAGGTCATTCAGCAGGAACGGGTCGAAGCTGGACCACCTCGCCCTTGTAGCGGTTCACTGCCTCGGCATGACGGTTCACATCCCCCCGAAACGCGCCTTCCGGCGTGACGGTGATGATCTTGGTGCGACCCCGCTTCACCCGGCTGATGGCCCCAGTTTGTTCAAGCAAAGCGAGGGTTCGCGCCATATCCCCTTTATCAGCGCCTTGCATTTCAGCCAGATCAGCAGCGGTTTTGGTGCAGTTATAGTCCTGCCAACCAAGATGGCGGGTGATCAGCAGCAGGGTGGCGAGAGCCGCGTTGCGTTCCGCAGGGGTGGCTTGGGTTGCCATCAGGCGGGCTTGCACGGCGTCGATGTATTGATGGCCCAGGCTCACGTTGCCGCCTCCGAAAAAATCGAACTCTAGCTGAACTGGCCTTTCTGCCAGCGCCTTCAATCCGCTGGCATGATAGCGGGCTTTCTCGGCTCTGTCCGGGTCGTTCTCTGCGAGGGCGGCTTGATCTGCGAGCAGGGCGGCTTGTCCGTAGCTGCCCCGGCGTCGGAGCTGGCGGGCGGTAAGATCCTCGACGGGTGCCGAGGGGCGCGGTCGGGCCGGTTGTCCGGCTAGAACCTCGACCAGTGTGCGGCTCGGCGCACCAGCGCGTCGGTTCGCCTCCTGCACGGTTTGGGCAAGACGAATATCGTCATCGGAATATCCCCGGCGAAGCAATTCAGCGACCGATACAGCCATGAGTCCGACTCCTAATAGTTGGCCAGTAGCCAACTTTAGTTGGCCAGTAGCCAACTATTGTCAAGCGATTCTCGCGCGCAAACCGGCTCAAACCCTAGTTTTTTTCTCTCGACCTTCCGGCGGTATCCTAACCTAAGAAGAATTAGAAAAAAGAAGCCGGAAAATCGCGCTGCGATTTAACCATGATCGGCGGCCCTGACGGGCCGCGTTGTGGGGATGTCATGGGCTAGTGCAGGCGCGTTGCGCCCTACGGGTCTCCCGCGCTGCGCTCGACCTGCACCACAAGGCCGGGGGACGCAGATAGGGCAGCAAAGCGGCATTGAGGAACGAAGCGGCGAGGGCAGGGGGCAAGGCCCCTCAGGACGGACCGTGAAGCGGTCTGGAAGGCTGGTCAGCCCCTGAGGCGGTCAAGGGTCGCTTGGCTTGCTGCCAGGCGGTATCTGCCAGCGCGGATCGTTGGGATCGGCTGGGGCAGAGGGATCACCCAACTCGCGCAATTCTTCGGCTGACACGCCTCGACCGCCATTGCGCATTTTGGCGAACTTGAATTTGGGTTCTGGCGTCGGCTGGGGTGACGGTTCAGGGAGCTGCGCGGGTGGCGGTTCTGATTGCAGGGCGGCGGCCAGAGCGCGCCGATGTTCGGTCTCATAGCGGCAGACGGATTTCCAGGTTTTACGAACCAGCATGGGGGTGATTGGTTTATTGTTGCGGGATTTGATCCCGAGTTCGTTGAATCCCTCAGCCATCCCGGCCCAGTTTTTACCGAAGCGCCGGAGCAGGGCGGTTGTTTCGGCGTGGTGATCGAGCAGCCAGCGAAAGAGGGGCGTGCGGGAGCCTGGATTGCGGGCGACAGCGGCTTGGAGCCTGGAAAACTCGTCATCGGCCATGGTGTATTCCATTATTAGTCGTCGATGAGATTTTCAAGGGTCTTTTTGGCGACCTAAAAAGTTCCAAAAAATCTCAAACGGTTCCAGGACGTCAACTTCGGTCCATTAGAATATATTCTTGTAAGGCATGAAACGTCATAAAATGTCCTTTTATCCAGTCATTAAGTTTAGGTTTTTCCTACAGACCATTGCACCTATGGAGCCTTCCACCAGGACAGCGCATGACCCGACCCTGATCCGCCCCGCGCGGCTGAAATCCGCGCTCTCCCGAGCCTTCCCGCCCAGCCTCTCGCCCATAATCCTCTTGCCCGACATTTCTGCACCCTTGGGTGCAATCGCAGCACTAGTGCCATTTTCGGAAAATCCGGGTTATGCTCACCGGCATGGGCAAGCACTCGATGACCTCGCTGCGAGAGCGCCGGGCTGCGCTGGGTCTGGTTCAGATGAACCTCTGGATCAGGGAGGTGGACCGGGCGGCGTTCACTGCGGCGGTGGAGCCGTTCAAGCAGCGGGCCGGAGAGATGGACCCGGCGCAGCGGCCCGGCAGGAAGCGCCAGAGGGCCGCCAGGACGCCGGGCCTGCATTTGGAGCGGTCGAGAACGCCAACCCCGTCAGGAACGCCCCAGACGCCATCAGAGCGGCGATCGGCACCAGGACCGACCATCGCCCTGCCATGTCGGCTGATCTTCCCCACCAGGCCACCCGCTCACATCCGCAACGCGATGAAGGACGAGGGGTGGTTCTACGACAAGCTCGCCGGCACCTGGACCGCACAGGATGCCAAGCTGGTCGAACGCTGGATCGAGGAACTGACCCGCGACTGGCACGCCAGGATTATCGGCGCGGCTGAGGCGTGACAGCAGCACCATGGAGCGGTCGCACATGCACCGCATGACGATCCCCCAACCATTCCGACAATCGGCCAAGCGAGGGCAAAGCCGGGGAATTGAAAACCCGAAAAAGGAACTAGTGCCTAAAACACGAAAGTGCGTACTTATACATCGCTGACGCGATGTGGCGCGGCCAAGGGTAAACCCTTAGCGATCCCGAACGCATGGCGCTGATTTTTGGTCAGTGATCCGGCGCACAACGAAGCCAAGGGGCAGGCCCCGGAGCGATCCGGATAGCTGTCGATTTCGTCGCGTGTGACGCAAAATACCGTCACACGCGACGAAACTGGACGAGAATCCGGTTTGTCGTGCATGTCGCGTGTGACGGTATTGGGATGTCGCGTGTGACGACTGACAGCGAAGAAAGTAGCGGCCAGCGGCGCAACAAGCGCTATCGCCAAAATTTGGCAGAGCGCGGCATCAAGCCGTTTCAGGTAATGGCACCAGAAGAGACGAAAGACCTCTTCCGTAAGGCGGCGAGCCTTATGACGCGGGACGACGACCCACTGGAACCGCGCGCTGCTTTTCGTGTGGTAGGTGGCGCGAATGAGCCGGAACAGCATGAGCCATTTGCGACATTGCTCATCGAGCTTGAGGCGGTGCGGAGCCGGATCGCGGAGATGGAAGGCATGTCAGAACAGCGGCAGGTTGAAGTTGAGGCGCTGAAGAGCCGTGAAATGGCTTTGCAAGCCGAGCGGGACGCAGCCAGGGCGGCAGAGGCCGAAGGACAGGCCAAGATCAATGCGGTGACCGTCGAGGCCAAGGAAGCCGCTACGGCTGCCCAGGAAGCCCAAGAACGTGCCACAAAGGCGATCCAGCGTGCGGAGAAGGCGGAAACCGCCATTCGGCAGGCCAAAACCCTGCCTGGCCTCAAGGGCCGTCTGGTGCGTTGGCTGGCCGGGGACGTGCTGCCGGATTAGCTGTCCTGAAACGACTGTATCGTGGCGGCCAGCCCTTCTTCGGACGCTTTGGGAGGCGGCTTCCACGCCCTTCCGGACACAACAGATGAACCCATTCACGGCGCTTCACATTGATTTAGTTATGTTTTCTGGCTCAGATGATCTATTGTGATCACTGATTGCACGTATCCTCACCTACCCCCGCTTGCATAGCGCAATCCGGCCCGGCAATATCGTTGCATAGCGATTTCATTTTAGGTTATCGTGTGTCCTTCGTCCTGGCAAAGAAACTGAATCACAAACCACTGAAATCGATCAATTATATCTAATGGTATGCGAATCAACATAATATGAGTAAAGAATAGCACAAAAATTTATGTGGATATTTAGGTTTATCTGGCTAATAATAAAGATAGCATTTTATATTACCGTAATTGGGATTTGCATAATTTTTCCTCCAGCAATACCATTCGTAGTTGGATTTATTATTGTTAGTTACTTTATAAATCTTTCTAGTAAACAAGAAGAAATCCATAAAGAGATAGTAAAAATAAATAAAACAACAATTAAAAAAAAGTAATACAGAGAAAAAAATAATTTGATGCCTCTTTGATTAAAACTAGGATACCCATCCTATGATCCATATAGGCGTTTATCGGGTCGGACGTGGGCGTGGTGTAAAAGTCACGTTTTAAAAAGAGATCCAACCTTTATGGGCCATGCAGAAATCCAAAATTCATGAGCTTCGTTGTCTTGATGACTTATAGTATCGAAACAAAAGCTTTCACGCAGATTACTGTCTAGTTGAAATCCACAACTATCCTTAACTTTGTTTTCAAGCCATTCAATTTTATGATTCATATCGCCTCTTCTATTAGAAGAAAGCAAAATTATAACAGAGTTATCCAAATATTCCATATTCAATCTTTTTATATCTTTGCAAATTCCTTCAAGTTCTGATTCTCCTAGCTCAGATAACCAGTTTTTCATTTCAAAAAAGCAATCGTAATCTTCTGAGTCGTCTGATTTTTTAGCAAAATCATATCGAAAATTACCATAAAATTTCTCTACTTCGATTTTCCACTTAGAATATACTGATTTAAATATAATATATTGCCAGAATCTTTCTTGTTGTATGCGTAAAATCCCACCAATTTGGTCGTGTATTCGGCTCGAACCGATGATACTTCTATCCTCCTGCTCTAATCCAATCCCAGCCCGATAGACAAAATCTTTAAGGAACGACGACATGTCTTAGAATTCCCAATTATGGAAAGCGGCGGGAAGTCGCGGCACAGTCAGGGCATAATCCCGGCAGCGGGGCCGGACGGGGCGGGTAGTCATAGGCGCGCAGGGACTGGTCAAAGCGGTCGGCCAGGCCCGCGCCAGGCGGCGATGAATACTTGGCGGCGGGCTTCGTCATGCGGCTAGGACCCACTCACCGGTTGCCGCAAGGGCATCGTGCATCGCATCGGGGGCCAGATCGATCTCACCCGGCCAGGTGACGACGCCATAGAGAACGTGAACCCGCGCGAACTCACCAGGATCACGCAGCCGAGCAAAGACACCGGCAGCCGGTGCCGTGATCAGCGCAGCCATATCGACCGTCCCCGCCGTACCGTCATGGAACCGCACCGCGAGACGGTAGCCCGGCAAGGGGATCACGTCGCGCACGTCATCTGAGGCCGTCGCCTCGATCGGCGGGATCAGGGCAGCGGCGAAATTTTCTGTGGCGACTGATTCTGCGCACATAGGGTCCAATTCTCCATCAGCTCGGCGCGATGTTGCTCACCCCATTCCCGCACGAGCGCGAGGGCTGTGCGGGGCAGGTGTCCCTCGATGATATCGAGGGTCTCGATGTCGATCTGTGCCTTGAACCCGGCGTAACGGGCGTGGAAATGAGGCGGCGGGTGATCATGCCAAAACATCTGGATCAGCACGCCGTAGAACAGGCTGATCGTCGGCACTACGCCATCCCGTGCGCGGTTGTGCCCAGGTCATCAGAGGTCATTCAGCAGGAACGGGTCGAAGCTGGACCACCTCGCCCTTGTAGCGGTTCACTGCCTCGGCATGACGGTTCACGTCCCCCCGAAACGCGCCTTCCGGCGTGACGGTGATGATCTTGGTGCGACCCCGCTTCACCCGGCTAATCGCACCGACGTTCTCAAGGAGGGCAATGATGCGCGCCATGTTGCCCTTATCGAGGCCCTGCATTTCCGCCAAATCGGCAGCCGTTTTGGTGCAGGTGTAATCCTGCCAGCTAAGATGGCGTGTGATGAGCAGTAATGTCCCCAAAGCTAAACCCCGCTCCGCAGGTGTAGCTTTGGTTGCCATCAGGCGGGCCTGTACGGCGTCGATGTATTGATGGCCCAGGCTCACGTTGCCGCCTCCGAAAAAATCGAACTCTAGCTGAACTGGCCTTTCCGCCAGCGCCTTCAATCCGCTGGCATGGTAGCGCGCTTTCTCTGCTCTGTCCGGGTCTTTCTCTACGAGAGCGGCCTGATCTGCGAGCAGAGCGGCTTGTCCGTAGCTGCCCCGGCGTCGGAGTTGGCGGGCGGTTAGATCCTCGATGGGGGCAGATGAGCGCGGTCGGGCAGGTTGTCCGGCCAGGACTTCGGCCAGTGTACGGCTAGGCGCACCTGCGCGGCGGTTCGCATCCTGCACGGTTTGAGCAAGGCGGATATCGTCATCGGAATATCCCCGGCGGCGCAATTCAGCGACCGATACAGCCATGGGCCGGCTCCTGATAGTTGTCTGGTAGACAACTTTAGTTGTCTGGTAGACAACTATTGTCAAGCGATTCTCGCGCGCAACGCCGCAGGATTCCTCGTTTTTTTCACTCGACCTTCCGGCGGTATCCTAACCTAAGAAAAGAATAGATCAGAAAGGCGGAAACCCGCTTTGCGTTTTACCCATAATCGGCGGCCCCAGAGGGGGCCGCGTTGTGGAGAGGTCGGTACTTGGCGCGGACGCTTCGCGCCCTACGGATCTCCCGCGCTGCGCTCGATCCGCGCCACGAGGTCATGGGTGGTGGATCATTGGGCAGAAGAGGCATTGGGGAAAGAAAGCTGTGGGTGGGAGGGCAGAGACCTAATCCAGCACAAAGCGGCGGTTCGACGACTGCGAAGGGCCACGCCTGATCGGTCATGAGCTGATCTTTGATGTGGGAGCGTCCGAGAGCGAGCTTGCGAGCCGGGCGCGATGGTCACTGGTGCGAGGGGGTCAATCGAGCGGGTGGCGGGCTGGTGTGCGAGCGTCCTAGAGCGAGCGGACCCGCCCGTCCTATCCCGCGACATTGAGGCCCGGATCGAGGGCACCCACGCTATTCGGCATGGGGTCGGGAGGTTCTGGAGCGCTTCCTTGCTCCTGAACCTCCCGACCCCTGCCCGCTGGCGAAGCGGGGGGTCGGGGGGAACGCCCGACCTTGCTTCCTTGTGGGTTGTTCGATGCGATCACTTCAAATCTGGGCTTGCGGAGCGTGAGCGAGCAAGGCTAGAATTGAAGTGCGCACTTTAACGTCCCAAAGATGGGACGTGTGCTCAGTAAGTAAGAAAGCAAGTTAAAAAAGAGGCTGTGCCCGTTATATGGGAATTTACCATCTATCTGTGAAGACGCTGAAGCGCGCCAGCGGTCGGACTCCCCAGTCGGCCTCGGCCTATCGGCGCGGCATTCGTCTGGTTGGTCCCGATGGGCGCATCCACGACTACCGCCGCCGGGCGCGGGGCATCCGTGCCACGGCGATTTTCGCTCCAGATGGCTGTGATTGGGTCCAGGACCCGCAAGCCTTGTGGGACAGGGCCGACGCCGCGGAGCGCCGCCAGGACAGCCGTACCGCCCGCGAATACGAAATCGCGTTGCCTGCCGAGCTACCGTGGTCTGAGCGCCAGCGCCTGGCCGAGGCGTTCGCGCAGCACCTGGTCGCGCGATTCGGTGTCGCGGTCGATCTGGCGATCCACGAGCCCGCGGCCGACGGCGAGCACGACGAGCGGAATCATCATGCCCACTTGATGACCACGACCCGCAGTGTGACGCCTGACGGCATGGGCAAGAAGACCCGGGATCTGGACGTCAAGACGACGAGCCCGGCCCTGATCGAGGCCCTACGGGCGGAATGGGCGCGGATGGCGAACGCCGCCCTTGCCCGCCACGAGGCGGCCCAGATCGATCATCGAAGCCACAAGCGGCGCGAGCTGGAAGTGCTGCCGACCAAGCATCAAGGCCCGAAGGTCACTTGGTGGCGCCGCCTACGTGCGGTGGATGAGGATTGGGCTGATGGTTTCATGGACCGTGCAAGGGAGAACGACGAGATCCGGGTCCGGAACGCCTCGATCATCAAGCGTGCCCGCGATCGTATCCAGCAGGCAGCGTCCGAGACCAAAAAAAATATTGGGGAGGTGTTCAGGGGGCTTCTGGCTCCCCTCGCCGCGTTCGAGCCGCCTCCGGCGGTTGATGCCGCGACTGCGGCGATCGCTGCGATTGAAGACGCCCGTCGGTTTGGCGACATCCCGATCGAACCGGACCCAGAGGTTCCCATCTCATCTCCGTCGCTGACAGAGGAAAAAGATGCGAATGCGGATGATGATGCAGGAGCATCAGGTGCCCTTGCAGATGACGAGAAATCAGCGGCCTCACCTGAGCCTGGGGCCAAGCAGGGCGCGCGACGTCGACCCAGGTAGAGCCATGACTCGTCATGGACAGGCGTGACGAGTCATGGCTCTACCATGACGAGTCATGGGTGATGTGCCATGACGAGTCATGGTAAAGAATAGCCGGGACGGGAATCGGGAGAGGGCCGCGCGCCGTCGCGATGGTCTCGCAACGCGCGGCGTTGAGCAATTCCAGATCATTGCCCCTCCTGAAGCCAAGCCGCTCCTACGCGAAGCGGCCCGGTTGATGACCCGAGATAAGGACCGGTTGGATCCCCGTGCGGCACTGCGTCGCGCGGGTGGGGGGAACGAGCCCGATATCACCGAGGAGTCGGTGGATCTGCTGGCCGATCTGGAGGAGGCCCTGAACAGGGTCGCCAAAGCCGAGGCCGACGCGGAACAGCGGCGAGTGGAGGTCGAGGCAGCGGAGGCTCGTGAACAAGCGTTAAAGGACGAACTGAAAGCTGCCCGCGCTGCGGTGATCTCGGAGCGCGAGTTCGGGGATGTGTCACGAACCCTGTTGGCCGACTTCGAAGCGCACACAAAGTCCAAGGAAGCAGCCTTGCAGGCTGAATTAGCTGCGGCCAAGGCAGCGGAGGCTGCGAGGCAAGAGGAGGCTCAGGGGGCTACTAAAGCCGCCCAGGAAGCCCAGGGGCGGGCTACGGCGGCATTACAGCGTGCGGAGGAGGCAGAGACCGCCATCCGGCAGGCCAAGGCTCTACCGGGCATCAGGGGGCGGCTGGTGCGTTGGCTGGCAAGGGACGTGCTGCCGGATTAGCTGGCCGGAATTGTGCGTTTTCGGCCCTGCGGTTTTTCAGTGACCAAAAAATAAGGTTTGTTCATTGTGAGCGGACAATCTTATGGAGCATTGTTTTTGGCGCAGCTATCTTGGAAGCTAATTTATTCCATTCACCGTATGAAACATGACGCATCGCGGGGCCGATTGGGTATAAGAGATTACATCGCAGAATTTTCCGGCTAGCTGCGACTGAGAGAGACGAGCACTCCCGCCGATCTTAAAGCGAGGGTGCAAATGGCGGTTTCTCAAGCAGCGGCGGCACATAACTTCCTGCTCGCTTCCATGCCGTCCGAGGCATTATCACGCCTTCTGCCTTTGCTCTATCCTGTGGATCTACCGGTTCGGCTGCCGCTCCACCAGCACGCTGTTGCCATTGAAACGGTATATTTTCCGGCATCCGGCATGATTTCGCTGATTGGAAATCTCGATGATGGCACGCAGGCAGAGGTTGGCATCATTGGCCGCGAGGGAATGCTGGGCCTTTCGCTTCTTTCGGAGAGCGATACGCCGTTCGTTGATTCCATGGTGCAAATGTCGGGTACGGGACTGCGGATGAAAGCGAGCGACTTTCGCCGGGAGATCGAGGCGAACCCGCCCTTTAAACGGCTCATGATGAACTACAGCGAAGCCCTTCAGGCGCAAATCATGCAGACGGCCGCCTGCAATGGACGCCATGGACTGGAGCAACGCTTCGTACGCTGGCTCCTGATGGCGCATGACCGGGCTGGTTGCGATACGTTGCCTCTCACCCAGGAGTTTATGGCCATGATGCTGGGCGTCCATCGCCCGAGCATCTCCGTCACGGCGGGCATTCTGCAGCGGTCCGGGTTGATTCGTTGCGACCGAGGCCAAGTCACGGTGTTGAACCGGCCCGGCCTCGAAGAAGCATGCTGTGATTGCTACGAAGCGGTCAAAAATCGTTTTTTAATCTTATTAAACATATAGTGAATATTGTTAATTTTTCTTTCTAGTCAATTAAAAATATTGACAGATAACGATCTGGAATCGTTCCAATTAACTTGATTGAGATAATTTAACATAAGTATCAACTACGTATGGAACATGACAGACGTCTGCGTAAAGTTGGGTTTTAACACGCCAGCAACTAAAAATAAAATATCTTGTTCTATATATAACCACAAGTTGTATCGATGGTTACTGCGCAATCGTTAGCTGTGTTTGTCTGCCAAGATGGGCATTCTTTTTGCTCTTACGCCGACATCTATGTCGATGTCATCTTAGGCATTTTGGACTTTCCGAAGTGAAGTGCGGTTGGGGGCGGCTGGGTGACTGTCAGCATAAACTAGCTAGATCGCTAACCAGAGGGGGACTGTCATGACTGAAGGTAAGATGACCGAAGATCAGGTGCGGGAACGGGCTTATCAGCTCTGGGAACAGGCCGGTTGTCCCGAGGGCCGATCTGCCGAATTTTGGGATCAAGCTACATCTGAGGCGGGGTTCCAGAAAATTGAATCTAAGCCAGAACTTGTTCAGGCTCAGAACGTGGATGGGCCCTCGAAAGCGGCGTAGCGACCTGAACTGACCCGCCCGTCCTCTATTGACCACAGATCATTGGAAGACAGTAAAGATGATTGCAGAAGCAGCGTCTTCAGGCAACCAATTGATGACGTCTCGGTTCCATCTTTGGCAGTTATTGGTTCCGAAACGACCGGACTGGCCCGCGATTTCGGAGATCAGCCGGCAAACAGAGACACCATCGGTCAGGATGGCTGCGAAAACCAACGGCCATGAAGCTCCCAGGAAGCAAGGATGAGTGCGGTGGGGCGGCTAGGGAACTGTCAGCATAAATTAGATCTCCAACCACTGTGGGAGCTGTCATGACTGAAGGTGGAATGAGAATCGAAGATCGCGTGCGAGAGCTGGCTTATCCAAACTTACCGATGACGAGTGCTGAAAAATTAGAAGCCGCTTATTTTATACTAAATGAAATTCAGGAAAATTACTTATATACTGCTGACTTGAGCTGGATAGATTTGGCATTGATCGTGGCCAATCTCGGGTATGATTTCGTAAAAACATCCTCCGTCATTGGGTACGGAGACTGGTCAAGAGAGCCGCCAAGTGTGCGTCAAGGGCGACGAATACCATCAGGATTTTCTCGATGAATGGGAATCAGATTGAGGATACTGAACGCGCTGTGGCTGAAGCAGTGGCGGCCACGCTTCTGGCGGCGTGGCTTTTAGGCTGCCACCGCAGGACGCCGTGTTCGCAGATCGAGGTGAAGGAATTGGCGGCGAAATGGACCAAGGGTGACGGCCCCGTCGCCCGGACCCTCCAAAATCCGCCGTTTGGGCGATGGATGGGTCCCCACCTGGATCACCTTCTAAAAGCGACGACGCCGCCACCCCAATTCTAAGCGTCAGAATCTCGAATTATGGAAAGCGCCGGAAAGTCGCGGGGAAGGATAGGCGTAGTCCAGGCAGCGCGGGCGGGCCGGGGCGGTAGTCACAGGCGCGCGGGGACTGGTCAAAGCGGTCCGCCAGGACCGCGCCAGGCGGCGATGAATACTTGGCGGCGGGCTTCGTCATGCGGCTAGGACCCACTCACCGGTTGCCGCAAGGGCATCGTGCATCGCATCGGGGGCCAGATCGATCTCACCCGGCCAAGTGACGACGCCATAGAGGACGTGAACCCTCGCGAACTCATTCGGATCACGCAGCCGGGCAAAGACACCGGCAGTCGGTGCAGTGATCATCGCCGCCATATCGACAGTCCCCGCCGTACCGTCATGGAACCGCACAGCGAGACGGTAGCCCGGCAAGGGGATCACGTCGCGCACGTCATCCGAGGCCGTCGCCTCGATCGGCGGGATCAGGGCAGCGGCGAAATTTTCTGTGGCGACTGATTCTGCGCACATAAGGTCCAATTCTCCATCAGCTCGGCGCGATGTTGCTCACCCCATTCTCGCACCAGGGCGAGGGCCGTACGGGGCAGGTGTCCCTCGATAATATCGAGGGTCTCGATGTCGATCTGTGCCTTGAACCCGGCGTAACGGGCGTGGAAATGAGGCGGCGGGTGATCATGCCAAAACAT
>Ga0315298_1009553_pt1 | contig 11954 bp, 11 predicted proteins | sample WHS_1_MG_FD_203077 | JGI IMG/M metagenome (GOLD analysis project Ga0315298, IMG submission 203077) | Extremophilic microbial mat communities from Washburn Hot Springs, YNP, Wyoming, USA - WHS_1_MG | ecosystem: Environmental > Aquatic > Thermal springs > Hot (42-90C) | place: USA: Wyoming... | reverse complement strand
TCTTTATAATTATCTTCATTATTTCTGTTATAATAACCACTTATGGATATCCATATACACTTTCTAAAACCCCTGAAAAGCTGGAAGGTGAAAAGAACTTCATTATCATTACAAAATATGCATTCATAGATGACTTAAAAGAGATAGAGACGCTATTCCCCAATTACAACTACTTCTACTTACCCATTGAGGAGATAGGACATACTCCAGATGAGGTGAGAAATTTTCTCTTTTCTCACTTTAATAGTGGCTATGTCCTCCTTGCCCTTTCAGAGAAGACACTACCGGGAGGAAGACTCACCATTGTAAAAGATGGGGATTTTTCGCCAAAAACAGTAGCATCAGACATATTTTATGCAATTGAAGATGTGGACATAGATAAAGATGGTATACCGGGAGAATTCTTTTCAGATATACTCAAAAGCGGTTTAAATTTTCGCTTTGTTGTCTCAAGGCTTCCCTTTGAGAGGAAAGAGGATTTTAAAAACTACTTTAATAGTGTGAAGGCATATCTTTCTCTCCCCCCAAAAGTCCTGCTTGTAGGTGCATTTATCTCTTTTCCAAATGAAACATACAATGGCGGCAAGATTCTTACAGGTGATGGTGCACGCCTTATGGAACTTTTAAAAGGACAGTTCTTTAAGGATGCAATAACCCTTTACGAGGAAGGTGGTGACTTTCCTTCCACATTCAACCCAACCTATCCTCTTACAAAAGGACACTTCATAGAGGAATGTAAAGATGCAACTCTTATCTTCTGGGATGCTCACGGCTCAAGTAGTGGCGCATACAGCGAAGTCTGGGTGGATAATAACAATAACGGTGTGCCAGAGGATGGAGAATTTTCATTTACTCCCTTTATCTCAAAAAGCGATACTTTCACAACACATGCAGTTGTTTTTTCTGGAAGTTGCCTTAACCTGAATGGAGAGGATAACTTAGGAGACGCATTTTTAAAGAACGGTGCAGTTTCTTTTATTGGCTCAAGAGAAATAAGTTATACGCCTTCGTATTTTTCAAGACCCGATGATGGAGGTTCTTCAAGTATTATTTATTATTTTGCAAAGGGTGTTAAAGAGGGGAAAAATATTGGAGATGCACTCTATGAAAGTTTCCTCACCTTTTATAAAAACTGTCTCTTTAAAGATATAGAAGACCCCATTGAAAGTGGCATTTTAAACATATACGACTTTAATATATACGGTGTGCCTACAATAACGCCAAACGGAAGAGAAGGGGAGCCTACAGAGAAACCCATAATAACGAATAAAGCATTATCATATGAGTTTAATTACAATGAAGACTCAAAAGAATTTACGATAAGAGTAAAAAACGGTGCACCATATTTTGTGATCTTACCAGAGGGGCTTTTTGTAAAGGAGATATATTACGAAGCATCGGAAAATAAGCCGATTTTTGATTGGTTCTTTAACATTGTGAGGGCAAACAATACATCGTGCACCCTTTTAATGAGAGGGATTGTAAGAGGAGTTGTCGAAGGGCAGGTGATAGTTAAAAATAATAAATTTGAGAATGATTATCCCGTGAAGGTTTCAGGGGTTGATGTAAGGGATTTTAACTTTGATTCTGTGGTCGATAATAAAGATTTTGAGATACTCAAAAGTGTATTCGGGAAAAATTATATGGAGGAAGGGTTTTTGCCCCAGTGTGACCTTGACTCAAACTTAAGAATCGATGGAGGCGATGTGCTGAAGTTCAATGTAAATCATTAAAAAATCAACGGGGAGAGAACCTCATCAATCCGAGAAACGCACATAGAAAGAAAGTTTACTGTTCATTGCAGGTTGACACCCAATAAAGGCTATTTTGGGGTTGCCAAAGTTAACAACTTAAACTTTGTTAAAAAAATTTAAGAAATATTCAAGTCCAACCTCCCTCTTGACAAAACTGAAAAATGTGTTATAATTTGTTAAACAGATGTAATACAAATAATAAAAATTTCAGGAGGTGAACAATGGAAGAGAAAGTAAAAAATGAAAGGAAGGAATTCTATGAATTCCTGGATGCACTTTTTGACAAAGTGGATGAAGAGAAAAAGGAAATGAGAAAAACTAAAAGAAAGTGGATGCGGTTTGGGAAATTTGTTGCTGTGAGATTGCCTCAAACTCTATTTGAAGGTGTAGAGAAGATTGCTTATGAGACAGGGGAGACGGTGAGTGAAGTGGTAAGACAGGCAGTGAAGGAGTTTCTCTCAAATAGCAAGGAACTGCTGAAGGAGAATAGTAACGAAGGCAAACAGGTGGAAAATGAAGTATCTAAGGAAGCACTTAAACAATTCCTTATAGCACATGAAGAGGAAATAAAAGCGTATTTTAAGGAAAAAGAAAGTAATAAGAAACCTACGGAGACAGAATAACTTTTATTCCTCACCTCCTCTTTCTATCCTCAATCTCACAGACGGGGCAGAGTTTTCCACTTCCTTTGAATAAGGCACCACACTTTTCACACCTTTTATAATGAAGGGCAATCATTTTTTTCTCCCTCAACTTAAACTGAGTTAACACATTTCTATACGCCTTTCTTAATCCTTCATCTCCCTTTAATGCCATAACGAGTTTTTCAATCCACTCTATATCAGTTGTATCGAGTCTTACATCCGGTTCATCCTCCTTATGAACCTCTCTAACATTCCTTTTAAGTGGCATAATCTTAAACTCCAACCTCACAATGGGAGAGTCCCCACCAATTTTTTCGTTAATGGCCTTTAAAATATCTCCTTTCATATATTCAAGTTCTCTTTTGAATAGATATGAACTTACCCCTATAAAAAGTGTTCCATCCTCATATTTCAATGGAGTTGTATACATTGAAAGTCCCTCTCCTACGATCTCCTTCCATTTTATAAACGGATAGTAACCCTTAACCTTCTTAATAAGGCCCCTTTCTTCGAGAAATGCATCTACTAAAACCTTAATACTCTCTCTCATCGAGCGAAAAGACAACTCCTTCCTTAAGAATATGAGGGGGCACATCAGTGAGGTTTATCGTAGTTATTATCACCTGGTTTTCCTTTATTCTGTTCAAGACCTCCTCTATTCTTGTAGCGTCAAGGTGGGAAAAAAAGTCATCAATAAGAAGGAGAGGGACATTCCCTGTGTAATCTTTTATAAGGATACTCTCAATGAGTTTTAGTACAAAACCAATATTATACGCCTCCCCCAGGGAAGCAAATTCCCTCAAGTCCATACCATTATTGGATAAACGAATCTCATCAAGGTGAATCCCAAAGAGTGTATGCTTCTTTTTTGTCTCTTCAAGGATCGCATCTTCTGAAAGAAGCATATCTAACTTTGAAGGCTCATATTCCATCTCAATAACAATATTATTTCCTCCCATCTTATTAAAATAATCCTTGAGATATCTATTGATCTCCTTTATTATACTCTCCCGCTCTTCCTTTATCTTTAGACCTGTATTATACAACTCCTGTGAAAGAAATAGAAGCATATCCATTGTAAAATTTCCGTTTCTGAGGAACACATTTTTCTTCTCGAGGAACGCATAATACCTGAGCAGTGCCTTATAGTAGCCCTCACAGGTAAAAATTAATAGATGGTTTATAAAATCTCTCCTTTTTGAAGGCCCCCCTTTTACAAGTTCAACAAGGGAATAGTCGGTGGCTACAACAGGAAACTTTCCTACAATCTCAGCAAGTGTTTTTACTCTCCTCTTATTGAGGCGGATCTCCTTTTTATCCTTGTATAGCAAAAAAGAAACCTCATTATCTCCACCATCTTTAAAATTACCCTCAACAAGGAAATACTCTTCATCAAAACTTACACAGTTTGATAGTGTGTTTGTTAAGAAACTCTTTCCAGTTGAAAGTATGTATATAGACTCAAGGATACTCGTTTTACCGCTTCCATTCTTCCCTGCAATAATATTAAACCCATTCTTAAAAGTAAGATTCAGTGTCTTAAATCTTCTAAAGTTTTTTAAAGAAAGCGTCTCTATGATCATTCAATTGGCTTTTGAGGCATAATGACATAAAGGTATTTTTCGCTTTCTCCTCTTACAAGTACAGGGTGAAGTGGCCCTTCTATACCAAAAAACACGGTCTTATCTTCTATATGTGCAATCCCATCGATAATCTTTTCCGCATAGAACTGTAGAGATACCTCTGCATTTGTTTCACAGGGAATCACTTTTCTTCCCTGTCCTATTTGAGATGCAGGTGATTCTACTATAAGTGTTCCATGTGTAAATGTAAAGATGATCCTCCCAGTCTCTTTCCTTGCAAATACACCAACGATATCCAATGCATCGATAAGGGCATCCTTTGCTACACGCCCGAAAAATTCTGTTTGTAGAGGAATAACACTCTCATACTGTGGAAATTGACCATTAATGAGAAGACTTATAAGGGAGATTTGAGGAAAAGAAAATTTTATGTTGCTTTCAGTGACCTCAATTCTCACAGTAGTAGAATCGGAGAGTGTAAGATGCTCTAATATATCCAGTGCCTTCCATGGCACAATGAATGATGTCTTTGGAAGACCTGATTGCTCAATCTTATTAAGTGCAAGTGCTGTACTGTCCGTTGCAACTAAATTGACACCCTCTTCCTTTATATCAAAGTAAACTCCCCGAAATTCCTTTCTACTCTCTTCCTTTTTTGATGCAGCAAAAACCGTATTCTCTATAAGCCTTTTTAGGTCTTTAAAAGAGAGAGAAAAGTTTACTTGCGAGGATACTTCCGGGATAATAGCAAATGCCTCTGGATTAAATGTATGAAGTGTAAATTCTCCACTATTTTCTTTTATAGCGACTTTTTTAGGTAAAATTTCACATTCTATGTATTCTCCTTTGAATTTTGGTGTGAGGTCTTTTAGTATATCATAAGGAAGCACTGTTTCAGTAATTGGTCCTCTCTCTATAAATTCGCCAGGAACTTCATATTCCATTGCCTGCTCTAAATTTGTTGTTGTAAGTGTAATTCTATCATTGATTTTTAAAAGGATATTTTCTAAGATTGAATCAATAGGTCTTCCTGATATAACTTTTCCTACATTTGATACTGCCTTTGAAAAATCAGTTGTCTTTATTTTTATCCTCATAATCCACCTCTTTTATTATTATTTCTTTTATTAATATAGAATCATATTCATTGTAATAAGTGCTGTGTAAACTGTTGAAAAGTCCGTTTTTGTGTGTATTTATGTGGAAGAGTTTCTGGTGATAATGCTGTGGATAAAAAATTTTCTTTTCCACTTTTAAACAACCCTCACATTTTTCCACAATTCTTACATAGTTTTCCACAGGTTTATCCACATTTTACTCCCTTAACCTGTTTGTAATTTCATCAACAAGGGCACGCATTGTCTCCATCTTTTTTACTTCTTCTTTTATCTTTGCATAGGCGTGCATGACAGTTGTATGGTCTCTTCCACCAAAGGCTTCTCCAATCTGTGGTAGCGATAGGTCTGTAAACTCTCTTGTAAGGTACATAGCGATCTGCCTTGGGAGCACAATGTTCTGTGTCCTTCTTTTATCTGATAGGCTCATAATATCAATGCCGAAATATTCTGAAACAACCTTTTTTATTTTTTCAACTGTCACGGGTTGAGAGGTCTCTCTTATGATATCTGAAAGTGCAGACTTTGCAAACTCAACGGTGATTTTTTCATTCTGTAATGATGCCTTTGCAATAAGTCTAATAAGGGCACCTTCAAGTTCCCTTATGTTTGAATATATGTTGTCTGCAATATAGGCAGAAACTTCATCAGGGATGTGGATGTGTTCTTTTTCTGCCTTTCTTTTGAGTATTGCAACTCGGGTTTCGTAGTCTGGTGGTTGCACATCGCAAGTGAGTCCCATTTCAAATCTGCTCCTCAACCGCTCTTCAAGAGTGGGCAGGTCCTTTGGTAATACATCAGAAGTAATAACAATCTGTTTCCCTGATTCGTAGAGTGCATTGAATATGTGGAAAAATTCTTCCTGTGTCCTTTCCTTTCCAGCAAGAAACTGTATGTCATCAATAAGAAGCACATCTGCATTCCTGTATTTTTTATGGAAGTTGTCGATAAGACTCGTTGTGTTTTGCGCATTCTGTATTGCATATATAAGTTCATTTGTAAATTTTTCTGTCGTTGTATAGATGATATTTATCCTGTCTTTAAAATTTCTCAAGAGTTCATGCCCTATTGCATGAAGAAGATGTGTCTTTCCCAGGCCTACCCCGCCGTATATGTAAAGGGGGTTGTATGTTTTTCCAGGATTTGCGGAAACTGCCTTCGCTGCTGCATAGGCAAATCTGTTGGAGTTTCCAACGACAAACTCCTCGAATGTATAGTCCTTATGGAGGGTCATATTGTTGAGGAGAATAATGGGTGGTTCTTTTGGCTTTTTTTCGGAGACAACAATATTGATTGAAAGTTCTTTTCCTGCAACCTCCTTTATGTTGGACATAATGAGGCTCTTGTACTTTGTTTCAATCATTTCTTTTACAAAATTGGTGGGCGTCCGTAAGACGATCTCCGTATCACTTTCGGAGACAAACTCGACAGGCTCAATCCACATCCTGTATGCCGCTTCACTTAATGTGTTTTTTAACTCTTCCAGTACTTTTTCCCAGGTATTCATACAAATCTATTATATGAAAGTTTTCCACAAATAAAAAAGTGATTGCTAAAGTAATAATTTAAAAATGGCAAAAGATAAAACATTTTTGTTTATGGGCGGTTTAAGGTATAATTAAACGGTTTTTTAAGAGAATTTTTGTGGCGCAGGTATCGCCTGGAAGGAGGTAGTTATGGATTTTTCAATCTTTATAGGTGGACAGGCTGGCGAAGGCATCAAGCGTGGCTCGATGCTTATAGGTAAGGTCTTCAATAGATATGGGTATCATGTATTTATTATGAACGATTACGGCTCTCTTATAAGAGGTGGGACTGATTATACGGAGATAAGGGTTGCTTCAAGGGAAGTCCACACATCTTACAACAGGTTTAACTATATGTTTGCCTTCCATATGGATGTGTTTGAGAAGTATAAGGGTATGGCAAAAGAAAATTGTTTTACATTAACTTCAGATGATTTCCCCTATGACGACATAATAAAGGAAAGAGAGGCAGCACCTTTTATGAAGCCTTCGATTGTGCTTGGTGTTCTTTCGTATATACTTCGTATCCCAGAGAATTTTGTCGAAGGTGTGATTGAAGATGACCTTAAGAAAAATGCACCAAAAAATATTGAACTCTTCAGGGCTGGCTATAAACTTGCAGAAGAGAGAGGATTTAATTCAATTCGCCTTTTGAAGGGAGATAAAGACCCCAAGCCCCTTCTATACGGAAACGATGCAATTGGCCTTGGTGCAGTGAAAGGAGGGTTGAAAGTGTATGCAGCGTATCCCATAACGCCATCCACAACGCTCCTCGATTTTCTTGCAAAAAATGCCGAGAGATTTCACATTGTTGCACTTCAACTTGAGGATGAAATTGCAGCAATAAACCTCGCAATTGGGAGTGCCTATGCAGGGGTGCGATCAATGGTTGGCACATCCGGTGCTGGGCTTGACCTTATGGGTGAAGCAATAACCCTTGCAGGTGCAACAGAAACACCAATTGTTATCCTTGATGTGATGAGAGTGGGTCCTTCAACTGGCGCACCAACCTATACAGAGCAAGGCGATGTAAACCTTGCCTTGAATATAGGGCATGGCGAATTTCCTCGCATTGTCCTTGCGCCAGGCGATGTAGGGGAGGCATTTGAGGTGACCGCATTGGCGCTCCGATTTGCATGGTGGTATCAAACACCCGTTATAATCCTTTCAGATAAGCATATTTCGGAAAGTGCAAGAACAACAGAAATAGTTGAAGAGGACAAAGCCTTCCTCAAACTCCACCCAAAAACATTCAGTTTGTCTTTTTCGGATCATTACCCAACGATGATTAAAACTTATGATAAGGAGATTGATGGTGAATACCACAGATATAAGATTACGCCCGATGGAATTTCTCCTTATGCTCCACCTTCAACGCCTGATGTGGTTGTGCATACAAATTCAACTGAGCATACAGAAGAGGGTTATTCCTCAAGCCTTCCTGAAACACTAACAAAGATGAAAGAGAAGCGCGTAAGAAAGATGAAAACAATTGAAGACGACTTCAAACTTATGCGTTTTATAAATGTATTTGGGGAAGGCTTGGTTGCAGTTGTTTCCTTTGGATCGCCTAAAGGTGCGATACTTGAAGCAATGGAGAATTTGGGAATTAAATTTGTCCAGGTTGTTTCCCTTGAGCCGTTCCCAGCAGATGCAGTAATAGAAGAACTCAAAGGTGTAAAGAAGATAATCTCAGTTGAGCAAAATTCATTTGGGCAGTTTGCCGACCTCTTTGAGAGAAAAACAGGGTTAAGGATCGATAAGAGGATTTTGAAATACGATGGGCGTCCATTTAGCCCCTGGGCTTTGAGAAGTATGTTTGAGGAGGTGTTAAATGAACCTAACAACTGATAGGAAAATTCAGTGGTGTCCTGGGTGCGGAAATTTCGGAATATACAATGCGCTAAAGACTGTTTTAGAGAAAGCAATTGATGAAAAGAGAGTGAAACAGGAGAATATCGTGCTTGTTTCAGGCATTGGTTGTTACGGGTATATCACAAACTACTACCATCTAAATTCGTTTCATACGATCCACGGACGTGTCCCCCCGCTTTTAACGGGGATAAAACTTGCAAATCCCGAACTAATACCAATTGGTTTTGTTGGCGATGGCGATGCGTTTGCTGAAGGGATGTCGCATACGATTCACATTGCAAGGAGAAATTCTAATGCAAAACTCATTCTTCACAATAACGGTGTATATGGTCTTACAACGGGACAATTTACACCCACATCTCCAAAAGGGTTCAAAAGCAAGTCGACACCATTTGGAAATCCTGAAAACCCTATAAACCCTGTAACACTTATGCTCGTATCACAGGCGACATTTGTTGCAAGAGGATTCTCTGGCGATATCAAGCACCTTCAGTACATTTTTGATGAGATGCTAAAGCATAGGGGGTTTGCCTTTGTTGAGGTATTACAACCCTGTGTCACTTTTAACAACACATACCAATTCTATAAAGAGCGTGTTTATAAATTGGAAGAAACTGATTATAAGATTGGTGACTTTAATCTTGCACTTCAAAAGTCACTTGAATGGGGCGAAAAAATTCCAGTTGGTATATTCTACAGAAGTGAACTTCCAACCTATGAAGACCTTGTATTGAGAGGATTGGATTTGTTCTGCGATAGAAGTGTGTTAGACCTCAAAGATATTGTAAAAGAATTTATTTAAATCCACCCGAAAGAATTACCCACGCCGTCATCCCTCGCCGACTTTACGAGGGATCCCCTCTTCCTCTGTCACCCCGAAATGCCTTTCTGAGGGGTCTCCTCCTTTAATCCTTTTTTCTGTATAATTCTTTATGAAGCAGAAATATTGTTATGTTTATATTCTTTCAAACAAGTATAACAATGTGCTTTATGTAGGAATTACTAATGACTTAATACGAAGAGTATACGAACATAAAAATAAATTGGTTGATGGATTTACAGAGAAATACAATGTTGATAAACTTGTCTATTATGAGTTGTTCAATGATCCAACGAATGCAATAACAAGAGAAAAACAACTAAAAGGATATTCAAGAAAAAAGAAAGTGGAATTAATAACCTCATTTAATCCAGAATGGGAAGACTTGTATGGAACACTTTAAAGGAGGAGATTCCTCACTTCGTTCGGAATGACAAATTGGTTGGTTTTTGTCTTTCCGTGGAAAGGGCGGAGATCCTTCGCTTCGCTCAGGACGACACTGCGTGTCGGTTAGAAAGGGGTCAGTTTCCCCTTTCGATTGAATAGGAGATTTCTCGGGCTGAAGCCCTCGGAATGACCGACCAAGAAAATGATTTTTGTCTTTTTGGGGTTAGTTGGGAAGGGGTGTCCCCTTCCCAATAATTGGAGATCCCTCACAAAAGGAGTTCGGGATGACACTTCAGGTCGGTTGGGAAGGGATCTTTTAACTCTTCCCAATAATTGGAGATCCTTCGTTCGGGACGACCAAACTACGGTCGGTTAGAAAGGGAGACTTTGCCCCTTTCGATTAAGTGATAAATGTTATTAAAGATTTAACACAAGCTTTAAAGCCTCTTCGATCTTGCTTCTATGTTCCTCTTCGAGCACTCCTATTTTTTCAATAAGCCTTTCTTTGGAAATTGTGAGAATTTGTTCGCATTTTATGTAGGACACTCTTTTTAACCCGTTTTCCTCTGATGGTTCAACCCTAATATGAAAGGGTACAGGTCTTCCTTTTGTGCTTATTGCAACAACAATTGTATTTGGATAATTAGGGTTTGTGTTTCCTGCATCTGTCTGAATAATGAGAGTTGGCCTTATCCCCTCTTGTTCGGAGCCTCTTCCTGGGTTCCAATTTACTATCCAGATCTCAAATCTTTTTGGACTCTTCATCGTTAAAAACTACCTCTTTTTGTGCCTCTAATGCATATTCGACATCGCTTTCGTATACTTTGCTAAATGCATCGTAGAGCATCTTTTCCTCCTCTTTTTTCAACCATTCACTTAGAAGTTCTCTTATTACTTCATTGAGTGATTTATTTTCTAATTTTCCAATCTCCTTTGCCTTCCTGTGCAAGGATTCAGGAATTCTTACACTAAAACTTACAATGTTTTTCATATAACACCTCCTTATGGTATCCATATTAGGTATGAAAATTATACATCATATTTCGATTTTAGTCAATAATCTTTTGTTTCTGACTCTATTTTTTGGGAAAAGTTCTAAAGGGGTCCGTTCCCCCTTTCGATTGAATAGGAGATGTCTCACTTCGTTCGACATGACTGTGCGGGCGTCATCCCGAGGAGCGTAAGCGACGAGGGATCTCCTCTTCCCCGCTGTCACCCCGAGCCGACTTTGCGAGGGGTCTCCTCCTCCCCTCTGTCACCCCGAAATGCCTTTCTGAGGGGTCTCCTCCTTTTATTAGAGGAGGGCAGAGCCCTCCTCTAACTCCACCCCAAAAATGCCTTTTGACTTTGGGGAAAAGTTAGAAAGGGGGTGAAACCCTCTTTCTAATATTGGGAGATTTCTCACTTCGTTCGAAATGACCATTAATGGAGGAGGGAGAAGGACCCTCCTCCAACTCCACCCAAAAAGAATTAACTGAGGAGATTCTTCCTCGCAAAATTCGCTCGTCAGAATGACTGCGGAGGCGCTCAGGACGACACTTCGTGTCGGTCGGAAAGGACTTCTTTATCTTATTTCTACTGTATCTGCGAAATTCTGCATTAGTTCTTTTATCTTTTTTAGTTCTGAATCATTAAAAGTCTCGAAGGGATAAGTTGGGTCTAATACTTTGTCAAAATGCGGGCGCTGGATGTAATATGCCTTTGCCCTGTTTATCAAATTCCCTATCTCTAAAAATGCATCTAAGGTTTTGAAGTAGTTTTTGAACACGGTTGTTCTAAATTCGTAATCCTTATTTGAATTTTTAATAATCTCAATACTTTCTTTGATAGATGTGCTATCGATATTTATGCCCACCGCATCGCTATATCTTTCAAATGGTGCCTTTATGTCCATTGCAATGTAATCAATATAGGGCAAAATCTCCTTGAGCCTATCTGGAAAAGACCCATTTGTATCAACTTTCACCAGAAATCCCATATCCTTAATCCTTTTTATAAATGCACCGATATCCCTGTGCAGTAGTGGCTCTCCACCTGTAAATTCAACTGCATCAATGAGCCCAATGCGGTTTCTAAGGGCGTTTTCGATTTCTTCAAAGGGGATATCCTCTAAAAATTCATCTGGTAAAACCAATTCCCTGTTGTGGCAGAAAGGGCAACGGAAATTGCACCCCATGGTAAAAATAATTGCGCACACTTTCCCAGGATAATCAATGAGGGAAAATTTTTGAAAAGCCCCGATTTTCATTT
>Ga0315298_1009551_pt1 | contig 11955 bp, 7 predicted proteins | sample WHS_1_MG_FD_203077 | JGI IMG/M metagenome (GOLD analysis project Ga0315298, IMG submission 203077) | Extremophilic microbial mat communities from Washburn Hot Springs, YNP, Wyoming, USA - WHS_1_MG | ecosystem: Environmental > Aquatic > Thermal springs > Hot (42-90C) | place: USA: Wyoming... | reverse complement strand
CCCGCGGGCCTATCCCGTGGAACAAACGGGTCGTCGCCCGACAGAACGGGGAAATATGCCCGGAAGCCCGCCCACGGGGCAGATAAATTTACGGGCGGCAGAATGGCGATGAGCAGTTCTGGAGAAGAGAGGAGACAACGACAATTGGATGAGCAAAACCGGTGGCCGGACTGGGTCAGGCTGCTGCAGGGCTGGCAGCCCGCCCCGCAGCCCCGTGTAACGGGGGAAATCCAGCGCTGGCCCGTCTACCGGGAAACGGCCCGTTTTAAGAGGCTGGCCGGCTATCTGGAGGGCGTCTTTCGGACGGCGCCGGGGGAAGCGCCGCCCCTGCCCGCCGGGGTGCCGGAGCTCTTGAAAAAAATTTTTCAGCGCCGCACACGGGTGGATGAAAAGCATCTGCTCGCCGCCCTGGCCCCGGCGGCCGCCGCCCTGGCCACCACTCCGGATGACCTGGCCCGCCGGCTGCTGGCCGGCGGATGGCTGGGCCGCTGGGTGCGCCTGCAGGCAGATGAAAAGTCAATTTCAAGCGTGGAATACGGCCCGCTGGCTCCGTTGACGGGGCTGCTGCAGTACGACATGATGCAACTGGCCGAAGAAAACAGGCGGTGGCTCGGGGAAATGTACGCGCGCCTGGCGGAACTGCAAAAGAAAACCGGAACATCATACACGCAAAAGCCGGATGATGCAAAGACAACACGCCGCGGCAGGGAATGGCCGGCTCCCGCACCCGGCCATGAAAAAAGCGAAATTATTCACGCCGGACCCGGCGGATGCCCTGGGAGCCCCTCTTTGCACAATGCACACGGGAATGAAATGAATGGAACGGGCACCGGCGCACACCGCCATGAAGCAACCACCGGGACGGGCAGGAACCAGAAGGAGGCTGTGGGGAAATTACTGCATTGTGTGCGGCAGGCCCTGGAAAAAGCGGAGCGGACTCTGCATAAAATGCACGTCGGCCCGGCCCGACCGGCAGAGACGGAAGACAACGACCCCCATCTCCCGCCGACGTCATCCAACCGGGCCGCATCGCGGGCGGAAGGCGGCTCCCGGGCTGAAACCACGGCCCCCCCGTCCGTGCCGTACGGGCTTTTCCCCCGGGTGTTTCATCCGCTGAAACCGCGGGGCAGATTTCACCTCGCAGTGGAGTTTTTGCTGGCGCTGGCCGAATGTGTGCGCAATTCACCGGAGGGATTCGACTGGAAGGAAATCGGCGCGCGGTTCACCCGGAACATCGGCGGCTCGAAGCGTTTTGACGCCGCCCGTGACGAACTGGCGGCACTGGCCGAAGCGGTGACCGGCTCAAGCCTGGAACAGTTGGGACTGACCTCTTCCGGCAGCCTGTACTGCATTTATTTCCTCGGCCGATTGCAGGCATATTTCGGACCGGAAGCGGTGATAAACAGCGGACCGGGCGTCAACGCCCTGACCAACGTTCAGATGGAGCGACTGACCGGCCTGGCCACGACGGCCCGACGCGTGCTGCTTACGGAAAACCGGGCGCTGCTGTTGAAAATGGCGGCCGCGGAATGGGAAGAGATGGATCCGCCCGCCCTGGTGCTGGGCATCGATGGCCGCCTGCGCCTGGCCCACGCCCGTTTTTTGAAGGTGCTGGCGGAAACCCACCCCTCCCTGCCCTGGTTCGCCTGGGTGGATACCGACGAAGCCGGCCTGACCATTGCCGGGCAAATCGCCGCCATCAACCCGCGCTGCCGCTTCCTGCTACCGGCGGGGGAAATTGTCCGGCTGGATTTTGCCGCCTGGCGGCGGGCGCTGGAGGAGGACCCTGCCCTGCGCAACCGGGAACAGGAGGACACCCTGGGACACCCTTCCCTCTGGCAGGAATGGTTCAGGATTCAGTCTGTTCCTCCTGCCGGAGGCGACGGTACTCTTCCCGGGTGACCTCGTAGACTTCGCTCACCGTTTCTCCCGGGCGCACCCCGGGGTTGGCCACCACGCACAGGAACCGGTGAAAACGATTCAGGTACTGATCACCGTGCACTTTCGGCGAAACGATGATCAGCTTGCGCCCCAGCACGGACCGGTAGAGATCGAAAATGTCGTGTTTGCGCTCTTCATCCAGGGCACTGTCGAACTCGTCCAGCACATAAAAGGGCGGCCGGTTTTCAATGTCGCTTAAAAGGGCCAGCGCAAAGACCAGCGAGGTGGCCGCCCGCTCGCCGCCGGAAATCCCCTCGCCCACGATACGGCCACTTTCCGGAAAAATTTTTTCCGGCCGGTGGCCCGGACGGGTGGCTACGTGCAATTCCCACTGATAGGCCGGATTGCGGCTCTCTTCGTCCGGCTCCACCAGGCGCACCTCCCCGACCATATCCAGACGCTGCATGAAGGCGGCAAAGCGCTGGTTGGTCCTCTGCCAGCGGTAGGTGACGGCCTTGTGAAAATCCCGGCGCCGCTCTTCTTCCCGGGCGCGCAGCTGATCAAAGCGCAGCTTCGATTCCTGCAATTCCTTCTGCGCCTGGTTGTACTCGAAGGCGTAGTCGTCGTAAAGCTGGCGGGCTTCTTCGGTGACCACCCGGGAGAGGGCGTCGTCCAGCTTGTTGCGGGCTTCCCTCTCCAGCCGCTGCAGATTGGCCCGGGTCTTTTCCTGCTCCCGGTAGACCGGTGGCGACCACCGACCCAGTTTTACCAAACCGGAAATTACTTCTGCAAATTGCGCGTGCATTTGTTCATATTTTTGCCGCCACTCTTCCTCTTCTATGGACAGGGCGCCGGCCTGTTCGTCCAGCTGTCCGGCGGAGGCTTCCAGCTGCTCCACACGCAGGGCGGACCTCCGCCACTGCTCTTCCGTGGACAGCTCACGTTGCTCCGCGGCGCGGATCTCCCGGCTTAAAGCGTCAATCTCGGCTTCCAGGACATCACCGGCGCGGCGGCACTCGTCCCTTTCCGCCCCGGCCAGCCGGATTTTTTCTTCCAGCTCGCGCAGGCGGGAAATGGTTTCCTGCTCCCGCTCGTACTCGGCATAAACGGCCAGTTCCCCTTCCACCTGGCGCAGGGACTGTTCCTTCCGGGTCCTTTCCCCGTCCCTTTCCCGGCGCAAACGACGGCTTGCCGCCAGCGTTTCATCGGTACGAGCCTGATCCTCCGTCAGGGTTTGCAGCCGGACTTCCAGGGCGGCCTTTTCCTCCCGCAGCACGGGCAGGCGCACGTCCACCTCTCGGCGCGCGCCCAGCCGGCGGCCGGTTTCCACCAGGCGCGCCTCCATCTCCCGCTTCTCAGCCGCCAGTTCGGCCAGTTGTCCGTTGACCGACACCAGCGCATCGGCCACCCGCCGGCGGGCCGCCTCCAGCGCTTTCACCCCGATGGCCGCTTCCTGTTCCACCGCCCCCCGCAGGCCGTACTGATCCCACAGGACGCCGCGCCACAAAACCAGGTGCGCTGGTGTTCCGGGCGCCTCCCGGTCGAAGCGCAGTTCCACACCGGCCAGCCATTGCTCCACCCGGGCGAAAAAATCCGCCGGAACGTCCTCGCCCGCCGCGGGCTCCAGACAGTCCAGCAGATTGGAACGGCGGCCGGCACCAAAGCGGAGGAAACGGCGTTCCGGCGGCAGGGCCACCAGGTAGAACCCCTTTTCCGGCGGCACCCCCTCCAGCAGGCGCTCCACAAAAATCGTATGTTTCAACGGAGCCAGCCAGGCTTCCACCTGCTCCCGGTCGCAGTCGCCCCGCACGTCGAAAAGCTCCCCGAAAGCGGCCGCCCGGATCCCGGCCTCCCGGTAAATGCGCAGGAGTTTCTCCTGGGCCGGCAGCAAAAGCGTCTTCTGACCGGCCAGGCGCGCCTGCTCCTCCTCCAAACGCCTCTTTTCTTCATTCAGCCGGCCCAGATGCTGCACCAGGGAATCGAGCCGGTTTTTTAACGCCGTTTCTTCGGCCTCCAATTGATGCAGCGGGGGAAGCCGCCCGTCCAGTTCCTGTTTTTGCGCCAGTTCCGTCCCCACCTCGGTCAGCTTCAACTGCAGCGCGCCCAGTTCGCGGTCGGCGGTGCGCTGCTTTTCTTCCAGCGCAACAATCTCCCCGTCCAGATCCGCCAGTACCCGCTCCAGTGCCGCCAGTTCCCGCTGCAGCGCCCCCCGCTCCTCCAGCAGTTCATCCCGGGAACGGTGGATGTGCCGCATTTTTTCCTCCAGATCGCGCACTTTTTTCTGCAGTTCATCTTGCTCCTGCCGCCAGACTTCCAGCTGACCGTTCAACCGGTTCAGGCGGGCGTTGGTATGGCTCTGCTCCTCCTCTTTAAGCGCTCTTTTTTCCCGCCGGTGGTTAAGAATGCTTTTTACTTCCCGCAGCTCCTGTTCCAGCCCGTCACGCGAGGCGGCGGCCGCGGCCAGTTCCCGGCGGGCGGCGGCCAGCTTCTCCTGCATTGCTTCCTCTTCCCCCTGCACCAGCCGGATCATCTCCCGGTAGACCACCTCCAGCTGCAGCAGGGCCTCAGAGCGCAGGGCGTCCCGCTGCTCCAGGGCGTTTTTCAGCTTTTCCAGCTCCTGCAGGCGGCGGGTGCGGGTAAGGGCCACGGTGCGCGCCCGTTCGAAATCCTCTTCGGCCTGCTTCAACCGGCGGCGGGCCAGCTCCCATTCCCGCTGCAGTTCATCCAGGCCGAACATGGCGGCCACCTTTTCAAAACGGGCGGCATCGCTCATGTTGGCGAATTCGGCGATGGAACCCTGATACCAGAACATGAAATAGCCTTCGGCATCAATGTCGAAAACCCGTTTGTAATAATCCTGGGCTTCCGCGCGGGTGCGGAACTGACGCAGCGGCGCCAGCCCGTCCGGCACCTCGCCGCCGGAGAGGGAATAGCGCACCTGGCGCCGCTCCGATCCCGGGGACAGACGCACTTCCGCCGCCAGTTCCACATATTCGGGTGCATCTTTCTGATTCTCCCCGGGCGGATTGTGAAAAAGCACCGCCACCCGCGCCCGCCAGCCGTCGGTGGAACGGCGCATTTTGGAGCGCAGGCCGTCCACCGAAACGCGCGGGCTGCCCAGGGCGAAAGCAAGGGCGAAAACCAGCGTGGACTTGCCCGACCCGTTCTTGCCCCCGATAAGCACGTGCTCGTCCCCCCCGCCCAGGTCCAGGCTGCGCGGGGCGAAATCACGGATGCCGTTGATTTGAAACCGCACGGGATACACTTTTCGTTCACCACCTCACTGCAGCCGTCACTCGAACAACTTCAGCTGCTCCGCGCCGGCGGAATCCTCTTCCTCCCGTTTTTCCAGGGTGAAGAAATCCCGCACCTGTTCCAGGGAAACCTCGCCGCCCTGGGACTCACTCACCACCCGCATCAGAAAGGGCAGCGGGAGAACGTGACGGCCCACTTCCGTCAGGTAATAGGCGCGCTTTTTCTCCTCCCCTTCGCCGGGCAAATCCTCCTGGCGCAGGAAACCGCATTTGACCAGATGATCCAGGGCCAGCATCAGTTTGCGTTCGGCATAGAGTGAAGAACGCTGAAAATGGCCGAGCAGTTCGTCAAAAGAGATCCGTCCGCTGCGGGAAGTGGTGCCCAGGTAAAAGCAGAACAGGAAAAGAGCCAGCTGACGGTCGTCCAGCATCTCCTGCGCCCGATCCGCACCGGCCCGGGTGAGGGCGACGCAACGGTTGCTCTGCTCGTCGTACACCACCCGCAGTGCCTCGCCCAGGACACCGTTCACCTTGCGCAAAAAGATTTCAAACACGCCTTCGTCCCGGGTGCGCAGCACCCGCATCACCCGCTGCCGGGTGACGCCGTCCAGACTCTTGCTGGAAATCAGTATTTCGGACAGGGCCTGCTGTTCCCGGCGGTTCAAAGTGAGAATGTCCGCCGGGGCGGGAATGCTCTCCGCCAAAATGCGTCACTCCTTTTTATATTCCCCACGCCAGCAAGGCAGCCGGCGCCGGCGGCTCACGACCCCTTCCCGACTGACGCACCAGTTCGACCCGCCGTCAAATATCCGGCTCCCCCCGAACCCGGCACGGGAAAATGTTTTCCGTTTGAACAGCCGGGCTCCGGAATAAGCGGGCGTTCCTTTTCCCGCCACGCCACACCGGGCAGATCCCGTGTGTTCCAGGCAGCACCCGGGCGAAGCGCGGTAAGCCCGCCCGGCAGGCGATGGAATCCGGCAATCCGGCGCCGGACACCCCGGCCGACCGGGTGGGCGGGCAGGGCTCTTTAAGCGGCACCGCCACGGCCGGCGGGTTTTTCACCCGGCCGGTGCTTTTCCAGATGACGGCCCAGAGATGGTGTCCCCTTCACGTAACGCACCACCCCGTCCGGATAGCCCAGGCGCCAGCCGGCACCATCCACCGCCGCTCCGTCCGGCAAAACAGCTTCCTCCCCCTCCGGCCCGCCGGCGGCGCCCTTTTCCCCGCGCACCGACCGGTCGGGCGTTCTTTCCATCGTCGCAGCGGGTTTCTCCCCGTCCGTCCGGCCGGCCGCATTCTCTTCCCTCTCCCGAAGCCGCGCAAACAAATCGGGCACCGCGTCGAATTGCCCGTCCCTCGCTCCGGCTGAATCTCTTTCCCGGACATGCAGATGAGTGAACAGGCGCACCTCCCCGGCCGTAACCAGGTAACCAAGAACAAACAGGTTGCGCACGGTTTCCGGCCATCCCCCGCCCAGCAGCCGCAACAGCCCGGCCATGGAAACCCCCGGATTTTCCCGCACCGCCTCCACCAGCGGTCGGGTGTCCGTGGCCAGTTCAGCGGCGATGGAAGTGGCCGCCCCGAGCAATTCGCTCAATTCCCCGGCCGTCACCCGGCGCGCCGGCCGGCAGGGAGGCAGCTCCGGCAGCCCGTCTTCCGCCGGCGGCGCCCAGTGTTCAATCCAGTCATTCAACTGCGCCACACCCCGCTGCACGTCCTCCTCGTGCAGCATGGGGGGCAGCGTAAAAGGCAGCCACAAACCGGAAACCCCGTCTTCTTCCTGATCATAAACCCCGTCTTCCATGTATTTTAAAATCTGCAGCGGGGTGAGTCCGTTCGCCGGCAGATTTCCTTCGTAAACGTCGAGCAGATACTGCAGGAACTTCGCCCGGTCGATGCGCAGGATTTTCCGCCCGATCTGCACCTGGGAAAGATAGGCGTTTTCACCCAGCAGAGCGCTCAGCTCCTGCACCAAACGGTAAAAAAGAACGGCCCCGCGCCGGTGCTGCCGCTCCAGCCTGCGGTCCACAATCCCCTCCAGTCTGGCGAAGCGCGCTTCCAGTTCCCGCTCCAGCATCTCCAGAAGGCTGATCACGGCCTGATATTTTTCCAGCACCCGCCGGTCCTGAATGTATTTTTCCCGCTGATAGCGCAGATCGGTGAGGGCGTTTTCCAGGTTGTTGAGCACACTGGCAATGGTGTCGTGCCTCCCCACCCCCACATCTTCGTAGGCCCGGGCCAGCTGCAGATCCCGCTCCGCCTGGTAGAGCTCTTTCAGAGCGTGGCCGTGATAGGCCAGGGCGTCGTTGGCCAGGCGAAAAAACTGGGTGACCATGCGCCTGCCCGTCACAGTGAATTTCAGCGGCACCTGCTGGGGACCGGTGAGCCAGTTGTAACGACGGCCCAGACGCACCAGACGGGGTATGTCGATGGAGGGGGCGGCGCCGTATTCCTTTTCGAAACGGTAAATCAGTTCCTGCTCGCCCTGCACGGCTTCCTCCTCATAAAAAGTGCTCCTCAGCACCAAATCGAAAGTGCGCAGGGTATCGTACACACAGCGCGGCTCGTGCCAGAAACGCTCACTGGCCAGATCCTTGAGCACGCCGGCCAGCATGACCAGATCCTTCAGGGCGTCCCGGATCGCCAGCGGGTCCGTATCGCGCAGGATGTCGAAAGTTTCCCCCGCCGGGTTCTTTTCCGGAATCCGCTGTGACGTTTCCCTTCCGGCCTGCTCCGGCATTCCCGCTGGCGGTCCGGCCGCCCCGACCGGACCGCCGCTTTCCCGCTGCGGAGCTCCTGTCCAGGACGGCGGCCCGCCCGCAGGTACCGGCGCGCCGTGATGTCCCGGATTGTCCCGCTCCGCCCCGGAAACCGCCTGCGGCGAAGCGGCCCGATGCACCGGTGCGTGCGGTTCAGCCGCTGGTGCCGCCCGGGTTTTTCCATCCGGACCTCCCGCCGTCGGTGCTTCCACCATCCTGTCGGCAGCCTCTTCCGCCATCCGCGCCACCCCCCTCGTTGCGCATAATTTTATCATTTTTCGCCCGTTCATGGCAACGAAATGAATGAGCGAAAAAAAACGGGGCTCCCGACTAAAAAACAGTTGCGCACCGGGAAACCATGCGGCAAACCGGACTTTCCCGGATTCATACCCCCGTCACCGTTCACCGGGCAAAGCAAAGGGCACATTCAGGCGCCAGGAAAACCGGAGCGGATTTCATCTCCGGGCGGGCTCCCGGAGCAGCATACCGGCACCCCGGGGTTGATACCTCTTTTCCCGGGTTTGACACCCTCATTATGCCAGGCCTGAAAAAATGCAGCTTTTTAAAGACAAAGAGATGAATCAAAAAAACCCCCGCAAAGGGGGGTAGAGGGATTTAATTCCACTCTTACATCTGAAATTCTGTTCCGGTTCAGGTTTACCGCGCCGGGTCCGACATTCCGCAGGTCCGCCGGTCCCGCGCCCGGAAGGCGCTAAAACTTCAGGACACAACCCGCCCCCGCGGGACGGCCCGGCGGGACATCACCCACGGGGCGGTAAATACGTCATCGCGGTTACAGCTGTGCAATATCCCGCCGCTCCTTGCAAACCAGTATGATGTTGCGGCGGTCGATATGGACCGCTTTTTTCTAAAACTGGTTTGCCATAGACCACCGGTGCCTTTAACGAACGCCAGCCATCCATGCAGCCGGAAGGCGAAGCAGTAGACGTTTCAGCCACGGGAACTCCCCCGGTGTTTCGCATCCCGCCCCGGACAAACGACCTACAGCCAGCCGCGCTCTTTGAAATACTCGTACTCGGCCGGCCAGCGGTCCCGGCGCCGTTTGATGATGTCACAGAAATAACCCCGCACGCCCTCCTGCGCCTGCCGCTGCTCCGGGTACTCCCTTTTTTCCCGGATCGCCTGCACCAGCTCAACCCCCATCTGGCGGGCCTGAGCGAGCAGGGGGGAATCAGCCGATAACGGGCCGTCCTCGTCCAGGGCCACGGCCAGCCGGCCGGTGTTCTGCACTCCCAGCTGCATAAGCATGAAACTCAGATAATCGGTCACTTTGTCCTGACCGTCGCCGCCGGCGGTGGCCACCACGGCACCGTACTTGCCCAGCAGTTTCTGGCAATGGATGTAGCCGCCCAGGCGGTCGATGAACACTTTCAACTGCGCCGTCACCTGATAGCAGTAAACCGGGCTGGCCAGCACAAACCCGTCGGCGGCCAGCACTTTCTCCATAAACGGCTCAAAGTCGTCCTTTTGAATGCAACGGCCCACTTCGTGGCACTTGTCGCAGGCCACACAGAAATTCAGCTTCAGCTGGCCGATATCCACATACTCCGTTTCCGCTCCGGCGGCCGCCGCCCCGGCGAGAAGCTCTCTGGTCAACTGACCGGTGCGGGTGATTGTCCGGCGCGGGCTGCCGCAAAGGGCGATAATCTTCATTGTTTTTCCCTCCTTTAAAATAAGCCGCCCGAATAGTTAACACCATTACCTTTTTAGAAGAGTTCGCGATGATCCCGGAATATCCTGCCGGGATTTTTTGATTTTTCACCCGCAAAAGCCATACGCACGGCACGGCGGGCAAACCGGTGAGCGGATGGGAAAACGGACAACCGGCCGCCGCAAACGGGTATCCCGGGAGTCTGTCCAAGTATGCTCAGTTTTATCCAGATGGTACTAGATATAGTATAACACCACCCCTGGGAAACCAATATGTTGAGCAGATTGTAAAATGCTGTTATTATTCAGACAGGCCCCTTGCGCGAAACAGGATCAAACAGGTTTTTTGCGCCCGGCCCGGATGAAACGGTACGGCGGAGAAATTTCCCGGCCTTGAACAAATCCGGCAGGAAACGGGCAGGGATGCTTATAATTATACCGGTGGCGGACAATATTTTGTGCGCCCGTCATGACACAATGAATTTCCGCGGAGGGTTGTAAATGGAATGGAATAAACAACGCCTGGCCTCCGTAATCGACCACACCCTGCTCAAACCGACGGCCGGCACGGCGGACATCCGCCGTCTGTGCGACGAAGCGGCGCGCTGCGGGTTTGCCGCCGTCTGCGTGAACCCGGTGCACGTGGCGACGGCCGCCCGCTTTCTGGAGGGCTCGCCGGTGGCCGTGTGCACGGTGGTCGGCTTCCCCCTGGGGGCGCACAGGCCGGCCGTCAAGGCCCTGGAAGCACGCACAGCGGTTGGGGAAGGGGCGGCCGAAGTGGACATGGTGCTGAACATCGGCGCCCTGAAAGAGAGAAACGACGGGCTGGTGGAGACCGACATAAGCGAGGTGGTGCAGGCGGCGACGGCATTGAGGCCAGGCGTGCTGGTCAAAGTAATTCTGGAGACGGGTTACCTGACGGACGAGGAAAAGGTGCGCGCCTGCCGGCTGGCCGCGCGGGCGGGCGCGCATTTCGTCAAAACGAGCACCGGCTTCGGCCCCGGCGGCGCCACCGTCGAAGACGTGGCCCTTTTGCGCCGCAGCGTTCCCGCCGCCATGGGCGTGAAGGCGGCCGGCGGCATCCGCACCGCCGCCGGGGCGCTGGCCCTGCTCGCCGCCGGCGCCACCCGCCTGGGCACCAGTTCCGGACCGGATATACTGCGGGATCTGGAACGGGAACACCCTGGTGCCCGATGAACGCCCGGCCCTCCGAACGGGAGCGGACACCATGCGGATTAAGGACGGTGCCCCGGGACACCGCCTTATCCGCGGCCGCCCTTTCGGGCCGGGTATTCCGGCCGCCCGGCCGCCGTTGTGGGCGGCATTCCAGCCGTTTGGCGGGCTCCTTTCACACCACACATAACAACATCATGTTCGTTAACGGGTAAAATACTATTAATACTGGCCGTTTTTATCCAAAACCATTGACCGCTCACCGTCATCCGGCGTCAGCCGGATTAACAACACCCACGGGCATGGAAAGGCGGAGTGACGTTCAATCCGGCCCGACCGGGAACGGATTTTGGACATGAAATCCTCACCGCCCCGGTCTGTCCCGCTTTACCACCCGGGCGCGCGAAATATGCCCGGGCGACCGCAGTCCCGTCGGAATGTTCAACGGCCGCAGCAGCAGCCGTTTCGGGTAAAACCCGGCCCGGCGGGCCGGCATCACCCCAGTGCGGCTTTCGCTTTGAGCGCCCAATCGGGGTCGGCCAGCAGGGCGCGCCCGATACCCACCAGATCGGCCCTGCCCTCCGCGATTACGGCGTTGGCCAGGGCGGGCTCACCCAGGCCGCCGGTGACCAGCACGGGCACATTCACCGCCGGTTTGACCGCTTCGGCCAGGTAGACGAAAAAGCCGTTGCCGGACAACCTGGCTCCGCACAGGCCGCCGGAAAGGTCGAGCACGTCCACCCCGGCCTCGACCAGGGCGGGAGCGGCCCGGCGGGCGTCTTCCGTCGTCAGTCCGCCGGGCATCCGGTCGTCGGCGCCGAAGCGGTAGAAGATGCAGTAATCGTTCCCCACCGCCCGGCGCACGGCCTCGACCACTTCCAGGGGAAAGCGCAGGCGTCTGTCGAAAGAGCCGCCGTACTCATCGGTCCGCCGGTTGGTCAGGGGGGAGAAGAACTGGTTCAAAAGATAGCCGTGGGCACCGTGAATTTCCACCATGTCGAACCCGGCCTCTTTAGCCCGCCGGGCGGCAGCGGCAAAAGCCTCTTTCAGCGCGGCCAGATCCGCCGCGGAAATTTCCTGCGGTATTTCCCCGTTCCCGTTGGGATGGGGCACCGCCGAGGGAGCCAGGGGCGGCCGGCCGAGTACTTCGGCGCCGGTGTTGCTGCCGGCGTGGGTGATTTGAATGCCGATTTTGGCGCCTCGGCGGTGCACCTCAT
>Ga0315298_1009550_pt1 | contig 11955 bp, 10 predicted proteins | sample WHS_1_MG_FD_203077 | JGI IMG/M metagenome (GOLD analysis project Ga0315298, IMG submission 203077) | Extremophilic microbial mat communities from Washburn Hot Springs, YNP, Wyoming, USA - WHS_1_MG | ecosystem: Environmental > Aquatic > Thermal springs > Hot (42-90C) | place: USA: Wyoming... | reverse complement strand
TACTGCGGCAAAGGTCCGTCGATGGTGTAGGGGTCGCTGGCGAAATCCCGCAGTTTCAGATCCGCCATGTTGGCGTAGGGGGAGAAGTCGGTCCCGAGCGGGCCGAACCAGAACGCCGAGCGGCTTCCAGCCCGACAGGCGTATTCCCATTGGGCCTCGGTGGGCAGGGTACAGCGCAGACCCGTGCGCGCCGACGTCCACAGGCGATATTCTATTGCCTGGTTCTATGACCTGCGGCTGAGGAAGGGGAAGCTGCCGGCGATGCCAGCTTGGCGGCGTCGCTGCAGAAGACCACTTCAGGCGGCCAGCGAGCCTGCCGGAATTCCGGCCGCGGGCTTGCATTGTGTTTGCTCGCGAGTGAGCCAGGATGTTCATTTCTATCGACGGCTGCGACGGTTGCGGCAAGAGTACCCAGGTGGAGCGTCTGGCCCAATGGCTCCGCCAGCAGGGCCGAGAGGTGTTGACCTGTCGCGATCCAGGCACTACTCCCCTAGGCGAGGCCCTGCGGGAGGTGGTTCTGCACCGGCATGACCTCCGGATCGACCCGCGGGCGGAGATGCTTTTGTACATGGCGGCCAGGGCGCAGTTGGTAGATGAGGTCATCCGGCCGGCCCTGGCGAGCGGCAAGATCGTGCTGGCCGATCGTTACCTCTTAGCCAACGTGGTGTATCAAGGGTACGGCGGGGGGTTAGAAGTGGCCGAGTTGTGGGAAGTGGGGCGCGTGGCCGTGGCCGGCCTCTTACCCGATCTGACCATCGTACTGGATGTGCCGCTGGAGATTGCGGCGGAGCGCCGCGGCCGGACCTCCGCCACCGCCGAAGCTTTAGGGACTGCGGCGCCGGCGAGCGGGCTGACCGGCCGGGCCCCGGTAGACCGCCTGGAACAGCGGGGCGAAAGCTTCCACCAGCGTGTGCGCCAAGGGTATTTGACGGAGGCGGGCCGTAACCCGGACAAGATCGTGGTGATCGATGCCTCTGGCCCCATCGAATCAGTGCATCGAGCCATCTGCTCGGTGGTCGAGCGCCGCCTCCTCTCGTAATGCCGGAAGGCCTCCGGGTCCGGCAAGGTGGGCCCAGTGCAGCGCCCGGCGAGTTCTGACCTCCGAAATCCGCCACCGCGAGGCGCCTTCAGGTTCTCGCCTCGCAGGCATCCTCGAACGGCCGTGGTTGGACGCCGTTGACGATGGGCAAAGATCCCTGGCCGCGAAGCAGTCGGGCCAAGTGTTCTGCCATCATCCGTGGGCTGTTACGGAAGGCGTCGATCGTGCTGCCGGCCAAGTGCGGCGTGAGCGTAACGTTGTCTAAGGCCAGCAAGGGGTGATCCGGCGGCAGGGGTTCCTGGTCGAACACGTCCAGGGCCGCGCCCATAATCCGCCGCTGGCGAAGGGCCTCGACCAGGGCGGCTTCATCTACCAGGGCGCTCCGCGCCGTATTGACGAGCACCGCGGTAGGCTTCATCAGGGCCAACTGCGGGGCCCCAATCATGTGCCTCGTTTCCTCGGTCAGTCGGGCATGGAGCGAAACAACGTCCGACTGGCGCAGCAGGGTTTCCAGGTCCACCAGCCGCGCCGGCGCCGCATCACCCTGAAAATACGGGTCATAAGCCAGCACGCGGCTGCCGAAGGCCGCCAGATAGCCGGCCACCAGCCGCCCCACGGCCCCATAGCCCACCAAGCCCACGGTCTTTTCGTAAAGCTCGGGGATGGCATCGCTATTGGGGAACGACCGGCGCCACTGCCCCTGTTGAAGACAGGCGTGGGAGCGGGCCAAGTTGCGAATCTCAGCAAGGATCAGGCCCAGGGTACACTCGGCGACGGCCCGGGCGTTCCGCCCCGGGGTGTTGAGCACGCAGATGCCCCGCCGGGTGGCCGTGCCCACATCCACGTTCTCGGTCCCTCCCCGCAACACCCCAATCACCTTCAGGTCCCTGGCCGACTCGATGAAAGTCCGCGGCAGCGGAGCGAATTGCACTACCACAATCTCGAAGCCCTCGAGATTCTCCATCACCTCCGGCGGCAGGGGCTCGGCCTCCGGCCCGCCACGCTCGATGGCCAGGTTGGCCTGCTGCAAAGCCACCAGATTGGCGTGCTCCCAGCGGCGGACCTCAATGCTCACCCCCAAGGCCTCAAGCGAACTCAGTCCCTCGGCCATGAGGCGTGCCGGAATATACAAGTCGCTAAGAGCCAACAGTCGGATCATGGTTGCGAATTCGTTGGAGGATGAAGCTTGCAGGCATCCTTTTTGGGCAAGAAGACCGTGGCAGGCAGGCGGCCCACCACAGCGGGACATCAGTCCCGCCGGAGGCCTCGCCCCATCGCAACGCGGCTTGCCCTCCGCCCCCCAAGAAAACATCGTGCGCCGCACGTGCGGCACCGTCCCGTCACACCCTTCCGGCCGCGCCGAGCAGTTCGATCTTCTGCCGGACCACAGCAGCGATCTCCTCGCGGATCGGACCGAATATCTCGTACGGCAACGGGTCAGGCCGTCGCAGGGCCGCCACCGCCCTTTCTGCACCCCGCCGCATGGCGATGCGACAGTCGGCGTAGAAGTTCATTTTGCAGATGCCGTGGCGGATAGCCTGGCGGACCTGATCTTCCGGCGTGCCCGAACCACCGTGCAGTACCAGGGGCACAGGGCTGGCCGCGTCCAGTTCCTTCAATCGGTCGATGTTCAGCTTCGGCAGCGCCCGATACACGCCGTGCGACGTGCCGATAGACACCGCCAGGGAATCTACCCCGGTTCGCGCGACGAATTGGGCCACCTCGGCCGGGTCGGTCAAGACGTTCTCGGTACTCTGAGTTTCTTCGAGGTCCATGCCGCCCACGCGGCCTAGCTCGGCCTCCACGCTCACCCCGTGCCGGTGGGCAAGTTCTACCGCTGCCCGCGTCCTGCGCACATTCTCCTCAAATGGCAGGGCCGAGCCGTCGAACATCACCGAGGTGAAGCCCAGCCGAATGGCCCGCTCGATGCTCTCCAGCGACGTGGTGTGGTCTAGATGGAGCACGATGGGGACATCATGCCGGGGGGCCACCGCCCGGACCAGCCCGGAAAGGTACTCCCACCCGTTGCCCGCCATGTCCGGTTCCAGGCCCATCAGGAATACGGGCGAGCGAGATGCCGTGGCCGTTTCCAACACCGCCCGCACAAAAACATCTTCCACGCAGTCGAAGGCGGGGACCGCGTACCGGTTTGCCCGGGCATGGGCAAGGACGTTACAAGCGCTGGTGAGCATCGTCGCCTCGGTGATAATTCACGTCGTCTCCTCGATCAAAGCCCAGGCGCACAGCCAGCAGGGCGATTATCGCATGAGCATCCCGCCTGTGACGTCCACGGTCGCGCCGGTGATGTAACTTGCCCGGTCGGAGGCCAAAAAGACCACTACCGCCGCCACTTCCGCCGGGTCGGCAATGCGCCGCAAGGGGATGCGTTGCAAATACTCCTCCTCGTGTTTTTCCAAGGCCTCGCGGGCCATCTCGGTGCGCATCATCCCGGGGGCCACGCAGTTGACGTGGATGCCGTAAGGAGCCACCTCTCGGGCAAGCGAGATGCTGAAGGTGACCAATCCTGCCTTGGAGGCTGCGTAATGTGCGTGGCCGGTGGTCGAGCCGTGAAACGCTGCCTGCGAAGCGATGTTCACAATTCGGCCTTTGCGCCCGGAATCCAGCCAGCGGCGAACTGCCTCGCGGCAAGTGAGAAACGGACCGGTCAGATTCACCGCTAGCGTGGCGTTCCACTCCTGTTCGCTCATGTCGCGGACATACGCCGTGGGCCAGATTCCCGCATTGTTCACCAAAATATCCACGGGCCCCAGCAGGGCTTCGGTCTGGCGGAACATCTCCCGTACGTCGTCGCTTTGGGCCACATTGCCGGCCACGGCGGCGGCCTCGACGCCGTACCCCGCCCGAATGACTTTGACCAGTTCCGCGGCCTCGTCGCCCAGGTCTATCTCTTGCGCCGGGTCGCGGAAGTAGTTGACCGCCACCCGGGCCCCTTCGGCCGCTAACCCCAGGCAGATCGCTCGGCCCAGACCGCGAGAGCCGCCGGTTACAAGCGCCACCTTGTCGCGAAGGTATAGGTCCATAGGAGGGGGATTTCGGGGATAGCTGTGGTCCTGGCGCTCCGGAAACCGGGACCTCGATCGCTGCACGACCCCGCTTATATATCCAAACGCAGCCAGCGTTCCAAGGTCCGCCATCGCCGCTTCAGCGTTCTGCCCCCAAAAGGCGATGCCGCACAACCGCGCCAATTCACGTCCCCGGGGGGAGTTCGTTGGGTTCACCCGGTGGGGATAGCCGCACCAGGCGGCTGATCTCTTTGAACTGCGGCGTGCCGGCCACTTCGCACCACTCGAACAACGCCGCCTCGGTGGTAGTCAGCGTGGCCCCGGCCGAATCCATCCGCCGCAAGGCGAACTGATAATCCACCTCGCTGCGCGAACCCACCGCATCGGCCGCCACATACACCCGCCACCCCGCCCCAAGAAGGTCCAGCACAGTTTGCTGCACGCAGACGTGGGCCTCGATCCCGCATACCAATACCTTGTGGATCCCCTGGGCCTGGAGGCTTTGGAACACCTCGGGGCAGCCCCGGCAACTGAACATGACTTTGGTGGCAGCGGTACCCAGTCGCCTGGCCAGCTCCGGCACGGTGGGCCCCAGGCCCCGGGGATATTGCTCGGTGGCGACTACCGGAACGCCTAGAATGCGAGCCCCGTCAATCAGCCGGCCGATATTCCATACCAATCGGTCCCGGCCGAGGATGACCGGCAGCAACCGCTCCTGGACGTCGATAACCAACAGGGCCGTCTCGCCTATGGACATCAACTCGGCGCTGCGGAGAAAGGCCGATTCGGAGTTCATATTTTGCGTGCGGAGCATGGTTGGCATGCCCACCACAGCGTTGTCCTTTCCAACCGCCGGCGATGAGCACCGGCGGGCTATTGTAACGGGGCGTCCGGGCACTTTCGACAGGCCACGGGGGCCGGACCAGGATGGCCGGCGGTAGGAAACAACGGGCAGCCGATTGCCACCTCCCCAGGCGGGGGCAGATAATAATACCTAGCGGCTAACGTATCGGAAAAGCACGTCGGCGGCCACCGTGGGGGCCGTCGCCGGCTGGGAACAGGCTCAAGTAGTCTGCTTTGGCCGCCTGGAAGGTTGTTCCCATTCAGCCTGAGGCTTCACCTCAACCGATTAGCACTCCATCCGCCTGTCCCTCCGAAACTCGGGCGGATGAGTGGTGGCTGGCCGAGTTGTCCTGCTGGACCGTGGTGGTGCTGGCACCGTTATTGCGCTGGATCAACGGGCCCGCGGTTTCCACCGGCCAGTTTGTGGTGCGCACGGCGCTGGTCTGCCTGGCCTTGTTGGGGGCGGTCTCGCTGAGGACGCTAGCCATTGTCCGGGCGGTGAGGCACCACCGAAGTGCACCTCCTTCCGGTTCCGCGTAGCCCCAAAGGGGAGCACGGTGGGCATCGCCCACCCGATCCGATGCCACAGCAATGGGCGTGGCCCACCTTACGGAAATGACTTCTTTTGTGTGTCGGGGCGGATGCCGTGCGCCCGGAGCAAGGCGGAGAAGTTGGGACGCTGCATGCCCACACTCTCCGCCGCCTGCGTGACGTTGTACGAGGCCCGCTGGAGGCTGGCCAGGAGAAAGCGGCGTTCCAAGTCTTCGACCACCTGGCGCTTCAGGCGTTTGAATTCTTCCCATGTGTGCGGCAGTTCCGCGGTGGGACAGGTAGCTGGCCGCGCCTCGCGGATCTCCGCCGGCAGATGGTGGAGTTCCACCCGCACCCCGCCGTACAGCACCGCCAGGCGCTCGACGATATTGCGGAGTTCGCGGACATTGCCCGGCCAGGGGTAGATTTCCATCTGGTGCAGGGCTTCCTCGGAAAAGCCTTGGGGTTCGATTCCCATTTCACGGCAGAAACGGCGGAGAAAGGTTTCGGCCAGAAGGCGTATATCGCCGCCGCGTTCGCGCAAAGGGGGTAGCGCAATGGGCACCACGTTCAGGCGGTAATAAAGGTCGGCACGGAACTGGCCCACTTTGACCATTTCGGCCAGGCTGCGGTTGGTCGTGGCCACCAGCCGGATATCGACCTCATGTTCGGCGGTGTCGCCCACTTTGCGCACCCGCCTCGTCTCCAGCACGCGGAGCAGTTTGCCTTGGGTTTCGAGGCTGAGATTGGCCACCTCGTCCAGAAACAAGGTACCCTGGTGGGCGACTTCGAACAGGCCCTGCTTGGTGGCGATAGCGCCGGAAAACGACCCTTTCACATGGCCAAACAACTCGCTTTCCAACAACGTCGGAGCCAGCGCCGTGCAGTCGCAAGCCAACAGGGGGAAGTCGCGTCGGCGACTGTGGCGGTGGATAGCCCGCACCACCATTTCTTTGCCAGTACCGCTTTCGCCGGTAACCAGCACGGTGCTGTCGGCCGGGGCGATCCGCCGAATCAGGTCGAACACCTCTTGCATGGCGGGGCACTGGCCCACCATTCCTTCGAATCCTGGGGGCGATTGGCCGTCAGGTTCCGGCAGCCGGGGGGGTGGGAGGGGCCAGAGGTCGGCGGCCATGTTCCGCAGGGTCTGGCAGAGGTCTTCGGCCGAGCACGGCTCGGGGCGGTAGTCCACCGCACCTTCTTTGATGGCGGCCACGGCCGCCTCCACCCCCGGTTGGCGACTGAAGATCACCACGGGTGCCAGCCATGGACCGGCTTTGACTTGGCGGAGGACCTCCACGCCGACCACCTCCGGCGGCTCGTCCCGCACAACAATCAGATCGAACGCCTCCGCGTCCAGCGCCGCTGTCACCTCAGAGCACGCATGAACCTCGTAACCCTCTTTGGCCAAGGCGTGGTGGTAACGCTCGCTGGCAGCCGAATCAGAGGTAACAAGAAGGATTTTGCGGGCCATGAAGGCTTACCTCGCTCCGCGTGACTCAGAGGACGTACGCTGCAGGGCGGCGGGATTGGCCGCGGCCCCTCCGCGCGGGAGCATCCCGCCTGGGGACCCCCGCGGTGAAAGGCTCTCTGTGCCCGCGGTATCGCTGGCGGCTGGCAGGGTGATAGTGAACGTGCTCCCTTTGCCCTCTTCGCTTTCTACGTCCAGCGTGCCGCCATGCTGCTGGATGATACCGTAGCTGACGCTCAGCCCCAGGCCCGTCCCCTTGCCCACCGGTTTGGTGGTAAAAAAAGGCTCGAAGATGCGATCCAAGTGTTCGCGTTTGATGCCGCAACCTGTGTCGGTGATCTTGATCAGGACTTTGCCGTTGGCGGCCTGGGTGCTGATCAGCAAGGTACCGCCGCCGGACATGGCTTCGCAGGCGTTCAGCGAGAGGTTCAACAACACCTGCTGGAGCTGGTTCTTGTCGGCATTGACGGGGGGGAGGTGGTCGGCCAGGTCCTCGACCAGCACGATGTGCTCGAAGGCCTCGCGCTTGCCGAGCAGGCGCATGGTTTCGCGGATGACTTCGTTGAGGTCCAATCGCGTGGGTACCGAGGGGGTCTCGCGGGCGTAGTCCAACAGGCCGCGGACGATTTCTCGCGCGCGTTTGGTTTCGCGGATGATCACCTCCAGGTCTTGCCGCTCCTGCTCGTCCAGATGGGGGCTTTCGCGCAGCAGTTCGGCAAAGCCCAGCACGCCGGTCAGCGGATTGTTGATTTCGTGGGCCACGCCGGCGGCCAGGCGGCCGACGGACGCGAGTTGCTCACTGCGGCCAATCTGCTGCTGGGCGGCTTGCCGGAGGAGTTCTTCGCGCTGGGCGACGGCCTCGGCCATGGCATCCACCGCCTGGCAGAGCACACCCATCTCGCCCGCCGGCCGAATGCCCACGCGGGCCGATAGGTCCCCGGCGATGATCCGTTGCGCCATCCCCACCACCGACTGTACCGGGCGCAAGACCACGGCGTTGGCCACGAACAGCAGGCCGAGGCTGGCGGCGGTAGCCAAGCCCACCATGGCCAAAAATACCCAAGTGATGACATTCCGCTGATGGAGAAACGGGGCCTGAAGGAGGCCGACGTATAAAGCCCCGATGACCTGGCCCCCGGGGTCCCGGATAGGCTCGTAGGCGGTGATGTACCAATCGGTAACTACGAAGGCAGGGCCCACCCACGGCAAGCCCCGGTCCAGCACCGCCTCGCACACCGAAGCGCTCAGGCGGGTTCCCACGGCGCGGGTGCCGTCATCCCACATCACGTTGGTGGCGATGCGTACATCGCCCAGAAAAAGCGTTACTGTGCCGATGTCCTTGCCCTGGTACGCCTCTTGCGGAAATACCTGGCGCTTGATGGCATCGACGATGTCATTGCGGCGGTTCAAGAGCAGGCCGCCCTGAAGGTAGGCCGCAATCTGTCCCCGGGAATCGCGGACCGGCATAACCACCGCCAACACCATCCCTTCGCGCCGCCGGGTATCGGCGGTGGGACGTTCGGCCGGGGTAGGCACCAAGGCGATTTCGGCCCGCTGGGCCAACTGGCCCCCCTCCGCCGCCAGCCGCTCCGGCGAAAAGACCACGGTACCGGTTTGCGGCTGGCCGGAAGCCAAGGCAGCCGCCACCAACGGGTCCGAAGCCAAGGCATCGCCTCGAATCGGACTCCGCGCCCGGCATATCACCTTGCCTTGCGGGTCCAACAGCAAGAGGAAGTCGGTCTGCTCCGCCTTCTGGAGTTCCCGCAGCCGCGCCGCAGCGGCGGCATCATTTCCCTCCGCAGCGGCGGAAGCCAGGGCAGGGTCCAGCGTCGCCGCCTGGAGGAAGGCGGTTATCAGCGCCGCGTAGTTTTCGTAGGCCGCCCGAGCCGAATTGAGATTGCGCTGAACTCGCGTCTGAACTTCCCGCAGCCAGATCCGACCCAGATACTGGAGCGTCATGAACGACAGCAGCGAATTGCCAACCACGATCACCGCCAAAGCAATCGTCATCAACCGAAAGCGGATGGTCATGGCGTGGCGTCTCGCGGGCTGGGGCACATTCCCCCAAGGCGGCCCCCAGCGTGACGATCAGTCCCATTGGCCTCTAACCCGCATTGTAAATCGGCGCCCTGATGATTCCAACCGGCAGGGTGCGCGAACCGTTCTGGTCATGCATCGTGGTGGAGCAGCCGATTCGGCCGGGCACTGGAAGGCCACGTTTTGTTATGGCCTGCCCCGGCAGGGCCATACCCGCCACGGACGTGGCCCGGCGGCTCAGAGCCCACTTTAGCGCGTCCGTCCAAAGATTCGACCGGGCGCAGCGCGTTGCTCCACGAGCCCCCCGCTAGGAGCCTGCTTCAATCACCGGCAGTTCCACGTATAGCCGGGTACCTTTCCCGGGAGTGCTTTGAATTTCGAGCCGCCCGCCAAAGGCCTCGCACCGGGTGCGCATGGCTTCTAGGCCGAAGCGGTCGGCTGGTACCCGAGCCGGGTCGAATCCCACGCCAAAGTCCTCGATGTCCAGATGCACCCGGTCGCCCTGTTGACGGATCATTACCCGTGCCCGGGGCGAACCACTGTGCCTGCGGATGTTGTGCAGAGCTTCCTGCACGATGCGGAAGACGGCCGTTTCCAGCGGGGCGACCAGACGCTCGCAATCGAGCTGGAAAGAATACTCGATGTGGCTGCCCGACGGGGGCGGCCCCTCGTTGACCAGGCTGTCGATAGCCGCCTCCAGCCCGAAATCGTCCAGGATCGAAGGCCGCAGCCCTGCCATCAACCGGTTCGCTTCGGCAATCACCCTGCGAAGCAGTTCGGCAGCCTCCTCGAAGCCTTCAGGTCCCTCGAAGTGGCCCTGGCGGACTCGCTGGAGCGCGGCTTCCAGGCTCATTTGGGCGGCCACCAGCGGCTGGGCCAGCGAGTCGTGTATCTCGCAGGCCGTCATGTGCCGATCGCGTTCGTGCATATCCAGCACCCGCTTGAGGCGCAGAGCATCGCGGTGGGCACGCTCCTCGGCCGCTTTTTGTGCCGTGATGTCGGCACAGATGACCAGCACGCGCTCGGCCTGAGGAGAACGGGGTACCGGCAGCAGCCGGCAATCCCACCACACCCCGTAAATATCCTCGATGACCACTGAGCTGAGTTCGCCTTGCAGCGCCCGGGCGAACGCCTCACGGCAGGCCGGCAGATACTCGGGCTCGATGTGCGCAAAGCCCGACGTGCCCACGAGCTTTGCGGGCGGGACGTCTCGTACGCCCCGGTTGACGAACAGGATCTGCGCCTGCCGATCCACCACGAACACGGTGTCGGGCATGTTTTCGAAGAGGTTGCGGAACTCGGCCTCCGACCTGGCGCGGGCTTCTTCGGCCTGGATACGGAGCAGGGTCCCTCCGATCTGCGCCGCAATGGCGATCAAGGCGTCTTTCGTCCAGGGCGAAAACGATGACACCTGCCGCGAACCGACGTTCATCCACCCCACCACCTTACCGTCGTGGCAAACGGGCAGCCCGGCCAGGGCGATCAACCCCTCGGGCTCGCATTGCTGGAGCATGCCCAGGGGAAACTCTTCGCGGCGGAGGAAAAGAGGCTGCCCCGTGTGCACCAACCGCCCGTGCGGTGAGTCGCGATCATAATACGCCACCCCGCGCACGAACTCGTCGGAAAGGCCTTTGGCCGAAGCCAACCGGACGTTCCCCGCTTCGTCCAGAAGATAGACACCCGCACACTCCATGCCGGCCACGGCCATGGCCGCTTCCATCGAAAGGTCCAACGCTTCTTCCAAAGTGCGGGCGGCACTGAGCCCCGCCACCAGGTCGCGCTCGATGCGTGCCAACTCCTGGGCCTCGTCGCAGCGCGGGGTGTCTTCGCGGTCACAAACCGCAACGCGTGCCTCGAGTTCCGCCACTCGCTGGCGCAGGGCTGCGAGTTCTTCGCAGGTACTGGCTTCGGGACATCCACCCGACATACTGGCCCGCCGCTCCCAATGTCATATAGCCATGAGCGGTTTCTTTGAAGCGCCCCACATCCTAGTCTACGCCGCAGGCCCATCGAAGGCCAGCAAGGGACGTGGAGAAACCACGCCGCCAGGCAGCGGGGAATCGGCACAGGGGAAACGGCCAGCGGGGATCGGCACGGGCAAGGCGGGCCGCCCTCGGCGGCTACCACTCCGGATTGACGGGCAGCCGGTCTTGCCGGTTTCCCAGCCGGCGGTGCATCTCGGCATTGATGTCGTAGCGGATGAGACGCACTGCCCCGTCACAGAACACGAAATGGCACCCGCCGGCATGGGCGCTGCCGAAACGCCGCACCTCGAACGACGAGCCGTCACGCAGGGGCGGCTCGATTACCCAGCGGCTGAGGTCCAGGTCCACGCCCCCGTAGGCGCTTTGGTCATACCCCCGATCGTCGTACGTGTCATAGGCTCCGGCGGCGACGTACTTTTCTCCGGCAAAGTAGGTGTTCCACAACCCGTCGCGAATCGAAGCCGGGGCTAGTTCGCTGCGCTGGAAGCAGATCCCCGTGGCCCGCGTGGTATCGCGCCAGGCATATGCCCCCGAGTCGCCTTCCACAAGCGTCTGGGGGCCTTCGCGGGTGTCGGTGATGTCGCCTTGTTGACTAATTCCCTTTGAACTAATCCGAGGCGAGGAAACTGCTTATCGATTCGGCTGCGGAGCGGTCCGTTGACTATTTTATGTTTGAGGGCCCGGGAACTCGTGCTCCATGGACCCGCCTGGCCGAACCTCGCCGCAATGTAGCCGGTGGGCGATGCCCACCCTGCGCCTTCCAGGACGAGTTTCGCGCGTTGTTGCGGCGGCACCATATTGCGTTTGACGAACGTTACATGTGGGATTGAGGTTTGGCGTGGGGTTTGTCGGTCGCCCTTTCAGGGCTTCGCATTGCTAGGCTTGGCCGCGTACCAGGGGCTTGCCGCCCCTGGCTATTGACGCTGCGCCCCTTCGGGGCGGCGTCTGCGTAGTCTTCGTACGGTCGGCGCCGTCCACCCATGATCTTGGGTGTGGTGGGCAATGCCCACCCTATGCCCCGGCGGG
>Ga0315298_1009543_pt1 | contig 11960 bp, 8 predicted proteins | sample WHS_1_MG_FD_203077 | JGI IMG/M metagenome (GOLD analysis project Ga0315298, IMG submission 203077) | Extremophilic microbial mat communities from Washburn Hot Springs, YNP, Wyoming, USA - WHS_1_MG | ecosystem: Environmental > Aquatic > Thermal springs > Hot (42-90C) | place: USA: Wyoming... | reverse complement strand
GAAACAGGAACTCATGGAACAAGGGCTTTGGCTCGATGCCTATGAGAACTCACATCGGTCATGGTTTCTCAACACCGTTGATCTTATCAGGGCTCGCTTCCATACCATCAAGGATTTTTCCACGAAGGGGAGGCCGTATTTCTCTGACGCCTTCGATTTTGATGAAAAGGCTCTCCGAAAGAATCTGCTCAAGGACAAACGCCTGGTCAGCCTCCTGGAAGAGTTGGCCAAGCATCTCCAGGAGCTGCCTCAATTTGAGGCGCATGAGATAGAAGCCGTCTTTCGTGATATGGCCGAGAGGCATGCAATATCAGCCGGTATGCTGATCAATGCTGCCAGAACGGCCGTCTCCGGCTCTTCGGTAGGCCCAAGCCTTTTTGACATGCTGGAAACGATCGGCCGTGAACGGGTCGTCTCACGAATACGGAGCGCCTCTGAGCTCATCGCCGCTAAACTCGCCGATTGACATGGGAGAGGACTGGGTCCCATAGAAATGTGAATGCGCCGTGGAAACAGACGCTGACATGGTTTACGAGCACATCCTCATCAGAGACGCGACGCTATTGGTTCGCGCACCCAAGGACCAGAGCGGCGCTTACCAATTGGAAGAGGCGCGCTTCTTCGATGTCAGAACCGGCGTGGAATTACGGGAGATATATCCACCGCTGCAAGCTGCGGAGCTCAAACGAGGCTTTATGGTTTCCGAAGCGTGCGCAGCGTCGGTGTTGAAAACCGGCATACCCATCGGCGCCGGTCCGGATGTCGATTACACCAAGGTGGTCAACATCTTGGATTTGAGACAGAGGAGGCTTGATGCGCTGGTTGCGGATTCTATCATCGATCAAGTCCGCGTCATTAAGGACCTTCTCACGGAATTCCTCGAGGCGGCGGAAAATGCCCAGAAAGAGGAACGATTCTGGTTATCTCAACAGGTTCTTTCTCTTGTGCACAAGTTCACAGGCCGCGAGCTGAGCGAACTTCAGGATATTATCGGCTGGTTTCGGAAACGGCGCTCGGGGAAATAAACTATGAGAGCCTGGCAGGCGCGCCTTTGAAACGTTACCGCCGCGGAGTTGATCATGGCGAAATGGAAGCTCAAATTCCTTGTTTTGACGTGTCTTTTTTTTCTCGCGTCAAATGTCTGGGCCGAGGAGTCGGATGCAACGTCTCTGTTCCAAATCGGCAGACGACTCTTCGAAACAGGCGACTATTATCGAGCAGTCGAGACCTTCTCGAAAATTCTCCAAGCGGCTGAACCTGACACCCCCGCAGTGCACCTCGTGAGACTGGCGAGGGCTCAAGCCTATTACGGGAAGGGCGATCTGAAACGGGCATGGGCGGATCTCAACGCGGTCCTCGAATCAGGGGCTGTAAATGGCGAGATTCTCGCCTCGGGCCTCATGCTGAGAGGTACCATCAACCTTAAAGAGGGACGACAAAAAAGCGCGTTTAACGATTTTACCAAGGCCATCAACATCGATCACGCCAACAAGTCTTTGAAGTGCCTCGCGCTTACTAACCGAGGGATTGCCTATGTCAATAGAGGAGACCTGGAGAACGCTATAAGAGACTTGAACCGCGCAGTTTCCATCGATCCCACGTCGAGTTTTGCCTACGCCGCGCGCGGCCTTGCCCATCTCCGCTCGGACAAGATTGATTTGGCCAGACGTGACAGCGAAAAGGCTTTGTCCCTCTCCCCGGACCCCTCCGCAGCAAAAATCGCGCAAAAAATACTCTCGGAGCTCTCGGTAACCCAGTCTAGCGCCAACCGCCTAGCCCTCAGGCTCAACGAACACGGACAGATCTTCGTTCAGGTCAAGTTTGGCCGTACAGGCGCGCCACACCGCTTCCTCTTGGATACAGGCGCCACACATACCGTCATCAGCCCCAAACTCCTCGCTGAGATATCCCGAGAGACAAAGGTGACTCCACTGGGGAAAGGGATGGTGGTGTTGGCGGATGGATCCAGTCAGTCTGTGAGCCGCTATCGCGTGAACAACGCCTTTTTGTTCAATATGCCGCTTGGCGATATCGAAGTGCATGTCTTTGATCGCAAGACCAAAGCCGGCCTGAATTTACTCGGCGCCAAAAGCCTTGGCAACGTGACTGTGACGATCGATAGCGGGGCAAAGAGGGCTGAAATAGCGAGAAAATAGGTTTGCTTTCTCTTCGAGCGCCGCGGACTTCAGGCATCTTGAAACGAGTCCTGCGGCGACCTTGCGGCCCTATTGACCTGCGCACTACAGGTAGCGGGCGTCTGTCTATCACGCGCGACGCGGACCAATCTTGTCGTCCATTGGGGCGCCGACGCAGCGCCTATGCGTTCTTTGCCGCAGGCAGCGCGTCGTCTTGTGAGAGAGGCAACACTGCATCTGACGCCTTCTTGCGAGAAAGACGCGGCGCTGCTCTCTTCTTGGGAGAGTCTTTGTGGGCATCTGCGGCAAAGACTGATGGCTGGGGCGGCGGACTGAACAGCCGATAGCCCGCATCTTTATCCCCCAGCACTTCCCTGAGATAAAATCCCGTATAGGAAGCCGGATTTGCCGCCAACTCTTCAGGAGTGCCCACGGCGACCACGTAGCCTCCTTCAACTCCTCCTTCAGGCCCCAGATCGATCACGTGGTCAGCGACCTTGATTACATCGAGATTGTGTTCAATGACCACCACCGTGTTCCCTGAATCCACCAGGCTCTGGAGCACGTCCAAGAGCTTTTGGACGTCGGCGAAATGCAGGCCAGTGGTGGGTTCGTCGAGAATGTAGAGCGTCCTGCCTGTGCTCCGCCTTGAGAGCTCTCGAGACAACTTGATCCGCTGGGCCTCTCCTCCAGAAAGCGTTGTGGCAGACTGACCGAGTTTGATGTATCCCAGACCGACGTCCTGAAGCGTCCTGAGTTTGTTGGCGATGGAAGGAATATTCGCCAGGAAATCAGCGGCTTGATTCACTGTCATATCGAGGACATCAGCAATATTCTTCCCCTTGTACTTGATGTCGAGAGTTTCCCTGTTGTATCGTTGCCCTTTGCAGGCCTCGCACTTCACATACACGTCAGGCAGGAAGTGCATTTCGATCTTAATGATGCCGTCGCCTTGACAGGCTTCGCAGCGTCCACCCTTGACATTGAAACTGTATCGGCCCGGCTTGTATCCGCGCATTCTCGACTCCGGCAACGACGCGAAGAGGTCTCGTACGAAGGTGAACAGACCGGTGTACGTCGCTGGATTCGAGCGCGGCGTCCTGCCTATGGGGCTTTGGTCTATGTGAATTACCTTGTCGATAAAGGAAATCCCTTCTATCTTGTCGTGCGCGCCGGCTCGCGTGCGTGATCCATAGAGGTAATGCGAGAGCCCTTGGTGGAGAATATCCATCACCAGGGTGCTCTTTCCTGAGCCCGACACGCCCGTCACGCACGTGAACAGGCCAAGAGGAATGGAGACGGTGATATTCTTGAGATTGTTGGCCCTTGCCCCCAGGATGCGGAGCCTTTTCTTCGACGGCGTTCTGCGGACTTTCGGAACCGGTATGCGCTCTTTGCCAGACAAGTACCTTCCCGTCAGAGAGGTCTCCGAGCGCAGGATATCCGCGGGAGAGCCCTGAAACACGATTTCTCCGCCAAGACGGCCGGCCCCAGGCCCCATGTCAATGATATGGTCCGCCGTCAAGATGGTTTCGGGATCGTGTTCCACGACGATCACCGAGTTTCCTTGATCTCGCAGCGCCATCAATGTTGACAAAAGCCGCTGATTATCCCTCTGATGCAGTCCAATGCTCGGTTCATCGAGTATGTAGAGGACGCCTACAAGCGACGAACCCACTTGCGTAGCAAGCCTTATGCGCTGGGATTCCCCGCCGGAAAGGGTGGCCGCGGAGCGATCCAGGGTCAGATAGCCCAACCCCACCTTCTCCAAAAAACCAAGTCTTTCGCGTATTTCTTTGACCACCCTCTCCCCAATAGCCGCTTGCCGGCTGTCCAGCGAGAGGTCCTTCATGAACGCCAGCGCCTCACTCACCGACAGGGCCGTGACCTTGTGGATGGCCATGCCGCCTACCAGGACATGCAGCGCCTCTTTCTTCAGACGGGCGCCTCCGCAGCTCTCACAAGGCACCTCGCGCAAGTATTGGTGCAAGACTTCTATGTTTTCGGCAGAACGCGGCTCCTGATAACGCCTTTGTAAATTGGGAATCAAGCCTTCGAACGGCTTGCGCAGGTTGTGCTTTCGGCCGTCTCTTTCATAAGTAAAATCGATGAGTTCATCCCCGCTCCCATAGAATATGATATGCTTGATTTCCTCCGGCAGTTTTTCAAAGGGGGTCTTAAGGTCAAATCCATAGTGCGTCGCCAAGGACGCCATCATTTGGAGGAAGAAGGGGGACTGAAAGCCCCACACCGCAACCGCGCCGCCCCTCAGAGACAACTTCGGATTAGGGACCACCAGGTCGGGATCGAACTGCATCTTGACGCCAAGGCCGCCGCATTCCGGGCATGCGCCAAAGGGGTTGTTGAAAGAAAAGAGTCTTGGGGAAATTTCACTAATGGATACGCCGTGTTCGGGGCACGCGAATTTTTCGCTGAACACCATGGAGCGGCCTGCCGTATCCTCAACAATAGCCACGCCCTGTCCCAAATGAACAGCCGTTTCCAACGAGTCGGCTAGGCGTTTTTGAATGCCGTCCTTCACCTGCAACCTGTCCACCACTACCTGAATGGTGTGCTTGCGATTCTTGTCGAGATGGATCTCGGAAGTCAGGTCAACCATCTCCCCATCCACTTTTGCCCGTACATACCCATCTTTTAAGAGGCGCTGAAATTCCGCTCGATATTCGCCCTTTCGACCGGTTATCACGGGCGCAAGGAGATTGAAACGCGTCCCTGTCTCCAAACTCATAACCACATCGACCATCTGATCTATGGTCATGGATCGGATTGGCTTGCCGCATTCCCAACAGTGAGGAACCCCAATCCTGGCGTAGAGCAGCCGCAAATAGTCGTAAATCTCCGTGACCGTGGCCACGGTGGACCTCGGGTTCTTCGAAGACGTCTTCTGTTCGATGCTTATGGCGGGAGACAGCCCCTCGATCAAATCGACGTCCGGCTTGTCCATCATCTCCAAGAACTGGCGCGCATACGCGGATAAGGACTCGACGTAGCGGCGCTGCCCCTCTGCATAAATGGTGTCAAAGGCCAATGACGACTTGCCCGAACCGGACAGGCCGGTTATGACAACCAGCCGATCCCGTGGAATATTCAAATCAATATTCTTGAGGTTATGCTCTCGCGCACCCCTGATAACAATTTCTCTCGAACCCACGCAGCCGCACCCGCAGATTTTTTGCGAAACATACAGCAGCCGCCCAGCGATGTAAAGATACGCCCAGCGTTGGAATGCGCCCACTGCTGCCGCGCAAGGTTGCGACAGCCATGCCAAGACGATTCCAGTTGAGAAAGCCGCTCTCAAAGAAAAAGCGAATTCCACAGGAGCCTCTCGGCTCCATCGATATGAACCGACTTTGTGCTCTGTCCCCGCAGCGCGGCTCGCAACGAAAAGAAAGCCCATTGACGCGTCATTGCCTGCAAATTGAAGCAGTCTTATGACAAATGTTGAGAAAATATGATGTCAGGGCAGCAAACGCTTTCCGGGCGTGAGCGACAGAGCCTTCGAGCCGTCGCATTTCTACGGCGTACGCTGTTCAGAGCGTCCTCCCGCATGTCATGTCATCCCGGCAAAAAAAGACCTCGACTCCCATCTTCTTGCGCGTTGGCTCGGCCGCGCACGACGAGGCAAGACCGACGCGTATTGTGGCGACGACGTCTCCCAGGGAACAGCCTTGAAGGGGTTGCGATGCCTGCTCCACATTGCCGACGGCGCGCGTCAGAGAGCTTCGCGGCAGGCCATGGGAGCGGTCGGCCTCATTCTTCAACGAGTTTCTCAAGCTGCAAAAAAATGAAACTGAGTATTGATTCAATATAATAACAAAAAAAAATAAACTACTTGTTGACTAAAGCCAGAGGACGTGTTATCTGCGCATTGTTTTCCGGGAGTCGGTAAGTCGGACCGCTCGCGGTGTTACCATTATCGTAGGAGGTATGGTTATGTTACGTTCTTTTTCCGATCCGGCCGCTGGAGTTCCCGAACCTCCCGGTGACTTCAAAAGCAACTATCGTTATCTCAAACAACTCATCAACAAGGCGCTCAAAGAAGGAACCCCCCTCGAAAGTCTCTCCCTCGTACCAAGAAACTCGCCCCCCGCGGAACCCCGCAAGCTGTCAAGGGAAGACCTCGCAAATCTCCTACGGATCATTCGACGGATAAGACAGCGGTATCAGGCGCTTCTGGAATGTCCTGTACCTCGAGAACTGGAGAGAGACATCCTCATGAAAGCGCCTCACGAGCGCCTCCCATGGGAGACCGAGGCGCTTGAAAAGATCGAGGTCTGGAAGAAAGACGTTGAAGCGGTCCGGGTACAGGTAAGAACAGAATTGAATGACCACCTCAATAGTGAATTCTTTCGCGGCGTGTAGGACAGAAGATTTGGCGTAGCGCCCCTTCATTCTTCCGGGTATTCATCGAAGAGCTTTCCCCATTTGCTGGTCTTTTTGAAGGCCGTCATTTGGGGTTTTGCTTTTAATGGCCAGTACACGAAATCGTGGTAGAAGAATGAACCGAATACGAACAGATACACCAAGGGCGTCCGGAAAAAGAGTTTCTGCAGAGGTTTGAGAGGCCCGAACCAGATGAATTTCCCGACCAGCGAGGCTGCGTTGTTTCCTACGGTGAAGTCCCATTTTTCTCCAGATACATCCTCGCCGACAATCTCTATTTGATCGAGGTCTCCCACTCCGAGGCCGCTTTCATGGGCGATGCGAATGAACTTGAGACTCATGGGGTCGAACCCCATGAGAGATGCAGCCACCGCGTCAATTGCGACGCTGTCCCCTGAAGCCAACAGCAGGTCCTTTTCCACAGGTTCCATCGTGCGCGGCCCCGGCCCCTTGCCGCACACCGTCCCGTCCATGACCGTAAATATGCCCGTGTGGATTTCATGTTGAATGTCCAGGAGATCGTTCAGCGTCTCATGAATGACAGAATGCGTATAGTGCCGCCGCGAATTGAGCAGCCCCCCGAATGCATTTTTCATGGAGCCCGTGGTCCCGGTGTAGATGTGGCATTTGACGGTGGGCAAGTGCACGATGTTTTTACCGATAAAATACTCCGGAATGCGGAGTCCTTCGGGGAAGATGTCGTCGAGGACCCTCATGGGCTTTGCAGGTTTGTACGGTATCCAACGTATGTCAGAATCTCTGAAATTATAGAGAACCTTCACGCCGTACTTCTTGAATATCGGGACGTACTTGTTCAGTCGCTCCCCCTTGAACGCGTTTGTGACCACGGTTTCATTCTGAACCGCGACAAGGTCCTGATAACCCCAATCCTTCAAGGCTCGAATCACGCCTTCAAGCTGCCACGGCGTCGTATTTGCGCTCAGGAACGGAAAGTGCCATGAAATATTGTCCTTGAGAATTGTTGTCTTGGATTTGTCGAGATAATCTGTGAAACGGGCCTTCTCCATGGCCTCGGCTACATCATTCAGAACCGATGAGGGCGCGGTCTTTACCACGGCGACGACGGGTCTTTGTATCATGCCTTAGCTACCTCTACACACCGCTGCAATAGGGCAGGGGAAGACGACGCCTTTGGGCGTCGCGTCCCCTGGCAAGGCATCATACACGCGCTCACATGCGCCGCGCAAGGCAACTGCTCCATCGCTGCTACGACATACGGGCGCAGCTTACGGCTTCTTGCCCGCATGCAAACGCCTACGCGCTAAGGCTCCTGAGGGAATCGCGCATGCCATCGGAAATTTGACCTTCCATGAGACGAAAAATGATGCTAAGAAAAATCGATTTTGCGGCGAGTGTTGTCTGATTGTGCGTATTGCTCGTAGAAGAGGGGAAATGCCAGGGCTGGAGACAAAAAAATCGTGTATCACATCCCGCTCAGAATCGGAGACGATCGAGCTGGGAAGGCAAATCGGCCGACTTTTGGCGCCAGGCGACGTCGTCTATCTCTTCGGCGACATGGGGACCGGAAAGACGCGTATCGCAAAGGGTCTCATCAATGCAGCGACTAATACGCCTCTCGACGACATCAACAGTCCAACGTTCACACTCATCAATCGGTACCAAGGAGACTTGGCGGTCTATCATGCAGACCTCTACCGTGTAGAACAAGGCGAACTCGAAGACATCGGGATAGAAATGGTCGAGGAATCCCAAGGCGCGTTGGTGGTGGAGTGGGCTGAAAAAGTTCCAAAACTCGACGAAAACGCCTTGAGGATTCATTTAAGCCACACAGATGACGAAAACGTCCGAATAATCGTCCTGGAATGCCCCCAGGAAGGCTCATGGTCCTCGAGGCTATGGACCAGACGAATGTCAGACGATGAGGAAGAGGCCGTGGGCCGCGATCCCTATAAACACGAACAACCTTATGCGTGTGATGGAGAGTCTCTATGCCGCTCATAGTGCAAAAATACGGAGGAACATCCGTAGGCGATCTGGAACGCATCGCCAATGTCGCCCGAAAGGTTGCCGCGCGCAAAGACGAAGGCAACCAAATAGTGGTAGTGGTTTCGGCCATGGCCGGTGAAACCGACAGATTGATAGGGTTGGCGAAGAAAATAACGCCTATACCCAACGAACGAGAACTCGATGTGCTGCTTGCCACTGGCGAACAGACGACAATCGCTTTGCTCGCGATTACCCTCCAGTCGATGGGGTATCCCGCAAAATCTTATTGCGGATGGCAAATACCTATGGTGACCGATGACGCCTATGGCGCCGCAAGAATCGACGATGTAAAACGCGAGGCGATGGAAAAAGACCTGGCAGATGGCAAAATTGTCATTGTGGCCGGTTTTCAGGGGGTTACTCGGGACGGCAGCATCACCACGCTCGGCCGCGGCGGATCAGACACGTCCGCAGTCGCCGTCGCCGCGGCGCTTCACGCTGACTGCTGCGAAATCTTCACCGACGTGGATGGCGTGTACACGACAGACCCGCACATCACCTCCAAGGCTCGGAAATTAGACGCTATCTCGTACGAAGAGATGCTGGAAATGGCCTCGCTTGGCGCAAAGGTCCTTTATATACGAGCGGTGGAATTTGCCGCCATTCACAGAGTCCCCATACTGGTGAGGTCGAGCTTCAACGAAAACCCCGGAACACTTGTGACTGAGGAGACCGTGGAAATGGAAAAAGAATCCGTCAGAGCCGTTACCTGTAATATGAAAGAGGCCAAGATCACCATCTCCGGCGTTGAAGATAAGCCGGGCATCGCATCAGGCATTTTTTCATCTTTGGCCGATGCTCACATCGTGGTGGACATGATTATTCAAAACTCCAGCGCGGACGGAAAGACCGATATCAGCTTCACCATTCCGGAAGCAGACCTCGCCAAGGCCCTCGATATATGCCGCGGCATCCAAGGCGCTCTCGGCGCCCACGATATCAGCGGCACCGACGACATCGCTAAAGTCTCAATTATCGGCCTCGGCATGCGGTCATATTCAGGCGTTGCAGCGAAGATGTTCGCCACGCTGGCCAATGAGGGCATCAACATTGAAATGATCTCGACGTCCGAAATCAAGATCTCCTGCGTGGTCAAGAAAAAATACGCCGAACTCGCGGTTCGGGCGCTTCATGACGCCTTCGAGCTCGAAAAGACACGCAACGGCAACGCCGCGTCTCGGTAGCGCCTCGCCCTGTGCACCCGACCCAACTGGCGGGCATGAGCGTTTGGAGCGGCGCCGCTGGTTTGAGACTCGCCCCTGGCAAAAGGCGACGCAGTGGTTCCAAGAGGCCGGCTGGCAACCCTTCGTCGCGCCCGCGCACTCCAGCCGCCTCTCATGCTGTCGCATATAGTCATTCTCACAAGTTATCACGAGATTGCTTCGCTTCGCTCGCAATGACACGCAAGAAAACATTGTCATTGCGAGGAGCCGAAGGCGACGTGGCTATCTAAGCTCGTAGAAATCAATGAGCCTAACCACTATGGAATTCGCGTTTATTTTCGGGAACCAGTATAATGCCCTGATCGTTCTTGCAGTTCGCCCGCCGCTGCGCCAAAGTCACACAATCATCCTGGGGCGGGGCGCGTCCTTGATCATCGGTCACACCGCTCTATGCGCAGCAGCCGCCCATTTCGGCCGCGCACGTAAACGTCCCGGCCTCGTTGGCTCCTGGTTTCCAAGAGCGTCCCGCGGCGGTCTCTTGCCTCGGTGGTCGAGCCATGCTGGCGCCGCGTTGCCACGAGCTGGCCGTGGGAATCCCTCACCTGCTTGTTTTGGCAATAACTAAGGGGGCCAAGAGCAGCAACGTCAACGCCAGCGTTGCAACTGTGTTCATGGCGCGCCTGCTCTATACCCTTTGCCTAGGTTTCTCACGAGGTTGCGTCACTTGGGTCGCATCGACGCATCGACGACCTTTCTTTGTCATTGCCAGTCCCCGAACGCCGCGAACCAACCTCAGCTCGCCTCAATCCGCAGTGTGGCGTGGCTCGAATCTGCGTTTTTTTGTGATCAGCTTGTATGCTATGATTAGAAAAAGCAATGAATACAGAGCTGTTATAATAATAACTTCTTGACAAACATTATGTTTTTATGATAGTTAATATTGCCAAGCTATGGCATCTCTCTACTTTTATTATTTATTCATGAGGAGTCGATAGATGGTAAGACGGCTCGTTCTCTCTGGACTAGGTTTGGCAGCGATCATTACCGCGTCGCTTATGTGTGTATCTTCGTCCTTGGCGATCGTGAACTCGCCCTGCTGTCCGCAGATCCAGGTGTGCGGCCCTTCGGTCGTGCCCATGTACTGCGGCGCATTCCCGTCCCCGCTGTTTCCGCCGCCGCCTCCGTTGGTCGTTCCAATTTACGTTCCGCCGCCTCCTGTGCCGGTGTGTCAGCCTCCAGTTATTGCCAAAGTAAGGCGGCCACCGATGATGCCGCACTATTGATATGCGGGGACTCGATCCCCTTGGTTGGTTGCGATGAAGTATCATTGGAAAACCGTGGCTCTGCTCACGCGTGTGGAGGCCTACTGCGTATGCAGGAACAGCCCTCTCAGGGCTGATTGTGAGGGGCAATGGTCGTAGCATCCCCTGAAAGGTTTAAGGATTATAGTCGTTCTCACAAGTTATCACGAGATTGCTTCGTTTCGCTCGCAATGACACGCAAGAAAACATTGTCATTGCGAGGAGCCGAAGGCGACGTGGCAATCTGAGCTCGTAAAAATCAATCAGTCTCACCACTATGGAATTCGCGTTTATTTTCGGGAACCGGTATTCAGTTTCCCGCGTCAGGAACCGGATTAGCGAACGGAGGCGATGACATTTCTCAGGGAACCGCATACGGGGCTCTCTCTTTCACCGCCCCCAAGCCGCCCTGGCGGTATTTACGCACCTTCTTCAATTGCGGGAGGGGCTTCCTCACAGGGCCGGGCCGCCTCCTTCACCGTCTCGCCTCCTCACACAGCCCATAGCGACGACGTCTGATACCTATCCACCACTGCTTCCCTCTCCCATCGCCTCTCGCTCGTCTATGATCCGCCGCCTCTCTTCCGGCGTCAGCCTCCACCCACTCCTTGTAATGAGTCATCCTCCGTCTTTTCCCTCAAGGCATACCCATTACCAAAAAGACCGCAAGCGGCGCATTTTTCTAGTCCTACTATCTTGTTAAGTTTTTTGGCTAAACGAGGTCTCGATGCCGAGCTTGACGATCTTTTTCCAAAGCGCCTGCCTGCTGATCCCCAGCAGTTTTGCAGCCTCGTTCTTTCTACCGCGCGTTTGTTCGAGGGCTTCCAAAACCCGGCGGGCCTCGTCGCTGACCATAAAAGGCGGCGCTGGCGTGATGGATTTAACCTTGGAAGCAATGTTATCCGGCAGGTTTCTAACCTCAATACAAT
>Ga0315298_1009541_pt1 | contig 11961 bp, 10 predicted proteins | sample WHS_1_MG_FD_203077 | JGI IMG/M metagenome (GOLD analysis project Ga0315298, IMG submission 203077) | Extremophilic microbial mat communities from Washburn Hot Springs, YNP, Wyoming, USA - WHS_1_MG | ecosystem: Environmental > Aquatic > Thermal springs > Hot (42-90C) | place: USA: Wyoming... | reverse complement strand
CTGCGGATGACCGCCCGCCCGGCCGACCCGACGGGCCTTCCTCCCGGCACTCTCTGGGTGGAGGACGTCTTTGAGGAGAACCGCCTCTACATGCCCGACACTTTCACCTCGGGCATCCCCCCGGGCCGGGACGGCGACCGCTGGATGTGGGACTACCGGGTCGGCCCCGCCACAACACCGGTGACCTATTCCTTCTCCCTACCCACTGTGGATTCTGCCCGTACGGCCACCCTCACCCTCTGGCTGATCGGCCGTACCGCTGGCGACCACCGTTGGACGGTCCAGGTGAACGGCATCGGTATCGGCGAGGCCGCCTGGTCCAGCAAGACCGCCGTCACCGCGACCCTCGCCATTCCGACCAGTGTGCTGCGCGACGGCGCCAATACTCTCTCCCTGCGCCCCGTCCTGACGGAAAGCGCATGGCTGGATGCCTTCGCCGTCCATTATGCCCGCGGTCTGCAGGCTGCAGGGCACGCGGTTACCTTTGAGGGCTCTCCGTCCGTCGCTGCTTACACCGTCGCCCTGGCCGCGTCCAGCCCCTACCGGGCCTACGACGTCACCGACCCGCTCCGCCCCGTCCGCCTGACCGGTTTCCGGGTAGACGGCCAGCGGATCACCCTGGGCGACCCGTCCGGGGGCGGCCCCCGCCGCTACCACGTCGCCGCCGAGGGGGCCATCCGGGCCCCCGACCGGGTCCGCCCCCCGGAGGACCTCTGGGGCTTCCGCGCGGCCGGCGGCGCGACCGGCGCCAACTACCTCATCATCACCCACCCGGCCTTCGCCGATGCCCTGGGCCCGCTGATTGACCTGCGCCGGTCCCAGGGCCTGACGGTCGCCGTCGTCAACGTCCTGGGCATCTACGACGCCTGCGGCGACGGCCGGCCCGACCCCGAGGCCATCCGCCGCTTCATCGCCGACGCCTACGCCAATTGGAACCCCCGCCCGGTCTATGTCCTGCTGGTCGGCGACGGCTCATTTGACCCGAAGCAGTACCGGTCGGAGTCGCCTCCCACCTACATCCCGCCCTATCTGCTAGATGTGGGCCCAGCGGGCGGAGAGACCGCCGCCGACAACCGCTACGCCTGCGTGGACGGGGACGACAACCTGCCCGACCTGCTGCTGGGCCGCCTGCCAGTGAAGACCGCCGATGAGGCCCGCGCCATCGTCCAGAAAATCGTGGATTACGAGACCCGTCCGCTGCCGGGGGGCTGGAACGCCAGCGTGCTCCTGGTGGCGGACGACCCGGACGCGGCCGGGGATTTCCCGGCCATCTCGGACTCCGCCGCGGCATATGTGACGGCTCCCTTCACCACCACCCGGCGGTACTGTGCCGGGTCTAACTCTTCTCAGAGCGACTGCCCGGATACCGAAGGAGCCGCCATCCATTCCGCCATCCTGAACGACTGGAACCGGGGGACGCTGCTGGTCCAGTACACCGGACACTCCTCCTGGCAGCAGTGGGCGGCGGAGCGGTTCTTCCATCTGGATGACCTTCCGGCCTTGCACAACAGCCGTCGCCTGCCGGTCCTGGTAGAAGCGACCTGTTTCACCGGCGCGTTCCATCGCCCGGAGCCGACGCTGGACGAGGAACTGGTCACCCGTCCGGATGCGGGTGCGGTGGCGGCCTGGGGCCCGACGGGCCTGGGGGCCAGCCCGGGGCATCAGCGCCTGGCCGCGGGCTTTTTCCGCGCCGTCTTCTCCGATACCGTCGGGACGGTGGGCGAGGCGACCCTGGCGGGGAAATTGAACCTGCTGGGGGCGCCGGTGGGGAGCGACCTGCTGGATACGTTCGTCCTGCTGGGGGACCCGGCGCTCCGCTGGAACCGTGCTCTGGTTCCCTGGACCGCTCATGTCTTTCTGCCCCTGGTGCGGCGGTAGTGAGGACATCTTTTCGCCGGACGCTAAAAGCGTCCGGCTTATTTTGCAAAGCCCCTCCGGGGCTGAAAAACAGCCTGCAGGCCTCGGCCCGAGGGTCTTTGCTGGATCAGCCCGAGGGTTTACCCTCGGACTTGCTTTTCAGTTGCCTCTCCGCTCCATCGGGGGTACAATAATAGCAGACTCCGAAGAATATCTCACCCAAGAGGTGGAGGATGCACGGCATGATCAAACTGTTCAGCGGTAGCGGTTGCCCGGAACTGGCCCAGGAGATCAGCGACTACCTGGGAGTCCCCCTCTCCGGGCGGGACATCATCCGGTTCCCCAACGAGAACATCTTCGTCCGTCTCCACGAAAGCGTTCGCGGGCAGGACGTCTTCCTGATTCAGACCACTTCCTCGCCCGTGAACGAGAACATCATGGAACTGCTCATCTTCCTGGACGCGCTGCGTCGGGCATCCCCGGACCGGATTACGGCGGTCATCCCGTACCTGGCCTACGCGCGGTCGGATAAAAAGGACCAGCCCCGGGTGCCCATCACCGCCCGCCTCATCGCCGACATGATCGGCATCGCTGGGGCCGACCGGTACATCACGCTGGACCTGCACGCCGACCAGATTCAGGGGTTCTTCAGCATCCCCGGGGACGCGCTGACCACTTTCTCCATCCTCTCCGACTATCTGCGGGAGAAGCGATTGGAGAACGCCGTGGTGGTCTCGGCGGACCTGGGCTTCGCCAAGAAGGCGCGCAACTTCGCCGAGGAACTGGAACTGCCGCTGGCAATTGTGGAGAAGCGGCGCGTGGCCCGGGATACGGAGGCCCTGACCCTGGTGGGGGATGTGGCGGGGAAAGACGCCATCATTGTGGACGATGAGGTCAATACGGCCGGGTCCATTGCCAACGCGGTGCGGATTGTGCGAGAGAACGGGGCCCGCGACATCTATCTCTGCTTCGCCCACGCCATTCTGGCCCATCCGGCGGTGGAGCGTCTGCGGGAACTGGAGGTCCGGGAGATTGTGACCACAAACTCCATCCCCATCCCACCGGAGAAGCGGCTGCCGAATATGAAGATTTTATCGGTAGCTCCACTGCTGGGGGAAGTCATCCTGCGGGTGCACGAGGGACGCAGCGTGGGCGAAGTCTTCCGCCGGTACCACCGGTACCGGTGACATCCGATGCCGGCGACAAACCGGCCCGGAGGCCTGAGATGTCCAGGGTTCTGCGCTATCTGGGGGGCGCGCTGAGCGCGCTCCTTCTCCTGCTGCTGATCCTTCTGGGGTACGGGTACTTTCGCCCCAACCGCGCCCGGGTCGTGGACGCGCTGGGGATAGAGCACTGGGCCGCCGTCAGCGACGGGGCCCACAACTCCAATACCGACCTCATCTACTGGCGGGGCGCGTTCTATCTGGTACACGCGTCCTCGCCCTGGCACTTTGCCAGCGAGAAGTGCCGTCTGGTCATCTGGCGCTCGGAGGACGCCCGCCACTGGGAACGACTGGCGGAGTTGAACGTCCCCGGCGAGGACATTCGCGACCCGTCGCTACCAGCCTCAGCCGTGGGGCCCGTTGACGGAGTTGGGGAGTGTCCTCAGCCGTAAGCGGACGGCGCTATTCCGGGTGGACGAGGACCGCCTGACCTGGCTCTCCGACCTTCCCAGTGCCGGAGACACCTCCTACGCGGGTACCGTTATTCGGGGGATTTCCTCTACGTCAGTTACTACTGAACGACTCCGGGACGGAGACCCTTGTCGTCCTCTCCCGGTTCTACCCCCGGGTGCAGGCCGTCCGGCAGGAGACGCCCCTGCGGCACGTCGTCGTCACCGCCATTCGGGAGTATATGGGGGCGCCGACGCGCTGGCTGTACGCGCTGTTCAACGTGAAACGTGAAACGTGAAACGTGAAGGAGGAGCGATGATAGACTTCCGGCTCACCGAGGAGCAGGAGCGCATCCGACGGCTGGCCCACGAGTTCGCCGAGCGGGAAATCCGGCCCGTGGCGGCCCACTACGACGAGACGGAGGAGATGCCCTGGCCCGTGCTGGAGAAGGCAGCGCGGGTCGGGTTGACCTCTTTCCAGTATCCGGAGGAGTACGGCGGGGGCGGGATGACCAGCGCCCTGGTCGCCTGTCTGGTGGCGGAGGAACTGGCCTGGGGATGCCTGGGCATCGCCACGGCCATCGCCGGGGCCGGGCTGGCGGCGGTGCCCATCATGCTGGCGGGGACGCCGGAGCAGAAGGCCCGTTACCTCCCCCGCTTCTGCAACAGCGTCTACCTGGGCTCCTTCGCCCTCACCGAACCGGAGGCCGGGTCGGACGCGGCGTCTATCCGGACCACCGCCGTCCGCAAGGGCGACCGGTACGTCCTGAACGGTCAGAAACGGTTCATCACCCACGGCGGCATCGCCGACCTCTACGTCATCTTCGCCACCGTGGCGCCGGGGACGGGCCATCGGGGCATCACCGCCTTCATCGTGGAGAAGGACACGCTGGGCCTCTCGGCGGGGAAGAAGGAGAAGAAGATGGGGATGCGCGCGTCCCACACCGGCGACGTCATTCTGGAGGATGTGGAGGTGCCGGTGGAGAACCGCCTTGGGGAGGAGGGGCAGGGCTTCTACATCGCCATGCAGTCCTTTGAGCACACCCGACCGATGGTGGCGGCGATGGCGGTGGGGGTGGCCCGGGCGGCCTACGAGTACGCGCTCCAGTACGCCCGGGAGCGGGTGCAGTTCGGCAAGCCCATCATCACCAAGCAGGCCATCCGGTTCCTGCTGGCGGATATGGCCACAGAGATAGACGCGGCGCGCCTTCTGGCCTGGCGGGCGGCGTGGATGGTGGACCAGGGGATACCGGCGAACATCCAGGCCAGCATGGCCAAGGCCTTCGCCGCCGACGCCGCGATGCGCATCACCACCGACGCGGTGCAGATTCTGGGCGGGTACGGCTACATGCGGGAGTACCCGGTGGAGAAGTGGATGCGGGACGCCAAAATCCTGCAGATTGTGGAGGGGACCAGTCAGATTCAGCGGGTGGTCATCTCCCAGATGCTGGCGATGGGGATGGAGTAACCCTGGGGGTGGGGTTGCGGCGGCGGCCCGAAGGGCCGCCGCCCTTTATACTACCCGCCCGTCCCGCAGGCGGAGGATGCAGGATTTGCGCTTTTGGGAAACTGGTCTATATTTGTAGGCGGGATCAGGAGACGGCACTCCAAATCCGGCCCGCTCAACCCGAAGATGCCCCCGCGCTGGCCGCGCTGGGGGATGTAGCGCAGGCCGCCAGGCCTGTTAACGCAGGCTAACAGCCTGCGCCACCAAGTGCCCAGTGGTGCTAACATTTGGAACAGTGTAGCGCAGGCCGCCAGACCTGTGGAGTGAAGAAGAGGGGGCGGCGGCTTCGCCGCCGCCCCCCAAACCCCCATGATCTCCCACCTCTCCTGCAGTTTGGCTTTTTGGGAAAGGGAGGGGAAAAGAAGATTTTGAACCCGCCTCTGGCGGGCCAACGGGAATAAAAAGAATATATTTTTCATTGCGGCGGCTTTGCCGCCGCAATGAAAAATATATTTCATTTCTGGCGGCGGCGTACCTGGCCCGCCAGATGGACCGGCCCCTTCGGGTGACGATCACCGTCTACCAGCCGCCCGAATCCGGGCACGGGATGGCCGTTCTTCAGCACGTCCTGTTCATCTACGGCGGACCGGCGCCCGTCTGGCGGAACGGGCAGTTGGAGATGGTCCGGGCCGGGCGGATTGTCCGCGAGGTGGAGTTGCCGATGGTCGGTCGGATGCGGGTCTGGAACGCCGGCCACGCGGAGCCGGTGACGCTCCCGCGCCACTTCCCCAGCCTGGAGGAGGTGACGTATCTGATGTCGGTGGGGGCGTGGACGCGCCTCTTCCTCTGGCTGGGCCGGTTGCGCCTGACCGCCACGCCGGAGCGGATTGACCGGGTGGCCAACGTCCTGGCCCGCCTGCTCCCGACGCCGAAGGAGGGGGCGCCGGAGCCGCCCGGCGCGCTGCGGGTGGATGTGGAAGGGGTTCAGGGCGGTCAGCCTGTCCACCGGACCCTCTGCGGGGTCGGGCAGATGCGCCCGGCGACGGGGGTGCCGCTGGCGCTGGGGGCCCTGATGCTGGCCCGGGGCCAGGTCCTGGTGACCGAAGGGGGCGTCTACGGGCCGGAGGCGGTTATAGACCCGGTGGCGCTCCTGCGCGGCCTGCGGGGGGAGACCGGCCTGCAGGCCTACACCGACGTGGGGATGACCCAACCGCTGGAGATGTGAACTACTGCGGAGAACGCAGAGGCATTCGCCCCCGTCTATAAAGCGGTGATTTCGGGGACTTGTTCATCCTCGTACTTTTCAATCAGCACGCCGATGACTTCCATGAGTGAAGCCAGAGGGTGGCTCTCGTCCTCGCCCACAATGTCAATGAAAGCGTCCAGCAGTTTGACCAGCCGTTGATATTCGGATTCGGTGTGGGGGACGAAAATCATCGGGGCCAGCGCTGGCCAGACCCGTTCGGCTGTTTGAACTTCTGTGACCATCGTTACTCCTTCCATTTGCCCTTATCGTACTCTTCGTGGGTCAGTACGGCGCGGATATAGACTTTTTGTCTATTGTAATGTATGGCTGCAATCAGGCGTGCCTTGCCGCCCCCAATGTTGAAAACGGTTAAACGGCCCACCTGGTCAGCACTGGGAAAGGTGGCCCGCAGTTCTGCAAAGGACCGAAACTGTCCTGATTTCATCAATGACTTCCCTGCAAAAACTCACCGCAGAGACGCCGAGAGCGCAGAGTTTTACATCAGTATAATCTCTGCGTACTCTGCGTCTCGGCGGTGACATGACCTTTTTGCAGGAGACTCATCAATCTGTACCAGCGTTGAAGGGCTGGCTTCGTATCGGGATATTTTTCCGCAAATTCGTTCAGACGTTTGCGAGTGATGATGTGCATTGACCCAGTCGCCGTGCAGATGGTGGCACTTCGGCAGATTGTATTATACTTCGGCCCTTGGGGGCGTCAAGTTGCAAAATGATCCCAACCAATCTCTCCGGGAGGTAAAAGTTGGACGAATTCTCCCTTCACGGCAAAGTCGCGCTGGTTACCGGCGCGTCGCGCGGCATCGGGCGGGCCATCGCGCTCCGCCTGGCCCGCGCGGGGGCCCGGGTCGTCGTCTCCAGCCGCAAACGGGAGAACGTCGGGCCGGTGGCGGAGGAAATCCGCGCCGCTGGCGGCGAAGCGCTGGCCGTAGAGGCCCACGTCGGGCAGACCGAACAGGTGGAGGCACTGGTCGCCCGGACCCTGGAGGCCTTCGGCCGGATAGACATCGCCGTCAACAACGCGGCCACCAACCCCCACTTCGGCCCCATTCTCTCCGCCGACGAGGGCCAGTGGGATAAAATCCTGGATACCAACGTGAAGGCCGCCTTCCGGGTGGCGAAGGCCGTGGCGCCCCACATGCAGGCCCAGGGCGGTGGCAAAATCATCAACATTGCATCGGTGGCCGGCCTGCGGCCCTCGCCCGCGATGGGCGTCTACTCCGTCTCCAAAGCCGCGCTCATCATGCTGACCCAGGTGCTGGCGGTGGAACTGGCGCCCGCCAACATCCAGGTCAACGCCATCGCGCCCGGTGTCATCAAAACCCGCTTCAGCCAGGTCCTCTGGCAGACCCCGGCCCTGGCCGAACCCATTCTCAAGGCCACGCCGCTGGGCCGCTTCGGCGAGCCGGAGGACGTCGCCGGGGTGGCCCTCTTCCTGGCCTCGTCCGCGTCCGACTACATTACCGGCGCGGTCTTTGTTGTGGACGGCGGGATGAACATCGCCTCGGCCCTGTAGGGATTCACCACGAAGACACGAAGACACGAAGTTTGTAAAATTTCGGACTCACACCGTTGATCTTTTTGCCACGAATTGCACGAATTTCACGAATGGAGAGAAACAAAATTCGTGGCAAATTCTGAGGTTTGTCCTCAACTGCGTAAGCCCTAAAATTAACAATTCATGCCCCTGTAGCGCAGGCCGCCAGGCCTGCATGCAGGCTGACAAAGTTCCATAAGAATAACAAGAACATTCGTGGCCTGCGCTACGTTCTCTGCAAACCAATCAGGGTAGGTATTTACAACAATTCTTCGTGTCTTTGTGTCTTGGTGGTTATCAAAACAACGGGAGGTCTGGTATGCCACTCAACCTGGACGCCGTAGGCAAAAAAATCGGCCCGATGACCAGTCAGTACACCTGGAAGGAGGCCGTCCTCTACGCGCTGGGGGTGGGGGCCGGGTTTGACGAACTGGAGTACGTCTACGAGAACCGGCTCAAAATCATCCCGTCCTTCGCCGTGCCGCTGGCCTACCCCTTCTTCGCCGAGGTCGTCGCCCGCTCCGGGATCAACCTGGCGGGGCTCCTGCACGCCGAGCAGGAGACCGTTTTCCACGCGCCGCTCTCCCCGGAGGGGGACACGTTGACCACCGAAGGGCGCATCACCCGCGTCTACGACCGGGGGGAGGGGAAGGGCGCGTTTGTCATCGCCGAGGCCGAGACCTTCGGCTCCGACGGCCGCAGGCGGTTCACCAACATCATGACCCTCTTCGGGCGGCTGGACGGGGGGTTCGGCGGGGAGCCCCCGCCGAAGGAAGAGTTCGCCTTCCCGGACCGCCCGCCGGATTTCGTGGAAGAACAGCGCCCCTCGCCCGACCAGCCGCTCATCTACCGCCTCTCCGGGGACACCTTCGCGCTGCACGTGGACCCCGATTTCGCCCGCGCCAGCGGCTTTGAGGGGCCGATTATGCACGGTCTCTGCACTCACGGCTTCGCCTGCCGCGCTGTCATCAAACATCTCTTCCCCGGCGAACCGGAGCGCATGTCCCGCTTCCGCGTCCGCTTCTACCGTCCCCTCTATCCGGGCGTCCCCATTCGGACCGAAATCTGGAAACTGGAGGAGGGACGGGCCGTCTTCCGGACGGTGAACGTCCAGAACGGCGACGTGGTGCTGGACCGGGGGGTGGTGGAGTGGGTGAGCCGGGAGGAGGCGGCCCGGCGCGCGCGGGGGGAGATTCGCTTTGACGGGCAGGTGGCGATTGTGACGGGCGCCGGGCGGGGCCTGGGCCGCGCCTACGCCCTGGAACTGGCCCGCCGGGGCGCCAGAGTCGTCGTCAACGACCCCGGCGTCGCCCGCGACGGCTCCGGCGAGGTCACCGGCGCCGTGGCCGATGAGGTCGTCGCCGAAATCCGCGCCCTGGGCGGCGAGGCCGTCGCCAACACCGATTCCGTCACGACCCCGGAGGGGGGCGAGCGCATCGTCCAGACCGCCATAGACGCCTTCGGGCGGGTGGACATCCTCATCAACAACGCGGGCATCCTGCGGGACAAGTCCTTTGCGAATATGACGCCGGAGATGTGGGAGGCGGTGTTGGCGGTGCATCTGGACGGGGCGTACAACGTGACCCGTCCGGCGTTCTTGCGGATGCGGGAGCAGGGGTACGGGCGGATAGTGTTCACGACGTCGGCGGCGGGGCTGTTTGGGAACTTTGGGCAGACGAACTACAGTGCGGCGAAGATGGGGCTGGTGGGGCTGATGAACACGCTGAAGTTGGAGGGGGAGAAGTACGGGGTTAAGGTGAACACGGTGGCGCCGCTGGCGACGACGCGGCTGACGGAGGACGTCTTCCCGCCGGAGGTGCAGGAGCAGTTAAAGCCGGAGTTCGTCGTCCCCCTGGTCCTCTACCTCTGCTCGGACAAGTGCACCGACAGCGGGCTGATTCTGAACGCCGGGGGCGGGGTGTACGGCCGCGCGGCGGTCCTCTCCACCCCCGGCGTCCGCCTGGGCGACGGCGTCCCGACCGCCGAGGACATCCGCAAAAACTGGGCGCGGATAGACTCGCTGGAGGGGGCAAAACCCTATCCGAACGCGAACGCGCAGATACTGGAGATGCTGTCGCCGCCTGCGGTGGGGGCCCCGCCCGCGCCCGCTGCATCTGCGCCGTCGGCGGCCCCTGCCCCACCCGCCGGCGCGCCGGCCACCGTCGCCGAGGTCTTCGCCCGGATGCCGGAGTTCTTCCGCCCGGAGAAGGCGGCGGGGGTGGACGTCGTCTTCCAGTTCCGCATCTCCGGCCCCGGCGGCGGCGACTGGTACGTGGTGGTGAAGGACCAGGCCTGCACCGTCTCGGCGGGGGTCCACGAGAAGCCGACGACGACGCTGAAGATGGCGGACGAGGACTTTCTGGCGCTGGTGGCGGGGAAGTTACCGGCGATGCAGGCCTTCACCAGCGGCAAGTTGAAGATAGAGGGCGACCTGATGAAGTCGCAGTTGGTGCAGAAGTTGTTCAGGTTCTGAAAAGTGAAACGTGACAGGAGGTCCGATGGCCACAGGAATCCGCGACAAAGTTGCCATTATCGGCATGGGATGCACCCGATTCGGGGAGCGCTGGGATGTGGGGGCCGAAGACCTGATGGTGGAGGCCTTTGAGGAGGCGCTGGCCGACGCCGGGATTGACCGCAAGGAAATCCAGGCCGCCTGGCTGGGCACCTGCTTTGAGGAAATCAGCGTCGGCAAGAGTGCGCTCCCCCTCTCTATCAACCTGCGCCTGCCCCGCATCCCTGTCACGCGCGTGGAAAACTTCTGCGCCACCGGGACGGAGGCGTTCCGGGGCGCGGTATACGCGGTCGCGTCGGGCGCGTGCGACATCGCGCTGGCCCTGGGGGTGGAGAAACTCAAAGACGTGGGCTACGGGGGACTCCCCAACCTGGGGGCCACGGCGGGGAGCCTCAACTGGCAGTGGATGCCCAACATCACCGCGCCGGGGGCCTTCGCCCAGTTGGCCACCGCCTACGCCGCCAAATACCGCATTCCGATGGAGGACCTGAAGCAGGCGATGGCCCACGTCTCCGTCAAGAGCCATGCCAACGGCTCCCTCAACCCGAAGGCCCACCTGCGCCGTCCTGTCACCGAGGACGAGGTGCTGAACGCGCCCATTGTCGCCTACCCGCTGGGCCTCTTTGACTGCTGCGGCGTCAGTGACGGCGCCGCCTGCGCGATTGTCACCACGCCGGAGATCGCGCGTGGGCTGGGCAGGAAGGACATCGTCACCGTCAAAGCGCTCCAGATTGCCCTCTCCAGCGGGGAGGAGATGGGATACAACGAGTGGGACGGGACGTACTTCATGACCACCGCCAAATGCAGCAAAGCGGCGTACCAGGAGGCCGGCATCACCGACCCCCGGCGGGAAATCAGTATGATGGAAGTCCACGATTGCTTCTCCATCACCGAACTGGTCACAATGGAGGACCTGCACATCTCCGAGCGGGGGAAGGCGTGGAAGGACGTCCTGGACGGCTTCTTTGACTTGCGCGGCGGGGGGATTCCGTGCCAGCCCGATGGCGGCCTGAAGTGCTTTGGGCACCCCATCGGCGCCTCGGGCCTGCGGATGCTCTACGAGATGTACCTGCAACTGTTGGGGCGGGCCGGGGAGCGCCAGATTCCGAACCCCCGCTACGGCCTCACCCACAACCTGGGCGGCATGCCGCACATGAACATCTGCGCGATTACCATCGTGGGCCGGTATGGAGACTGAACTCTTCGCCCATCCCGAACTGAACCGCGAGGTCACGGCCATCGGCGGGCGCTACTTCTGGATGAAGGAGGGACGTCTCCCCTTTGGGGGACGGGAAGTCCTCTATCTGGTGGGCTGCGCTGTTCTGGACACCACCTGCTGTGGGGTTGGGGGCTTCGGCTGTGCGCTGGTGCCGGGCTTTGTGGTGGAGTGGAAGAGCGCCGTCTCCCCGGACGGGCGGCCCGTCTCCCGCGTGGAGCGGATACGGGACGAGGCGACCCAGGCCGAAATCCGCCGCCTCCTCCGGGCGACCGAACCCGTCCACCAGGTCACCTTCCTGTAATTTCACGTTTCACGTTTCACGTTTCACGTTTCACTTTTCACGTTTTACGTTTTACGTTTCACATTTCACGTCTCACCATGCTCCAAACCCGCATCACCCAACTCTTCGGCATAGAATACCCCATCGTCGGCGGCTGCATGATGCACATCTCCGGCCCGGAGTTTGTCGCCGCCATCTCCAACGCGGGCGCCCTGGGCGTCCTGGCCTCGGCGA
>Ga0315298_1009539_pt1 | contig 11962 bp, 12 predicted proteins | sample WHS_1_MG_FD_203077 | JGI IMG/M metagenome (GOLD analysis project Ga0315298, IMG submission 203077) | Extremophilic microbial mat communities from Washburn Hot Springs, YNP, Wyoming, USA - WHS_1_MG | ecosystem: Environmental > Aquatic > Thermal springs > Hot (42-90C) | place: USA: Wyoming... | reverse complement strand
GCCGGTGAAGACCGTCGCTCCCGGAGCGGTTGCGGAAACCCCAAGGAGGAATGAGATCGTCGTTCCGGAATTGCCCACGTCCAAGATGTCGTCCGGGGTTTTATAAGGAGATCCCGTAACTTTGTATCCTCCCCGTATTCGCTCGACCCTTGCCCCAAAGGCCTCTATCGCCCTGATGTTCGCCGAATGCTTCGCTGAGGGGGTTCCGATATTTTTAATATAGGTATCTCCTTCCGCCAATGAGCCCATTATTAGCGCCCTATGGATATGGGATTTGGATGGCGGTGCCTTTAATTCGCCCGATAATCCCTTGATTGGCTCCACGCGCATATCCATATCTGGCTACACTCCTCGACCATGGGATGGTTCTTTAAAATTGTTTTGGGCCATCCGCAAAACGCGCCCCTCTTATTCCGTTCGAAACCATTCCAGATGGCGGGGGGAGCTTCCAACCCTCAATTTTTATTAAAGCGCTCCTCCATGCGTTTTCGGGGCCAATCCATGAGAGCTGCCGTATTTCACAGCCCGAAGGATGTCAGGATAGAGGATATCGGGAGGCCGGAGATAAACTCCAAGGAGGCGCTGGTGAAGGTCGAGATGGCCAGCATATGCGGGACGGATCTTTCCGTATATAAGGGAGAACGGAGAGTTCCCGCACCGATCGTTCTCGGCCATGAGTTCGCGGGGGAGATCCTCGAGATCGGGGGCGATCTTCGAGGTTTTGAAGTTGGGGAAAGGGTTGCGATAGAGCCCACTTTCGCCTGCGGCAGATGCCTCCTATGCCGCAGCGGGAGATACAACATATGCGAGGATAGGGAGTTCTTGGGTTTGACTTTGGATGGATGCTTCGCCGAGTATGTAAAAGTCCCGGAAAGATCACTTTGGAAGATCCCGAAAGGCATGGGCTATGAGGGGGGAGCGATGGTAGAGCCGGCGGCGGTGGGGATCCATGCGATCGATAGAGCCGGGGTCAAGGTCGGAGATTACGTGGCGATCTCTGGGGCCGGGGCGATCGGACTTTTCGCCTTGCAGGCGGCCAAGATCGCCGGCGCTCGTACGATCGCAATCGATCGAATCGAAAGCCGACTGAGGCTGGCGGAGGAGTTGGGCTCAGATGCCATCATCGATGCCTCGGAGGAGGATCCTCGAGAGGGCATCAAAAGGCTCACCGAAGGGATGGGCGCAGACATAGCCATAGAGGCCTCGGGATCGCATCAAGCTTCAGCCCACTCCGCGGCCTTGGTTAGGCCTGGCGGGAGGGTAGTTTGGGTAGGGCTGGCGGCCTCGCCGGTCCCGTTGAACCAGATGGCGGTCGTGAGGAGGGAGATAGAAATCTTCGGATCGCTCGCTTACGTGGCCTCGGACTTCAAAAAGAGCATCCAGCTGATAAGTTCCGGTAAGATAAAAACCGAGCCGATAATAACCCATAGATTCCCGTTGGATGAGATAGCGCATGGCTTTGAACTATTGGAGGGGCAAATCGCAGTCAAGGTCCTGATCGAAACCTAATAAGCGAGCCTCAGCTCTAACGCCCGACAGGAAGCCTTAACGGGTGGCAAGGCGCCCCACGGTTCTCCGGAGAAAACGCTTAAAACTTTCGGAGACTATAACCCTCGCCAGTGGACTATATGAAAGCGGCCTTGTTCAGGGGGCCCGGCTCAATAGAGATCGGGGATGTCCCCGCGCCCTCAACGGGCCCGGACGAAGTCCTCGTCGAGGTCAAGGTCGCGGGGATTTGCGGTAGCGATCTGGACATATATAGGGGGAGAAAATCCGTCAAGGTCCCTTTGATCTTGGGGCATGAGGCCACGGGCATCGTTTCAAAAGTCGGCGAGGGGGCGAGGGGCATCGAGATTGGGGATCGAGTCGCCATCGAGCCGAATTTCGGCTGCGGCGATTGCGCCTATTGCCGAACCGGCCACTCAAATATCTGCCCGAATAAGATCTCCTTGGGCGTGAACGCCGACGGGGTATTCGCCGAATTCGTCAAGGCGCCGAGGGATTATTTATGGAAGATCCCCGAGGGAGTGGGCTTTGATGAGGCTGCCTTGGTGGAGCCCTTGGCAGTCGTTTTACATGCGATGAGGGCCGTCAACATCCTGCCGGGCGATAACGTATTGACGATCGGGGGCGGTCCAATAGGCGCTTTGGCGGCGTTGACGCTCCAATCCATGAGCGCAAACGTAGCCATCCAGGAGGCTTCCCGATCCAGAATCGACCTCCTAAAACGTATAGGGTTGAAGAAGGTTTTGGGGGTATCGGTCGGAGAACTCGAAGGCCTTATCGAGGATTTCTTCGATGGGGAAAGAGCCGATGTGGTGATCGACACAGTAGGTGTAGAGGCCAGCATGGCGCAGGCTTTTAAAGCGGTGAGGCCTGGTGGAAAGATATTGGTCGTCGGTTTGGGCGCGATCGAAGCCAAGGTCGGCCTCCAACAGATGGTCAGGCAGGAGATAGAGCTCATCGGTTCCATAATATACGTGGATAATTTTCGGGAGGCCCTCAAGATCGTCGGCAAGGGGATGATCCCGATAAAAGGGATCATAACGCATAGGTTCCCCTTGACGAAGATCCAAGAGGGCTTCGAGGTGAGCTTGAGACAGGAGGGTTTGAAGGTTCTAATAGATTTATGAACTCCAGATCTCGATCGTGAGGCCCCAATAGAAAGGAACGGGGGCCAGCGCCATTTTTTGGATCGAGGCGGCTACCCATATCTGGCTCTGCGCGTTATGCAGACCTCGATCCCGGAGCCCTTCAACATCCTAAGGCTGTGCTTCAAGCCGGCCGGTATGAAGACCGTTGCGGGACTTTCGACGACATGTTTCTCCTCCCCGAGGGATGCTTCGAAGGTCAAGCCTTTTTCTGGGAAAACATATATTTGGCTGGAGTCGTGCGAGTGGGGATGGACGTAGGATGGCGGCTGAGCTGGAACGCCCTTGACGTAATGGACGAAGACGGTCACGTCGGCGCCCTCCAGCATTTCATCGCTCAGGAATTCATATAAGGGCCCGAGTTGTTCGCGAGCGGCTTTCATATCGTGATGGATCAGCTCCCTAGTCCATTCCCGAGGTTTTACTATCAATTTGCTTGTATCCATCAAGCAATCACCATGGCATATTTTCTGCATGAGATCTATAAAAGATTTGCGATGGATTCACGAATCTTCCGAGGATTGTGGGAGGGCGGAGGCCCTGAGGTCCGCATTCGAAGGATCTCGATGCCTTCCAGCAGGTCGCGGCGTTGATCAGGGCAACAAAACGATTTTTACGCCTTTACCCTCCCTCGCCATCTCCATCCCCTTCCTCACGTCCCGGAGGGGGAGGCGATGGGTGATCATCTTTGAAATGAGGGTTTTGTCCTTCCTTACGAGATCCAAAGTCCCCTCCAAATCCATCATATGCCCATTGCATCCTATGAGTTCCAGCTCCTTTCTGCTGAAGGCGAGCATATCGAAGCATACGTTAGCGAGCGGAAGCCCTATTTGCACGATCTTACCACCCTTGCTCACCAGATCCACAATGCCCTTGTAAGCTTCTGGCGATCCGGACGCTTCTATTACTACATCGGCCCCCCTCCCGCCCGTATGCTTCAAGACGCGGTCGCGAACGTTCGCCTCTTTGGGATTGATGACCTCATCCGCCCCGAGCTCGCTCGCGAGGGAGAGCCTCTCCTCGAGGAGGTCGACCGATAGAACCTCTCCTGCGCCAGCCGCCTTGGCCGCCCGAATGGCGCAGAGCCCTATTGGGCCAGCCCCTAGGACGACGACCGCGCTGTTCATGGGGATCCCCCCTCGCCTCACGGCGTGGACCGCCACGGCGACGGGCTCCACGAGGGCTCCCTCTTCGAAGCTCAAATCGTCGGGGAGGAGCTCCACATTGCTTTGATCGACTTTTATATATTCGGCGAACACGCCGTCTGCCTCTATCCCGACGAACCTCCTTCTCTCGCAAATATTGTATCGCCCAGTTCTACACATGCGACAGTTCCCGCAACGGATCAAAGGGGCCACAACGACCCTATCGCCCACATCGACCTTTGTCACACCGCTTCCAACCTCTACGGCCTCTCCAGAGCCCTCATGGCCCATGATCCTAGGGGTGGATACTTTCCATCGCCCCTCGAATATGTGAACGTCGGTACCGCATATCGAAGCCGCCCTGACCCTTATCAGGGCTTCGTTGGCGTTGGCCCTCGGCGTCTCGACATCCCTAAACTCGATCCTACCCGGCTCGACCAAGATCGCGGCCTTCACCCTCACCACCTAAAGGATTGAATCGATCCCCCATGCAAGACGGGTTAATATAATATACCCCTGCTGTAAAATCTTTCCCTACGAGGTGTCTAATTTGCCAGATAGGATCAGGCTGACGGCCCCGGAGCCGATAAAGGTGAAGAGCGTGGTCCTGGGCGGGGATCGGCCCGCGGTGTGCGCCTCCATTTTGGGTCCTACGGTGGATCGGATGAAGGCCAGCGCGAGAGAAGCGCTGGGCGAGGAGGTGGATGTGCTGGAGTTGAGGATAGACTCCCTAAGCGCGGTGAACGAAAGCGGGATTCCGGATCTGGTCCATGGAATCAGGGATATGGGAGAAATTCCAATAATAATTACCAATAGGCCGAAATGCGAGGGGGGCTTCAAGGAGCAAGATGAGGAGGATCGCATCAGGATGCTCGCCGAGGCCACGAGAATCGACGGCGTCGACCTCATCGACGTAGAATTGAGCATACGACCCGAGGCGAGGGATCTAATAATCGACTCCGCGAAGAAGCATGGGGTTTACGCCATAATTTCATACCACAACTTCGAATCCACTCCCGATAAGGAGGAGTTATTGAAGATAGTCGATGAAGAGGAGGGATCCGGCGCCGACATAATCAAATTCGTTACGATGCCGAAGACCCATAAAGACGTTTTGACGCAACTTCAGGCCCTCCTGGAATCCAGGGGCAGGGTCAAGCGTCCGATAATTTCGGCATCCATGGGATCCCTAGGGGCTTACTCCAGGATAGTGGGGCTCCTCCTCGGCTCAGACCTAGTATACGCCTCCCTCCCTGGGCAGCCCTCCGCTCCAGGACAATTGACGATCCGGGAAGTAAGGACCGTGCTCAATATCCTCAATCCAGAAAAGTGAGCGCCTTCCCCAATCGTTCCATCTTCAAACCTTGAGCCAGCGTTGGCGATCCCCTCCAATAGCTAGGGGGTGAACCGCTTCCATATGGGGTTGGGACACCTCAGGCCCCAGAATGGACCGGGCGGGGAGGGAGGTGGCCCATCAGGCTCATTCCCGCGCTTCATCCGATAAAGGGAGGCCCCAGCCTAGTTTTGGGTCGGGGCGGCCCCGATGGGCTCGGCGAAAAAGATTAAATAAGGAAAGCGAATAAAACCTAGGGGATATTGGGATGTTGGTTGGTGAGAAAACTAGGGCTTACCTTAGGAAGATCGATCTCCCGGATCACGACCTCCACGAGCTGCCCGAGTCGAAGTTGAGGTTTCCCGACGGCGCGAATTTCAGGATCGAGGTACCCACGGTGAACTCCTTCGAATGCATGAAGGCCATCTTGGAGACGGCGAAGGGCATGGGCATAACCATCAACAGGATCGATGAAACCTACGGGATAATGAGGCATACGGATGATGAGCTCATAAAGATGATAGAGCTGGCGAAGGAGCATAAGGTGGAATTGAATCTGTCGCATGGCCCCAGGGCGACCTACGATACGAGCGCCACGGCCAAGACCCCGATGGGGGCCTACGTCGGATATAGGCTCAGGGGCGTGGAGCAAGTGGTCCGCGCCATCGAAGACATCAAACGGGGCGTGGAGTTGGGTTGTAGGGGATTTTTGGTCTATGATGAGGGCCTGCTTTGGGTCTTGAACAAGATGAGGAGCGAGGGCGAATTGCCTAAGGAGGTCAAATTCAAGATATCGGCCCACTTGGGCCATGGCAACGCGGCCTCGGCGAAGCTCTTCGAATCCTTAGGGGCCGACTCCTTCAACCCCGTGAGGGACTTGGAGCTGCCGATGATAGCGGCGATCAGGGCGGCGATAAAGATCCCGATCGACATCCATACCGATAACCCAGCGGCATCCGGTGGATTCATAAGGACTTATGAGGCGCCCGAGCTGGTCAGGGTAGGGGCGCCGATACATCTGAAATGCGGAAATTCCGTCGTCCCGGCGCACGGCACTCTGCCCAGCGAGAAAGAAGGCGTTAAGATGGCGCACCAGGCTTGGCTCGTGGTCAATATGATGAAGAGGTACTCGCCGGGAGCTAGGCAGACGACTTCCCCTGCACCCGATATGGCCATACCCAAGTGACGGCGGGGCGGCCGTTTAAGATCGACGATCCTCACAAGGAAATGGGTTGGGTTGGGAGAAGTCCATCTGAAGGTCGAGGGCGTCACCAAGAGGTTCGGGGGGCTCGTAGCCCTAAAGGATGTGAGCTTTAGCCTGAATAAGGGCGAGCTTTTGGGGCTGATAGGCCCGAACGGATCCGGAAAGACGACGCTGATAAACGTCATCACGGGCATATACCGGCCAGAGGGGGGGAGGGTCTTCCTACATGGAAAAGAGATAACCGGGCTAAAGCCTTACAGGATTTGTAGGATGGGGATCGGTCGGACCTACCAAATACCTAGGCTATTCAGCACCATGAGCGCTCTGGATAACGCCGTCGTCGGAGGCCTCTTCGGGAAGGATCGCAAGGTGGACTTGGGGAAGATCCGGAATGGGGTCGCGGAACTCCTCGACTTCGTGGAATTCCCTCGAACGAGGCGGAATGAGCTGGCCGGGAAATTGACCCTTATGGAGAGCAAGAAGCTCGAGCTGGTTAGGGCTCTAGCCACGGATCCCGAGATCTTGCTGGCGGACGAGCCCCTCGGCGGCCTGAACCCGGTCGAGATAGACGAGGCCGTGGAATTGATCAAGAAAATCCGCGACTCGGGCAAGACGGTTTTGATAATAGAGCACGTCATGAGGGCGATAATGAAATTGGCGGAGAGGATAGTTGTCTTGAGCCATGGCGCCAAGATAGCCGAAGGGGGGCCTAGGGAGATCGCAAACGACGAGAAGGTCATCGAAGCGTACCTGGGTGAGAAGATCTATGCTCCAAGTCGATGAAGTGGACGTTTCATATGGGAATTTTCAAGTATTGTCGGGCGTATCCCTTCAGGTGAAGGATGGAGAGTTGGTCACGGTGATCGGCTCGAACGGCGCCGGAAAGACCACACTCCTCAACACGATCGCGGGCCTATTGCGTTCCAAGGGGGGCGAGATAAAGTTCGATGGCAAGAGGATCGACGGCCTACCGCCTTATGAGAGGGTTGAGGAGGGCTTGGTCCTCGTTCCAGAGGGCAGGGGGAACTTCTCCAGATTGACGGTCCTGGAAAATTTGGAGCTGAGCGCATATACGAAGAGGGCAAGGGAGAAGAGGGATGAAACCCTCGAGGAGGTCTTCAAACTCTTCCCCATCCTGGAGGAGAGGAAGCATCAGAGGGCTGGCACTTTAAGCGGCGGCGAGCAACAGATGCTGGCCATAGGAAGGGGTTTGATGGCGCGCCCTGGGCTATTGATGCTGGACGAGCCCTCCTTGGGCCTGGCGCCGAAGATAGTTTTGCAGATATTTTCCATATTGAGGCGTTTGAAGGAAGAGGGCATTACGATCCTTTTGATAGAGCAGAATGCGCATCGAGCGCTGGAGCTGGCCGACAGAGCCTATCTCTTGGAAACGGGCCGAATAGCGATGGAGGGAGGGGGGGAAGAACTCCTTCAGGACGCCCGCCTCCGAAAGCTTTATTTAGGTATATAGGGAGAGGGAATATGGAAAATGTTGTTGAGGGGATATTATGTCGATTAGGATGAAGGGGATAGCGAAAACGACCTACATAGCCATCATCGTCGCCATAATAGTCATAGCGGCGATAGGCGGAGCGGCTTATATGTATATGAAACCGGCTCCCCCTGCCAAGGAATCGATCAAAGTGGGCATCTCCTTGGGCCTCTCCGGGGGCTTCGCAGCGCCCAGCCAGAGGCAGCTATGGGGCGCCACGATGTGGGTTGAGGAAGTCAACGAGAGGGGAGGCATCTACGTCGCCGAATACGGTAAGAAGCTGAAGGTATCGCTCGTATATTACGACGATAGAAGCGATTCGGCCACCGCTACGAGGCTTTATGAAAGGCTGATCACGGAGGATAAGGTGGACATCTTGATGGGGCCCTATGGGAGCGGAATCACCCTTGCCACGGCCCCGATAGCCGAGAAGTACAAGGTGGTCATGATCAACCAGATGGGGGCCGCGGATACGATCCCCGCGAAGGGCTACGACTACGTCTTCACCCTGCTGACGGTCGCCTCCAGGTTTGGCCTCTCGAGGGTCGAATTATTGGATAGCCTAAGCCCAAAGCCAAAGTCCTTCGCGCTCTTGACTTCTAATGAGCTCTACCCGCTCACGGTCGCTAGGGCCACTAAGGCCCTATGGGAGAAGGCGGGGTACACCGGCGTCTTCTATGAGGAATACCCGAGGGGCGTAACCGATTTCTCGGCCATACTATTGAGGGCCAAGGCCGCGAACCCGGAGGTATTCTACACGGTCTGCTACCCAGCCGATGCCTTCGTGTTGATGAGACAAATGAAGGACATAAAATTCGCGCCGAGGGTTATATTCTTCGACGATGGGCCGAACGATCCAAAGTTCGTGGAGGTATTCGGAAAAGAGGCCGAGGGCGTCTTCACCCAAATGAGTTGGCATTGGGAGTTGCCGTTCCCGGGAGCTAAGGAATTCGTTGAAAAGTTCAAGGCCAGATACAACGAGCTGCCTCGCCACTGGTCCTCCTTCCCGTACGCGACTGGACAAATCATAGAGAAGGCCATAGAGAAGGCGGGCTCGCTCGACTCGGCGAAACTGCGAGCGGCGCTCCTGGAATTGAAGGGCATCCAAACCATAGTCGGCCCGGTGAGCTTCGGCGACTGGACGAACCCCATGGGGGAGAAGCTCAAGCAGATCAACTTGGAAGGGGTCAACTACTGCCTTCAGATACAGAAGGGAGAGATGAGGGTGACGATACCGAAGAAGTATGCATCGGTCGGCATAATATATCCATGGCCCGGATGGGCCACCTAATCCCCTTTTTTTGGTGCCGATAATTGCTACCCCCCACGAATACAATCCTTCAATTGATCGTTCAATCCCTCCTCCTAGGATCCGTATACGTGTTGATGGCCGTAGGGCTCAACGTAATCTATGGCGTAGTGAAGGCGATCAACTGGGCCCATGGGGCATTCGTGATGCTCGGCGCCTATATAGCCTATTGGCTCTACGAGCTATATGGCATAAGCCCCTATGCGGCGGCCATATTATCGGCGCTCGCGCTGGCCGCGATCGGCGCCTTCGCCCACGAGCTCTTAATGAGGCCCTTCTTCGGGATGCGCTATTTCCGAGCCATAACCTTGGTGGTGACCTACGGCCTGGCCATACTCCTGATAAACATATCCAGGTACCTGTGGACGGATGTATTGAGGGGGGTGAACCTAGGGGTCCCGCCCGTGACCATAGGGGCGGTATCCATATCCAGGCCCTTCCTCTACGGGGGCGTGGTGGCTATAGCCCTATCGATCTCATTTTACTTGGTCCTCAAAAGGACTCAGATCGGGAGGGCCGCGCGCGCCGTGAGCGAGAGCAGGAGGCATGCGATGCTTGTGGGCATCAATCCCAATGCGATGTCGAGGCTCATGGTCATAAGCGGCGCGGCCATGGCCGGCGTGACCGGATCCTTGATTTCCACCATATTCGCGGTCACTCCCGAAATGGGCTCGGTCTTGGGGATAAAGGCCATAACGATCGTCATCCTCGGCGGCCTGGGATCCTATGCGGGCGCTCTGATAGGCGGCTTGATGATAGGGTTCGCCGAAGTCTCCGGGACCTATTTCCTGGGCGCCAGATACCAGCCCCTGCTGTACTTCTTCACGTTGCTCATCGTATTGTCGATCAAGCCCACGGGGATCGCGGGCGAGGAATGAGCCCAAAATGCCCAAACTCGGTTTGCCGGTTTGGAAAGGGGGCCCGACCCGGCGATTATCGATCCTAGTCGCCCTAGCCCCGGCGCTCTTCCTAGTTCCATCGATCGTGGAGAAAGGATACTACATAAACCTACTGGGCATCATATTCATGTACACGGTCCTCGCTCAGTCTTGGAATATCATCTCCGGATATAGCGGATACTGGAGCTTCGGCCATTATATGTTCTTCGGGATAGGCGCTTACACGGTCGGGATATTGGTGACGAAGCTCTCCTACAACGCCTATTTGGCGACGGCCTTGGGCGGCATCGCATCCTTCTTGGCGGCCGTATTCCTGGGCCTCATCCTATTGAGGATAAAGGGGCCCTATTTCTCGATATCCTCACTGGTGATGGCTGAGAGCCTCAAGGTTATAGCCGTGAACGAGGAGTGGCTGACCGGCGGGGGAAACGGCTTAATACTCCCGCCCCGTTACGCCCTCCGCGAATTCTATTACGCGATACTTTTGACCTTATTATCGGTAACGGTGGTCGCCTACGCCATAAAGCGCAGCCCCATGGGCTACGCCCTATTCGCGATAAGGGACGACGAAACGGCGGCGGAGACCTATGGGATAAATTCCACGAAATACAAGATCTTGGCCTTCGCCATAAGCGCTTCCTTCGCCGGGATAGCCGGCGGTTGCTTCGCTTGGTTCGTCACCTATATAGACCCATATTCGGCCTTCGATAGCACCTTGGCCCTCCTGATGATCGTCTCGGCCGTTTTCGGAGGGATAGGGACCGTCATGGGCCCGATAATAGGGGGATTCGTCTTCACCCTGCTGATGGAGGTGCTTTGGGCCTCCTTCCCGTATATATACCTCATAATCCTGGGGGTGTCTTTAGTGCTCGTAATGCGCTTCATACCGAACGGGATAGTTGAGCGATTGGGTCAGATCGGTTCATCGATCCGCTGGATCGGGGCTCGGCGAAAGGGAGCCGAGCCGAGCCACCTTTAAGGCACCGTTGTCTCTTCAAGGTATCCTTTTACTCCTTCGACCACGAACTTGGCGTCGTCGATCGCCTTTCTGGCCTTATCTCGGGTGTAATATTCCATGGGGGTCACCCACCTTCCAGCCAATTTAAGCGGATAACGCGCGTATACAACTTCTCTTTGAACTTCTCTACCCTTTTCAATCAAGCGCATATACTTTTCTTCCCTTAGAAGCTCGGGCCTAACTCTCCTGAGGACCGCCGCCAAGCCAGTTACCGCTCGGTGATCTTTTGCCTCACCGCCTCCGAGCCTAAGGATCATGGCGTTCGCTGCGCTTTCAACGGCCAGCGACGCATGAAAAACGGCCGAGTCGTACTCTTCAGCGTCGAAGCGCCTTTCCGCTCTGGCGATATTCGCTTCGGAAACTCTCAACAATGCTTCTACTTTGCTTTCACCCATATCCCTACCTCCTTCAAGTAATCATGGCTACGCCTGATCTCCATAACCCTATCATGTAGGATTTTAGTCCATTCACCCGTTTTGTCGAACAAAACCTCATAGCCTTCGGCGATCCCATGGATGATGCCCCCCTCATGAGAGTGAACATTGTCGAGGAAATCCTCAACCGTAAAAATTAACGGCTCAACCGTCATATGGTACTTCGATTCCAGCTTAGAAATTTCTGGAATTGCCAATTTTTCCACCTTATCCACCGGCTCATCCACAACGATTATCATATCCAAATCGCTGTATTCATGCGCATCATTCTGAGCCACGCCGCCGAAGAGGACGATCGCCATAACGAAAGGCAGCTTTGCGAGCTCGCGCGCCATCCTTTTGGCGAGGGAACGCATGTACAAACTCAATTCATAAGCGGAAACCTCCAGATCGGCCCTTAAGCCGTACCACCTCCCATTTTTTCCAACGACCCCTCGATCTTCCAGTTCTTTGAGTTTGATCGTCAACCATCTATCG
>Ga0315298_1009535_pt1 | contig 11964 bp, 7 predicted proteins | sample WHS_1_MG_FD_203077 | JGI IMG/M metagenome (GOLD analysis project Ga0315298, IMG submission 203077) | Extremophilic microbial mat communities from Washburn Hot Springs, YNP, Wyoming, USA - WHS_1_MG | ecosystem: Environmental > Aquatic > Thermal springs > Hot (42-90C) | place: USA: Wyoming... | reverse complement strand
ATACAATCGAGACGGAGCCGGAGGGTTTCCCGACACTGTTGCCCGAAATCTCAATGATTTCGGACGACGTGCGAGATCTGATGCCCCGCCCTCCGCGCCGCCTCCACCAATTCTTCGAACGGCGGGCGGACGCGACTCCGGATGCGCCAGCGCTGGTGGCCGGTTCGGAACGGCTGACCTACGGCCAGTTGGACGCCAGGGCGAACCGTCTGGCGCACTATCTGGCGCGGTTAGGCGCAGGGCCGGAGACCACCGTCGGGATTCTGCTCGAGCGATCGACGAACACCTACGTCGCGCTACTTGCCGTGCTGAAGACCGGGGCTGCCTTCGTCCCCATAGACCCTTCCTATCCGCCTGAACGGGTTGCTTTCATCGCGGGCGATGCCGGGCTGAAACTCCTGGTCACCACTTCCGGGTTAGCCGCCGCCCATCCGGCGCCAGGGTGTCCGGTGGTGGCGCTGGACCGCATCGCAACCGGGCACGAGCCCGCCACCCGCCTGAAGAATGCGGATTTCGACGACTCTCTGGCCTACATCATCTATACCTCCGGAACCACCGGCCGGCCCAAAGGCGTGGCCGTCAATCATTCCAGCATCTGCCACTTTCTGACCGTATGCACGCCAATCTATGGCGTCTCGGCCGGGGACCGTGTTTACCAGGGCATGACCATTGCTTTTGATTTCTCCATTGAGGAGATCTGGCCGACCTGGATCGCGGGAGCCACCTTGATAGCCGGCCCCACAGACAGCAGGCGATTCGGTCCGGGCCTGGCCGATTTCCTTACCGAGCAACAGGTTACGGTCTTTTACTGCGTACCCACCCTGCTGGCCACCATCGACCGCGACGTGCCGTCAATCCACACCCTGATTGTGGGCGGGGAGGCGTGCCCGCGCGACCTGGTGGATAGGTGGAGCCGCCCCGGACGCCGCATGCTCAACACCTACGGACCCACCGAGGCCACGGTGACAGCCACCTGGTGTGAGCTTGAGCCCGGCAAGCCGGTGACCATCGGAAGGCCCATGCCGGGCTACCGCATCTACGTGCTGGACGAGCATCTCCGGCCGGTGGCGCCTGGCGAGGCCGGACAGATCGCGATTGGCGGCGCCGGGGTGGCGCGCGGTTACGTGAACCGGCCGGACCTGACCGCGCAGAAGTTCGTCCGCGACCCCTTCGACCCCGACCCCGCCGCGCGTCTCTATCTGTCGGGCGACTTGGGCCGCTTCGCCCCGAACGGCGAGATCGAGTACCTGGGACGTATCGACAGCCAGGTGAAGATCCGTGGCTACCGGATCGAGCTTTCCGAAATCGAGTCCGTCCTGCTGGAGGATGAGGCGGTGGAGAGCGCCATTGTAGCCCCTGCCCCCGCCGACGGCCCGCCGCAGGATCTGGTCGCTTACATTGCGCTGGCGGCTCCCGTGCCGGAAGATGCTCTGCGGCAGCGCCTGCTGTCGGTGTTGCGGCAGCGCTTGCCGGCCTACATGGTGCCGGCATTCATTGAGATTCTGGATCGTATCCCCACGCTGCCCAGCGGCAAAGCCGACCGCAAGAGTCTCCCCGCGCCGGCTTCAGCCCGGCTGACGGTCCGCTCGGGCGCCCGCGTGCCTCCCGCAACGGACCTGGAGCGGCGGCTCGCCGAAGCGTGGCAGGAGATCTTCGGCGTGGACCAGATCTCGGTGGAAGATGACTTCTTCCTGGACCTGGGCGGCCATTCCCTGTTCGCCGCCCAGTTGGTCTCGCGGCTGCGGGGCTGGCCGGAAACCCGGCAACTGAGCATAGCCGACCTGTACGCAAACCCGACCGTGCGCTCCCTGGCGGCGCACGTGGAGCGGAGCCGGAAGACTTCCCACTCCACGCTGCGGCCGGAGCGGCCCGCGCTTCAACACACGAATCTCCAGGTGTGGCGGGCAGGGCTGGCACAACTCGGCCTGCTTTATCTGCTATTCACAGCTCTCGGCGCCCCGGTGGCGCTGCTGCTGAACCACCCCCAGAGCGAGCGCTGGATGCTCGCGGCGCCTTTGGCCGTTCTGTTTGCCAGCATCGCTTTGCCGGTGGCGCTCAAGTGGACTCTCATCGGGCGATTCCGTCCCGGCAGGTATCCGCTGTGGGGCTGGTATTACTGCCGCTGGTGGCTGGTTCGGAAGGCTCTGGACTTTTCGCCAGTCCATCTTCTGGCCGGGTCGCCCCTGATGCGTTTCTATGCCCGCCTCTTGGGAGCCCGCGTAGGAGCCGGCGCGCTGATTGCGACCGCGCAAGTCCACTTGCCGGACCTGATCGAGATCGGCGAAGGAGCCGCCATCGGATATGAGGCTGAGCTGTGCCCCTTTTCCGTCCAGGACGGCTGGCTGGAACAGGCGCCCATCCGCATCGGGGCGGGTGCTTTCGTCGGCGCGAAAGCAGTGGTGATGCCGGGCTCGGAGATCGGCCCCGGAGCGCGGGTGCTGGAACAGACCCTGGTCACCAGCGGCCAGCGTATTCCGGCTGGAGAGACGTGGTCGGGCTCGCCGGCGCAGAGGTGCGGGGCGGATCCGCTGCTGGCCGAAATCGAGGCGCTCCCCGCGGCGCCGCCGGCCCTTTCCGGCTGGCTCTGGGCGGGATTCGCCGCCGGATTTGCAGCTCTGGTGGCCGTGCCGCTTCTGGCGGCTCTGCCCGGCCTGCTCATCATCGCCTGGGCGGAACGTGCGGGCGGCCCGCTTTGGGCGCTGGCTTCGACGCCACTCGCCGGCCTGACCTTTGTTGCCGCCACCTGCGCGGCGGTGTTCCTGGGCAAACGCCTGGTAATGCCCCGCGCCCGCGCCGGCATCTACCCGGTGAACTCCGCCTTCGGTGTGCGGAAATGGATGGCCGACAAATTGATGACCATCAGCCTCACCCTGAACAACACACTCTATGCCACGCTCTACGCCCTGCCCTGGTTGCGGGCCCTGGGCGCCCGCATCGGGAAGCGGTCCGAGGTCTCTACCGTCTCCCACGTGGACCCGGACCTGCTGGTGCTCGGCACGGAGACCTTCGTCGCTGACATCGCTTCGGTGGGGGCGGCGACGTACCATCAAGGCTACGTCGCGATGGGGCCCACGGTAGTGGGAAGCCGCACGTTTCTGGGCAATGCCTCGGTGATCCGCAGCCGCACGCAACTCCCGGAGAATTGTCTGATCGGAGTGCAATCGGTCGCCCCGGCCGGCCCGCCGGAGCCGGGAACCTCCTGGTTGGGTTCGCCACCCATCTTCCTGCCTCGCAGGCAGGTGGTGGACACCTTTGCCGAGAGCTTGACGTACCGGCCGGCGGCCAAACTGGTGGCCTATCGTCTGCTGGTGGAATTGTTCCGCATTGTGCTGCCCCCGGCGTTGCTCTACTTGCTGGGCGCCTTGGTGGCGCTGGCCGCGGCGCGCGGTCTGGCCAACGCCCCGGCGCTTGCCGCGGTCGCCGCCATTCCCGCGTTGTATTTCGCCGCGGCAGCCCTAATCACGCTGATTGCAGCCGGCATGAAGTGGGCGCTGGTGGGCCGCTATCGCCCGCGCATCGAACCGTTGTGGGCGCCCTTCGTCCGGCATTCCGAACTGGTCACCGGAGTGTACGAAAGCGCAGTGGTCCCGGCGCTGGCCGGGATGCTGACCGGAACTCCCTGGATTGCGCCAGTGCTGCGCCTGTTCGGGGCCCGGATCGGCCCGCGCGTTTACCTGGAGACCACCTACCTGACCGAGTTCGACCTCGTCCAGGTGGGCGCGGACTCGGCAATCGGGCGCGCCACATCCCTGCAAACCCACCTTTTCGAGGACCGCGTCATGAAAATGTCCCGGGTCACGGTCGGGCGCGGCTGTGCCATCGGCCCCCGCGCGGTGGTTCTGTACGACTCAACGGTCGGCGACGGCGCCAAACTCGACGCCCTATCTCTGGCGATGAAGGGTGAGCGCCTTCCGGACCGGACAAGCTGGCGCGGGATTCCCTCGCAGCCGGTCGAGTAAGCTTTCCTGGCGCGGTCCGAACCGGTTTTCGTAAGCTAACAGGAGCCGGTATGGACCAGCCAGAGATCTACACCCACCCGCGCGATCTGATTCTGCACGCAATCGAGCGGATCTACCGCTACCGGATGACAACCACATCCGGCGGCAACATTTCCATTCGTGAAGAAGACGGCGCGGTGTGGATCACGCCGGCGCGCCTGGACAAAGGCACTCTGCGCAGGGAAGACATGGTGTGCGTGCGCGCGGGCGGGAGCGTGGAGGGAGCCCATCCGCCTTCCTCGGAACTGCCGCTGCACCAGGCGATTTACGACGCCGCTCCGGACCTGCGGGCCGTCGTGCACGCCCACCCGGTGGGCCTGGTAGCCTTCAGCCTGGTCCGCAAGACGCCCGACACGCGGCTGTTCCACCAGGCCAGGCAGGTCTGCGGCGAGGCCGGCTTTGCCCCCTACGCACTGCCCGGAAGCGAAGCGCTGGGGCGCAGCGTGGCCGGCGTCTTCCGCAAGGGCTATGCAGCCGCCATACTCGAGAACCACGGCGTGGTTACCGGCGGCAAAAGTCTGGAACAAGCCTTCCAACGGTTCGAGACTCTGGAATTCACAGCGAAGACGCTGATCAAGGCCCGCATGTTGGGCGAGGTGAGGTATCTCAGCGATGAGGAACTCGCCCTCCCGCTCGAACGGACCGGGCGGCTGCCGGAGTTCAGGCGAGGGGCGCCGGAAAGCCATGAGAAGGAGCTCCGGCGCAACCTCGCGGAGTTCGTGAAAAGAGCATACCGCCAGCGCCTGTTCATCAGCACGCAGGGCAGCTTTTCCGCGCGCGTGGATGCGCACTCGTTCATCATCACCCCTTACCAGGCGGACCGTGGTTATGTGGAGGCCTCCGACCTGGTGCTGGTTCGCGACGGGCGAGCCGAAGCCGGCAAACAGCCCAGCCGGGCGGCGGACATGCACCACGCCATTTACCGCCGCCACTCCGGAGTCGCCGCAATCGTGAACGCGTATCCGGTGAATGCGACGGCGTTCAGCGTCACTCAGGAATCCCTGGACACGCGCACCATTCCCGAGAGCTACGTGGTGTTGCGCGAAGTGGCGCGCGCACCCTATGGCCTGCAATTCCAGGCCGTGGACGAGCTCGCCGGACGAATCTCGGCGCGCCATCCCGCGCTGCTGCTCGACAACGACGGCGTGCTGGTGACGGGAGGCAGCACCCTGGAAGCCTTCGACCGGCTGGAGGTGCTCGAAGCGACGGCCGAGGCGCTGATCAACTGCCGGTCCGCCGGCGTGCTTTCGCCCCTGCCCGACCAGGCGATCGAGGAACTGAACCGCGTATTCCTGAAGATCTGACCCATGCCCCGTACGAATCTTTTCTTCAAAGTGGAGATCGAACACGAACCGGACGAGGATCCGCGCCGGCTGGGCGCTGAAATCGCGCGCCAGATCATGAAGACCTACGGCGTCCAGTCGGCCGAACTCTCGAACTATGTCACCGTCAGCGAGGACTGAGCGGCTCTCCGGGCGCGGCGCCCAGCAGTTGCTCATAGGCGCGGTCGAAGAATCCGTCGGTCATTCCGGCGATATAGTCGCAAACCACGCGATGCGGCGGCTGGCGGCGGGCCGCCTGGGCGTAAGGATCCGGCAGGCGGCCGGGGTCTTCCAGGAAGTAGGCGAACAACCGGGCGACACGCTCCCGGGCCCGGCAGCGTTCCTCCACCAGGTCCGCCGACGAGTACACCCGCCGGTGCAGGAAGCGCTTGAGTCCGGCCCCGGCCGAGGCGGCGGCGGGGGAGAAGGCGGCAATGCGGCCGGGATACGAACGCACCTCGTCCACGCCGGCAACACCCGCAGCACGGGCCGACTCCACCGTGCCCTCGATCAGTCCCGACGCCAGCAGGTCGATCAACTGCCGCAGAGCCTCGAGAAAACGTTCCCGCTCCGAAGCTCCGGGAAACTGCGTCTCCACGGCTTCGTAGATGGCAGCGTACTCGGGAACTTCGGCGGCCACGTCGCCGGCGCTGAACATACGGGCCGAGAAAGCATCGTCCAGATCGGCCGTGTTGTAGGCCACCTCGTCCGCCAGGTCGATCAACTGGGCTTCCAGAGGGGGACGCAGGCCGGGCAGGTATTCGTCCAGTTCGGGATATTGGCCGGGCTCAAAATCGTGGGAGTGTTTCACAATGCCCTCGCGCACCTCGAAAGTCAGATTCAAGCCGGGAAAGCGGGTGTAGCGCTGCTCAAAACTCTCGACAATCCGCAAGGCGTGCAGGTTGTGATCGAACCGTTCACCGAACACCGACATCTGAAGGTCCAGTTCCTCCTCGCCGGCATGCGCGAAAGGGGGATGTCCGATATCGTGGGCCAGGGCCAGCGCCTCGGTCAGGTCCTCGTCGAGACCAAGGACGGAGGCCGCCGTGCGCGCGATCTGCGAGACCTCAATGGTGTGGGTCAGCCGGTTGCGGAAATGATCGGAGAGTCCGGGCGTGAAGACCTGTGTCTTGGCCTCCAGGCGGCGGAAGGCCCGGGCGTGCACGATGCGGTCGCGATCCCGCTGGAACGGGTTGCGGTAGGGATGGTCCGGCTCGGGGTAGCGCCGGCCCAGGCTGCGACGGACATCGAAGCGCAGGCGGCGGAGCATTGCGGAGGAGCCTATCGCTCCACTTCTCCCAGGGCGCCGATTGCAACCTGGCTGATGGCGGTGCGGGAGGTGCGCAACGGCTCCAGCAGCTTGCGCGCTTCCTGCGGCCGGGTGCGCTCCAGTCCCCGGGCCAGCGCGATGGTGGCCTCTTCTCTGGATACGAACGCGGTGGGATGCGCCATCAGGTCGCGCAGCAACTTCTCGCCGTCACCAATCCGGCCCGTGCTGAAGTAGACCTCCGCCAGCGCCATCTTGGCCAGTGAAGCATAAGCCTTGCTGGCCGATTCCACGGCCACCTTCAGGTGCTTTTCGGCGTCGCTGAACTTGCCCTGATCGGCGGCCAGAGCGCCCAGAAAGTAGTGCGCCACGGCAGCCTCATTGCTGCCCGGGTACTTGTCGATGACCGCGTTGAAGGCCTTGGACACTTCCTTGTCTTTCGCCTCCTGGGTCGGGAAGGTGGGAACGTCGGCCCCGGCGGGCCCCACCAGCGTGTCCTGAATCCGGATGGCATCCGCCAGCGCCTGCTCACGCACCGTGCGCTGGTGCCGTACGTAGAAGTAGATGCCGGCGGCGACCACCAGAACCGCCGCGACCGCAATGCCGGCGCGCACCAACTGCGTCCGGTGCTCGGCCACGTATTCGACGGTGTGGGAGACCTCGGCGGCAAACTTATCTTGCTTTAATTCCTTGCGGGTGATCCGTGCCATGAAAACTCACGCGAGAGCGACAAACTGAAGCCATTATCATAGCACGCCGGCCATCGGCGCTCCCCCGCCCCAGGCGCGCGGAAGACCGCCGGGTGCCACCCGGGCGGCGTGGTGGCCACGCAGAAAAATCCTCCAACCTTCCCAAAACCGGTCAGATTTGTCTATAATCAATTGGTCACTCACCCACACCTGTAAGGACACGTGTAAGGAAGCCGATGAGTCTCAGCCAACTAGCTCGATCCATATGCGAATCGCCCACCCTGAAGATGAACGAACTGGCAGCATTCCTCAGGGAGAAAGGCGAGCCTGTAATCCACCTCGGAGGCGGCGAACCCAAAAGCAAGACCCCAATTGACGCGATCGTCAGTTGCTCCGCCCTCCTCCACACGGGCGACATCAAGTATGCGCCCGCCGACGGAATTCCAACCCTGAAGAAAGCCATTATCCGTTACACCGAGGAGCACTACCACAAGGTGGTCTCGGCGGACAATGTGATTGCCTCCAACGGCGCCAAGCAAGCCATCATGGTGGCGCTCCATGCGATTCTCGACCCCAAAGACGAAGTCATCTTTCCCGTGCCGTACTGGGTCAGCTATCCGGAGATGGTGAAAATCGCCGGCGGCGTACCCATCCCGGTGGCGGCCGAGGACGGCTCCTTCTGCCCGACCATCGACGAGATCGCCGAGGCCGTTGGCTCCTACACCAAAGCCATCATCCTGAACAGCCCGAATAATCCCTCCGGTGTCATGTACTCGAGGGATTTCATCGCCGAGGTGGTCCGGCTCTGCGAGAAGAAAAGCCTGTACCTGATCATGGACGACACCTACAACCGGCTGCTGTTCGACGGAAAGGCGCCGGTGAACTGCTACGACTTCGTGACTGAGAACATCGACTCCTCGAAGCTGATCCTCATCAACTGCGTCTCAAAAATGTATGCGATGACGGGTTTTCGCATCGGGTGGACGATCGGCAGCAAGGAGTTGGTCCGGGCCATGACCAACATCCAGTCGCAACAGACTTCGGGGCCTGCCACGCCTTCGCAGTGGGCCGCCGTCGGCGCCATCAATGGGGTACAGGCGCCCATCGAGAGCCTGCGCCTGACGCTCGAAAACAACCGCAACGTCATGATGGAGCGGCTGAACGCATTCGACGGCGTCCGGGTCACCAAGCCGGACGGCACCTTCTACTGCTTCCCGGATTTCAGCACCTACGAAAAGGACTCCCACAAACTGGCCCACTTCCTGCTCGAAAAAGTCCGCGTCGTCACCGTACCTGGCAAGGATTTCGGCATGGAAGGCCGCCTGCGCATGAGCTTCTGCGGCAGCATCAAGGAGATCACCGAAGGCATCGAACGGATCAAGTGGGCTCTCGACCCCAAGTCGCCGAACGAACTGTACCTGGGCGATCGCAAGCTGGTGAGGAACTGGCTATGAACCCTTACTACGACTTCCCTTCCCCCGCCTCCAAGGAAGCCGAGGCCACCGCAAGCTGCTACGGATTGCAGAACCACGGGCTGACCAACCTGCGCAAGATTTACTGGAATCTGCCCGCAGGCGCGCTCTATGAAGAGGCGGTGTTCCGTGCCGAGGCGCGGGTGGCGCACCTGGGTCCGCTGGTCGTGAGGACGGGCAAACATACGGCGCGGGCCGCGGCGGACAAGTACGTGGTCGCCGAGCCCACGACCGAGGAACATGTCTGGTGGGGGCAGTACAACCGCCCCTTCAACCCCGCCTCGTTCAGCCAGTTGCTGGCGCGTTTGCAGGGCTTCTTACAGCGCCGCGACGTGTTCGTGCAGGATTGCTACGCCGGCGCCGATCCGGCTCACCAGTTGCCCGTCCGCATCATCACGGAGAAGGCCTGGCACAGCCTGTTCGCGCGCATCATGCTCACCAAGATCCGGAACATGGACGGGCTGAAGCGCCACGTTCCGGAATTCACGATCATTTGCGCGCCATCGTTCCATGGCTCACCGATCATCGACTCGACGCGCAGCGAAACCTTCATCATCATCAATTTCGCCGAGCGGCTGGCCATTATCGGCGGTTCGGCGTACGGCGGGGAGATCAAGAAGACCATCTTCACGGTGCTCAACTTCCTGCTGCCCTTCGATGGCGTGTTCCCGATGCACTGCTCGGCCAATGTGGGCGACGACGGCGACGTAGCCCTTTTCTTCGGGCTCTCCGGCACCGGCAAGACGACGCTGTCAGCGGACCCGTCCCGCCACCTGATCGGCGATGACGAGCACGGATGGGGCGACAACGGCGTCTTCAATTTCGAGGACGGCTGCTACGCCAAGGTGATCCGGCTCTCCGAAGACGCCGAACCCCAGATCTACGCCTGCACGCGGCGTTTCGGCACCATTCTCGAAAACGTGGTCTTCGATCCGGTGTCCCGCCGGCTCGATCTGAACGACGATATTCTGACCGAGAACACGCGCGCCGCCTATCCGCTCGAATACATCGACAACTACCTGCCTGGCAAAATGGCCGGGCACCCGAAGAACGTCGTCCTGCTGACCTGTGACGCCTCGGGGGTGATGCCGCCGATTTCCAGACTGACCCCGGATCAGGCCATCTACCACTTCATCTCCGGCTACACCAGCAAGATCGCCGGCACGGAAATCGGACTCGGCGTCGAGCCTGAGATCACCTTCAGCACGTGTTTCGGCGGGCCGTTCATGGTGCACCATCCCTACGACTACGCCGAGATGCTGAAGGCCCGCCTGCTCAAGCACCAGGCGCACTGCTGGCTGGTGAACACCGGCTGGACGGGCGGTCCGTTCGGCATCGGCAAGCGCATCTCGATCCAGCATACCCGCGCGTTACTCAAAGCCGCGCTCAACGGGCACCTGCTTAAGGTGGAGTACAAGCAGGACCCGGTGTTCGGTTTTGCGGTTCCCAAGACCTGCGACGGCGTTCCCAGCAACATTCTGGATCCAGCCAACACCTGGGGCAATCGGGAAGAGTACCTGCGCAAGTACGACGCTCTGGCGGCGCGCTTCATCGAGAACTTCAAACTGATGATGGCGGAGACGCCGGCGCACATTGTCGAGGCCGGTCCCAGGCGCCTGACCGGCGTTTCCGCGTAAGAGGCGGCGGAGTGGGGCTTGGGGGTCTCACTCCGTTTTCGTGGTTCGCCTTCTCGCCCGAAGCGCCGCGGTGGCCTCGCGGTGGCATCGCAGGCAGAGCGTGCGGAGGTTGTCGAGGTCGCATTCCCCGCCGCCCTCGACCACCGGGACAATGTGGTCGGCGTCCCACAGGCTGCGCCGGGTCCACCGGCGCAATCCCCACTGCGCGAGGGCGGCCAGGCGCCGTTGCCCGCGCAAGCGCCGGATACGCCGCCACTCGGCCACCGTGTCGACGCCACACAGCGCGCAGACTCCGCGGTCGCGCTCGAATACCCGCTCACGCAGGTAGCCGGGATCGCTGCGCAGGCGCCATTCGTGAACGCACCAATCCGAGCAGAATGTGAAACGCCCCGGCGGCACTTCGAGCGCGCACCAGCGGCACAAACTGCGCCCCCCGGGGCCCTTGGGGAGCAGGCCAGGGTCCACGGACCCGCCTTTCATCGTCCGCGCCGTGCTGCTCATCGTGTGGCAAACCGGAACAGAAAGTCCGGAAAATGTTTCACCGCTTTCCAGTATACCCGCCTGCCGGAGTCCCGCCGGCCGGTATAATTCCCCAGATGATGATTTCGCATTTATCCGCTCTTCTGTGGATGGCCGTCCTGGCCTCTCCGCTGCCGGCGGACACGCTGGCCGGGCAGGTCACCATATACCGGGACACGTACGGAGTGCCCCACATCGTGGGGCAAACCGAAGAGGCGGCCTTCTTCGGTTACGGTTTTGCGCAGGCCGAAGATCACCTGGAGCGAATGATGCTTCAGTACCGGGATGCCCAGGGGCGCCGCGCCGAGGTGCTCGGCTTCGAAGCCTTGGGGGAGGGATACCTGCGCTTCATCCCCTATGAATACCGGTGGGACGGAGACTACCTCCAGCGGTTGTTGAGGACCAAGGCGTGCGTGGTCGAAAACAAGGCCAGGATCGATCCCGCGGTGTATCGAATCCTGGACGCCTTCGCGCGCGGCGTAAACCACTACATCACCCTCCACCGCCGCGAGATCCCCGCCTGGGTGGATCAGGTGACGGCCGAGGACATCGAGGCGCTGGAGCGTTCTCACTACCTCCGCTTTTACAGCATCCATGACGCGCTCACGAAACTCTCCGAACCGCCGCACTCGTTTCCCAATTTCGGTTCCAACCAATGGGCGATCGCCAGGGAGAGATCGGCCAACGGCCGGGTGATTCACGTCGAACACACCCACATGCCGTGGGCCAACCGCTTTCAGAACTACGAGGCGCACCTGATCGTGCCGGGCAGACTCAACGCCGGAGGCATCAGTTGGTTTGGCAGCCCCTTCTTCCTGGACGGGTTCAATGACCGGATCACGTGGTCGGCCACCTGGAATCAGCCGAACATATCGGACGTCTATGAGGAAAAGATCAATCCCGGGAACCCTCTTCAGTACCTGTACGAAGGGCAGTGGAGACCGGTCCGCGTCGAGCACGCAAGCTTTCGCATCAAGGGCCCCAAAGGCATGGAGACGGTGACCTTGCCCCTGTACTACACGCATCACGGCCCGGTGGTGAAGTTCGACCGGGAGCGGGG
>Ga0315298_1009534_pt1 | contig 11964 bp, 10 predicted proteins | sample WHS_1_MG_FD_203077 | JGI IMG/M metagenome (GOLD analysis project Ga0315298, IMG submission 203077) | Extremophilic microbial mat communities from Washburn Hot Springs, YNP, Wyoming, USA - WHS_1_MG | ecosystem: Environmental > Aquatic > Thermal springs > Hot (42-90C) | place: USA: Wyoming... | reverse complement strand
CAATTGTTGGCAACCATCCGTTTCTCGTCTACATGGATACATTCAGGTATCCGCTTGCCGGAGAGTTTTCAATGGATGTATCACTCTTACGCAGAAGCAGGATACCCTTTGACTGGGCTCTCGAGGTCGGTATTCTTTACGAAGTTTACAGAAACATCTCGCCTCGGGCAATCTGTCAGTCCGAACTCTGTGACAATTACGACCATAAACATCAGGATCTGTATCCACGAGACGCCGACAAAGGACTGAACCGCATGGCTATCGATATAGCAAGTTCATTCTTCAGACGAATGGCCGCAGAAGGTATTAAGCTCGACGAGGGACTATTCAATACCCTCCTTATAACATACATGAGACACGCAGAAGATTCGTTAAGATTTTATTCAGCAGACGCAACAATCAATGGTTTATATTATCCAAGACACGAGGAAGAGACCGCTGTTGCAACGTTTGTCCGCTCAATACGGGTTGCAGCAAAAGCGTTTCTCGAAGATCCCCTTGGCGCGTTGCTAATTCCAAACTGGAACCGTGTTATTTCAGCATTGCCAAACTTCCTTGATGAATTAAATGATGCAGTCCAGAAAGACAATAATATGTAATTTCTACTGCGATCTACTCCGATTCCCGCCAGTCAATCACCCTAAGTTGAACACTTCTGGTATTCCTGAATTCGTTAATTTGAGGAGTAAACAAAAGGTCGAATCTTCCCACAGGGAGTATTTCATTGCCACCATTCCACCACACGGCTTCGACTGTATTATTTCCATCAGTTATCCACATTTTAACATGTTGCCTTTCTGAACCGACACGAATCAGCGGCCGGCTGTGTTTAAGATTCTTTGCAAAGAAACTGACCGGTCTGTTACCAATCCCAAACGGCTTCAATCTTTCAAGTTCTTCAATATTTCCTAATGACAGAAGTTCAAGTTCTACTTCGCAATCAACGTCTATTTCTTCAATAAAGTCTTCGGTTTTCAAAACAGACTTTGCTATGGAATTCAGTTTTTTTCTGAATTCACTCAATTTATCAGGAGCAATCGAGACTCCTGCAGCCATTGAATGCCCGCCAAATTTAAGCAATAGATCCCTGCAATCCGAAAGCGCTGAAACAATGTTAAACTTGTCTATGCTTCGCGCCGAACCGCGTAAATAATTGCCCTCGCCTCCAAATATAATGGTCGGTCTGTTCATTTGCTGGGAAATCCGTGAAGCAACAATCCCAACAACACCAATATGCCAGTCCGGATTACCCTCCACGATTACATAGTCTTCTTCTGGATTAAACCATTTTGTTATAAGCGCAAGGGCTTCTTCGACTATTTCGTATTCTATCCTCTGTCTCTCGTGATTTTTGGCATCCAGTCTCTGGGCAATCGGTAATGCCTCTTCTTCGGTTTCAGCAATCAACAGATGCAGCGCATCTTCGGCTGTTTCCAATCTCCCTGCTGCATTTAACCGCGGCGCAAGCATGAAGCCGATTTCATAAACTCCAATTGGTTTCGGAGCATTAGAAACTTCAATCAGCGTTGCAAGACCCAGCGATGGGTTCTTGTTCATCTTTTTTAGCCCGGCGGTAACGAGAATCCGGTTCTCCCCTACAAGTGGCGCAAGGTCAGCCACAGTTCCAAGGGCAACCAAATCTAGATATTCCCGGATATCAGAATTATTCGCCCAGCCAAGACCAAGTTCACGTCCCCTTTTTGTTAAAGCATGGACAAGTTTAAATACTATTCCTACAGAACAAAGTTCCTGAAAAGCCGATACTAACTCAAAAATACTCGGATAATTAGGCAGATCTTTTTCAGGAAGGTTTAATGTTTTATTCACAAATGGGTTAACAATGGCATTAGCGCAAGGCAGGAGCATTGATGGCTGGTGATGGTCAAGAACAATAACATCGATCCCTTCTTTTCTTAATTCATTTATTACATCAACTGCGTTTGTGCCACAATCAACCGCTACAATCAGCTTAACCGGATGTTTTTTAAGGCAGTTTTCAACACCATCGTGGCTTAAGCCATATCCTTCTTCCATTCGACGAGGTAGATAGTAATATGCATCCCATCCACCTTTCCTGAGATAATCGTAAAGTATTGCAGTAGAGGTAACACCATCAACGTCGTAGTCACCAAAAATCACAAGAGGTTCTTCTTTTTCAAGCGCAAGAAACAACCGTTCAACGGCTTCCCTAATTCCGGATAATAAAAAAGGGTCTTTTAGGTTTTTCAATTCAGGCTTTAAAAATAACTGAGCGGACTTTTCATCTCTATAGCCCCTGTTAATGAGACATTTTGCAAGAAGCGGAGAAATCCCGAGTTTCTTTGAAAGATGTGATGCCAGAAGTTCGTCCTGATGTTCTATGCGCCATCTAATTTTTTTCATCTTTAACGTTAACTCTGTTCATAATCTATTCGGATTTATTGTTGCTATTTTTCGTAATCAATGCAGATACCACAGAAATCAAAATAGATACAAAAATTATCCCCGCAATGACAAGCAAAGCTTCTTTGGCTTCTATCTTAAATCCGTGTAAAGCATTGATATGTTCCGCTGCCCATGGCAATACCATTTTAAAACCGATGAATACCAATATAACAGACAAGCCATATTGCAGATATTTGAAATACCGAATAGCGCCGGCAAGAACAAAATAAAGGGAACGCAGCCCGAGGATTGCAAACACATTGGAGGTAAAAACTATAAATGAATCAGTTGTAATCCCGAAAATCGCGGGGATAGAGTCAAGGGCAAAAATTATATCTGATGTTTCAACCATAAGCAGAACAAGCATCATCGGGGTAATCATCGTCTTGCCGTCTCTTTTGACAACAAACTTTTGTCCTTCATAATTTGGAGTTACAGGAAAGAATTTTCTTGCAATTCTGATAGCGAGATTTTTCTCCGGTTCAGGAGCTTCGCCACCCGAGAAAACCAGTTTTATGCCGGAAAATATCAGAAACAATCCAAGGAGGTAAAGTATCCAATGGAACTTACTGATTAATGCAATACCAAGAACAATCATTACCATCCTCATTACCAGCGCTCCTAATATTCCAAAGAATAAAACCCTGTGCTGATATTCAACCGGCACGCGGAAATATGAAAAAACAACCGCTATCACAAATACGTTGTCGAGAGAAAGGGATAACTCTGTAATATAACCGGCAATATATTCATGAAACGGAGTGTCTCCTCTGTATGGCTTTATAAAAAAGAATGCGAATAGCATCGAAAGCGCAAACCAGAAAACCGTCCATGCAATTGCCTCTTTAATTTTGACGATATGAGCCTTGCGGTGAAAAACACCGAGATCCAATAAAACCGCAAATAAAACAAAAACAATGAAAACTGCCCAATGAAGGGGCGTTATTTGAATAAATCCCAACATATTCAAACCCAACCAATTAGCAGACAAGAAACCCCGGAAATATTTCCAGTTTTTAATTTAATTATGTGGTCTTAGCTGCGTAAGGGCTTGCCGGGGTTTGTTCAATAGTCGGCATAGTGGCAAGTTTCGGTTTTTCTCCCTTATGCCAGAAATACACCAACGCACTTGCAATATAAATACTTGAATATGTACCGATTATAATACCAATAAGGAATATGAAAGCAAAGTCGTTTATAGCTCCTCCGCCAAAGATATAAAGTGACAGAGTGGCAAGAAATACAGTGCCTGACGTTATAACAGTTCTGCTCAGTGTTTGGTTGATAGCTTTATTGATGATATCGGCAAAAGTTCCCTTCATACCTATTTTCAGGTCTTCGCGGATACGGTCGAAAATAACGATGGTGTCGTTAATCGAGAAACCGATAATCGTTAGCACCGCCGCAAGAATTGGAGCATTTATTTCTCTGCCTGAGAGGAAGAAAATTCCAAGGCTAATAAGAACGTCGTGGAACAATGCAAGGACCGCGCCTACAGCAAATGAAAATTCATAACGAATCGCCACATAAATAAGTATGCCAAACATCGCAAGCAAAGCCGCTTTTATAGCAACCGTCTGAATTTCTTTCCCAATTGACGGACCAACCGTCTCGTAAGATTCTATATGGAATTTTGCATTCGGAAATTGCTCATTCAGAGTTTTTACAATCCTTTCTCCTGTCCCATAAGCGCTTACAATCGAGAGATTTTCCTTATTTGCCGCAATATCTTTTTGATACTGGATTGAGACCTCGCCAATTTTCATTTTTTCAATAGCTGAACGGATTTGCCCTACATCTACTTTCTGGGCAAAACTCAGGATTACTCTGTCACCCCCTACAAAATCAGGGCCAAGTACCTTATGCCCGCGGATAAAAATGCCATAGCCCATGCCGATTGCAATTATTACAAACGATGTAATAAAAGCTGGTTTTGCATACCGCAAAAAGTCAATCTTGGTATCTTTGAAAAAGCTAAGCATTTTAAGATTGGTTAGAATGTTTTTATCAACAAGCCAGTCGAAAATCAGCCTTGTTACAACCAGCGCTGTGAACATGCTTACTGCAATACCGATAGTAAGCGTAACACCAAAACCCTTGACTGGACCAGTGCCCATGTAAATCAGGATTATTGAGCTAATCAATGTCGTAATATTGCTGTCAAAGATTGTTCCAAACGCCCGGCTATAACCGGCGGCAATTGCGCCTTTCAGCGATTTTCCTGCTGCTAATTCTTCACGTATCCTTTCGTAAACAAGAACATTAGCGTCAACCGCCATACCGATTGTAAGCGCAATACCTGCAATACCGGGCAGAGTAAGCGTAGTGTCAATATAACAGAGAACACCAAAAAGGATTATTACGTTAAGGATTAATGCAATGTTTGCAATTAGACCAGCAACCCTGTAATAAACCAACATGAACAACGAAACCAGAACAACACCTACTATTGCCGCAGTAACACCACTTCGTATTGAGTCTTTCCCAAGTGATGGTTCTACATCCCGAGATTCAAGAATAGTAACAGGCGTCTCTAATGGATTTTCAAGCACATTTGCTAGTTCGATCGCTTCTTCCGGGGTAAACCTGCCTTCGATTACACCGCTTCCGTTTGGTATTTCACTTCTGATAACTGGCGCAGAATAAAGTTCACCATCAAGGACAATCGCAAGCCGTTGACCTATATTTTCCCTTGTAATGTCGGCAAAAAGTTTTGCCCCTTCATCTGTGAGTTCAAACCGGATAAGAATTTGACCGGTAATAGGATCACGATCCGGCATTGCCCGTTTAATATATTTTCCTGTGAATCCCCGTTCTGCTTTCTTACTTACAATAAGCGGTTCATGATACTCTTTGTTGCCGTCGCGGCGTCGTTCTTTCAGTATTTCATATCCAAACGGAACAATACCTTTTTTAATTAATTCATCGCTTTGAGGATGAACCATTCTGAATTCAAGGAATGCAGCCCTCTGGATTTGCCGTTTGGCGCTCTCCTTGTCTGCCTCAGAAAGTCCGGGTAGTTGAATTAAAATTCTATCCTCACCAGCTGGCTGGATGATAGGTTCTGCAACACCAAAACGATCAACACGCTTTCTTAATACTTCAACCGCCTGAGACAATGCAGCTTTCTTAGACTCACTGTCGGCTTTGTTGAGTTTGTTTGTATCAATGCCTACAAGGAAAGAAGTCCCGCCTTGCAGGTCAAGTCCAAGTTTTATCTCCCCTGCGGCTTTTCGCTGAACATAATTTAATATCGCTCGCGTAGGTTCCTTCTCCGACTTTACATCCACGTCCGGGAAATATTTGGTTATGTCGTTTGTGCCAATTGCTACTAACAGGTTGCCGTACGCCCTGTCCGGGTACTGTTTGGACAGTTCGCGGGCGGCAGTTACAATTGCCGTAAAGTTCGTGTCCTTATTTACCGCGAGTTTTTCAAACGTCTGAATAAGATCTCTTGGCGTGGGCGGATAGATTTCAGATATTGACCACGCCACAAGAAAGATCGTCAACAACCATTTCCAAAGATTTTTCTTGCTCATGTTTTAATAAGTCTTTGCTTTTATAACGCCCAGAGTTTTGTGTCAATGAAATTAATTCAGTTCTTTGGCGGTTCTTCATTCTGACCGCTTTCGATTATGTCTGAAACAGCAGATTTAACAATTTCAATCTTCGCGTCAGCGGTTCGTACAGTTACGGTCTTATCTTTAACGGTTACAACCGTACCGATTATCCCGCCACTGCAAAGGACTTTATCCCCGCTTTTCAATTTCTTCAGCATCTCCTCATGCGCCTTTGCTTTTTTCTGTTGCGGGCGTATCAACAAAAAATAAAAAACAACCATCAGCAAAATGAGCGGTACAAAACTTGCCCATGCAGGAGCCGTCGGCTGTTGTCCTTGCGCCGGCGGAGGCGCAAACGCCATTATCAAATTTATCATTTCAATTTTCATCATCTTATAACTTTTTTGATTTGAATAATTTAAAGACGAATTACAATTTAGCAAGTATAAGATATAAAAAAACTCAATTCAAGAATTCTTTTTCTTCCAATAATGGTAATCTCTCTGAGTTATCTGTATAAGCAAAAAAACCGTTTATCTAAAATCACTAAATTTATATCTGGTTTATAATCAGTAGGTTAAAACTAAACATTGTTCTAAACATTATTCTTGATAAAACTTATGAAATTAACAATACTTTAAGTATGTTTTCGCACATTGTTATTTTTTGGACAAAGCCGGAAGTTAAAAATGCTGCCGACGCGCTTATTGAAGGTGCCAATAAATACCTGAAAGACATTCCGGGGATTCTGCATTTTCATGTAGGGAAAATGGTTCCAAGCCATCGTAGCGTCGTTGACCAATCGTATCATGTAGGGCTGAATATCGTCTTCAAGGATAAAGAATCTCAGGATAAATATCAGGAGCATCCCCGACATATTGAGTTCGTGGAGAAAGTGTTCAAGCCGAACTGTTCAAAAGTCGTGGTCTACGATTTTCAATAAAGTTCTTACAAAAACCACGGACGGAATTACTGAAAAGTCTCCGACCCGAAAAAGTTATTCTCGACCGCGCTTTTTCAATATTTCGGCATGAGTAAATTCAGGTTTGAATTGGTTTATAAAATTGCATAATTGTTTCCAATCCACACCAAAAGAAAAAAATTATGGCTGGCACAGGAATTTATGATTGGCGTATTTATGACACGCCTATTGCAGTAATTGATATTGAAACAACAGGTTTAAGTGCTGGAACCGACAGGGTCATTGAACTTTCAATTGTTCACATTGATCCTGGTAACGAACCTAAACTGGTTTTTGACACTCTTATAAACCCATGCCGACCGGTTTCTGCAACGTATATCCACAACATTACCGATGAGGATGTTGTTGACGCCCCGAGGTTTGAAGACATTTCGGGCGAAGTAATCCGTCTGCTATATAATAGAATAGTCGCCGCCTTTAACGTCTATTTTGATATAAAATTCCTTAGATATGAATTTTCAAGGTTGGGTGTTTCAATGTTGCCGCCGCATATTTGTCTAATGTATTTGGGGTGTCTTGCCGGTCTGGAACGGGTAAAAAATCTATCAGAAGTCTGCAGGTGTTTTAATATACAAACAAAAGATTCTCATATTTCAGCTTACGACGCCATAGCCGCTGGAAAACTTTGGTATTGTTATCTTGAAAATTTTAACCGTAAGGGCATTCAGAAATTCAGGGATTTTTGCAGTCTTAAAAATTATAAATTCATGGAAAGTTTCAACTATCTCCCTTATATGCCGCCTCTTGGTTCTGAATTACCATGTAAAAAGGCTATTAAATCCCGTGTAATTGGAAAACCACAAAGTGATAAAACGTCTATACAGCAGAAATCCCCGTCAGAAGAATCCAAGAATACGACAGGTGAAAATAAAGTACTCGCGCAATCAAGAAGTGTATTAATAAACGAGTACTATGAGTGTCTGAAAAATGTCTTAAGCGATCTTATAATCACAGACGAAGAAATTGATTATCTGGAACAAAAAAGAAAAGAACTCGGATTAACAGATGCGGAAGTAATGAGCCTTCATGGTTTTGTCTTCGGTAATGTATTATTAGAATTTACGAAGGATAATATAATTGACGATCGCGAACGAGCCACAATTGCGGAGCTTTACAAATGTCTTGAAAAATTAGGATGGGCACCGGGGCAATGAAAAAAACCATTAAATTAATTAATGGCTTATAGATTTCAATCTGAAATATTATTTCCGGCTTCGGTTTTATAAAGACCTTAATTTATATTCAGAAAACAATAATTTTAGGGATTTAGAGTATTCTTTCTCATCTAAACCAAAGATTTATTTTGAATTTTTCTTTATGGAAATTTCATGAAAGACTTTGCTAATTGTTCTTATCTATTACTTTGCCGCAGTGTGGACAGATTTTTGGTTGTTCATGTTTCTTTTGTAACTCTTCCGCAAATGCGGAGGCAAGGATTCCTGTAGGCAACGCAAACATACCAATCCCAAGTAACGCGATTATTCCGCCAAGGATCCTACCCAAAATAGTTATAGGATAAATATCGCCATAACCAACAGTTGTTAGGGTTACAATACACCACCACATCGCCATAGGAATACTCGAAAAAACATTTGGTTGAGCATCATTTTCCACAAAATACATTAGACTTGATGCAACAATCAAAAGTATAAAGAGCACGAAAAATACAATAAGGAGTTCCTCTTTTTTACGTTTAATAACGCTTGAGAGAATTTTTACAGACTCCGAATAACGGGCAAGCTTAAAAACACGAAATATCCGGAACAACCGAAGTATTCTGATAATCCGCAAATCGAGATGTACAAATATCGGTAAATAAAATGGCAATATTGCAAGTAAATCAATTAACACAAGTGGTGTCATCGCAAAACGGATTCTACCCGTTATTGGTTTATGGTATGCCGGGTTCGTGGTACAACTCCATAACCTCAACAAATATTCAATCGTAAAAATAATCACAGAGAAAATTTCAAATGCGGAAAAAATTGAGAAAATCTTTGGGATATACTTTGGACAGTCTCCAGAACAACTGCGATGACATTTAGTAAGATTAGTGCAGTAATAAAGATGTGGAAGGATTTTGAAATATAGTCGCTTTCATCTAATCCTTCCAGAATCCTGAAAACCCGTATCTTAATTTGTTGGTTCATAGTCGGACTCGCACAATATTATGATAAATAAACAGATTTAAAAACAAGGAGAAGATTTGCGAATAGCAAACATAAGAAATAAAATATGATGCTGATAATTCGTCAATTTTAAATTAGCTTCCGAAACTGACATTTTGAAATCATCCACAATTGTTTATAATTTCTGACATGCTGCATTTTTGCCGGCACCCTTCAGGTAAACTGCAACCAACCAAAACATCGAGCAAGTCAATAAAACGGCTATTGAATAGGTAGAGATGTGAGGTTTATCCGGCATTGTGTATAACGATATGGAACCAATTGCAGGACCGACCAGAATACCAATACCTATTGCGGCTTCATGTAAGCCACCATGTTCGGCGCCTGCTTCCCCGATATCCATTGCGTAGTAGAGCGATGAGTAATAGAACAATCCTACCGCCCAGCCAAAGGCAATTTGGGCAAGGCAAATAATCCACAATTGCGGTACTATAAGGATTATAATAAATCCGCCGATTAGCATTAAGTAAGCCGTTATCAACCATCCGAATTTGTAATGCCAGCCAGTCCATCGCCATAATACAATAAATGCGGCGAACCTCGCAAAAAACCAGATTGAACAAAATAAGCCGGTTTGTGTTGGGTTTAATCCATGTGTCTTTGCAAGTTCCGGAATTACAGCAAGGATTGTGTTCATTGCCACATAGGCAAAAGGGTTTGCAATCCATGCCATACGTAGGAATTTCTCCGCAGTGGATTTATCCACTGGCTTTTCATTAGTTTCACTGGGGCTTTGTTCTTTAGGATTCTGAGAATGGGTTTCCGTATTTATTATTTTACGCAATGCTATGCCAAGTATAAGTAATTGACCAATGTGTATAATTGGCGGGAACCAGAAAAGGCTTAGTCTGCCAAGATGTTCATAAATTGCACCGCCAATAAAATACGAAATTGCCGAGCCTGCTGCCCATACAACATTATATATACCTACCATTGAAGGAACTTTTTCAGCAGGTTCATTATCGCTGACCAGAGACTCAATTGATGGCCAGATTAAGCACATTGAAATTGTCCATCCAATCAGAATCAGGAAAATAAACGGAAGATAGGAAGATAAATAGACACCAGCAGCAAGAAATACCGCCATGCCGGTGAATCCGATTTTAAGAGCCCGGATTTGTCCGATTTTAGCCACAAACTTTCCACCCTGCCATGAACCAATCGCGTATATCAGTCCGTGAAACGCGCAAATAGCAAGGTTCTCTTTATTTCCGAATCCAAAAGTATCCCTCAGGTAAAAAAACAGATAATTAAAATAATACGAGCAGCCAAAGGCGTTAAGCCCTTCCAGCAGGTAAAAAACCCATTTTTGCCCAAGACCAAACATAAAAAATAATTCAGGTAATTATAGCATAACTTTTAATTTTTACAGTTTATAGAAATATTATGTTCAGGATAAAATCAGGTTTAATCTGACAGGTTTTTATATGATGAAGATAATCGAAATATTGTCCAAAGGTGTTATGGTTCTGGCATTAATTGCCATTAGTTTTTGCGGCTGTGTCTCAAAGTCACGGGCTGAGAAAAAGGCTCAAGAGGCATTTATGCTTGGACAACAAACCGCATTGCGTCAGATTCAAAATGCCCCGAAAGTTATTACAGTTCAGGGAGATGTTCAAAACAATATCATACCATGGACAAATGACATGACACTTGCAAAGGCTATCCTTGCTGCAAAATGGCGTGGTTTGCGTGAACCAAAGTTTGTAACAATCATCCGCGGAGAAGAATCATATAAGATAAAGATGTCGGATTTTATAGCCGCCGGTGAAGACCTCCCACTGGAAGCCGGTGATGTGATTATACTCGAACGATAAAAAAACGATATTTTGATATTTTCCTAATAATGAAAAAAGTAACCTGATTGAAAAACCCGTAGTAAATTATCGAACTAAACTTATCTTTTTTCCCATTGCAGTTCGTAATTAAGAATCGATAGAGCATATATTGCCGCCGTCTCAACCCGTAAAACAAGGTTACCGAGAGTGATCGGATTTGCACCTGTGTCGATAATCTGCCCTACTTCATCTTCCGTGAAATCACCTTCGGGTCCAATCCACACAGACACAGATGTTGGGTTCCGGTTAAATTTATTTCGGAATTCTTCAAAGTAATAGCGTGGATGTTTGCGGTCGCCTGTCAAAACGCATACAAAACTCAATTCGGATTTTTGCCCTGATGAAACTATTGTCGAAAAATCTGTTAGTCTCTCAATTTCCGGCAGATAAACCTGCCCGCATTGCTTGATTGCGCTGACTGCTATCTGTTGCCATCGTTGTCTGCGCTTATCAATTTCGCGTCCTTCAATATCCGGAACTGTGCGGCGGGTAGTAATCGGAATGATTCTCGAGACACCTAATTCTACCGCCTTTTCAATAATATCCTCTATTAATTTTCCCTTCGGAATTGCCTGAATTAGTGTAATTTCGCTGAATGGCTTTTGTTTATGGACTTTTTCAACGACACGGGCACGCAGAAATTTTTTATCGGATTCTATGCATTCGCAGGTAAATTCATCGCCTTTTCCGTTAAGAACAATCAAGCGGTCGCCTTGTGTAAGTCTTAAAACCTGAACTGCATGACGCGCCTCGTCGCCTTCCAGAATTACTTCAGTGCAATCCGCGGAAATATGAGGCGCATAAAACCGTCGCATAATCTGAATGTCTCAAATAAGAAAGATTTTCTTAACCTTTTCAAGCCATTTCTGAATTGTCGGGTGCGTATTTGAATCGCAGAGTCGGGCAAACTCCTCAAGTTTTGCGCGCTGTTCGCTGGTTAAACGGGTAGGAACTTCAATATTTACTTTCAC